>ERZ838483.2633-NODE-2633-length-9741-cov-3.241483_pt1 | contig 9741 bp, 6 predicted proteins | sample MGYA00519939_ERZ838483 | MGnify/ENA primary metagenome ERZ838483 (study PRJEB31850, sample SAMEA3708836) | human gut metagenome | biome: human gut; feature: human-associated habitat; material: faeces | place: China | collected 2014 ... | reverse complement strand
GTAATGGAGAAAGAAGACGAAAGTGATTTGGAAAAGTACTCTTCAGCTGATATTTTAAATTTTGCCAAAGAATTAAAAGATAAAACATTAGCTAAAGATCCAACCCTTGCTAACGTTATAGTAAGACTTAGTACAGTTAATTCGTCAAAAATGTTTATTTCAGAAAAAAGACGCTTAAAACAAAATTATCACTTTAATGTTGGTTTTATTATGAGTGTTTCTCTAGAAAACAATAAAGTTACTCCATTTAGAGTATTTGCTGATGGTGTTAATATTGTTGACTGCGTTAAAAAACTTGAAGATAAAATTGATTTCTTGCTTAAAACCAATAAGAAATTGGCTTATGCTAAACCTATTGTTCCAGGAGTTTATGACATAATTACTTCTTCATCTATCACCGGCTTAATTGTTCATGAGGCTTTTGGTCACGGTGTTGAAATGGACCAATTTGTAAAAGATAGAGCTTTATCTAAACAATATGTAGGAAAGAGAGTTGCAGCTAAAGGTGTCTATATGCATGATGGTGCAGCTGGTCAAAAAAATGTTGCTTCTTTCTTCTTTGATGATGATGGAGTTTTAGCACAAGATACTTTAATTATTAAAGATGGAATTCTTGTAGGAGGAATGTGTGATTTGGTTTCTGGATCTCAATTAAATTATAAACCTACAGGTAATGGTCGTCGTCAATGCCACTTAAATAAAGTTTATACAAGAATGACTAATACATATTTTGAAAAAGGCCACGATAAGTTAGAAGATATGATTAAATCCATAAAGCATGGCTATATGCTATTTGATACTAATAATGGTATGGAAGATCCTAAAAACTGGGCTATACAATGTACATGCGAGTATGGAATTGAAATTGTTGATGGCAAATTGACTGATAACTACGTTTCACCTGTTGTTATGAGTGGATTTGTTTTAGATCTTTTAAATTCAATAAGTATGATATCTGATGACTTTGAAATTAGCGGCGCTGGTTTCTGTGGGAAAGGATATAAAGAATGGGTCCGTGTCAGCGATGGTGGACCAGCAATTAAAGCGAGGGTAAAATTAGGATGATTACTAGAATTGAAAATATATTAAAGCAATATAAAGATATCTCTCAATATCAAATTACTGAAACTACTACTAATTCTTATGAAATATATTTTGTTCATAAGAATGCAGAGACAATAAGAACTACAACAAGTACAGATTACAAAGTTTTGATAATTCAAAATTTCGATGATAAAATCGGTACAAGTACCTTTGTCGTTCAATCTTACATGAGTGAAGATGACATTAGACAAGAAATTGATAAAGCACTTGTTTTATGTGCTAAAGCCTTATGTTCTCCTTATACACTTACTGAAAACGAGCATTCTAAAAATGTTATTAATAGTAATTTAGATAGTTTTAGCAAGGAAGAGTTAGCCAAGAGAGTTTACGACTGTTTTTTTAAGAAAAGAGAAGATGAAAAAGCAACTATTAACGCTTTAGAAATATTTATTAAAAATACTTTTGTTCACCTTGTTAATTCAAATGGAACTGATAAAGAAGAAACAAGATCAAACATTTTTATTGAATCTATTCCTACATATACTATAGGAAATGATTCGGTTGAATTGTATAAATCATATTCTTTTAATACCATTGATTTTGATGAATTAACTTCTGAGATAGATGCATCTTTAGAAGATGTTAAATCACGTTTCTACGCTAAACACCCAGAAAAAAATATATCCTGTAAAGTTATATTTAGAGCACAAGAAATTGAATCGATACTTTGGGATATTGCTGGGCAAGTAAACTATGGAACAATTTATTCTCAATCAAATGTCTATAAGTTGAACGACGATCTTCAAAAGGACTCTAATGCCGATAAATTAAATGTTACTTTAACTAATAAACAAAATGGTGTAACATTAAAGACTTTTGACTATTATGGTTCATCGTTTAATCCAATTCAAATTGTTGAAGATGGAGTTATTAAAAATTACTATGGTAACGTTCAATACGCTACTTATCTCAATTTACCTAAAACTGGTAATCTTCCATTTATCAAGCTTGAACCTGGCTCATTAAAGGAAGAAGAGATAAGAAGTGAACCATATTTAGAATGTGCTTCTATGTCGGGAATACAAATAAATATAGCTCAAAACTACATTGGTGGTGAAGTTCGTTTAGGATATTACTTTGATGGAAAAACAAAGACTCCAATATCAGGAATTTCTATTAGTGGAAAACTAGATGATTTTTTATCTTCCTTAAAACTTTCAAAAGAGACTATTTCTGTTTCTTCTTATGAAGGTCCAAAAATTATTTCGGGTGATCACTTTATTGTAATGTAGTAATTTTATAAAAGTTGAGATTTAAAACGTAATTTTATTTCTCAACTTTTTATTTGATAAAATTATATGTCGTCTTGTTGCTTATATGTGATGATTGAATTACATTTTTTTAAATATGTTATTGTATTTCTTTTTTGATATAATATATCCAAAGGGGTATTTTTAAATGAAAAAAGGAATTTTTTTAATGGTATGTTCCACAATTTTATTGGGATCATGTGGAACACCTAAACCATCAACACACGAACACACTTTTGATACAGTGTATAAGTATGATGATAAAGTACACTATTTTGAGTGTACAGATCCAAATTGTAATGAAAGAACAGGGGTTGAAAATCATTACTATATGAATGAGACACACAAGTGCAAATGTGGAAGAGTGCAAGACATTTCTGGATATTCAAACAAATATAAAACTTTCTCATACAAACGTGATGTTTATGAAGGCACAAAGTATTTTGATGGTATGTCAGTAAATCATTTGCTTAGTAATGCTACTACATTTACAGAATATAATTCTGATGCACTTAATTTAAGTGAATACGTTTATTATGATACTAAGGAAAAGAAAGATGTTGTTTTTGGACAAACATCTATCGCTATTAAAGTAAGTATTGTTCATTTCAATTTTGTTAGTATTGATTCATACTATGCTATTCCAAGCGATTATTTCTACACGTCAAAATTAAATGACAGCCACATTGGTAAAACTTTTAACGAAATGAAAAATAGCATGTTTGTTAATTACAATTTAACACCATATTTTTCTATTAATGAAGAAAAATATAGAGGAATAGCTGAATCAACTTTAGATAATCCATATGTATTAACAAGTTCTAATAAAAAAGCACCTAACTTAAAAGGCCTTTCTTTAGGAAGTGACACTTTAGTTGAATATGTTAACGATTGCTATATAACATATGATAACGTGTTCTTCAAATTTGAAGCTTTAACAAATAAAAGTTCAACTAGCGTTGTTGAAATTTTAGGTGGAACATCAAAAGCTGATTATATACTTAATTCAGAAAGTAAAAATGATTTCACATCATTCTTAGACTATTTTGATTACAATACATATAAAGCTAAAATTGATGGATTAAACGAAAGAGGCTATGTTAAAAGTTCATATGAAATTAAAAACTTGGAAATTTATAAGATGTATAATGTCGAATATGGAACTGATAAAGGTCAAACAAATTTAGCTAATACAACTGAAGGAGAAGGCGAATCATTAAAATATTATTATGAATCAGCTCCTTATTACGATAAATAATAAAATGTAAGCTGTTTTATATAAATAAAATGCATTATTTTTAAATTTTTATTTACATTATAGATTAAATGTGGTTTAATCTCATTCGTACAAATTAGATATGTCACTGTGTAGAGGCGCTTTTGATATTAGTAGTAGATGGAGTTGACAAGCTTAGAAGTCTATGAAAGGAGATAAAGCCGAAAGGTTGAATAGGTGTATTCAAACCTTGGGTAATTTCAAAATATGAAATTAACTGTCACTTGAAAAAGTGGAGAGCTATTGAGTGTAAATAAGTAAGAAAGCGTGTGCTTTATTACGTAATTATGCAAGCAATGGTGTTTTCACGCCATTGCTTTTTTCTACCTGACATTGTAATTTGAAAAAATTGTTGGGAGGTAGAATATGAAAAAAACAATTTTAACTTTAGGACTTTCCGCACTTGTAATTGGCGGATGTTTATTAAACACTTCGTGTTCATCAGGAGAATACGATCCATTAGCAGACGGAGTATTAACAATCGGACTAGAGTGTGCGTATAATCCATTTAATTATACTGAGTACGCAAGTACTGAATATAACGCACCTATTAAAGGTACAAATGGTGAATATGCTGCTGGTTACGATATTTTAATTGCTAAAAAACTTTGTGAAGATTTAGGTGTAAGATTAGAAGTTGTCCGTTGTGAATGGGATGGTCTTATTCCATCTTTACAATCTAAGACAATTGATGCAGTTATTGCAGGTATGACAGCAACTCCACAAAGAAGAAATAGTATTGATTTTACTGATGCTTATTATTCTTCACAATTAGTCATTGTTACAAAAGATACTGAAGAAATTAGAAATTATACAAAAATTGAAGATTTTGCTGGTATGAAGTTTATGGCTCAAGTTGGTACTGTTCAAGCTGATTTGATTGATGATTTAGGCAATTCTAAAAGTGAAAGTTATGCTGGAATAGTTGCTTGTACACACTCAAATACTTATCCAGAAGCTTTTATTGCTCTTACCGCTGGTACTGTTGATGCTGTTGTTTGTGAGACACCAGTTGCTAACGATTTTATATCGTTACATAATGGCTATAGATATACTGTTTTAGAAGGTAACGATGATTTTGTTGTTTCAGTTAACATTGGAGTAAGTAAAAAAGCCGAAAGTTCATATTTAGAAAAGCTTAATGCTTCTTTAGGAAAGATTTCGCAAAGCGAAAGAGAAGCAATGATGACTCAAATTACAACTAGATAATATGTTAGTTAATGTTTTATTAGCTAATAGTATTCCAACAACTTTACCATCTGGATTCTTTCCCCAAGTATGGTTTTTCTTAAAATATTATTACATGTCGTTTCTTAGAGGAATGGGTGTAACTTTTATAGTTTCAGTTGTTGGTACTATTTTTGGATTTGTTTTGGGAATTGGCCTTGCTTTACTTAGAAAATTAGATCATCCAAAAAACGAAAATAAGTTTGTTTGTTTCTTAAAGAAATTTGCTAGCGGGTTTGCTTATTGTTACATTGAATTTTTTAGAGGAACACCAATGATGGTTCAAGCTATTTGTATTTTCTATGGTGTCGCATATATATTTGAAGTCAGTATACCTACTTTGCTAGCTGGCTTTATTATCGTGTCATTAAACACAGCTGCATATATGGCTGAAATAATTAGATCTGGTTTAAATTCTATAGATCAAGGTCAAATTGAAGGCAGTAGAAGTCTTGGAATGAATTACGGGCAAACAATGTTTAACGTTATCTTGCCTCAAGCAATAAAAAATGTTATCCCAGCTATAGGTAACGAGTTAGTTGTTAACATTAAAGATACTTCGGTTTTAAGTGTCATTATGGTTACTGATTTATTCTATAACGCTAACTTGATAGTTAACAAATGGTACACCCAATTCCCAGTTTATTTTATAGTTTGTATATTGTATTTAATAATGACAATTACTTTAACAAGACTATTGCGATTGATAGAGAAAAAGATGAACGTTGTCGGAAGAATATCTAATCCAACAAGCGTTACGACACCTAGCGCTTTTGCAAATGATCCAAATATCGATTTTGCAGATTATGGAGATAAAAAATAATATGAGCTTAATTGAAATTAAAGACGTTCACAAAACTTTTGATAACTTTGACGTATTAAAAGGGATAAATTTAAATATTGAAAAAGGCCAAGTTGTAACTATAATTGGTTCATCTGGATCAGGTAAATCAACCTTGCTAAGATGTTTGAATTTATTAGAAGTTCCAACATCAGGAGAAATAAATTTTAATGGTGTTCCTTTAATGGATAAAAACACAAACATTGATAAAATAAGAACTAAAATTGGAATGGTTTTCCAATCGTTTAATTTGTTTAATAATAAAAACGTTTTAGATAACTGTATATTAGCTCAAGTTAAAGTTTTACACAGAACAAAGAAAGAAGCTGAAGAAATAGCACATAAATACCTCTGTAAGGTAGGTATGGATAATTTTAGCAAAGCTAAAGTAACTTCATTAAGTGGTGGTCAAAAACAAAGAGTAGCTATTGCAAGAGCTTTATGTATGAATCCAGAAGTATTGTTATTTGATGAACCTACATCAGCTTTAGATCCTGAAATGGTTGGAGAAGTTTTAGATGTTATGAAAGAATTATCTAATGAAGGAATGACAATGGTTATTGTCACACACGAAATGAAATTCGCTAAAGATATTTCTGATTTAGTCGTGTTTATTGATAATGGTGTAATTCTTGAAAAAGGCTCTTCTGACGATATATTTGTCCATCCAAAAGAAGAAAGAACGAAAGAGTTCTTAAAAAGATTTATATCGGAATAATTTTATTAGTCCATTTAGTAGCTTGTTACTAAATGGATTTTTTATAAAAAACATAAAATTTCTATTACAAAATGATAATATTGTCAAAATAAAAAGAAATTTGTATTTACAAAATAAATTTTATAATGTAGATTTAAATTATCGAAGAGGACTTATTATGGGTGTTTCTATTGATATAGATTCGAAATATGTAGAACTAAAAAATAGATTAATCGGTCATAAATCTATATCGTTTAAAGAGCAGTATAAAGTTGTATGGAGACTTTATAATGGACTTATATGTAAGATAGATTATATAGCTTTTAAAAAGCTTATTTATGATAATGCTTTAGCTAGTAATAAGGATGAATCAAATCTATTAATGTTAGCTAATAATTATATAGATTTATTAAAAGATAAAATTGATATTAATACTTTTATTAATAAGTATTATGAATGTAAATTAGAAATTAATTATAAAGGAGATATAGTTTCTTTATTAAATAAAGTAGTTGAAGAATTAAAAGAAAAAGGTGTTGATTTAATTTATATATTGTTAGTAATAAATAAGGTCTTGCTTGAACAAGATTTATATCCAGCTACTTACTCACATAAAGAAGTAGCTTATATAAAAAGAGGAAAGTATGGAAGTATAGCAATAAAAGAAGAGAATATAAATAGAGCATACTTAGAAGAAATACTTAGACACTATAAAGAACTAAGTAAAGAAAAAGTACAAAACGAATTAGGAAATAAAAGTCCATCAGAAGAACACTCATTAGTATATTTGACAAATAAAAACAAAGAAAAAGAGACAATAATAATAGCACTAGATAATAGCTTTGAAACAAATAATATGAGAAGTCCATATCATCTAAATATAGATGATAGTAACTTTAAGATGTCAAAAAGAGAGCTTTTTAGATATGAAAAAGAGCTAAGAAGAAGTATGTACATAGCAGAAGGAAATAACTTAAGCTATGAACTAAATAGTGTAAATATAGGAACAATAACCTTAAAGATAAAGCCATACTTAGTAAGATCAAATATCGAAAGAACAATATTTGCAATAGGAAATGATAGAGAAGAAGAAATAGTAGTAAAGCAAATAGGAAATAAGATAAGAATAGATCAAAATAATAGAAGCTATATTGTAGGAAAATCAAATATCGAAACAAATAAAGTAAACGTAATAAGCTTGTCGTATGCCTTATCAATAGTAAGTAGTGGAAGTAGTTATGGAAAGAATCCAGATATGAAGATAAGGGTAAGAGTAAACGATATAGAAGATGAAGTAGTATTTTATGATGTAGAAGAATTTCCAACAAAACTTTATATGTATGTAGGAATAAGAGGAGCAGGATTAAAAGAGCCATATTATGGTCAAATAAGTGATATAAGAATAAGAAGTAAAGAATCAAGTTTTAACGAATTAAAAGAATATAACCAATACTCGTCACCATATGAGAAACAAATAGTAAAAGATATGATAGAAAGACCAGTGATAGAGTACGTAGTAAATAGGGAATCAAAAGAGATAGTAAGAAAGAAATATAGTTATCAAAAAGAAGGGATAAAAGACACAAATAAAATTGGAAGAGAAGAGATATATGTAAATAATAAAAGCTATATAAATAATGAAATAAGTTATGATGAAAAGCAAAGAGTAATAAAAGAAGGAACAAGAGAGTTTACATATACTCAAGAAGGCTATATTAAGACAGATAGTAAGAATAACGTAAGCTATGAATATGATAACTTAGGAAATATAGTCAAAAAGAGCAAAGGAGGAATAGAGTACACATATAAATATTTTAGTAATAATAGATTAAAAAGTGTAGAATCAAATAATAAAAAAATAAATATAAGTTATGATGAAAGTAATCCGCTATATCCAAGCTTAATAGAAAGAAGCAAAGGAGAGAAAAGAGAAGAGATAAAACTAAGCTATGAAGGAAGAAGATTATCAATAGTAGAAATAGGAACAAAAAAATATTTGTATAAGTATGATAGCTTAGGGCAAAGAGTAATAAAAGAAGAAGGTAATAATAAAGAGAGATATCAATATCAAGACGGAAGAATAAAGCAAGTAGAAAAAGAAGGAGAATATAGTTTAATATATTCTTATAGTAGTAATGGAATAATTCAAAGCGTAAGTGAGATAAGTAATAGTGATATAAAAACTTATTTCTATCTAATAGACATAATAGGAAATATAGTAGGACTAGTAGATGGAAACGGAAATATCGTAGTTGAATATGACTATAGTAGTTATGGAAAAGTAGAAGTAAAGAAAGATACAGTAGGAATAAGTAAGAAAGATCATATAAGATATAAAGGATATATCTATGATGAAGAAACAAAGCTGTATTACTTAATAAGTAGGTATTATGATCCAGAAATAGGAAGATTTATAAGTCCAGATAGTGTAGAATATATAGAGCCAAGTAGTATAAGTGGATTAAACTTATATGTTTATTGTTGTAATGATCCTATAAACATGTATGATCCGAGTGGAAATTTTGCAATATCAATTGGTTTATTGTTAGCTATTGGAGGAATTGTAGGAGCTGCGATTGGAGCGGGAGCTAGCGTAGCAGGACAATATTTAGCAAATGGCTGTAGTTGGGAAAACTTTAGTTGGGGACAACTTGCTCTAGATACAGTTTTAGGTGGGGTTAGTGGAATGTTATCTATGTCTCCTTTAGGATTGGGAGCAATGGTTGCTGCTAATGCTGGTTTAGGATTTGTAGGAGCTGTTGGTGGACATTTAATTAACGGAAGTGACTTTTCAAAAGGTTCAACTTGGTTAGACATTGGATTATCAACTGGATTAGGCGCTTTGGTAGGATTAATTGGAGGAGCAGGAGCTTTAAATGCGGGTTATTTAAATGGTGCAAAACAAACTGCGGGTTTTATTAGAGCTGCTGGATTATATGACGATGTTTTAACAAAAGCTGTAACAGGTTACTATAGAACTCCTGGTATTGCATCAAATGCTTTAAGGCTATCGGGCCAAAATTTAGTTAAACAATGGAATAAAATGGTTGTTGGTCAAGCAGGTAAAGCATTAACAAAAGCATTAGCGTTTGGTGGAACTGCATTATTATTTGGAACAGCAGGCAAAGGACTGCTATATGATTGGTATAACAATTATTTCTAGGAGGATAATCTATGTTAGATAACATTTTGATAGTATTGATTTTATTCTCAATAGTTCTGAGTTTTTTTATAGTAAAGGTTTGGAAGAAAAAAAATTCGTAAAAGAATTATATATTAGTGAAGGAGTATCAATTGCATTTTATGTTATTACAATTGCAATTACGATTGGTTTACTAACTATGTA
>ERZ838483.2632-NODE-2632-length-9756-cov-3.013091_pt1 | contig 9756 bp, 8 predicted proteins | sample MGYA00519939_ERZ838483 | MGnify/ENA primary metagenome ERZ838483 (study PRJEB31850, sample SAMEA3708836) | human gut metagenome | biome: human gut; feature: human-associated habitat; material: faeces | place: China | collected 2014 ... | reverse complement strand
GTAATGGTAAGCAACATCGGACATAAAATACGTTAACTCACCGTTGGTTTTAATAAGAACACGGTCTTTTTCATCACCAAATGCAGTTGAGCGAAAATACGTTGCTCCTTCTTGTTCGAAGATATAGCCACGTTCTTTCATTACCTCAAAAGCACGATCAACCTTAGTTTTGCCCTCTTCATCAGGAACAAATAAAGAACGCTCAGAAAACCACGTGTCGAAATGATTCCCGAAGATCTCAAGCGTTTCTTTTACGTTATTCATCATGGCTTGGTAGCCCATCTCCCGAAACTCATGACGACGAGTATCAGGATCTACCGAAAGCCATTTATCTCCATCTCGCTCAATGATTTGCTGAGCAAGATCCTTAACATAACCTCCGCCATAGGATGCCTCGGGCATTTCTACCTCAAGTCCCAACGCTTGCTGGTAGCGAACTACCAAAGAATCAGCGAAGACATTCATCTGGTTACCTTGGTCATTGATGTAAAACTCTTCATCCACCTCATAACCAGCATGACGCATCACGCGAGCAATAGCGTCACCTAAAGCAGCCCAACGACCATGGCCTACATGCATAGGACCCGTAGGATTAGCTGATACATATTCCAAGTCCACCTTGCAAGGATGCTCAAGACTTGACTTTCCATAATCACTACCCTGCTCGCGAACCTCAGTAACAACATTTTGGAACACTGCATTGGCAAGAGTCAGATTGATAAAGCCAGGACCAGCAATTTCGACCGATTCTATTAAGTTATTCTCTGGAAGATTATCCACGAGAATCTGAGCAATTGCTCGAGGATTCATTCGAGCTGCCTTGGCAAGACGCATAGCAACTGTGCACGCCCAATCGCCATGACCTTCTTCACGTGGACGCTCTAACGTAGGTAGGGGAACTTCATCTAAAGGCAATTCTCCTGCTTGCACAGCTGAAGTAAGAGCCTGATGTAATACCGCCTCTAGAGATTCACGAATGGTCATAAAAGATCCTTCCTACCTTTATTCGAAAAATATCGAAAGCAACAGCGGTAGTCTTACAGGCTTTATTGCGCTTTAATTAAAAACCTTTGGCTATTGCTTACGGCTAATAAATTCTTTTCTTTACGAACAGCGGATGAAATTGTAACACGCTATGCACGATGCTCGGCTATATAGGTATCACATTCCTGCATTACATAAGAACGAAGCTTATCGAGAAGCTCTTCGTCCTTTCCGCCAACCGGTAACCCGTCAATAGACTGAATCGGCAAGCAAAGAGTACTTGAAGAGCTTACGATAACCTCATCAGCATCTTTAAGTTCATTAAGAGTAAAAAGTTTTTCTACCACAGGAATTTCAAGCGCCATACAAGCTTGAATTAAATGCTTGCGAGCAATACCTGGCAATATATGATTGTCAGCAGGATGAGTTATAAAACAGCCATCCTTGAGCATCTGCACGTTACTATGTGCACATTCTGTTACATAACCATCACGTACAAATACTGCCTCATAGCAATCTGCTTCTTTGGTGCGCTGAGCCGCCAAAACATTAGGAAGCAAGTTTAAGGTTTTGGTGTTGCACATCTGAAAGCGTAAGTCCTCAACACTTATAAGATCTTGACGATCATAAAGGTCTTCCATCACGTCTGGGACAATCATGATCCAAAGATTAGCTGGTCCATCACAAAAATAATGATGACGATAATCGGTTCCGCGCGTTACTTGCCAATACACAAAATTGACCGGAGCATCAACTTTAGCAAGCATATCGGTTAACACCGCATGCAATTCAGCTTTTGAAATACCAGGATCAATTTCTACATTAGCGCAACTATTAAAAAAACGATCGAGGTGATCTTCAGCAAAGAGCACTACCCCATCGATACCCATCGTTGCGTCGTAAACCCCATCACCATAAAAAGAAACACGATCCAAAAAAGGAACTTTCATTTCCTCGAGAGGACCAAAATCACCATTGTAATATCCCAAACGTTCCATGTACTGTTCCTGATCCCTTAGTGCTTATTTCCTTAAAGTTGCTAAAACAATTGCTTTGATGGAATGCATGCGATTTTCTGCCTCATCAAATACTTTCGAAGCGTCAGACTCAAACACTTCATTGGTTACTTCCATTTCAGTCAAACCAAACTGTTTTTCAATTTCTTGAGCGACCGTTGTATGAGTGTCATGAAATGCCGGCAAACAATGCATGAAAATCGCGTTATCAGCAGCGTTTTCCATAACGTGAGCGTTAATTTGATAAGGAGAAAGTTCCTTGATGCGCTGCTCCCATAAACTTGCTGGTTCACCCATGGACACCCAAATATCGGTATACAAAATGTTTGCGTCTTTCGTTCCTTTTTCAACATCAGACGTTACGATAACTTCGCACCCATGTTCTTTAGCGATCTCTTGACAGGTTTCAACCAGTTTTGGATCAGGCATGGAAGATTCGGGGGCACAAGCAACAAATGTAATGCCCATCTTTGCGCAACCCACCATAAGCGAATTAGCAACATTATTTTTTGCGTCACCCATGAAAACCAATTTCAAACCTTCAAAAGAACCGAAGTTTTCACGGATAGTAAGCAAATCGGCAATAGTTTGCGTAGGATGGCACTCATTGGTCAAACCATTCCACACAGGAACTCCTGCATACTCAGCCAAAGTATCTACAATTTCTTGACCATACCCACGATACTCAATGCCATCAAACATACGACCTAACACACGTGCGGTATCTTCAATCGATTCTTTATTACCCATCTGAGAGCCAGCTGCATCTAAGTAAGTAACACCCATACCAAGATCATGGCCAGCAATTTCAAAGGAGCAACGGGTACGTGTCGAAGTTTTCTCGAACAACAATACAATGTTCTTGCCTTCAAGCTCCTTATGTAGAATACCAGCGTGTTTTTTTTCTTTTAGCTCCTGAGCAAGATCAACCAATGAAAGAATCTCCTCAGAAGTGAAGTCGAACAACTTCAAAAAGTTTCGGCCAGAAAGTGATGTCGTCATTGGTCCTCCTGATACGACAAACATACCTATGCAAAATAAAAAGCGCACCTCGTATTTCGGGTGCGCTTCTATTATGACACAGCTTTAAGAGCTTTTACTCAGCTTCATCAGCAATAGTCATACCCTTATGATTGCCGGTAATGGCATATTCCACCCATTCAGCAATATTTACCACATGATCACCAATACGCTCAAGATATTTACCAATCATCAAAACATCCAATGCGGAAGTTTCATCAGGTAAATGTTGAGCAATATGATTTGCGATATCGCGCTTGAGCTCTTCAAATAAGGTATTGATTATTTCGTCGCGCGCAATCGTTTGTTGCGTTTTATCTAAATCGAGATTCAGATAGGCATCAATAACATCATTTACTTGACTTTGAGCGTTATTTGCCATGTCAGCCAAGGCTGAAAACTTTGAAAGATCAAGCCCCTCGGGCAAGCCTGTTGCAATTTCGCAAATCTCTGCTGCTTGGTCTCCGATCCTTTCAAGATCAGTAATCATCTTAAGGGCTGAAGTAACGGTACGTAAATCGGTTGCCACGGGCTGCTCGCGTAAAAGCAAGCGAAGACAGAGTCGCTCAATTTCACGCTCCTTCTCATTGATTAAAGAATCATTTTGAGCAACAAGCATCGCCTTGGTAGGATTGGTTTGCTGAACCGCATCAAAAGAACCCTCGATGGCTTCCTTCACCAATTCTCCCATTGCTGCCATTTGAGCTTTCAGCGTGTAGAGTTCGTCATCAAAAATGGGACGTGCTACCATAGTTTAACCAAACCTTCCTGAGATGTAATCTTCAGTACGCTTATCTTTTGGTGCAGAAAAAAGAAGATCAGTGGGCGAACACTCAATCATTTCACCCAACAAGAAAAATGCTGTTGAATCAGAAATTCGAGCAGCCTGCTGCATATTGTGAGTAACGATAATAATGGTGTAGTTTTCTTTGAGTTCTCCGACTAACTCTTCAATTTTGTTGGTAGAAATTGGGTCAAGGGCGCTTGTTGGTTCGTCCATCAATAAAACTTCAGGATTTACCGCCAAGGCACGAGCGATGCATAAACGCTGCTGCTGACCACCTGAAAGACCCAGTGCATTCTTTTTAAGACGATCTTTAAGCTCGTCAAAAATTGCAGCTTTTCGCAAAGAATCCTCTACAATGTCATCCAGCTCGGATTTTTTCTTAATTCCGTGAGTACGAGGGCCAAATGCAATATTGTCATAAATTGACATAGGAAAGGGATTTGGCTTTTGGAAAACCATTCCCACCTTTTTGCGGAGAACATTCACATCATACTTATCGTAAATATCTTCCCCATCAAGAGTAATTCGACCAGTAATCTTGCATCCCTCAACCAAATCGTTCATGCGATTCAAAGACTTTAGCAAGGTTGACTTGCCGCAACCAGAAGGACCAATCATAGCCGTAACGTTGTGTTCAATAAAGGATAGATTAATATCACGAAGCGCCTGATAATCTCCGTAAAAGAGATCCATATGTGATACATCCATTTTGGCATTATTCATCAGACATATTTCCTTTGCTGATCCTATTAGCTACTGCAGAAGTAGCAAAGTTAATAAGTAATACAAAGACAAGAAGAAGAACTGCGGTTGCATAAGTAGCATCAATATGAAGACCCTCGCTTGCCAAAAGATACATATGGACCGCAAGAGTACGAGTTGAGCTAAATACTGTTTCAGGTACAGCCGCAATGGAACCAGCCGTATAAATAAGAGCTGCGGATTCACCAACAGTACGACCGATAGCTAAAATAATGCCGCCTAAAATGCCAGGGATTGCAGCAGGTAATACGATCTTGAAAACCGTCCGGAATCGACCAGCACCAAGACCAAATGAACCTTCACGGTATAGATCAGGTACTGCAGCAAGTGCTTCTTGAGAGGCGCGCATGATAATAGGAAACGTCATGATTGCCATGGTGCATACACCAGCAAGCAACGACAAACCCCATTGCAGGTAATATACAAAAAACAGCAAGCCAAACAAGCCATACACAATCGAAGGAATACCAGAAAGCGTTTCGGTTGCAAGCGCAACAATTCGTACAAAAAAGTTCTGCTTGTTCGTATATTCATTCAAGAAAATAGCTGCGCCAATACCAAATATTGAAGAACACGATACAGCCATCACAATGACAATGAGCGTGTTGAAAAGCGCTGGCATAAATGACACGTTATCGGAATTGTATTCCAGCTCAAACATCTCTGGTTTAATTTGAGGAATACCCATAATGAGGATATAGCCAATAATCAAACACACCGCTAAAACAGTAAGAAGGGTCGCGATTTTTACAGCATAGCGGAATATCCATGAAGATATTCTGGCAGGCTTAGCTTTAGTTAAAACACGATTATCAGCCATTCTTGCTCCTCTTCTTTAAAGCAGCAAATGCAAAGTTAATAATCAAGATAAACACGAACAACACGCATGCAGTGCCGATCAAAGCGCCTCGATGAAGATCGGCTGCATAACCCATCTCCAAAACGATGTTCGCTGTCATCGTACGGATACCATCAGTAATAGCATCGGGCATTTGAACCTGATTGCCCGCAATCATGATGACCGCCATGGTCTCACCAATAGCGCGACCGATTGCCAAGATGATTGAAGCTAAAACACCAGAAACTGCCGCAGGCAACATAACACGCATAACCGTTCGTTCGTGATCTGCCCCTAAAGCAAGAGCGCCCTCATAGTAAGCCTCTGGAACAGCTTTAAGTGCCGATTCAGAAAGGGTGATGATGGTAGGCAAAATCATGATTCCCAAAACCAGAGAAGCACATAAGATAGATTGTCCTGTACCACCTAAGTTTTCACGAATAAAAGGTACTAGAACCACTAAGCCAAAAAAGCCATACACAACAGAAGGGATGCCGGCAAGCAACTGAACTCCCGACTTAGCGATCTTTGCCACCCTTCTACTTCCGAAAAACGCAAGAAAGATTGCACAGAGAATTCCGAGGGGAACACCAATTACCAACGCACCAGCCATTACATATAAGCTGCCGATTATCATTACCCCGATGCCGTACACATCATTTGAGGGGCGCCAGGTGGTTCCAAAGAGAAAATCAAAAAAGCCGATTTCTGCAATTGCAGGGATGCCGTTGCCAAAAATAAATACACATATCACTACAACTGCAGCCACCGAAATGGCTGCAGCTATAGCAAAGATTATTTTGGCAACCAATTCTTTGGTTTGTGCCATATTACTTAGCCAATCTCGCTCCAGGAAGTGATTTCACCGGTGAAGATCTGCTTAACCTGATCAGAGGTCAAATCCTCAACTGCGCTTTCAGGATTTACGATAACTGCAATACCGTCAGTTGCAATTACCGTTGCCTGAGCGCCTTCGCTGGTCTCAGAATCCTTCAAGTCACGAGAAGCCATACCCAAATCGCAAGCACCTTCGATTGCGGAAGTTACACCAGTGGTGGAGTCAGACTGGTTTACCTCGATAGTTACATCTGGATTGAGAGCCTGATATGCCTCAGCAAGCTTTTCCATAACAGGGGTTACAGAAGAAGAACCAGCAACGGTTACCGTACCGGAAAGGTTAGAAGCGGTGTAAGCTTCGCCACCGTCCAGAGGAATATAACCTTCTTCAGCTACTACAGCTTGACCATCAGAGCTCAAAATGAAGTTCATGAAGTCCTGAGCAACATCAGAAAGTTCAGTGTTGGAGTTGGTTACTACATTGAAAGGACGGGATACTTTGTAATCGCCAGACTTTACGTTATCAACCGTAGCTTCTGCGCCGTCGATCTTAACAGCCTTTACACTGTCATCAAGAGAACCCAAAGAAATGTATCCGATTGCATTTGCATCACCAGCAACGGTGGTCATCATAACTGCGGTTGAGTTGGTGATTGAAGCAGATTCGGTGGTCATATCAACAGTCTCACCGTTTTCATCTTCCTGCTCAACGCCAAACAACTCAACAAAAGCACCGCGGGTACCAGAACCATCTTCACGAGAAACTACATTGATAGATTCACCTGAGTCAGATGATTCGCTGCTGTCGCCTGAATTGCTGCTGCAGCCTGCAAGGAGCATGCATGCAAATGCAACGCATACTGCAAGAGCACCAAACAACACTTTGTTCTTTACTGTACTCACTTTAAATTCCTTTTCTCTCATACCTAAGCACGCACACTTTTGTGCGCCTTTTCAGGAGTAATAATCGCTAGATTGATCAAAAAAGTGGTTACACAAATTTGAAAGAAAGTTAGAGAATAGTTAAGAGAAATTAGTTTTGATAAAACATTGTAAAAAACGCCTATTGCGATTCGATTTGATGCAAAATTATGCAAGCACTAGGAAAGGAAACGAATCGTGACCACTATTTTGCTTATCGAAGATGATCCTACTATTCGTCTTACGACCGAATTTTCACTTACCAAACATGGATATGCGGTAAGTTCCTGTGAAGATGGAATTTCAGGATATGAAACTGCATTAAGCATTGAACCAGACCTCATCTTGCTTGACGTAATGCTTCCTGGTATGAATGGCTTTGAAGTCGCCAGCAAACTACGTAAAGAGGGATTCAATTCCCCTATTCTCATGCTTACCGCACTCGACGCTGATGAAGACAAAATTAAGGGTCTTGATGCTGGTGCCGACGACTATGTAACTAAGCCATTTTCTACTGAAGTACTTCTTGCTCGCATCCGTGCAAATCTTCGCCGCACAGAAATGGATGGAGTAAGTATGTCTAAGCCACAAACCTATGGCGATCTTACCCTCGATATCGAAAACAGCACAGCAAGTGTAAAAGGAAAACCCCTAAAGCTGCGCAGCAAAGAATTGGCTCTTTTGTTTGCTCTAGCAGAACGCCAAGGTATGCTTTGCCGTCGTACTTGGTTAACGCAAAAAGTGTGGAAAGAAGATTATCTAAGCACTTCTCGCACTATCGACGTTCATATTCGACGTCTTCGTTCTGTACTTGATGAGGTTAGCGACTATCGCTATATTCACACCGTCCATGGTATGGGATATCGTTTTGAACCAATCAAGAAGATCGAAGAATAAGTGAGTCTATATGAGTCCATTTGTTTCATTTTTAAGGGATATAGGAAATTCAGGCAAGGAAACTAAACGTTTAACTTGGATGTATTTAATAGGATATGTGGTAATAGCTCTCATTTTTATTGGTTGCTCTATCGCATTTATCTATACGCCTTTAAATAATGAAATAGCAAATCGACAAACTACCAACCTTATAACTACCGCTCAAGCTTCAGCTAACGCCCTGTCCAAAACAAACAATGCTAGTGAGTTCGTGTCATCTGCAACTCACAATACCGATCTGCGTATGACTATCATCGATTCTGATGGTGATGTGGTATCTGATTCTGAAGTAGATCCTTCTACCATGACTAATCATGCCGATCGCGAAGAAGTTACCGAAGCTATTCAGGGAGGCATCGGTGTTGCTCAGCGCACCAGTGCGACCGACAATAAAAACTGGCTTTACGTTGCTGTTCCCGCATCGTATAACAACGAGCAAGTGGTGGTGCGCGTCAGTGAACCCTCTACAGCATTTTCAATGATCACGCAAAATGCTCAGACAACCTCGGTCATTTTTATTGTGGCAGGATGCATTGTTGTTCTCATCGTTACCTTAATTGCATTTAAAAAGTCACACGCACCTATTAAGAAATTTGATCAAGTCCGTTCAGATTTCGTAGCTAATGCAAGTCACGAACTAAAAACTCCTGTAGCTGGAATCAGACTTCTTTCTGAGGCAATTCGTGATGCCGCAGAAATTGAGGATAAGAAAAGCTTAAATTTATTTATCGACCGCCTTGATAACGAAGCTGAACGTCTCCAACGTCTTGTAATTGATTTGCTTGACTTATCGCGCTTAGAAGAAACTCCAGATCCAGACAGGTGTCCTCGCACTGATTTGCACAGTGCTATTGTTACTAGCTTCATGGCTCACAAGGGCGAAGCTGAAGACAAGCATCTCGATCTTGTTTTGGACGATCGCTCAGTCACAGGTGATGACTGCTATGCCGATATGGAACCCTCGGATGCTTCTTTGGTTTTTGATAATCTTATCGAAAATGCCATCATGTATACCGATGAAGGCAGCATTTTGGTTACCTTTGAACCAAGAGGACATGAGATAGCCGTAATAGTACAGGACACAGGAATTGGTATTCCTCAAACCGATCAGTCTCGCATTTTTGAACGCTTCTATCGAGTCGACAAAGCACGTAGTCGTGAAGTAGGCGGTACAGGACTAGGACTCTCCCTTGTACGTCATGCCGTAGAACGCTCAAAAGGCCGCGTAAGTGTGAAAAGTAACCCTGGCGAAGGATCACAGTTTACCGTGGTGTTCCCACGTGCAAAAAGATAGTTGCTACTCGCTCGTATTCTTCACAACGAGGTAGTCAGTACTGACCGCCAGCGAGATGTCGCTCTTTCGCGTATTACAGCCGTTTTCTGATGTGCCGGTTTATCGTGAGATACAGCCCTTTTGCGTTGTGTCGCTCTCTCGTGGATTACAGTCCCTTTGTAAGAGCCACTTTCTTGTGAATTATAGTCCCTTTGTGGCGTGTCTCTTTCTCGTGATGCGCGACTATTGAACGTTAGTGACTGTCGAACATTAGATATCAAACGTTTTCAAAAAAGTCGGATTTTAGCAGTTTGGTGTAGAAATAAAAGGGTTATAGGAAAAAATGTGTTGCTAGTACTTAGTCCCAATCATGTCTAAAAGC
>ERZ838483.2631-NODE-2631-length-9766-cov-3.748327_pt1 | contig 9766 bp, 7 predicted proteins | sample MGYA00519939_ERZ838483 | MGnify/ENA primary metagenome ERZ838483 (study PRJEB31850, sample SAMEA3708836) | human gut metagenome | biome: human gut; feature: human-associated habitat; material: faeces | place: China | collected 2014 ... | reverse complement strand
AGAGGGGAAGTCCGAGCCGCTCGCAGCCGCGGCGCCAGCCTGCCAGGGCGTCGGCGAGATAGGCCTGCGGATCGGCGATGACGGGGACGCTCACCGTCGCCCGGGGCGCGCCTGCGGGCGCGGGCTCGAGGTAGCCGACGGACAGCATCCGCTCGTCCAGGGCGACGTCCATTTCCCGCGGTTCGAACAGCTCGGGCTTGATGAGGGCCGCCGCGGCCACTTGGTCCCAGACGGCGAAGCCGTCCCAGGCGTAGCGCTCGCCCATGTCGGCGAACCAGTAGTCGATGGCCCGGGCGAGCCAGGAGTCCGCCGAGAAGGAACGTTCTGTCAGCTCGCGGGTCACGTGGGCCGGCAGGCAGTTCTGGGCGCAGGCGATGGTGACGGCGGCCGGGGAGGCCAGTGCGGCGAGGGTGGCCGCCGGATCGCAGGACAGGTTCAGCTCGTCCATGATGCGTCCGTTGATGACGAGGCTTTCCGTGATGCCGCCCATGAAGGTGAGGTCGGCCACATTCCCGAAGAACGCCGGATCGCAGCGCCGGGCGCCGAGCAGGTTGGTCGTGGCGCCCGTGACGAGGACCGATACCTCTCCCGGCGCGGCGGCGCAGATGCTCGCGAGGAATCGTGCGGCCGGCGTGTCGGCGTCTTCGGGGGCGCCCGCGCCGCGATAGACGGGAACGTCGAGTCCCCATTCGGCGCACAGGCGCCGGGTGTTGCCGTCGACGGTGCCGATGTCCGCGTTGCCGAAGCAGGTGCACAGGCCCTCCACCGTACAGCGCTCCGGATTCCCCAGAAGGTACAGAAGGGCGAGCCCGTCGTCGACGTCGCAGCCGCGCACGCCCATGGTGTTGTCGCAATCGAGGACGATTCGCTTCACGATGGATCCTCATCTCCCGTCGTCCGGCGTCTCGGACCGCCGCCATTTCAAAGTCATTTATAGTATACTCTCACATATAGTAGATTATATCAACTAAATGAGCCATCGAGACGATGAGGGGAGAGGTTCCATGGAAGAGGCGATCCGCTTCGTGGAGGGAAACGACGAGTTGGCGCGCGCCCTCGGCGTGGAGGGGCCCGAGGAACTTGCCGTGCGCCCTTTGGCCCAGGGCGAGCACAACGCCAACTTCCTCCTTAGGGCCGGCGACGGGCGCCGTTTCGTGCTGCGCATCAACTGCGCCAGCCAGCTGGGCCTCGCCGATCAGATCGGCTACGAATACGGGGCCCTGCGCGTTCTGGCCCCGAGCGGGCGGACGCCCGAGCCGCTCTATGTGGACGGCACCCGCCGCCGCATCGGGCGCGGCGTTCTGGTGGAGAGCTTCGTGGAGGGCCCGTGGATCGATCTTCGGGATCCGCGGCAGGTGCGGGAGGCGGCTCGGGCCCTCGCCGACGTGCACAGCGTGGCCGCGCCGCCGGACGGCGCGCTCCTTCGCCCGGAGGATCCGCTGCGCGCCCAGCTGGAAAGCTGCCGGAGGCTCTTCGACGGCTATCGGGGAAGCGATCTTGCCGAGGCGCGGGTAGTGGGCGCGGTGGACGAGCTGCTCGCCTTGGCCCAGCGGGCCGTCGACGCGGCCCCGGCGGTGTCGACCCCCGAGCGTTCCCGCGTCCTCAACACCGAGGCGGTGCCGTCCCATTTCCTCATCGATGCCGCGGGGCGCGCCTCAATCGTCGATTGGGAGAAGCCGGTGCTCGGGGAGGTGGCGCAGGATGTCGCCTACTTCCTTTCCCCGACGACCACCATCTGGGACAGCGATGTCGTCTTCGACGCAGAGGGGCGGACGCAGTTTCTCGACGCCTACTGGGAGGCGGTGGGCGGCCGCTTCCCCCGGGGTTCCTTCGACGCCCGCTTTCCGGCCTATCGCATGGTCAACGCCCTGGTGGGCATCACCTGGAGCTGCAACGCCTGGGTGGAGTACCGCGATCCGGCGCGCCCCTTGCGCAACGAGAGGACCTTGCGGCTGCTGCCGACCTATTTCTCCGAGGAGTTCCTCGATCTCGTACGTCGGGACTGCTTCGCCACGCAATAAAGGGAGAGCCCCTCGCAATGAGGGGCTCTCAGGAGATAGGAAGCTTGGTTGGAAGGGGAGCGGGCCTACCAGTTGCAGGCAGCTTCGCCCTTGACCTGACGCTTGGACTTGAAGATGGTGTCCGGCACTTCCTTGCCATGCCAGCACTTGATGGCGCCGTCCTCTTCAGCCTTGGCGATCTGCTCATTGGTGTAACCGAGCTTCTCCATGATCTCGGTGGTGTGGTAGCCGATGGGCTTGGACAGGATGATCGGCGGATCGCCATACTCGCGGAAGCGCAGGGGGCTCATCGGCAGGGCCTTCTTGCCATAGCCCTCGTACTCGACCCAACGCAGGGAGTCGTTGTCGTACGCTTCCTGGTCCTTGACCACGTCGGTGTAGCGGAAGCACTTCTGATGGGGAACCTCATGCTCGCGCAGGATTTCGTCCCACTCGTCGAAGGTCTTGGTCGAGAAACCGGCCTCGAGCCAGTTGATGACCTCGGGCTGCTTCTCGGAAGCCTTCAGTGCGGGCAGGTTGCAGGTGTCGGGCTGGTCGACGTGCTCGGCATTGCCGGTAATCTCCATCATCATGTTGTAGTACTTGTCGTACTGCGGCATGCAGATGAGCATCCACTTACCGTCCTTGGTGCGGTACGTGTTGTTGAACGGATTGGGCACGTGCTTACGCGACTTCGGGTACGGTGCACCGAACTGCGTGGCCATGATGCCGATGTTGCCGCCCCAGATGGCAGCGCCGTACAGATTGCAGGTGACCTTGTCACCCTTGCCGGTGCGGGTGCGGTTGAACAGAGCAGCCAGGATACCGCCGGCCATGATGGAAGCGGCGTTGTAGTCGCCGAAAGCCTGCGGCGGGATTGCAGGGGACTCGCCATCCTCGCGGAAGCAGTTGGCAACGCCGCCACGAGCAGCCCAGCACACAGCGTCGAAGCCGGGGGTGTTGGCCTCTTCGCCGAACTCGCCGTAGCCACGCAGCTGAGCCCAAATCAGGGACGGATACTTGGCAGCCAGGGCGTCGTAGTCCAGACCCAGCTTGACAAGCGCCTTATCGCGCAGGTTGCAGACGAAGACATCGGCCTTGGAGAGCAGCTTGTCCATAACCTCGAAGCCCTCTTCGCTCTTAAGGTTAAGGGCGATCCAGTTCTTGTTGGTGTTGTTCAAGTCGATCGTGGGGTCTTCGGTTTCGTTCTGCTCGCAGCCAAAGCCCGGGCCCTGGGTACGCTGGGCATCGCCGTGCAGCGGCTCGACCTTCATGATTTCAGCACCCATTTCGGACAGGATACGAACGGTTGCGGGAGCTGCAACCCACTCGCACAGTTCGACGACCTTCACGCCGTTCAGAGGGCCATAACCGTTAAGTTTCTCGCTTACCAGCATTATGAGGCGCTCCTTTCATTTTCGTTTCGGGTGGTTCTTGCGTTTGCAGAATTAATATTTACAGGTAAATGCGCCTAGTTCTATGGACAATAATTCAATATTGTGTGATTGCCTATAAGAAATGTTCGGTAAAACATAGGTAAGCTTTTGCAAAATCTCTATTTATGTGGGACAAACCACTTTATATGTTTCCGCATTTGTGGCGTTATGTGGCCAAGATGACGAAAATGGGTGGAGATACTTTGGAAAGCTTGCCGAATGTTCATCGGTTTGGTCGAAAACAGGATATTGGCCGTCAGGGCTATTACGACTCGCTGGTATATTGAGTGCATAAGTTGGTATGCATTGCATCTATGTCCGAGAGCACAAGGGGGGTTCGCGGTGGATTTCAATCTTTCGTCCGATCAAAAGAAGCTTGTAGCTGCTTTTCGTGCATTCGGCACGGAAACGTTTACGTCCGATCACGTTTCGCAGTGGTGCAGAGACCAGGGATTGCCCGACGACGTCATGAAGCGTTTTGCCGATACCTATTTCAAGAGCGTCGATAAACGGCTTTCATCCGTGGCTGGGCATACGCTTCTCGATCAGGCGCTTATCATCGAGGAGCTGTCTCGATGCGCTGGCGCCACCCTGCCATTTCAAAACGATCTGTTCAATCTGCAGATCGTCGATGCCCTTTCCGCCGCGGGCAACCTCGATCCCGTCCTCGACGAGTATCGATCGACGGGTCGCCTTATGTTCGCGCTCGCCATTTCCGAGCCGGAGGGCGGTTCGGATGTCATGTCCATGAAGACCAACACGAAAACCCTTGATGGGAAGATCGTCTTGAACGGTCGCAAGTCCTACGTCAACAACGGCGAATATGCTCCGTACATCGTCGTCGCTGCCATTGACGCCGATGCTGAGAGCGATGATCCGTATCCGGCGCTTGCATTGTGGCTGGTGCCTCGAAACTTGAAGGGCATCGCCGCGGTCCCCATCGACAAGATCGGGCAAGATATGCTTCCCTTCGCGTCCTTGTCGTTTCAGGACGTCGAGCTGAAGCCCGAATACCGCATCTCGTCCGATCAAGGTGATTTCAGGCGCTTGTTCCAAATGCTTGAATATGGTCGCGTGCTGCTGTGCGCATCGTCGCTTGGCATGGCGCAAGCCGCGATGGAGGATGCCTGTGCGCATGCGCGCTCTCGCAAGGCATTCGGCGTGCAGGTCGGTCGTTTCCAGCAGATCGAGACCATGTTGACTGATATGGAGCTGCGTCTGACCAATATGCGCGCAATCTTGTACCGTGCCGCATGGGCTGTCGACGAGGGCGATCCCGATCGACGATTGGCCGTGTCCCTCATGAAGCGATACATCCCTAAAACCGCTGTGGAGGTGGCCTCGGACGGTATGCAGATCCTCGGCGGTCTGGGCTATACGGAAAGCTCTCGCACGTGTCGTGTTTGGCGCGACTGCCGAGGCAACCAGATCGCAGAGGGCACCGATCAGATCATGGTGTACATCGCCGCACCTTTGATTGCCGAGAAATACCGCGATTTTTAAAAAATGTCCCATCACGTAATTGCCGAATCAGCAATTGTGCCCGCAAAAGTCTCTTTTATCGATTTCTATAGGCTATAGGTGATTCTGATATATACACATATCTCATATACTGACCACTTTAATTCTACGAAACCGGATAAATGAGTGAGTTCTGTCCGTATCTTCCGTAGGTTTTGTGATGTACAAAGTACTTGGATAAGCGGAAGGGTGCTTATCCGGTTCATTACATCAGGGGTTCTAGGTATGCGTTTTGCGAAGGAAAACCTACGACAAGGAGGTATGTTTTGGCACAATCGACGAAAGAGAAGATGAGCATGCGCCATCTTCTCGTGGTGCTCACGGGCATCATGATCACCTTCGGCTGCTCCGCACTGTGCTTTTCCACGTGGGGTCTGTTCCAGCCGGTAGTTGCCGAGGGGCTTGGCGTTGAGAAGACCGCATTTGCAATGTATGTCACCGTTATGTACCTGACGATGACGGTTGCATCTCCGTTCGCTGGCAAGCTCTTGCAGTCCATGGATGCGCGCGTCATCCTTTCCGGTTCCGCCATCTTGGTGGTTGCGGCGTTTTTGCTCATGAGCATCGCGAACACCATCGTCTTGTTCTACGTGGCAGCGATTATGCTGGGCCTTGGCGAAATCACGCTTCTGTGGCTTGCCGTTCCTACGCTGATCAACCGTTGGTTTGCCGATCGCGCGGGCTTCTTCATCGGCCTGTGCATGGCGTTCACCGGCATCGGCGGTGCCATCTGGTCCGCCGTGTTCACCGCGCTGCGTGCCGATGGCATGGACTTCCACACCATCTATCTGATCTGGGCCGTTATCGCCGCCGTGACTTCTCTGCCGTTCACGCTGCTGTGCGTGCGCAGCAAGCCTGAGGATTGCGGCCTGCAGCCCTATGGCGCCGCTGCCGCCGCTGCCGCTGCCGGCGCTGCCCCGAAGGCTTCCGGCCTGTCCGCTTCCCGTGCGATGAAGACCCCGACGTTTTACGCCGTGTGCGTGTTCGCCGGCATCATCAACATCGCAATCCTGATCGCCATGCAGTTCCCGAGCTACACCAAAACCCTGACGAGCGCTCCGTTCGACGTGGCCGTCGTCGGCGGTCTCATGACCACGGTCATGATGGTCGGCCAGGCTCTGTTCAAGGTCATCCTCGGCGGTGCTGCCGACAAGAGCGCGAAGGGCGCTTTGATCTTCGCCTTCTGCGCTGGCGTTGCCGGTATCCTGCTGTGCTGGTTCGGCGCAGGCACCGAGCTCATGCTCTACGCTGGCGCCTTCATCTTCGGCGGCTGCTACGCCACGGCCGTGGTTCTGGTCCCCGTTGTGGTTCGCCAGTCCTTCGGTTCCCGCGAGTACTCTCTGATTTACTCCCGCGTTTCCACCGTGTTCAACCTGATCGCGGCATTCGCTTCTATGATTTGGGCTTGGGTTCAGACGTCCTTCGGCTTCAACGTCGTGTTCATCACCGGCCTGATCATGCTGGTCGTCATCCTGCTGCTCGGCCTGTACGTTATGCAGAGCGCTAAGAAGTACAAGTCTGAGTGGACTACTGATTAAGGGTTTCCTACAAAGAGCTTACTCTAGAACCTAGTACGAAGACGGCCCCGCAAGGGGCCGTCTTCGTATGTTCGGCCTTGAAAACCGGCAAGAACCACCGTAAGCTTTTTTCGCTGTAAGGGGTTTACTTTGGCTTTATAATGGAAAACAGCGAATCTTTTTTTCTGGACGACGCTCGTCTCTCACCTTTTTGGAGGGTCAGTGGTATGAATCTATCGCAGCTTCACTATTTCAAGAAATTAGCGGAAGTTCTTCATTATACGCGTGCTGCTCAGGAACTGTTTATCACGCAGCCTACGTTGTCCGGTGCCATTTCCTCTTTGGAAAACGAATTGGAGGTATCGCTGTTCGAGCGTTCCGGTCGTTCGGTCAGCTTGACGCCTCAGGGTGAGATATTCTATGAGCATGTGTGCCTTGCGTTGCGTGCCATCGATGACGGTGTTGCCGCCGTGCAGGATCGGGGCCATTCCATCGTGGGCTCGATAAGCCTTGGCACCACCTTCACTGTTCAAGATGACTATTTGCCTCTTCTCATGAGGGACTATTGCGCAGTCTGCAACAACTCGGTACTTACCAAAACCTATCAAGGGTTTACGAATTACCTGCTCGACCAGTTGCGTAAAGGAACTATCGACGTCGCCTTCTGCGGTAGGCGTGAAGGCGATCCCGAGCTGGTGTACTTCCCGGTAACGTATCGCAATTTGAAGCTGTGCGTGCGCGAGGACCACCCGCTTGCGAAACGCGATCATGTCAGCTTTTCCGAAATCGCGAAGATGAACCTGTCGACCTATCGTCGAGGTGCGCCGATCGGGGAGATGGTCAATAAGCTGCTCACCGACAATGGGCTTGAGGATGTCAAGCAAATCTACGATGACGATGTGTCCATGAGCTCGTTCATATCCTTCAATTCGCCTGATTATGGTGCGATCATGCTTGACTCCCTGGGCGCTCGTCTGTTCAAGAACATCAAGTTCGTCTCGATCGATGAGGTGCCGGAGGGCTTCTATCGTATTCATATGGTGTACAACAAAAAGCACAACAACTCTCGGGCGGTGAAGGACTTCATCCAGTTCGTCCACACGTACAAGGGCAACGATACCTTCGAGGACGAAGAGATTCCGGAATAGGCGTTTGCCATGGATGAACCCATGCTCGAACGATTGCGCGCCCATTATCAAGGCCTTCCGCGAATGGGCCGCCTTTCCGGAAAATGCTCGATGTCGCTTCCGCCTCGGCTTTGCGGTCTTTACGTGCTCGATGTGCTGTGCCGAAGCGGCAAAGGCGCGTTCAAATTGAGCGATGCCGTTGGCGACACGGGCTTCGTATTGGGGGTCGACCCTGACAAGTCGTTTATCGAGCGGGCTATTGCAGCTGCTAGCGAAAACCACCGAAGCGGCCATGGATGGCGCCGATACCTTCGATTCGAGCAAGCTTTCCCCGAGAACTTGTCGATAGCGGGCGTGTCGGATGCATCCTTCGATGTCGTATATGTGAACTGCGGCCTGGCGGACGTGCTCGATTTGCCCGCCGCGCTTGCAGAGTTTCATCGTTGCCTGAAACCCGGAGGCTATCTTTGGGTTGCCGAAGGCGTGTTTCGCGGTGAGCAGGTGCGTGGTGATGCGATATCGGAAGACCGTACGTTGATGCGGCCTGCGTTCGACGGCGCGTTGACGATAAACGCCTTCGTCCAACAATGCCTCTGCGCGGGTTTTGCTCGCGCAGAGGTTTCGGACGCCGTTTCTATTCCGGCTGGCGAACTCGCGCTGCCGGAAGGTTGCGCGAGCGACTCGCTTGTGATGGCCGATATCAAGGTGATCGCGTAACACTTCAAACCGGGTCGGACCCGAGCATGAAGACGCCTCGATACGCACGGTTTCGCAATCTTACATGATTATGGTGAACTTGCGTCTGCGTACGGCGGTGCTGGTAAATCGATCTTCCGTATGGTATAAAAGTTTTGCATTGCAGCAAGCGCGCGACGGCGCGCACCATACTTTCGCAGACGGAAAGTGGGTTTTTACCCGCTTTTTTGTATGTTAGGGCACAGAAAGGAGCTTATGAGCGTGCTCAGCAAGAAGGAAACCGAGCTGCTTGACGCGCTGGAGCCCCGTGCGGCGTCCGAAGGCGTTGAGATCGTGACCGTGCAGGTTGTAGGCGCCAAAAAGGCGCCTACTATTCGCGTGTTCATAGACACGCCCGAGGGCGTGAGCTTCGATGAGCTGGCGAAAGCGCAGGCATGGATCAACGACATCATGGATGCGCTCGACCCGTTCCCCGGAGCCTACACCCTGGAGGTGTCCTCGCCGGGCATCGACCGCCCGTTGCGCACGGAGCAGCATTTCGCGCGTTACGCCGGTCAGCAGGCCGTCGTGAAGCTCGCCCATCCCATCGACGGGCGCAGCAACTTCACCGGCACGATCGTTTCGGCCCATGACGGCAACGTCGTCATGGACGTCGACGGCCAGCAGGCCGTCCTGCCGATCGATCAGATGAAACGCGCCCACCTGAAGGGCATCGTGGATTTCAGCTCCTAGCCGGGGCTGTTTGGAGAAAGGAAGCTAAAACGTGGCAAGTTCTGAGTTGATCGAGGCTTTGCAGGCCTTGGCCCATGAGCGCAAGATCGACGAGCTCTATCTGATCGACCGCTTGGAAGCCTCCCTGGCCAAAAGCTATCAGCATATCCTCGACCTCGAGTGGGACGCTCGAGTGACCATCGACCGCCAGACGGGCAAGATCTACGTCTACGAGCTGGTCCCGGTCGGCGAGCCCGACGAGGAGACCGGCGAGTACTCCGAGTTCGAGGAGCGTGACGTCACCCCAGCCGACGTCAGCCGTATCGCTGCGCAGAACGCCAAGAGCGTCATCAGCTCCATCGTTCGCGAGGCCGGTCGTCAGTCCATCTACGAGGAGTTCGCCGGCCGCGTCGGCGACCTGGTCACCGGCACCGTGCTGCAGGGCACGCCCGATTTCACCATCATCAAGATCCGCGACGGCGTCGAGGCGGAGCTTCCGCATTACGACGTGAAGCGCTATCCCGGCGAGCGCAACGAGCGCCCTGCCGGCGAGCACTATCGCCACAACCAGCGCCTGAAGGTGCTCATCATCGAGGTCCGCGATCCCGGTTCGGACGCCCCGCGCATGCGCGGCGAGCAGGCCCGCCCGGCCATCGTCGTGTCCCGCACGCATCCCGACCTTATCCGCCGCCTGTTCGAGATCGAGGTTCCCGAGATCTACGACGGCCTGGTCGAGATCAAGTCCATCGCCCGCGAGC
>ERZ838483.2627-NODE-2627-length-9786-cov-22.170589_pt1 | contig 9786 bp, 9 predicted proteins | sample MGYA00519939_ERZ838483 | MGnify/ENA primary metagenome ERZ838483 (study PRJEB31850, sample SAMEA3708836) | human gut metagenome | biome: human gut; feature: human-associated habitat; material: faeces | place: China | collected 2014 ... | reverse complement strand
GTGAGTCCCTCACGCCTGTTTTTGCGCTCTAGGTGATTGGAAGGCCTCCGGTTTCGACCGGGGGCCTTTTTCTATCTCGAGCCCGATCGCATTCGCATCACGCGCCTCCGCTTTTCTCTTGCAATCCCCTTCCGAAAGGATTTTCACCATGTCTCAGAACACCACCGCCACCCAGCCCCGCACCGTCCAGACCGCCGACCGTGGCAAACTCGATGTCCGCGCCCTCGTCCTGCTCGCCATCCTGCTCGCCGCCGGCTTCATCCTCAACTTCACCGTCGGCAAGGCAATCTCGGGCATCTCGGGCGGCATGATCAGCCCCGAGTTCATCATCTCGGCCTTCTGCCTCACCATCCTGGTCGTTCGCCCCAACATCGGCCAGGCGCTCGTCATTGGCCTCATCTCGGCTGCCGTGATCCAGATCACCACCACTTCGCCGTTCGTCGATTTTGCCGCCGAGGGCATCGCCGCCATGCTCATGGCCGGCATCGTCAACGCCGCCGGCAAGAACGGTCAGGTCAAGCCTGCCGTCGCCATCGTCGCTACCTTCGTGACCACCTTTGTCTCCGGCGTCATCTTCATGGTTATCAAGATGGCCATGCTTGGCGTGGTCGGCGAGCTCGCCGCCGCTATGCTGCCCGTCGTCGCCATGACCGCCGTCTTTAACGCCATTCTGGTCGGCGCCCTCTATCTGCCCATTCAGAAGGCCCTGAAGCTCAACTAACCCGCTCGGCTTTATGAGCCACCCCATCTTGGCGTTCATTCGTCGCTCGCGTACCCAAGTACGCTTCGCTCCTCTTTCGCGCCAACCTGGGGCCCCTCGTAAAGCCGTCTCCGCACTCCACCAACAAAGACTGTCCCAAACAACTAGCTCTTGGGGACGTTCTTAAACGACTAGTCATTAAAGAACGTCCCCGATGACTATGAAAGGTATCCATGGAAACGATCATCAACGTCGACGATGTCTCGTTCTCCTATGGCGCGCAGACCGAGCAGGCGCTCAGCCACATCTCGCTCAGCGTGAACAAGGGAGATTTCATCGGCATCATCGGGCCCTCGGGCGCCGGCAAGTCCACGCTTGCCGCCTGCCTGTCGGGCGCCGTGCCCCACCACTACACCGGCACGTTCTTTGGGTCCGTCATGGTTGACGGCCACGACACCTGCGAGGTCTCGTTGACCGACGTGTCGCAAATCGTCGGCAGCGTGCTGCAGGATATCGACACGCAAATGGTCGCCTCGGTCGTCGAGGACGAGATGCTCTTTGGCCTCGAGAACTTTGGCGTCCCCCATGACCAGATCGAGCAGCGCGTGAGCGAAACGCTCGAGACCGTCGGCATCAGCGACCTGCGCGACCGCGAGATTGCCACCCTCTCGGGCGGACAGAAGCAAAAGGTAGCCATCGCCGCCATTCTCGCTATGCGTCCGCGCGTCTTGGTTCTCGACGAGCCCACCGCGGCACTCGACCCTGCCAGCTCCACGCTGGTCTTCGAGACGCTGCGTGAGGCAAACCGCACACTTGGAATCACCATCGTCGTCGTTGAGCAAAAGGTCGCCCTGCTCTCGGAGTACTGCAACCGCGTGCTCGTGCTCAACCATGGCGAAATCGCGCTGCAGGGCGAACCACACGAGGTCTTCGCGCATACCGACGAGCTCCGTGTCATCGGCGTCGACTGCCCTCGCGTCACGCGTATCTTCAATAGCCTCGAGGCCGATGGCCTGGTAAGCGGTACCCCTTGCTTGGATGTCGATGAGGCCGAGCGCCTGATTTCGGGCATTGTCGACCCCGCACACGCAAGCAGCGACATTCAGGCACCCGCCGGCTCACCGCACGCACCGTCGTTGCGCCCTCATGCCAAGGACGCCGAACCCGTACTCACCTTCGACCATGTTGAGTTTGCCTATCCCAATGGCGGCGCCGCCGTACACGACCTTAGCCTGACGCTCTATCCCGGCGAGCTCGTGGGCATCGTCGGCCAAAACGGTGCCGGCAAGACCACGCTCACCAAGCTGCTCACAGGCCTGCTCAAGCCCGCCTCGGGCAGCGTGCGCGTCACGGGACTGGATACCGCGGCCGTTCCCACGAGCCGCATCGCCCGCGAAGTCGCAACCCTCTTCCAAAACCCCGACCGCCAGATCTGCAAGGATACCGTACTCGACGAGGTCGCTTTTGGCCTGGAGCTTGCCGGCATCGACCGTGCCGAGGCTCTGCGTCGTGCTCAACTCGTTATCGACCGCTTTGGCCTGCCTGCCGATGAGGCACCTTTCTCGCTTTCGCGCGGCCAGCGACAAATGGTGGCGCTTGCCTCCGTCGTAGTGGTTGAGCCCAAGATCGTCGTGCTCGACGAGCCCACGAGCGGCCTTGATTACCGCGAGTGCATGACCGTCATGGAAACGGTGCGCACCATGGCCGAGCGCGGCTGCGCCGTTATCATGGTTTGCCACGATATGGAAGTTGTTTCCGACTTTGCCGAGCGCATCGTCGTCATGGCAAACGGTCACATCCTCGACCGCGGCCGCACGCACGAGCTATTCTCGAACATCGATCTCATGCAGCGTGCCTATGTTGAGCCGCCCCAGGTTATTGAACTCTCGCGCCGTCTGGCATCTTCCGTCTCGCCCGCTTTTGCGCAGGTGAGCGAGGTCACCGATATCGTTCGCATTACCAAGGAGATGGTCCGCCGTGGTTAACGTCATCGACTACATGCCGGGCGATACGCTGCTGCATCGCCTGAACCCCGTCGTCAAACTGGGCCTCGCCGCCGCCATCATCGTCGGCATCTTCTTGTCCGACACCTACGTGGCGCTGCTGGGCTTTTTGGCACTCACCCTTGCGCTGGGTGCCTATGCCGGTGTCGTCGACCGTCTGCTCTCGCTGCTCAAGTTGCTGATTCCGCTCGCGCTTATCATGCTGGTGCTCCAGCTTGCCTTTATGCGCGATGGCAACGTTGTGTGGGGCTTTATCACCGACACGGGCCTCATCACAGGATCGAAGGCCTGTCTGCGCCTGCTGGGCGTGGCGTTACCGCTCATCCTCATGCTCATGGTGACCAAGCTCAACGACCTTGCCAACGCCTGCGTCGAGGTGCTGCACGTACCGTATCGCTATGCCTTCACCTTTACCACGGCGCTGCGCTTTGTGCCGGTGTTTGGTCAGGAGATGAACGCCCTCATGGAAGCGCAGACCGCGCGCGGCGTCGAGTACGACACCAAGAACCCTATCAAGAAGCTTAAGCTCATGCTGCCACTGTGTGTGCCGCTGCTCATCTCGAGCGTGGGCAAGACCGATGCCACGGCCTTGGCGGCAGAACAGCGCGGCTTCTATCTGCGCACGCGCGCCAGCTCGTACAAGCGCTACCCCATCAAGGGCCTGGACATCGCCGTACTCATCGTCAGCATCGCCCTCATCGCCATCGGCTTCCTGTTCTAGTTCGCCACCGGCAGCAACCGCCCAACGCAAAAGGCCTCGGCTCGCACCAAACGAGCCGAGGCCTTTATTGTTTCACCAGATAAAACCTACCAAAATTAACCTGTCCCTTTTTGACGGGTCGGAAGCTAGAGGCGGTAGGGGACGCCGCTGCGGATGATGGATTCGCGCACCAGGACATCCATGGCATCGAGGGTGATCTCGGGCATCTCTCGATACTTCTGCAGCACCGATAGCTCGGTGCAGGCCAGAATGACACGGTCGCAGCCGCTACGGGCGAACTCCCACATCACGCGGTCGAACTTATCCATATCGGGCTCACGTCCGGCTTTCACATCATCGTAGATAAGCGACATCACATCGTTCTGACGTTTCTCGCTGGGATAGACAACCTCAACACCCGCAGCCTCGCATTCGCAGCCGTAGACGCCCGCGCCCACGGTTCCGTCGGTGCCCATAATGCCAATCTTGTGCACCGGCTCGGCCGGCATACTCAGGTTGGGGTCGAACTCGCACTCCCCCATCACCGCACCCGCAAGGGCATAGCGCACCGACTCACGCGGCATGTGGATAATCGGCACCTTCGTAAACGACTGGATCTGGTCGTAGAAGTAGTGCGACGTGTTGCAGGGAATGGCAATGTGCGCACAGCCCAGCGACTCGAGTGCCTGGGCACACTCTTTCATGGTCGCCAGCAGCTTGGCATGCTCGCCGGTCTTAATGGCAAGCGTGCGGTCGGGCATGGTCGACTTGGAGAGCACCACCATGTCGATATGTTCCTGATCGCAGGCAGCAGCCGTATGGCGCACCACCTGGTCGTAGTAATACGACGTGGCCTCGGCGCCCATGCCGCCGATAACTCCCAGCTTTTCCATCGCCGCCTCCTTGGTGACGCTTGCGCAATTGCGCGTATCATACCCGCGCCCGCCCGATGTAAACCGGACGGGCGCCGCACTCATCTACTTGTAATACGTCTTGAACAGCTTAAAGTGGCGCAGCTTGGTGTGCCACATGCGCAGCCAGCGGTTAAAGACAAAGTCGCCCTTCATAAACGAAGGGTCGGCGCCCTTGCCTTCCTTGTCCAGGCGATGCACCTTAGCGCGCAGCTCGGGATCCTTGACGTACTTGTCGACGACGCCCATGGGAACGACCATCCACAGCGCCTCGTCCTGCGCCGTCACAAACTCCGGCTCAAACGGGCGGTTGAACACATACTCGTCCACCACATACTTGGCAACGTTAAAGCCGCTGTTAGTGACGTAGTAGTTGCTGCGACCTTGGCGCGTGTTGAAATCGAAGAACTTAAACGAGCCGTCGCGCTCGTCGTACTTAACGTCAAAGTTGGAATAGCCCACAAAGTGAAGGTCCTCGAGCAACTTGCGCACGCCGCCCATGAGCTCGTCATTGGGCTCGGTGATGATACAGGCGTGGTTGCCGACACCGTGAGGCTGATGCTCCTCGAGCAGCACGTGACCCAGGCACATCATGCGCACCTTGCCGTTGCGGTCGGAATAACTGGTGAGCACGCGCATGTACTCGTCATTGCCGGGCACGCGATCCTGCAAGATCAGGTCGTCGGTGTAGCCGCTGGCATACGAGTCGCGAATGACCTGTTCCAGCTCGGCACGGTCGGCAATCTCATAGGCCTTTTTCTGGCCCTCGAACTCGTGCTGCCACCACATGATGCCGTCAGAAGGCTTCAGAATCATCGGGTAAGGAAAATCGATCTGGTCGAGCACTTCGGCAGGTGCCTCGCCTTGGGCGTTCAGCATCGCCATGGTGAAGGTAAAGGTATGCGGATAGGGCACGCCATGCTTCTCGCACAGCTCGTAGAAGATCTCCTTCTTCTGACACTGTTCAAGCATGCTATAGGGAGCGTAAGGCGCGACGATGTTATCCGCCAACTCATGGGCATCCTTGGCCTGAGCCACGAGGGCAACATAGTTATCGCCACAGCCCACAAGGACAATCGTCTTATCGGCATGCGCTTGGGCAATGCCGTTGACGGTCCTGAGCATCACGGGCATGGTATCGATATCCACGTTGGGCGTGTAGTCGATAATCTGGCTGCGGTACGCGGGACCCGTCTGATACTTGCCAAAGACCAGACTCTTGACCTGGTACTCCTCGTAGAAGGCGCGCGCCACCGAATAGGCGTTGATGTCGCCACCGAGCAGCACGGGAATGAACTCGCGCTCTGTAAACTGCAATGCCATGGAAACTTCCTATCATGAACTGCCCACACAACGGGCGGTCTTTGCGCAACTGATTTATTCTAGCGTGCCAAACCGCCGGCGCCCAAAGCTCCACCGTATCTATGGCAATCGACGTAATCGTCCAGCATGAAATCCGCCCTCGCCGTGATGGGACCCTGTAGTTGCAAAACCCCACATGAGGCGACTTTTGATAAACAAAAACCCTCTCGACAGGGTTCCGTAACGTTAAAGTTGAACTCTATGGTTTCTCAACAATTCATCATAACTGCAGGTCAAAGCCAAAGCCTCAAGTTCAACTTGACCCTTTGGAACCTTTAAGGTTCAAGTTGAGGTCGAAAGCAGTAGTAGAATACCGTTCGAACCATAACCTACGATTGATTGCAGAGGGACTGGATGCAGCATTCGAATCATCGCGCCGCAGCGCTCATTGCGTCGAAGCCGGCTCGTATCATCACGAGCGCCGCGCTCGCCGTTGCGCTGACGGCCACGCCGATGCTCTCCCCCGTTGCGGCGTATGCCGCCTCGCAGGCAACGCAGGACCAGCTTTCCGCAGCCCAGCAGAAGATCGAAGCCGCCACGAGCGCCTACAACGACGCCCGCACCAAACTCGATGACCTGCAAAAGCAGATTGACTCCAATGAGGCAAGCATCGAGGAAATCGAGGCTAAGCTTCCCGAGCAGCAGGCCAAGGCAAGCTCCGCCATGCGCGATCTGTACAAGTATCAGAAGGGCACCAATCCCATCGTGAGCTTCCTGGTCAATGCGCAGAGCCTGGGTGAGTTCATCACGACCTGCAAATACACCAACCAGATCACGAGCTCGAGCGTCGACGAGATCGAACAGCTCAATAACATGCAAACCGAACTCGAGCAGAACAAGGCTGAGCTCCAGCAGGCCAAGTCTCAGCTTGAGGCAGAGCAGAAAAACGCCGAGAATGCGTTGGCTCAGGCCCAGCAGCTCCGCAGCGAGGCACAGGCAAAAGCCGAGCAGGAAAATGCCGCCGAGCTTGCCAAGCTTGAGGCCGATAAGGCCGCTGCCGCCGAGAAGCTCTCGGGCGAGGGCGTAAGCGGCAGCAATTCCAGCAGCCAGGCCACCAACACCAACACCACCATCGGCACCACGGTGAACAACGCCAATACCGGTAGCTCCGATTACGATTCGTTCATTAATGAGTGGACGAGCCGCATCGACAATTATCTTGCCGGCTCCCCCATGGCAGGCCAGGGCTATAACTTTGCCGTCGCCGCCTGGAATACCGGTGTCGACCCCCGTTGGTCCCCCGCCATCGCCTGCATCGAGAGCACCAAGGGTGCTTATTGCGCCAATTCTTACAACGCCTGGGGCTGGAGTGCCCGTGGCGGCGGTTGGCGCAGCTTTGGCAGCTGGAGCGAGGGCATCTCCGCTCACGTTGCCTATCTGGGTGCCAACTACGGCTCCACCCTTACTCCGGCAGCGGCCAAAAAGTACTGCCCGCCCACGTGGCAGGACTGGTATAACAAAGTCGCCACTCAGATGAACCGCATCTAGGTGCAACTGCAAAGGGCCCCAATGGGGCCCTTTTCTTTTAGGTAGCGGAGGTATCGACGACGCCGGTCGCATTGGCAACCGCGACTATGACGATCATGCATAGGAGCAGCATACCCAATGCCTTGAGCCAAAGTTTCGCGAGTTTCTTGCCGCGATAGCTGTCGAGCAGTGTGAATCGCCGACGAAGACGGCGCTTATCGAGCAGCGCAAAATGCATAAGCACCATAAGGCCATCGACAAAGAAAAAATACTCGATTATGAGAAGCCACGTCGGGTAGCCTTGGTTTGCTCCCGTGGGGTGAAAGACGGCAAAGTGACTTCCGGCAAAGAGCACAAGTAGCGAGAAGCAGACAAGCGTATTCCAAATGCGCCCCAGAGACTCCGGAACGCGAGAGAGCAGACCGCATGCAGCGGAGGCGGCAGGCCTAGGAAGCCCTGCGGGGTTCTGGAGCCCTTGGAGCGTCAACACCGTCTCCGAGGCCGGAGTACGGACAGGCGCAGGTGTAGGAGGCCGCACGGGGCGGCTCAGATCGTATGCCGAGCGCGTCGCCCGTCCCAACGCTTCCGCACTCGCAAAACGCTTGGCCGGGTCGAGCGCCATCGACATGCAGACGGCATCGGCAAGTGGAGTGGGAATGCCACGCGCCTCGCATTGCTCGTGCATGTCGAGCCCTGGTTTAGGGTCGACTCCCGTCAAGCAGAAGAACAACAGGGCGCCAAGTGCGTAGACGTCGCTGCGTACACTCGTCTGCCCAAACCCATACTGCTCGGGTGGCGCATAGGGTCGCGTGCCAAACTTGACGGTGTCTGCATCGGCGCCATCGCGCCACACGCGCGCGATCCCCAAGTCGATAATCACCAGCGACGAAAACGTCAGGCCCTCATCGAGCGTACAGTTCGCACCCGTCACGATGACATTCGACGGCTTGAGGTCGCGATGGATCACCGGCGCCGACGTCTCCCCCGCCATTGCAAAACCGGCGTGGAGCTCGCCCACGGCATCGCATAGGGCAGGATACAATTCACGCGCATAATCGGGGGTGGCTCCCAGACGGTCCACCAGCACCCCGAGCGTCTCCCCTTCGATGTATTCCATAACCACGTTGAGCTCGTCGCCCACACGACGACAATCGACGATTCTGGGCAGGTGCTCAAAACGCCTGCCTGCCCGCTGGGCGGCAAACAGACGCTCGTATGCCCCGCCGATTTGAGCCGAAGCATCGATGCGTTTACGGACAAAGGGGCCGAGCGAACCACCGCCGGTTCCTTCAAAGTACACGAGCTCGGTTGTTTCAACGGACGAGCGCTTAAGTACACGCTCCACGCGATAGCTGTCGTCGCGATCGAGCGACGCCAGATGTTCGGCAAGCGCTGCGGTCAGCTCGTCATCGGAATATGTTGTGGTCTGAGTATCCATAGCCTCCATCATAGCGCAGGGCGCAGACACCCCATGGCATCCGCGCCCCGTTCGTTTGCATCGTTGTTCGGCAGCTCCGCCGGCTCAGATATCAGCCGCTAACTCACCGTCTCCTCGCCAAAGCGATACAGCTCCTCGTTGACCTTTTGGAGGCTGCACCCGCGATCGATGCAAAAGATGATAATCGCATCACGGCGATCCTTGCAGTTGAGGACGCTTACCCCGGCAGCCGTCAGTGCACGGTTGGCCTCTTTGAGCGTCAGCGCCATCGCAAAGGCAATCTGCAGCACCTTATTGCGACTCGGGTGACGCGCACCGGTAAAGATCTGATAGCCAAAGGTCTCATTGAGATCGGCCATACGAACCACGCGCGAGCGCTCCAAGCCCTTTTCCTGCAGCAGCTGCTTCAGGTAGTCCGAAAGCGACGGGGCAGCAAAGTCGTGCTCCCTGATATAGCCATCGATGTTCGGCGCATCGAGAAGCTCATTGAGCAGCTCCTCGGTCAGCTTTTTATCGGGCATACGACTTCACCTCCCCCAGTGCATGCAACATGCTAGAAACCGCTTACGTCCGAACGCTCCCAGCTAGCAACCTGGTCGGGAGACACCGTACCCAGCGCCTCGAACTTCCAGGAGCCGCCCGCCTTCAGATGATTGGTGTTTGCAAGAGCCGTTCCAACCTGGTTGCCATCGGCATCATACAGAACATACTCAATCTGAATGTAGCTCTTTTCCTTGTCCGTGTTATTGGTAAGCGTGCCCGTGATCTTATAGGCAAACTGACTGGAGGTGTCTTCAGCCTCGTCAGCAATGGTATACGGTTCTTGCGGTTCTTTTTGCTCATCAGCCTGCTGTGTCGTCTCGGCAGATTTTGCCGAATCGCTCGCAGACGAATCGGTTGAATTGCCACCCATAGAGCCCACGGCACCGACGATAACCAGCACCACGATGACGCCTAGGACAATCTTGCCGATCGGCTTCTTTCCCTCTTTTGCCATTATTCATCCTTCCTACGATCCGGCTACCGTGCCGGCACACAGCACATCGTAGAAAGGATTGAACTTGAATTCATTAGCTGAGGGCTAAGGTTGCGGTAAACGGCCAATGCAGCTATCCAGACGCCGAGCAAACGCACTTTGCGTGACCGTCTGCTGGCAGCGCATCAACCCACCGTGACGGATTTCCCGGTAAAGGCACTGATCATCA
>ERZ838483.2618-NODE-2618-length-9811-cov-17.361726_pt1 | contig 9811 bp, 5 predicted proteins | sample MGYA00519939_ERZ838483 | MGnify/ENA primary metagenome ERZ838483 (study PRJEB31850, sample SAMEA3708836) | human gut metagenome | biome: human gut; feature: human-associated habitat; material: faeces | place: China | collected 2014 ... | reverse complement strand
CGAGCACGATATGTTCAACACCTTCAACATGGGCGTCGGCATGGTGCTGACCGTCGCGCCCGAGGATGCGGACAAGGCCATTGCCATTCTGAAGGCCCACGGCGAGGACGCCTACCGTCTGGGCACCATCGTCGAGGGCGACGGGGTCGAGCTGGTATGAAGCGTGTAGCGGTACTGGTATCGGGCGGCGGCACGAATTTACAGGCCCTGCTGGAAAGCGAGCGCCGCGGCGAGAACCCGAACGGCAAAATCGAGCTGGTCGTTGCCAGCAAGCCCGGCGTCTACGCGCTGGAGCGCGCCGCCAATTTCGGTGTAGAATCCGCCGTGGTAAGCCGCAGGGACTACGCTGACAGCGCAGCGTTTGACGCCGCCCTGCTGGACACCCTGCAGAAGCACAGTATTGACGTGGTCGTGCTGGCAGGCTTTTTGAGCGTGCTGGGCGAAAAGGTCATTGCGGCCTACCGTAATAAAATCATCAATGTTCATCCCAGCCTGATCCCCAGCTTCTGCGGCCCCGGCTTCTACGGACTGCGCGTGCACGAGGCTGCGCTGGCCCGCGGCGTGAAGCTGACCGGCGCTACCGTCCACCTTGTAAACGAGGAATGCGACGGCGGGCCCATTCTGCTGCAGAAGGCCGTGGCCGTGGAGCCCGGCGACACCCCCGAGACGCTGCAGAAGCGCGTCATGGTCGAGGCCGAGTGGCAGCTGCTGCCCAAGGCATTGGCGATGGTGTGCAGTGACGAGGTGTAAAATCGCAACAATGGCAAAGTTCTCTCCCCCACCGCCTACGGGCGGAGCCCCCTCGCAGAGGGGGCCAAGGCTTCCAGGCTCCCTCTGCGAGGGAGCTGTCCGCGCAGCGGACTGAGGGAGAGAGCCTTGCCACCACATCCCGTTTTATGTTTTTGTATACACCAAAACGAGGTCAATTATGAAAAAAAACATCTACAAATATCTTGCCGGGAATGACTACCCCGGGCGCGGCATTGTGCTGGGCAAAAGCCCTGACGGCCAGAAGGCGTTCGTCGCCTACTGGATCATGGGCCGCAGCGCCAACAGCCGCAACCGTGTGTTTGAGCCTATCGACGGCGGCATCCGCACGGTGGCCGCTGACCCGGCCAAGCTCGAGGACCCGCACCTCATCATCTACAACGCTGTGCTGACCCTGCGGGAGACCACCGTGGTCACGAACGGCGACCAGACCGACACGATTGCCCGGTTCATGAACGGCAACCTTTTCCCCGGCTACAGCTTTGAGGCTGCGCTGGCGACCCGCACCTATGAGGACGACGCGCCGAACTTTACCCCGCGCATCTCCGGCGTCGTCGATATGCGCCGCGGCGGCTACAAGCTGTCCATCGTCAAGTCCGACGAGGGCAACGCCGAGAGCGTGCAGCGCCAGACCTTCGACTACCCGCAGCCCGTGGCCGGTGAGGGACACTTCATCAGCACCTACGTCAAGAACGGTGCGCCGATCCCCAGCTTTGCGGGTGAGCCGCTGCGCGTCGCCATCGACACGAACGACGCGGACAAGTTTGCCGACAAGCTGTGGGCGAGCCTGAACGAGGACAACAAGGTCAGCCTGTTTGTCCGCAGCATCGAGCTGGAAACCGGCGAGTACGAGGACATTATCCTGAATAAATACACCGCTGTGGAGGGTTAATATGAACGAATTTCAGCTGAAATACGGCACGAACCCCAACCAGAAGCCCGCCCGCATCTACATGGCGGACGGCAGTGACCTGCCCGTGCAGATTTTGAACGGACGCCCGGGCTACATCAACTTTCTGGATGCGTTCAATTCCTGGCAGCTCGTGCGCGATTTGAAGAAGGCACTCGGCCAGCCCGCTGCCGCCAGCTTCAAGCATGTCTCCCCCGCCGGTGCGGCCATCGGTCTGCCGCTGGATGAGACCCTGCGCGCCATGTACCACATTGCGCCGGAGACCGAGCTTTCCCCGCTGGCCTGCGCCTACGCCCGTGCCCGCGGTGCGGACCGTATGTCCAGCTTCGGCGACTGGATCGCGCTGTCCGATGTCTGCGACCTGAGCACCGCGAAGCTGATTCAGCACGAGGTCTCCGACGGCATCATTGCGCCCGGCTACGACGCCGACGCGCTGGAGGTGCTGAAATCCAAGAAGAAGGGCGGCTACGCCATCGTCCAGATCGACGCCGACTACGAGCCGAAGCCGCTGGAGACCCGCACGGTCTTTGGCGTGACCTTCGAGCAGGGCCGTCAGGACCTGGACATTTCCAATGAGACGATGCTGCAGAACGTTGTGACCGAGAACAAGGTCATCAGCGACGAGCAGCGCCGCGACCTCATCATCAGCCTGATCGTGCTGAAGTACACCCAGTCCAACAGCGTCTGCTACGTGCAGGACGGCCAGACCATCGGCGTCGGTGCGGGCCAGCAGAGCCGCGTGCACTGCACCCGTCTGGCAGGCCAGAAGGCCGACAACTGGCAGCTGCGCCACATGCCGAAGGTGCTGGACCTGCCGTTCCGCGCTGACATTGCCAAGCCGAACCGCGACAACGCGATCGATGTTTACATCGGCGACACGCCGGAGGATGTCATCGGCGACGATGTCTGGGCCGAGACCTTCACCGAGCAGCCGGCCCCGCTGACCGTCGAGGAAAAGCGCGCCTGGCTGGATGCCGTGACCGGTGTGAGCCTGGGCAGTGATGCCTTCTTCCCGTTCGGCGATAACATCGAGCGCGCGCGCCGCAGCGGCGTGACCGCCATTGTACAGCCGGGCGGCTCCATCCGCGACGCACAGGTGATCGACACCTGCAACAAGTACGGCATTGCGATGGCGTTCTGCGGCATCCGGCTGTTCCATCATTAAACGCAAAAACAACTCGCCTGCGGCGATTTTTCGTCGCGGGCTGTTGTGCTGTCAAGGAGGACGCTTATGAAAATTCTGGTTGTAGGCGGCGGCGGGCGTGAGCACGCCATCATCCGCGCGCTGAAAAAAAGCCCCCGCTGCTCCGAGATCTGGTGTGCGCCCGGCAACGGCGGCATCAGCTATGACGCCCACTGCAAGGCCATCCCGGCCACCGACGTGGACGCCATGGTCAAATTTGCCAAGGAAGAAGCCTTTGACTATGTCGTCGTCGCCCAGGACGACCCGCTGGCGCTGGGCATGGTCGATGCGCTGGCCGCTGTGGGCATCCCGGCATTCGGTCCCGACAAGACCGCGGCCCGCATTGAGGCCAGCAAGGTGTTCAGCAAGGACCTGATGAAGAAATACGGCATCCCTACGGCCAAATATGAGACGTTCGACGACCCCGAGAAGGTCATGGACTACATCAAAGCCGAGGGCAAATACCCCGTCGTCATCAAGGCGGACGGTCTGGCGCTGGGCAAAGGCGTGCTGATCTGCCAGAATGAGCAGGAGGCTGCCGACGGCGTCAAGGAGATCATGCTGGACAAAAAGTTCGGCGCGTCCGGCAACCATGTGGTCGTCGAGGAGTTCCTGACCGGCCCCGAGGTCAGCGTGCTGTCCTTCTGCGACGGCAAGACCGTCAAGCCGATGGTCTCGAGCATGGACCACAAGCGTGCTCTCGACCACGACGAGGGCCTGAACACCGGCGGCATGGGCACCGTGGCCCCGAACCCCTACTACACGCCCGCAGTCGCCGAGCGCTGCATGCAGGAGATTTTCCTGCCCACGGTTGCGGCCATGCAGGCCGAGGGCTGCCCCTTCAAGGGCTGCCTGTATTTCGGCCTGATGCTGACCCCCGACGGCCCGAAGGTCATCGAGTACAACTGCCGCTTCGGCGACCCCGAGACGCAGGTCGTGCTGCCCCTGCTGGAAAGCGATCTGCTGACCGTGATGGAGGCCACAACGAACGGCACGCTGGACAAGACCGATGTCAAATTCAGCGACGGCGCGGCGGCTTGTGTCATCTTAGCCAGCGGCGGCTATCCCCTCGCCTACGAGAAGGGCAAGGAAATCACCGGCCTGACCGCGGGCCAGCTGGACGCCGCCGATGTGACGGTCTACCACGCCGGCACAGCCATCAAGGACGGCAGCCTCGTCACGAACGGCGGGCGCGTGCTGGGCGTGACCGCCACGGCCAACACCCTGCCCGAGGCGCTGAAAAAGGCGTATGCTGCCACGGAGAGCATCCATTTTGACAAGCTGCACAAGCGCAGTGACATTGGGGCAAGAGCGCTGGCAGCGATGCAGTAAAAAGGCTTCCCCATCGGGGGAAGCTGTCACCGAAGGTGACTGATGAGGGCAAACTTCCCGCAGCTTTCCGTCAACGGGATACAGCGGTACACTTTCCCCTCATCCGCCCTCGGACGGGGCCTCGGCCACCTTTTTCCCCAAAGGGGAAGGCTTTCCGTCCGTCACTTCCTGCAAATTTAACTCTCAGGAGGAAATACAATGGTATATCGCATTTATGTTGAGAAAAAGCCCGGCTTTGACGGCGAGGCACAGGGGCTTCTGCATGAGCTGGTCGATCTGGTCGGCATCCAGAATCTGACCGGTCTGCGCCTTTTGAACCGCTATGACGTCGAGGGCATCGACGCAGTGCTGTTCCAGCAGGCTGTGCCCACCGTGTTCAGTGAGCCGCCTGTTGACGTGACCTACGACAAGCTGCCCGACGCCAAGACCGTTTTTGCCGTCGAGTACCTGCCCGGCCAGTTTGACCAGCGCGCCGACTCTGCCAGCGAGTGCATCCAGCTGCTGAGTCAGGGCGAGCGCCCCGCGGTGCGCTCCGCCCGCGTCTATCTGCTGGACGGCGACCTGACCGACGCCGACCTGGCCGCCATCAAGAAGTACGTCATCAACCCCGTCGAAGCCCGCGAGGCAAGCCTTGACGAGCGCAGCACCCTGAAAATGGAGTTTGCCATCCCGACGGAGGTCGAGACACTGATCGGCTTCACCGCGCTGGACGACGACGCGCTGGAAGCGTTCCGCAATGAGAAGGGCCTGGCGATGGACCATGCGGACATCGTATTCTGCCAGAACTACTTCAAATCCGAGCACCGCGACCCGACCATCACCGAGATCCGTCTGATCGACACCTACTGGTCCGACCACTGCCGCCACACGACGTTCGGCACGATCCTGGACGACGTGAAGATCGACGACGAGCTTGTGCAGGCCGCATTTGACCGCTACATGGCACTGCGCGCCGAGACGGGCCGCGACAAGAAAAACCGCACCCTGATGGACTGCGCGACCATCGGTGCCAAGGCGCTGAAGCAGCGCGGCATTCTGAAGAACCTTGACGAGAGCGAGGAGATCAACGCCTGCACCGTCAAGATCAAGTGTGACGTGGACGGTGAGCAGCAGGACTGGCTGTTCCTGTTCAAGAACGAGACCCACAACCACCCCACCGAGATCGAGCCCTTCGGCGGCGCGGCGACCTGCATTGGCGGTGCCATCCGTGACCCGCTGTCCGGACGCAGCTATGTCTATCAGGCCATGCGCGTGACCGGTGCGGCTGACCCGCTGAAGCCTGTTTCCGAGACAATGCCCGGCAAGCTGCCCCAGCGCAAGCTGGTCACAACGGCTGCCGCGGGCTATTCCAGCTACGGCAACCAGATCGGCCTTGCCACCGGTCAGGTCGCAGAGCTGTACCACCCCGGCTACGCCGCCAAGCGCATGGAGATCGGCGCAGTTGTCGGCGCGACGCCTGCCAGCCATGTCCGCCGCGAGGAGCCCGCCCCGGGTGATGTCGTCATCCTGCTGGGCGGACGCACGGGCCGCGACGGTGTCGGCGGTGCCACCGGTTCCTCCAAGGCGCACAAGCTGACAAGCCTTGAGACCTGCGGTGCCGAGGTGCAGAAGGGCAACGCGCCCATCGAGCGCAAGCTGCAGCGCCTGTTCCGCCGCGAGGACGCCTGCCGCCTTATCAAGCGCTGCAACGACTTCGGCGCAGGCGGTGTGTCCGTTGCCATCGGTGAGCTGGCCGACGGCCTGCACATCGACCTGAACAAGGTCACCCGCAAGTACGAGGGTCTGGACGGCACCGAGCTGGCCATTTCGGAGAGCCAGGAGCGCATGGCCGTGGCCGTCGCCGCCGAGGACGCCGAGACCTTTATGAAGTACGCCGCCGAGGAAAACCTTGAGGCGACTATCGTTGCCACCGTCACCGAGGAAAAGCGGATGCGCGAGGTCTGGAACGGCAAGACCATCGTTGACCTCTCCCGCGAGTTCCTGAACTCCAACGGTGCCGAGCGCCACGCTGATGCGCACATCCTGCCGGGCCATGTCTGGCAGCCCCAGTTTGCCGGTGCAACGTTTGAGCAGAAGCTGGAATCCATGGTCAGCGACCTGAACGTCTGCAGCCAAAAGGGCCTGGGCGAGCGGTTCGACTCCACCATCGGCGCAGCCACCGTGCTGATGCCCTACGGCGGCAAGTACCAGCTGACCCCGACGATGGCCATGGCCGCCAAGCTGCCAGTGGACGGCGAGACGACGACCTGCTCCGGCATGGCGTGGGGCTTCAACCCCTACTTGACCGAGGCTGACCCCTACCGCGGCGCGTATATGGCCGTGGTCGAGAGCGTGACCAAGCTGGTCTGCGCGGGCTTCCACCACGAGGGCATGTACCTGACGTTCCAGGAATATTTTGAGCATTTGAACGATAAGCCCGAGCGCTGGGGCAAGCCGCTGGCCGCCCTGCTCGGTGCGCTGGATGCCCAGATGGGTCTGGGCATTGCGTCCATCGGCGGCAAGGACTCGATGTCCGGCAGCTTTGAGGGCCTGGACGTGCCCCCGACGCTCGTCAGCTTTGCGACGGCCATCGGCAACACCCACGACGTGCAGAGCCCCGAGTTCAAGAAGGCCAACAGCTCCGTTGTCATCCTGCGCCCCAACTACAAGAACGGTCTGCCCGAGATCGGCAGCCTGATTTCCATTTACAAGACCGTCGAGCAGATGATCGACGAGGGCAAGGTGCTGGCTGCCGCCACGCCGGGCTACGGCGGTGTGGCCGAGGCGCTGTTCAAGATGTGCGTCGGCAACCATGTGGGTCTGCAGCTGTCCAATGACATCGACCTGAACGATCTGTTCAAGCCCGCCTACGGCGCGGTCATTCTGGAGCTGCTTGATGCCTCTGCCGGTGAGTTCCTCGGCTTCACCACCGTGGACTACACGCTGGAGGCCGAGGGCAAGGCCATTGACCTGGCCCGTCTGCAGGAGCTGTGGGAGCAAAAGCTCGAGCCTGTATTCCCCTACCGCAAGGCCGGTGAGTTCGTCCCCGCGCTGGAGCATGACTGCCCCGCCAACAAGCGCGTGGCTCCCTCTGTGCGCCTGGCGACGCCGCGGGTCGTCATCCCCGTATTCCCCGGCACGAACTGCGAGTACGACACGGCCCGCGCGTTCCGCCGCGCAGGCGGCGACCCGCATGTTCTGGTGCTGAAAAACCTGACCCCCGCCAACGTGGCCGAGAGCTGCGAGGCGCTGGTGAAGGAGCTGGACGAGGCGCAGATCCTGATGCTGCCGGGCGGCTTCTCCGGCGGCGACGAGCCGGACGGCAGCGCCAAGTTCATTGCGGCGTTCTTCCGCAATCCGTCGGTGGCCGACGCAGTCAACCGTCTGCTGAACCAGCGCGACGGTCTGGCTCTGGGCATCTGCAACGGCTTCCAGGCACTCATCAAGCTGGGCCTGGTCCCCTACGGCGAGATCCGTCCCATCACCGAAAGCGACCCGACGCTGACGTTTAATACGATCCACCGCCATCAGTCCATGCTGGTGCGTACCCGCGTGGCCAGCAACAAGAGTCCCTGGCTGAGCAAATGCGACATCAACGACGAGCACCTGATTGCCATCAGCCACGGCGAGGGCCGCTTTGTCTGCAACGAGCAGCTGCTGAACCAGCTCATCGACAACGGCCAGATTGCGACTCAGTACGTTGACCTGCTTTGCCGCCCGACGATGGACATGCGCTACAATCCGAACGGCTCCGTGCTGGCAATCGAGGGCATCACGAGCCCGGACGGCCGTGTCTTTGGCAAGATGGGCCACAGCGAGCGCAGCGGCGAGCAGCTCTATAAGAACGTCACCGGTGACAAATACCAGCCGATCTTTGAGGGCGGCGTGAATTATTTCAAGCTTTGATATTTCGGGAAGTTTCTGCTATACTGGAACTATCAGCTTAAAAGATTGTGAGGATTTGACTCAATGGCACAACACGACAAATATATTTCGCCGTTCTCTACCCGCTATGCGTCGGATGAGATGCAGTACATCTTCTCTGACGACAACAAGTTCCGCACCTGGCGCCGGCTGTGGATCGCGCTGGCTAAGGCCGAGCAGAAGCAGGGCTTGGCCATCACCGATGAGCAGATTGCCGAGTTGGAGTCGCACAAGGACGACATCAACTATGAGGACGCCATTGCGCGCGAGAAGCTCGTCCGCCATGACGTGATGAGCCACGTCTACGCCTACGGCCTGCAGTGCCCCAAGGCAAAGGGCATCATCCATCTGGGCGCGACCAGCTGCTATGTCGGTGACAACACCGACGTCATCATCATGCGCGAGGGCCTGCAGCTCGTGCGCAAGAAGGTCATCGGCGTGCTGGCAAATCTGGCCAAGTTCGCCGACGAGTACAAGGCCATGCCCTGCCTGGCCTACACCCACTGCCAGCCCGCGCAGCTGACCACCGTCGGCAAGCGCGCCACGCTCTGGATGAATGAGCTGTATATGGATCTGGAGGAGCTTGACCACCAGATCTCCCAGCTGGCGCTGCGCGGCGTTAAGGGCACCACCGGCACCCAGGCCAGTTTTGTGGAGCTGTTCAACGGCGACTCCGCCAAAATCAAGGCCGTCGAGGCTGACGTCTGCGCCCAGATGGGCTTTACCAAGGTCGTGCCGGTCTGCGGCCAGACCTACAGCCGCAAGGTGGACTACAATGTGCTGTCCGCCGTGGCAGGCATCGGCCAGTCCGCCATGAAGATGGCGACGGACATCCGCCTGCTGGCGAACTTCAAGGAGATGGAGGAACCGTTTGAGAAGAACCAGATCGGTTCCTCCGCTATGCCCTACAAGCGCAACCCCATGCGCTGCGAGCGCATCTGTGCGCTGAGCCGCTACCTGATGGTGGACGTGCTGAACCCCGCCATCACTGCCGGTACCCAGTGGTTTGAGCGCACGCTGGACGACTCCGCCAACAAGCGCATTGCGATGGCCGAGGGCTTCCTGGCTGCTGACGCCATCCTGAACATCCTGCTGAACGTCTCCGACGGGCTGGTCGTCTACCCGAAGGTCGTCCGTGCCCGCGTCATGGCCGAGCTGCCGTTCATGGCAAGCGAGAACATCATGATGAAGGCCGTCAAGAAGGGCGGTGACCGTCAGGAGCTGCACGAGCGTCTGCGTGAGCACGCCGTGGCCGCCGCTGCCGTTGTCAAGCAGGAGGGCAAGCCCAACGACATGATTGCCCGCGTCGAGGCTGACCCTGCGTTCGGCCTGACCCGCGAAGAAATCGAGGCCGAGCTCTCCCCCGAAGCCTTTACGGGCCGCAGCGCCGAGCAGGTCACCGAGTTCCTGCACGATGTCATCCAGCCCGTGCTGGACGCCAACGCCGAGGACGTCGGCCAGCATGTGGATCTGAACGTCTGATTGATTGCATCGTAAATTGTAGGGGCGAATGTTTGCATCCGCCCGCAGGTCGATGACAAGCATCGACCCCTACAACATAGTAAAAGCTCCGCAGCGTCTTTTGTTGAACAGCACCCCACTTGTTAGATGGTATATCATACTGTCTAACAAATGGGGTGCTGTTCATTTTTTGAATTCTGGCGTATATCGTTTGTTTGGTACTCCTTTTGGCATAGCAAAACACCCCACTTGTT
>ERZ838483.2610-NODE-2610-length-9842-cov-2.329417_pt1 | contig 9842 bp, 9 predicted proteins | sample MGYA00519939_ERZ838483 | MGnify/ENA primary metagenome ERZ838483 (study PRJEB31850, sample SAMEA3708836) | human gut metagenome | biome: human gut; feature: human-associated habitat; material: faeces | place: China | collected 2014 ... | reverse complement strand
TGACCCACGATGCGGGCGAGGTAGGACGCGCCGAGCCCCGCATCAAAGCTTCCGACCTTGGGGCCGGTCTGACCGAAAATCGCGTTTTCAGACGCAATCGTGAGGTCGCAGACCGTGGCGAGGACGTTGCCTCCTCCGATCGCGTAGCCATTCACCATCGCGATCACGGGCTTCGGAAGCGACCGGATCTGCTTCTGAACATCGAGCACGTTGAGACGCGGCACGCCGTCCGGGCCCACATAGCCGCCGCGGCCCTTGAAATGCATGTCGCCGCCCGAGCAGAAAGCCTTGTCGCCTTCACCGGTCAGCACCACGACTGAAATATCCTCACGCTCGCGGCAGATCGCGAACGCCTCTCCCATCTGGGCGACCGTCACGGGCGAGAAGGCGTTACGCACTTCAGGGCGGTTAATCGTGATCTTCGCGATGCCTTCAAAGAGTTCGAACCGGATGTCGGAATATTCCTTGATCGGTTTCCAGGCAAAAGTCATCTTCAGTTCCTCAAAAAAATGTCATGCAAAAAATCGGAAGGGGAGGCTGAGCTCAGGTAAAAAATAAGCTCAGCACTCCCCTTTCCGCGCCGTCCGGGAAAATCCAGGCGGCGCGCTAGTGTTCCTCAGCGGTTTTCCGCCGCTTGATAACGTTCGTCACACGGGCTGTGGAAACGAGGTCTCCCGCTTCATCGAAGAGATCCACGTTCCAGACATGCAGCCGGTACCCCGTGCGGAGCGCTGTCGCCCGGGCGGTCACAAGCCCCCCGACCGGCACTGCCTTCACGTGGTTCGCGCTCACATTGATGCCGAGCGGCATCGCGTCCTCTCCCGCGATACGGCGGGAACCGGCGCCAGCCATCGTTTCCTCAAGCGCGAGCATCGTGCCGCCGGAGCAGTAGCCGTAAGGCTGCGCCACCGCTTCCGTCACCGTGAAGCGGGCTTCAACCTCACCCGGCTTCACTTCCGGCAGGATCTCAAACCCGAGCGTCTTCTGAAGTCCCACGGCTGCCACGCTCAGAGCGCCTTCGTGAGTTCTTCAACGGCCGAGGCGGCATCCGCGACGAGACCGTAATCCGCCACGTCGAAAATCGGAGCCTCAGGATCCTTATTCACCGCGACGATGACTTTCGACCCCATCATGCCGGCTAGGTGCTGCAGAGCGCCCGAGATACCGAAAGCGATGTAGAGATCCGGAGCCACGATCTTTCCGGTCTGACCCACCTGCCACTCGTTCGGGCAGAGGCCGTTATCAACCACGACACGGGTCGCGCCGATCGCGGCGCCGAGCTTATCGGCGAGCGCCTCAAGCGCCTTGAAACCGGCTTCACCGTCAAGACCCTGGCCGCCCGCCACCACGCGCTTCGCGGTGAGGAGGTCCGGACGGTCGCTCTTCATGATTTCAGCGGAACGGAACGTGTTCTTCGCGAACGCTTCAACCGGAGCGAGGTCTTCAACAGAGGCCGCGCCGTCATCCGCCGCGGCTTCAAAGGACGTCGTACGGACCGTGGCGACAACCGGGGCGCCGGAGGTCTTCACCGTGGTGATCACGCCGCCCGCGTAGATCGCGCGCTTGAAGGTCGAGGCATCGATCACGTCCGAGATTTCGGTAAGCGGCGAAACGCCGAGCTTCGCCGCGACGCGCGGCATCGCGGCGCGGTTCAGGAACCCGAGCGCGAAGAAGATATGGGTGTAATTGGACGCGACCGCGAGCACCTGGGAGGCAAGGGTCTCAGGGGACAGGTGGTTGAGCGAATCCGAATCCGCCGCGAGGACTCGGGTGACACCATGGAGCTTCGACGCGGCGTCAGAAGCCGCGCGGGCTCCCTTTCCGGCAATCAGCAGATCGACGTTTCCGTCGATACGGTTTGCCGCCGCGACGGCGGCACGGGTCGAAGAAGCGCGGAAGCTTCCCTCAGAAAAATCACTGACAACAAGAATCGACATTTCTATTCAATAGTTCCGAATGGGGTTAGAGGACCTTCGCTTCGTTGCGGAGCTTGTCAACGAGTTCCGCGACGCTGGAAACCTTGACGCCGGCCTTGCGGGCGGCGGGGGCTTCATACGCGGTGACCGTGAGCTTCGGCGCGGTATCGGTGCCAAGCGACGCGGCTTCAATCGTTTCAACAGGCTTCTTTCTCGCCTTCATCATGCTCGGAAGCGTCACATAGCGGGGCTCGGCAAGACGAAGATCTGCCGCGAACGCGGCCGGAAGCGTGAGAGCGCGGACTTCGGTGCCGTCACCCGTCTGGGAGCTCACGACGAGTGCGCCGTCTTCAAGCGCGATCTTATCGGCGTTCGGTCCGAACGGCAGATCAAGGAGCGCGGTCGTCATCGCGCCGGTCTGCGCGGCGTCATCATCGATCGCCTGCTTGCCGAACGCGATCACATCCGGATTCTCTTTCCCGATCACGGCCGCGAGGATGCGGGCCACGGCGAGCGGCTCAAGCGCCGCGTCCGTCTTCACATGAATGCCGCGGTCAGCGCCCATCGCAAGCGCGACGCGAAGCGTATCGACCGCCTTCGCGTCACCGATCGTCACGGCAACCACTTCGTCCGCCTTGCCGGCTTCCTTCAGCTGCACGGACGCCTCAACCGCGATTTCATCAAAGGGGTTCATCGAACGCTTGACCATGGGCTTCTTATCAATATCAAGCCCGCTGCCGTCAGGCAGAGCGTGGACCTTCACGTTGTAGTCAACAACTCGCTTTACTGCGACCAGCACCTTCATTATGAAAAAACTCCTTGCGCTTTCAGGGCGCTTCGGGGAGTTCCCGCGCGAAGCGCCTTCTGTTTAAGAGATGGCAGGAATTATAAAGGGACAGAAATCCGGGATCCGGATTAAAAAATGCGACTTTCGGCGTAGAACCATCCGTAACAGGGCGTCCCAAATATCAGGGTTCCGCGCCCACAGAGCCTTTTTAATCTGTCAAAATAAAAAGATGTTGCCGTGATCCGGATGTGAGCGGAAGTTCCGCGCTTTCCCGGCTATCCGCGGCCCGCCCGCTGCCTGTTCCTCCCGGAAGTTTTTCTGAGTGCGTTTACCTCCTTCCGGATGCTGGTCCTCGCCGCCGGCCGTGTCAGATTCGTGTTTTTCTCTTTTTGTTATCCAAGTAATCTCTTGAGGAGATATCCATGCTTTCTGATATTGAAATCGCGCATTCCGTCAAACTGAAACCGATTGAGCAGCTCGCTCACGAAATCGGTCTGACTGATGCCGAATTCGAACCCTACGGCCGCGACAAGGCAAAGGTTCATCTGAACCCGGAGCGTAAGCCCCACGGGAAACTGATCCTCGTGACGGCGACCTCCGGCATGCCGGCCGGCTCCGGAAAGACCACGACCTCGATCGCCCTCGCCCAGGGCCTCCGCAAGATCGGGAAGAATTCCTGCCTCGCGCTCCGCGAACCGTCTCTCGGCCCGTGCTTCGGCATGAAGGGCGGCGCGGCTGGCGGCGGCTACTCCCAGGTTCTCCCGATGGAGTCGATCAACCTCCACTTCACGGGTGACTTCCACGCGATCACCTCGGCGAACAACCTCCTCGCGGCGGTCCTTGATAACTGCCGCTACCGCGATCAGCTGAACATCAAGGAAATCACCTGGAAGCGCGTGCTCGACATGAATGACCGTCACCTCCGCTTCATCGTGACGGGTCTCGGCGGCTCCGCGAACGGCATTCCGGCGGAAACCGGTTTCGATATCACGGTGGCCTCTGAACTGATGGCCGTGCTCTGCCTCGCGAAGAATGAGGACGACCTCCGCGCCCGCATCAATAAGCTCGTCGTGGCGACGAAGAAGGACGGCACACCGCTCACCTGCGGTGAAGTGGGCTGCACGGGCGCTCTGATGGCGCTCCTCCTCGAAGCGACGAAGCCGAACCTCGTTCAGACGATCGAAGGCGGCCCCGCTTTCATTCACGGCGGTCCGTTCGCGAACATCGCCCACGGCTGCAACTCGGTTGCCGCGACGGAAGCCGCTCTGACGGTCGGCGACTACGCGATCACGGAGGCAGGCTTCGGTTCTGAACTCGGTGCTGAGAAGTTCTTCGATATCAAGTGCCGCTCCGCTGACCTTCACCCGAGCGCCACGGTGCTCGTCACGAGCCTCCGCGCCCTTCACTGGCACGGCGGCGTGCCGCTTGCTGAGATCGGCGAAACAAATCCCGAGGCGCTGAAGAAGGGTCTCTGCAACCTCGATCACCACATCCGCAACATGCAGGCCTTCGGCCCGAACGTCGTGGTCGCCCTGAATCACTTCGCAAACGACGACGAGGCGGAAGTCGAAATCGTCCGCAGCCGCGTGAAGGAATTCGGCGCGCGGTTCGCGATTTCGGACGGTTTCGCGAAGGGCGGTGAAGGCGCGATGGATCTCGCGCGCGAAGTGGTTGCCGCGTGCGAGGGTGACCCGAAGCCGATCAACTTCGCGTACGAGGCGGACGCTCCGATTCTCGACAAGATCCAGTCAGTCGTCACCCGCTGCTACGGCGCGGATGGATTTGATCTCTCCGAAAAGGCGAAGAAGGATCTGAAGCAGATTGAGGAGTGGGGTTTCGGCCGTCTTCCGGTCTGCATCGCGAAGACCCCGCTCTCTCTCACGCATGACGCGAAGCGCCTCGGCGCACCGAAGGGCTTCCGCATTCCGGTTGAGCGTCTGATCCTCAACGCGGGCGCTGGGTTCGTCGTCGTGACGACGGGCTCCATCCTCCGCATGCCGGGTCTCCCGAAGGCTCCGAACGCCTTCAAGATCGACGTGAAGAACGGCCAGATCACGGGCCTCTCCTAAGCGTCAGACCGTTTCTCTCCGCCCCGCCTTCGGAAGGCCGGGCGGACTGAAAACCCTATAAAAAAACGGACCGCAGCTTTTGAACTGCGGTCCGTTTTTTGTATCCGGAAACTTTTTCTCAGCGATCCTGATTCTTCAGCTTCTCATCCGGATAAAGGAAGGGAATAGCGGCCTTCGTGTAGATCACGAGCGAATAGAGCGTCAGGATCACAGCGATCCAGATCAGCCAGGAGCCGATTTCCCCGATATTGATAGGACCGAGCGGGTCGTACCAGAGGAGCAGCGGAATCGACACCATCTGAGCGATCGCCTTAACTTTCCCGTACCAGTTCACCTTGGTGTGGGAGGAAGCGCCGATCTTCGCCATCCATTCGCGGAGCCCTGTCACCGCGATTTCGCGACCGACAATGATGAGCGCGACAAGCATCCCGACGCGGTCGAGCGCGAGCAGCGCGATGATCGCCGCGCAGACAAGGAGCTTATCGGCGACCGAATCCAGAAACGCCCCCATCGGCGTGGTGAGATCGTATTTCCGCGCTATATAGCCATCGAGCGCGTCAGTGATGGCCGCCACGCAGAAAATCACGCACGCGATCACGTTCTGGGCATGCTGGCTGAGGAACGGAATATAAAAAACGCCGACAACGAAGGGGATGAGCGCGACACGGGTCCAGGTGAGCGCCATGGGCACGTTAAAGCGTTTTCTTTCCTTCGTGACGGAAGCGGTGGGGGAATTTGAATCCATTGGTACGACAAGAGCCTTTGCGAAAGAGCTGAATAACAACACGCGGGAACATTCTAGCGCTTTAAGGACGTGAAACTTCTCCTTTTCACGCGGATCGTCAGGCGGACGCCTCGCCGTGAAGGCTGAGATAGATCTTCTCGGCGAGCTTTTTCGAAATGCCGTCAACCGTTTCGATTTCCTCTACAGACGCGTTCTTAAGCCCCTTCATGCCGCCGAAACGGGCGAGAAGCCTCGAGCGGCGCTTCGCGCCGATCCCTTCGATATCCTCGAGCTGGCTCCGGTTCCGGGTCTTCGCGCGGCGGGCGCGCATCCCGGTGATCGCGAAGCGGTGGGCTTCGTCACGCACTTCGGCGACGAGCATCAGCGCGGCTGAATGCTCTCCGAGTACGAGCGGCGCACGGCCGCTGTCCTTCGGGAAGACAAGCGTTTCAAGCCCCACCTTGCGGCCTTCCCCCTTCGCGACACCGACAATATGCGAGGTATCGAGCCCCAGGTCCTCAAACACTTCTCGCGCCATCTCGACCTGACCGCGTCCGCCGTCAATCAGCACCACGGTCGGGAGCACCGCTTCGCCCCGGGACACGGGGAGGTAGCGCCGCGTCACCACTTCCTTCATGGCCGCGTAGTCGTCCCCTGCTTTCACGTCATCGATATTGAATCGCCGGTACTCCGAGCTATCCATTTTGAAATTCCGGAAGACGACGCAGGACGCGATCGTCGCTTCGCCTGAGGTGTGGCTGATATCGAAGCACTCCATCCGGAAGTCCCGGAGATCGCCGCTCTCAGGCATCATGCCGAGGGCGTCAGAAAGCTGCTTCAGGCGCGCGGTTTCGTTCTGCTCGATCGCGAGGCGGCTCTCAAGCGCGATGCGGGCATTCGCCTGCGCCATCTCGAGCCACCGCTTTCTCGGCCCCTGCGGATCATGGATCACCGGGACCCGGCGTCCGGCGATTTCGGTGAGGAGAGAAGACATCTCTTCCGGATTCCGGGCGTCCGCTGTAATCACAAGCGTCGGCACGGGCAGATTCTCATAGTGATGCGACACAAAGGCTTCGAGCACTTCTCCCGGGTCCTCCGCCGCGGTGCCGCGCGCGAGTGTCGGGAAGAACGCCCGGTCACCGAGGTGCCGGCCACCCCGCACCATCGCGAGATTCACGCAGGCAGCGCCCGACTTGATATAAACCGCGAGAATATCGGCGTCCGTGTCGCCTCCTGTCGTCTCAACGGTCTGCCCCTCAAGGACCGTGGAAAGCGACGCGATCTTGTCCCGCGTCGCCGCGGCCGCCTCGAACCGCAGCTCAGAGGCTTCCTTCGCCATCTGGCTCTGCAGCTCATTCAGAATTTCAGAGCTGTTCCCCTCAAGGAACCGCTTCGCGCGCTTCACGTCCCGCGCGTAGTCTTCCGCTGAAATATTCCCGACGCAGGGCGCGGAACAGCGCCCGATCTGACCGAGGAGGCACGGACGCGACCGGTTCTGGAAGACGCCCTCCTCGCAGGTTCTGAGAAGAAACACCTTCTGCAGGATCGAGATGGAATTCCGGACCGCGGCACTATTCGGGAAGGGGCCGAAAAACGAGCTCTTCTTATCGACGCCGCCGCGGTAAAAACTGATCCTCGGGTATTCTTCATTCCCGATCTTCAGGTAGGGATAGGTTTTGTCGTCCCGGAAAACGATGTTGTACTTCGGGTCAAGCGACTTGATGAGATTATGCTCGAGAAGCAGCGCCTCGGCCTCCGACCGCGTCACCGTCGTCTGCAGCCGATGAATCTGCGACACCATCAGCGCGATGCGGGGCGAGAGGTCGCTCTTCTGAAAGTAGCTTGAGACCCGGCGCTTCAGATCGCGCGCCTTTCCGACATACAGACAGTTGTCATCCGCATCAAAATAGCGGTACACGCCGGGAAGCGGCGGCAGATTCTTCAGGATCGCCTGATAATCAAAATCAGCTGGAGGGGTTCCCTTTGGCATGACGTATTTAACCTGATCGAAGGCCGCGGAAACGGCCGGGAAGCCTTGCGCTTCGCCTTGCTCCGCGGCCGGCATGAAACTTAAGAGACAACCGGACGGTAACGAATGATAGAGGCTGCAGGAAAAACAATTGAGCCCCGGGTGACGTGCGACATATTCTGCCACGTGATCGATAACTTCGGAGACGCCGGAGTCTGCTGGCGGCTGGCGCGCGGACTCTCGGAAGAAGAAGGGTTCCGTGTGACCCTTTATATCGATGACGCGGTGACACTTTCCAAAATCACATCCGGCGTCCCGGCAGAACTCCCGCCCTCCGGCGCTGAATCGCTCGGCATCCTCGTCCGACGCTGGGAAGACTCGGAAACCGCGGTGCCCTCTGACGTCGTGATTGAAACCTTCGGCTGCCGGCTCCCTGACAGTTTTGAAGAAGCGATCGCGAGGGAAACGCTCCACGGTCACAAAGTCGCGTGGCTGAATCTCGAATACCTCTCCGCCGAAGACTGGGTGGAAGAGTGTCACGGACTGCCCTCCCCTCACCCGAGACTCCCCGTCACGAAGACCTTCCTCTTCCCGGGATTCACCCGCCGTACGGGGGGCGTGATGATTGAGAACGGGCTTCTCGACGCGCGGGACCGGTTTTCCGTCTCTGACCGGCGTGCGCTGAGGCTCTCGGCGCGAGGGAACCCGACGCCCCGTTTAATCTCTTCTTTTTCTCGTACCCCACGGCTCCGATCGCGCAGCTCGCCGAGGCGCTCGCTTCTGACCCCCGCCCCGTTCAGGTAATCGCGGCACCAGGCCGCGCGGGAGAGATGCTGGGCGAAGCGCTGGGCCGACTTAATCCCCCTCAGGTCACCTTTTCTCCCGTCCCCGCGGTTCCGCAGGAGTCGTTCGACCGGGTGCTCTGGGCGTGCGACGCGCTGATCATCCGGGGCGAGGATTCGTTTGTCCGCGCGCAGCTCGCGGGGAAACCTTTCCTCTGGACCATCTACCCGCAGGAAGAGGACACGCATATCGTGAAACTGAACGCGTTCCTCGACCGGATGGCGGTGGAGTATGGGGAAGACGCGGCCCGCGTCTGGCGGGAAACGAGTCTCGGATGGAATCAGGCATCGCTCACTCCCGGTCTCTGGTCCCGGTTCCGGGATCTCACGCCGGAACTCACGCGCGGCAGCCTTCTCTGGTCACGCCATCTCGCGTCTCTGGGATCCCTCACCCGCGCGGTCGCAACAGCTGCCAAAAAAGGGCTAAAATAATCAGCTTGAAATTCTTTCATGCCGGGCTTTCGTTTGCCGATCTCGATGCAACCCTCATGTGCCAGGCATTATTAAAGGTAAAAGTACATCTATGAAAACCGCACAGGAACTCCGCGCCGGCAACGTCTTCATGGTCGGTAAAGAACCGATGGTCGTTGTTAAGGCTGTCTATTCCAAGGGTGGCCGTGGCGCCTCTACCGTCAAGATGAAGATGCGCAATCTTCTCACCGGCGCCAACACGGAAACCGTGTACCGCGCTGACGACAAGTTCGAAGACCTCGTTCTCGAGCGCAAGGAAGTGACCTACTCCTACTACGCTGATCCGTCCTACGTCTGGATGGACGCTGACTACAACCAGTACGAAGTCGGCGAGGATGCCATGGAAGAAGCGAAGAAGTATCTCCAGGAAGAAATGCCTGGCGAACTCACCTTCTACAACGGCCAGCCGATCTCCGTCGAACTCCCGACGAAGCTTGTCCGTGAAATCGGTTACACCGAGCCCGCCGTCAAGGGTGATACCTCCGGCAAGGTGATGAAGCCCGCCAAGCTGAAGGACACCGGCTACGAACTGCAGGTTCCCGCCTTCATCAACGTCGGCGACAAGATTGAAATCGACACCCGTACGGGTGAGTACAGCAACCGCGTGAAGTAATTCCGCGCCGGGCCGGAGAAAAACCGGCGCCGCTTTGCTGCACAGGGCCTGAAGTTCCGCTTCAGGCCCTTTTCTTAACCTCAGGACATTTTTCGCGATGTCGCTCAAGAAACAACTGAAGAAGCTTGGCTATAAGAGCCGCGCGCTGCAGATCAAGCTCACGGAAGCGGTAACGGATCCTCTCCGGAAGCGAAACGCGGCAGACCTTGGCATTTTCCGCCCGCTTCCGATTCCGGATCCGATGACGGTGTCTCTCACCGAGGCGCTCATGAACCGGCACACTGACCGGCAGTTCGCCGAGCAGACGATTTCCGATCAGATGCTCTCAAACCTCCTCTGGGCGACAGACGGCATCAACCGGAAGGACGGCCGCCGCACGACCCCCTCTCCCTTCAACTGGCAGGGGATTGAGATCTATGTCGTGAAGTCAAACGGCGTCTGGCTCTGGGAA
>ERZ838483.2602-NODE-2602-length-9877-cov-16.128385_pt1 | contig 9877 bp, 6 predicted proteins | sample MGYA00519939_ERZ838483 | MGnify/ENA primary metagenome ERZ838483 (study PRJEB31850, sample SAMEA3708836) | human gut metagenome | biome: human gut; feature: human-associated habitat; material: faeces | place: China | collected 2014 ... | reverse complement strand
CTGCCGGAGCGGTGCTTAAGCCGCAAGGCGGGAATTGTGCGGTGTTGCCCTAACTACATCACGCGTTCCATTCTTTCGGCAGGTATGCGCGGGTATTGTGCAGCATGGTGTCAAACAGCTCTTTGCCCTGGTTCCAGTTCAGGGTCACCTGCGGGTCGTTCATAAAGGTGGTCAGGCCAAGGGTGCGGTCGCAGGTCAGAGCAGCGGTTAGGGTGTTCTCCTGATTGTAAACGTGGCGGGCTACCAGCGGCAGAATATTGGCGGGCAGCGGGCCGGCGTTCACGGACTGCACGCCCTGGCGGCTGAACAGCGCGTTCACTTCCACCACGGCATCCCACGGCAGGTTGGCAATGGCACCGTGGTTGGGAATGTTCACGTTGCTGACCAGGTCGCCCAGGCCGAGCAGGGCTTTCATCAGCAGGTGGCCTTCCTCGCCATCGGGCTTGATCTCGATCGGCTCTTCACCGGTGCGCAGGCGGCGGCTGCGGGCCAGGCGCTCCTGCAGCTCATTTTTGCGCCACGCAACGGTGGTCAGGCCAAACTTCCATTCGCGCACGGCTTCGGGGCTTTCCAGATAAGTCTTGCCCGGCATAAACTCTGCCAGATGGCGGTCGCCCGCGGCGGCAATGCAGCCATAGCGCAGGAACAAATCAAATTTAACGCGGTTGGCGCAGGCAAAGGAACTGTTCATCCAATTCGTGTCGCCGTACTCATAACCGGATTCATAGTGCTCTTCGGCAAATTTGCGGTAAATAGGGAAGAGGTCCATGCCTTTGTAAGTAGCCTTATCGAACCAAGTAAAGTGGTTGATGCCCTTGACGTTGACCTTGATATCCTGGCGGGCAACATCTTTCAGGCCCAGTTCCTCATCCAGAATGTGGGTCAGCAGCGTCTGGGTGCCGAACACCTCGTGGCAGCAGCCGAACGCCTTGATCTTGGGGAACACATGGTACAGGGTACGCACGCAGAGGGTCATCGGGTTGGTGTAGTTGATGACCCAGGCATTGGGACTGTAATCGCGGATCGCTTCAGCGATGGTGACATACATGGGGATGGTGCGCATGGCGCGCATGAAACCGCCTGCACCTACGGTATCGCCCACCGACTGATAGATGCCGTAAGCTTCCGGCGCGTGGACGTCGCTTTCCATCTCGTCAAAGGTGCCGGGCAGGATGGAGATGACGACAAAATCCGCGCCGGTCAGGGCCTGCTGCAGCGTATCCGCCACAGTATACTTCCAGTGTGAAACCGCATCCGGGTGGGCAGAGATCTTGTTGCCGATGATCTCGTTGTGCTCGGCTGCTTCGTGGTCGATATCATACAGTGCCACGGTGCCTTCCATCTGGGCATCCGCGGCAAGGTCCATCATGAACCCCCACGCCCACCCACGGGAACCACCGCCGATGTAGGCAACTTTCAAGTCTTTTACGCGGTTGTCTTCATAATACATGGATTGAAACCTCCGTTTGTTTTGGTCCGTAACATTGATGCGTGCAAAACCGCAAAATTTGCTTTTTTTGCCGTATTCTTGCTATCAGTATACACCAAATAAAGGAAAATGTCACGAAAAAAGTGAAAAAAATTGAAGAAAAATGGGCAAAAAGTTGGAGCGTGGGATGATTAGGAATTCGCAGTGAAAAATTAGAAATTAAATGAAAGTGATGGATCGCGCCGCAGTCCACCACAATTCCTATTTCAAAAAAGGCAGGGTCCGGTGTATCACGCACCGGACTCTGCCCTGTATTAAATTTCTAATTGCTCATTCCTAAGGCAATACCGCATAATTCTAAGTGCCGATACGGCGAGCGAGGTGCGGCAGATGCTAAGCCAAAAGCGCAGATAATACTGGATGTCTTATCGAGCATTTTGGCAACGCAGATGCCGTGCCGCAGCCGCCGGAGCGGTGCTTAAGCCGTAAGGCGGGAATTGTGCGGTGTTGCCCTAATTACTAATTGAATTCACGCTTTTTCAACCTTGACATCAGCGCAATCGCTCTCCGCGTTTCCATCCGCGTCCAGCGTGATATGTACAAAATGCTCCGGCTTATCGTAATCTTTCGTTTCGCCGTCATCAGTGTAATACTCATAGGCGGCACCATCGGGGGCATGGGCGAACAGGCGAAGATCCGCAAAATTCACGCTTGCCACATTTTGAATACTATCGCCGCCCTTGGCGATGGGCAGGATATGCCCCTTGCGCACAAAGAACACCACTTCGTCCAGCTCCACCGGGATGTAATGATGACCAGCGGGCAGAACGGTGGTTTCCATGCGGTCGTTCTCACTGCACTTTACCCGCACCTGCAGCATCTCTTCCGGCAGATAGACATACCGGCCGCGGGCGTTCTGCTCATAGACGGGGGCAATCAGCAGGCTTTCACCGATCAGCACTTCATCCTCCACCTGGCGGGCGAAGTCATCGTCCGGGAAAGCAAAGGCCAGCGGCATGCAGTACATGCCATCGCGCAGGGCAGCTTTCATGTACTCGCTGTAAATATAGGGCAGCAGCAGGTAACGCAGCTGCAGAATACCGGCAAAGGCCGCCTTATTCTTAAAGCGGTAGGGCTCCTGTTTGCGGGTGCCGGCGGCGGAGTGGTTGCGCAGCAGGGGAGAGAAGATGCCCACGCCGTACCAGCGCAGCACAAGGTCCTCGGTGGTGTTGCTGCCAAAGCCGCCAATGTCGGGGCCTTCGTACAGGAAACCGCACATATTCAGGGAGGGCATCATGTGCAGGCTGAGCAGAATGTGGCTCCACCAGGACTGGTTATCGCCGGTCCAGATACCGCCATACCGGTGCATACCGATGCAGGCCGAGCGGGAGTACATTAAAATGCGCTTATCCGGCTCCAGCTGCTCAAAGGCTTCACCCGCAGCACGGGTCATGTTGTAGCCGAAGATATTATGCACTTTATCGTGCCGCATGCGGCCCTGTTTGGTGTTGTGATAGAACAGCTTGTAGTCATTTTCGTTGTTGGAAAGCCCGGCCACAAGATTCTTGAACGCAAAAAAGCTGGAAATATCCAGGTTCTGGGTGCGGTACTCGTCAATTTTGGCAAAGGTCTTTTTCAGCGTTTCTTCAGAGTAGAAGATGGCAGGCTCGTTCATATCGTTCCAGAACCCCTCAATGCCCTGGTTCAGCAGGAACTTGTACTTGCTGCCAAACCAGGCGCGGGCTTCGGGGTTGAGCATATCAGGGAAATGCACCCGGCCCGGCCACACACCGGCCACAAAGGGGGTGCCATCCTGATTGGTGCAGAAGTAACCGTTCTTCACGCCCTCCTCGTATACATCGTACCCGTCCTCAATTTTAACACCCGCATCAATGATGGGCACAAGGCGGATGCCCTGGGCTTTCATCTCGGCGGCAAAATCTGCAAAATGGGGGAAGCGCTGCTCGTCCACTGTAAAGTCCTTGTAGCGCTCCATGTAGTCAATATCCAGCACCACGGCGTCCAGCGGCATGTTGTTGGTGCGGTAGTTGGCCACAACCTCGCGCACTTCGTCCTCGTTCATGTAGCTCCAGCGGCTCTGGGTGGCACCAAAGGCCCATTTGGGCGGGATGTAGCTGCGCCCTACCAGCTGGCGGAACTGGTGCACAATATCGGTCGGGCTTTCACCCTCAATGATGTAAAGGTCGTAATTTTCTTCGGCCACTGTCACCCGCAGGGTGTCCAGATCGGTGTAGCCGCAGTCAAAGGTGACCTTGCCGGGATAGTCGATAAAAAAGCCAAAAGTGGCTTTGCCGGACACGATCATGAAGTTGTAAGCGCCGTACAGTGAGGATTTGGTTTCGGTATGGTTGGGGTCATCGCTGCATTTGCTCTCGTACACCCAGCCGCGCTTGTTGATGCCGCGGATGTTTTCACCCAGGCCATACAGGATATCCTGCGGGTCCATGGCATAAGAGAAGCCGTCCGGTTCCCTGGTGAGATATGGAATCGTTTCCATTGCGGGTACAAAAGAACCCACCACGCTTTCGGTATCAAAAGGGTGGCCGTATTGCTTTTTGTAAATCAAGGCAGTTTCCTCCCGAATAAATTTGCTTTGGGGCTGATTTAACTATAGCAAATTGCGGGCAGAAAGGGAAGAGGGAAGTTTAGTTAGGAGTTAGGAGGGAGGAGTTAGGAGTTTTGCGGCACCACAAGGTTGGTGCTGGACGAATTAGGAATTAGCAATGAGCAATTAAGCGGTGGATCGCGGCGCGGAGCGCCGCTCGGAGATATTAGGTTTGTTACGATTCAATACACGGGTAGTAGAAAGGGAAAACGGTGCCCACTTATAACAAGAGCTAAAACCCAGTGCCTACCTATTTTATATATTATATATCCTTATGGAAAGTCTGCTCTGCTTCGATTTGGAGCTGCACAACCAGGAGATCTTGGGCATCGGTGGTCTGTCTGACTGTGGCATGGTGTTTAGTCTTGCAAATAAGAATGCACGAGAAAACGCATGAACACAGGAATATAGTGCTTAATAGATACAGTATAATCTACTTAATGTGAAGGACAAATCTATTTTATTTAAGGAAGCCATTCGGTAAGTGGCTGGCGTGACTCGCATTGCTGAACAAAATACAGTGTTTGAATAAGTTCTAATAGGCCGTTACTTACCCTACTCTATATTTCGCTAAACCTATCTTTAGCGAAATTGGCAATGGGGCACATTTATACCCTCTCCATTTTACAGCTAACAATTCAGCGAAGCCCGCCCATGACGATGCCCGCATCGTGCCGCACGATCGATATACTTTGCAGTTGCTTTTCAAATAACATCAAACCCAATATTTACTGAGCGGCGCTTCTGCACCGCGGTCCACCATAATGATTCATTATTCTTTATTACTTATTCTTTTTTCGCGCCCAACTCCTAACGGTCTCTCTGCCTAATTTTCTTTCGTCAAACTTGCTATTTTCTGTTTTCTCCAAACTTTCACACACTTGTTTGTAAATAATCATGAATTTATCACAAATGTATTGACGATGGGACAGGTTTGGCGTATGATACAGATATTGAAACAAATATTCCGGCAAACATGAAATTTGAGAAACAATAGTTCGAAACCGCCTTCGTGTGGCAGCCAGCCGCGGGGTATTTGTTGCCGGGTAACCGGGGCGCAAGGCAGTATTGGCCTTGGTTTACCCATTTTTGTGGAACACGCCGCTTTCGCTTGCAACCCTGATAGCGGCATTATAAAAAGGAAAACCATATTAAGGAGGATACCCCATGAAAAAGTCAGTCAGCCGTACCTTGGCCATGGCTTTGGCCGCCTGCATGGCAGCAGGCACTTTGGCCGCCTGTGGAAGCAGCGGTTCTTCCGCGGTCGCTTCCAGCGCAGCTGAGTCTACCGCAGATTCCACTGCCGCTTCCACCGAATCCGGCACCCCGGATTACTCCAATGAGGACCCCATCAACATCCGAATTTATCTGTCGGATAATGCTACCCTTCCTTATAAAGAAGACTGGCTCACCTTTACCGAAGTGCAGAAGCGCTGCAACGTCAACTTGGACGTTGAGGCCATTCCTATTGCGGACTACTCTACCAAGGTTTCTCTGGCACTGAATACCGGCGAGAACGTTCCCGATGTCATCCTGTACCAGTCCACCACCGGTGAGAATGCTTCTTTGGCTCTGAACGGCGCTCTGGTTCCCATCAGCGACTACAGCGACTGGACCCCCAACTTCAACGCACGCGTTGAGGAAATGGGCCTGCAGGACGATGTGGATATGTTGAACCTGCAGGACGGCAAGCGCTACTATATGCCGTCTTTGACCGATAAGCCGTTCTACGATGGCGGCCTGATCCTGCGTGAGGATTATCTGGAATCCAAGGGTCTGGAAGCCCCCAAGACCTTTGATGACCTGTACGAGATCCTGAAGGCTTACAAAGCTGATTATCCCGATTCTTACCCGCTCACCATTCTGGCTGGTCCCCGCGTTCTGTTCCGTATGACGATGCCTTCCTTCGGCATCAGCGTGGGCAAAAACAGCGCCGATGGCTCTTACGTTCTGAGCTATGATTACGACAACAAGGATTTCTTTGCTGGCGCAATTGATGATAAGTGCAAAGAATACTTTGCATTCCTGAACAAGCTCTACTCCGAAGGCCTGCTTGACCCCGAAATGGCTGACCCCATTGATGGTGATAAGTGGAGCCAGAAGTTGGCTACCGGTTCTTCCATGGCCACCTACGCTTACTATGACCAGATCGGCGGCGTGGAAGCTGCCAGCGAGATCGACGGCTTTAAACTGCAGATGTATGCACCGCTGGAAGGCCCCGCAGGTGCCCACCATCAGCCCAAGTCCCGCACCGGTTCCGGCATCATGTTCCCCAAAAAGACTGCTGAACGCGATGATTTCGAGCGCATTGTCCGCACCATCGATGAAATGTTCTACTCTGAGGAGAATGCAAAACTGTGGTGCCTGGGTGTTGAAGGCGAGACCTACACCATGGACGGCGACAAGATCGTTTACTCTGACGACATTGTGAACAGTGCTGACGGCATTTATAAGAGCATGCAGCTCAAGTACGGCTGCGGTTCCGACGTTACCCAGATGGTCTGGATCAACGAGCGTGAAATGTCCAAGTACGACGAGAACTATGCCGAAATCAACACCGAAGTTGCTGCAATGGATGATGCTATCCAGCCCGTACCTCCCACCCCGCAGTTTGACGACCTGACCGCTGAGGATGCCGCCAGCCTGCGCACCCCGCTGGGCGATACCTTTGAAGTTTGGGCAGATGCTTTCATCACCGGCAAGAAGAGCACCGACACCGATTGGGATGCTTACGTTGCTGAAATGAAGAACCTGAGCATTGACCAGTACCTGCAGATGTACAACGACAACAATAAGTAAAATATTGACCAGTTGATCCTCAGCAGGGGGCATATCCGTGGAGGATATACCCCCTGCTTTTATTTTTAAGGGCAGGCGCGGTTTGCGCCGCCCCCAACCAAAGGAGCGCAATCCATGGGTAAGGCAAAAGCAAAGCTTACGCCGGCCGAAAAGGCCCAGCGGTGTTCGCATACCATCAAGCACCTGAAGCAGTACAGCGCATTATATGCCATGATGATTCTGCCGCTGCTGTATTTCATCATCTTCAAATACGTTCCCATGTTCGGCAACATTCTGGCATTCCGGCGCTACCGCCCCGGCCAGGGTATGTTTGGCACCGAATGGACCTTGCGCTACTTTGAGCGGTTCCTGAAAGACCCCGCTTTCTGGCGCGCATTCCGCAACACGTTAGTGGTTTCGCTGGAAAACCTGGTTATCAACTTCCCGCTGCCCATTATCTTCGCAATCCTGCTGAACGAAGTGCGCAATAAGCACCTGAAAAAAGTTGTGCAGACTATCTCCTACATGCCGCGCTTTATCTCCACGGTGGTCGTTATCGCCATCATGAACGAGATTCTTTCTCCCAGCACCGGCCTGCTGAACAACCTTCTGCACAACGTCTTCGGCATGACCCCCATCTACTTCATGAACGAGCCAGGCTGGTTCCGCCCGCTGTACATCCTGTCGGAATCCTGGCAGTACACCGGCTGGACCGCCATCATCTATCTGGCCGCTATCACCGGCATCAGCAGCGATCTATATGAAGCCGCTGAGATGGATGGCGCTACCCGCCTGCAGCAGATCTTCCACGTGACCATCCCCTCCATCATGCCTACCATCATGGTCATGCTGATCATGAACGTTGGCCGTATGCTGAGCATTGGCTATGAAAAGGTCCTGTTGATGTACACTCCGTCTAACTCCGGCGTCAGCGATATCATTGATACGCTGGTTTACCGCACCGGTCTGCAGAACCAGAACTACTCTTACGCAACGGCCATTGGCCTGTTTGGCGGCATCATTGGTCTGATTCTGGTTTCAGGCTCCAACGCAATCAGCAAAAAGCTGACGGACGAAAGCCTGTATTAAGTGAGGCAAAAAGATGAGCAAGTATTATAAAACAAAAGAAAACGTCGTTTTTGACACCATTGTCAACCTGGTCATGATCTTTACCCTACTTGTCTGCTTTTTGCCGTTTGTGTATATGGCAGCGCTGTCCTTCTCCAGTTCCAAGGCCATCATCAACAACCAGGTCCTGTTCTGGCCAGTCGGCTTTAACCTGGATGCTTACAAGCAGATCTTCACCTACCCCAACTTTTTCCAGGCATATGGCAATACCTTTATTTATACCATCGGCGGTACTACCATCGCTATGTTGATGACGATCATGTTCGCCTATCCCCTGTCCAAAGACAACCTGATGGGCCACAAGATTTTCATGAAGATCGTTGTTATCTCGATGTTTTTTGCCGGCGGCATGATCCCCAACTACCTGCTGGTATCCTCTTTGCACCTGACCGGCACCCGTTGGGCTATGCTGCTGCCCTTCTGCATCAGCCAGTTCAACCTGATCATCATGATCAACTCTTTCAAATCTCTCCCGCACGAGCTGGAGGAAGCTGCTCTTATTGACGGCCTGGGCTATTGGGGCATTCTGCGCCGCATCATTGTGCCGCTTTCCACCGCTGCCATTGCAACGGTCGGCCTGTATTATGCGGTGTTCTTCTGGAACGACTGGTTCAATTCTTTGATCTACCTCAATAAGGAGCAGTACCCCGTTATGCTGTTCCTGCGCAACATTGTCAACGGCACTGCCATGGTTGGCGATGGTGCAGGCTCTGCGGATAAATCCTCCCTGGGTATTGCCATCAAGTCTGCCGTTATCATTGTTTCCACCCTGCCCATCATCATCCTGTATCCCTTCCTGCAAAAATACTTCGTCAAGGGCCTTACTGTCGGCGGCGTCAAGGGTTAATGCTCGCCGCACAGCAGGCAGGGCTCTACACCTGCCAAATGCGAGGAATTGTTTATGGTAAAACTGGATCATATTTCAACCGAGCAGCGGAACCCGGCAACCAGCCATATTGATGAGGTTTCAACGCTTGAGATCGTCCGCCTGATGAACCAGGAGGACAAAAAAGTAGCCGAAGCGGTGGAAGTGGTTCTGCCGCAGATCGCTGCAGCTGTGGATGTGATTTACGCCGCGCTGCAAAAAGGCGGACGGCTGATTTATTGCGGATGTGGTACTTCCGGCCGTCTTGGCGTGCTGGATGCAGCCGAATGCCTGCCTACATTCAGCGCCGGGCGCGATATGGTGGATGCCGTTATTGCGGGCGGCCAGCGCGCCATGCTGATCCCGGTGGAGGGCGCCGAGGACAACCGCGACCTTGGCAAAGAGGACTTGGAAAAGCTGAATTTCAGCCAGAAGGATGTTCTGTGCGGTATTGCCGCCAGCGGCCGCACCCCCTATGTGCTGGGTGCGATGGAGTATGCCCACAGCCTTGGCGCAGCGGTCATCAGTGTAACCTGCTGCCCCGGCAGTGAGGTAGACACCCGGGCTGACATTGGCATTTCCCCCCTGCCGGGGCCGGAAGTTATTACCGGTTCCACCCGCCTGAAAAGCGGCACTGCCCAAAAAATGGTGCTGAACATGCTTTCCACCGCCACCATGATCAAGCTGGGCAAAGTGTATGGCAACCTGATGGTTGATGTGCGCGCCAGCAACGAAAAGCTGGTAGAGCGCTGTGTACGCATTGTGCGCACCGCCACCGGTGCCGACAGTGTTGCCGCCCGCAACGCCCTGGAGCAGTGCGGTTACAGCGCCAAAACCGCTATCCTGATGATTCTCTGTAAAATTAACGCCCCCACCGCGGAAGCAAGACTGGAAAAAACACACGGGAGAATTGCGGAAGCGCTGAACAACCTATAATTCAGAATTAACAATTAGGAATGAGTAATTAGGAATTGAATGAATAATTAAAAAAGAATAACGGCAATACCGCATAATTCTAAGTGCCGATACGGCGAGCGAGGTGCGGCAGATG
>ERZ838483.2601-NODE-2601-length-9891-cov-5.463908_pt1 | contig 9891 bp, 8 predicted proteins | sample MGYA00519939_ERZ838483 | MGnify/ENA primary metagenome ERZ838483 (study PRJEB31850, sample SAMEA3708836) | human gut metagenome | biome: human gut; feature: human-associated habitat; material: faeces | place: China | collected 2014 ... | reverse complement strand
AACTGCTGAAAAGATTGTGTCGGAGGTAATTGATGCAGTGAAAAATTGGCGAGAAATGGCAATCCGATTGGGGCTATCCAAAAGAGAAATGGATATGTTTGCAGGAGTGCTGGATGAATGGTGTAAGTGGGAATAACTGTTTCAGTGAGCCAAATTACCAAATAAAAATGCACTAAATTTCCAAGAGATATGATGTTGATTTATATATAATTGAGTAGTGAAATGCGATTGAAGATTTGCATTATGCTGCGTGAACATAATGCTTGTGTAGCATAATTTTTTGAAAGGTGAAATTCATTGATGGAATAGATAAAAACGATACATGTGCTCTTTTGCATATCTTTATGCTAACTGTAGTTATTCCTTTAAATGATGTTTTTGTTGCTTATCTACTTGGCTATATGGGAAATTAGATGTATCTTTGTTTGCAATATAATGAGTATAATTTGAATACTGATGTCGAACAATCAACAAATAGTAATGAATAGAATTAAGGCGGTACTTGCGGAAAAGCAAAGAACGAATAGATGGTTGGCAGAGCAAATGAGTAAGTCTGAGAATACAATTTCAAGATGGTGTTCCAATAAGTCGCAGCCGTCTATTGCCCAACTACAAGAAATTGCAAACTTGTTAGATGTTGATATTCGTGTACTATTAAAATCACAGAAAGAGTAATATAAAATGTCGAAACGTATTGAATATATAATAGATGAAATTCTTGACCAGTATGCGTATGCTGATGAGTCGACCCGACCATGGATTATAGGATTCAGTGGAGGAAAAGACTCAACAGTATTATTAATGCTTGTATGGATTGCACTCGAAAAGCTAAAAGAACTACCGGGACCATTTCAACTTCGTAGACCAATATATGTAGTATGTAATGATACAATGGTTGAAAATCCTATAATTGCATCGTATGTTGACCAAGTCCTTGAACAGATAGAAAAAAAAGCGAGAGAAGAAGACTTGCCTATTTTTGTCCGGAAGACTACGCCTCGATTGGAAGATTCATTTTGGGTGAATGTTATCGGGAAAGGTTATCCTGTCCCAAACACAGCATTTAGATGGTGTACTGAGAAAATGAAAATTAAGCCTACAGCTCGTTTTATAATAGAACAAGTTGACGAGTGTGGGGAAGCTATAATTTTAATTGGAACAAGAAAAGCAGAAAGTGCGACTCGCGCTCGTTCCATCAAGAAACATGAAATTCATGGGAAGCGACTTACCAATCATACTCTGTTGGCAAATACATATGTCTATGCACCAATCAAAGAATTGATGTTAGAAGAAGTCTGGTATATAATAAATACCATTCCATCTCCCTGGGGATTTGATAACAAAATCCTGTTTAACATTTATGTTGATGCGAGTGCGGACGATTACGAATGTCCAACCGTTGTAACAGACAAGAGTCATGGCTCTTGTGGTCAAAGTCGTTTCGGTTGTTGGACTTGCACTGTTGTGAAGGATGATAAGTCCATGCGTTCGCTTATAAAAAATGGCCGAGAATGGATGCAACCGCTTTATGATTTTAGATTAAAGCTGGATCAAGAACGGAATATCATTGAGAATCGGTTCCCGTTGCGACGGGATGGGAGAAGAGCCGTGAACGATATGGGACCCTACACTTTCACATATAGAGCGAAAATGTTGGAAGGACTGTTAAATGTTCAACATGAATTGCAACAATATAATCCTGAAATAAAACTCATTACTGATCAAGAATTGATTGCAATTCAAGTGAATTGGTATCGAGATTTTAACTTTGCACATCAAGTATCAGAAATATATAACAAAATCTATAATTCCTCATTAAATATGGAAGAGGGCAAGATAAAAAACAAATTGGAAGCAGATTTGATGAAAGAAATTTGCCAAGAAAACCTTGAAGAAGGTGAATTGATAGAGCAACTTCTTATGCTTCAGAAAAGCAAGTCACTTATGCAACGACGCCGTGGCTTAAAAACAGAAATTGAGTCTCGTTTAGAGGAATTTGTAAATAAAAAGAAATCATGACGATACGCGAAATTGAACTAAATAATTTCCGAATTTATAAAGGAAAGAACAAGATTGAACTTTTCCCAAATGGGAATAGAAATCTGATTATCGTCAGTGGTAATAATGGTTTCGGTAAAACAACTTTTCTCATGTCATTAGTTTGGTGCCTATATGGTAAGAACATGGGGAAAGTCGATGAACTATATCGTAAAGAAATTGATGAAAAAGGTGGCTATAGCAAATACATTGGCAATAGCCTCAATTTTGCTGCACAGAAAGAAGGCGAAACACGATTCTCTGTGTCCGTAACATTTACGGATGTAGAAATCCCAGATACACCTTGTACCGAAATAACAATAATTCGTTCATACGATAGTGCAACGAATTACGATGACGAATTAGAAATTTTGATTGATGGTCGAAAAAACGATTTGTTTACGGGGTCAAAAGAGGAAATTGCAAAAGAAGAGGAAATATTTATCCGGGATTATATACTTCCAATAGAGATTGCAAAATTCTTTTTCTTTGATGCCGAGAAGATTGTATCATTTGCTCAAATAAACACTCCGGAACAACGAAAAGATTTAAGTCTAGCATACTCACAAGTTCTTGGCATACAGAAATACGAAGATCTCAAAAATGAGTTGGTCAGAATTCAGGATGATTATAGGAAATCATCTGCTAAACCTCAAGAGAAGCGCGAGTTTAATGGGCTAATCGCAGATATCGATTTTAAAGAAGGAGAAATTAACAGATTGACCGAAGAAATATCTAATTTGGAAGAAGACAGAGTGTTTAAACGTCATAATTCTGCCGAACTTCAATCAAAATTGATTCGTGAAGGCGATATGATGTCAGCCGATGAATTGCAAAAATTGAATGATCGAAAGGAGGAACTTGGCATAGTGGTAAGGGAAGCAGATGACAGCCTTAAAGATTTATACAGTCTTATTCCATTTGGCTTGGCTGGAGGTATTATGGCTGAACTTTTAACCCAATTAGAAACAGAAAAAGCATATAAGCAGAACAAGCTTCAGTTGGAAGGAGTTAATGATAAAACTGATGTCATACTCGGCGATATTGAAGAAGCAAAGAAGGGGCTTCATTTCTCAATAGATATAAAGACTAGAGACTTCTACGAGCTTCAAATCAGACAACTCATCAAAAAGCATTTTTACAATGTTTCTGATGAAAGTAAGTTTGAGCACTTCAGTACGTTGCATGACTTTAGCCAAGGACAGATTGATGAATTTACGCATATTATTGCGAAAATCAAAGATAGTAAGTCCTCTTTTGAAAATCTAATTAACAAATACACCAAGGCTAAATCAGAATTATACACAATCGAAAAGAACATTCGAGAGGCTGAGAAAAAGGCAGAGAGCGATTATGTTCAAGATTTGAGAACCCGAAAAGAGAATATCGACCGTCAGATAGATTCTATAGGTATTGAAATCGGGAAAAGACAAAGTGAAATAGAATCATTTAAAGAACAAGTGATTGCTCACAAAAAGCAAAAGGAGATTCTCTCTAAAAAAATAAATGTGTCTGATCAGAACCGCGCAGTTGACAATGAGGCTACGCGCCTAATCAATACGATACAAAAGTTCCTTATTCGCTTCAAAGATGAAAAGAAAAAGGCTCTTGCGAAGAAACTAGAGGCAAAACTCCAATCATATTTGCACAAGACCAATCTTGTTAAAAAGGTAATTGTTGACATCAATGGCAATGGCGATGATGTTGACATCTGCCTATTTGGATATGATGACAAGAAAATTGACAATAGCATTCTTTCCATGGGTGAACGCCAGATGTTTGCATCTGCGCTGTTAAGTGCTTTGGTTGATGAAACAGAAATTGATTTTCCTGTTTTCATAGATAGTCCTATGCAGAAATTTGACCCACAACATACAAAAAATGTACTCACGAAGTTTTATCCAAATGTTTCAAAACAAGTGATTCTATTTCCTCTTCTTAAAAAAGAATTGACGGAAGAAGAATATCAATATATTCAGCCAATCGTAAATAAATCCTATTTGATAAACAATGAAAAAGATGGTTCGCACTTTGTTGAAGTGAAACCAGAAAATCTTTTTGAAGAATATAACAATAGCGGATATGCAAATTAACATCAAAACATCTGGCGAAAACCAAGCCATTGTAACCCAATTAACAAAAAAACTTACTGGGGGTACAAAAGAAAATGTGATAGCTCGTATTGCATTAGGCTATTCTTTGTCTACGGGAAAACGCTTTACCCAACAGGAATTTTCTACCTACGATTCACAAGGAAAAGAATATAAAGACCATATTTTGTTTGATGGACAGTATAGAGATTTCTATATTGCCTTAATTTGTCAGGCATATGGAATAACTAAAAATGATGAGCTTATTCCCAAATATATAAAGTTGCATATTGACCATGGATTAGAAAAGATAAATTATCTGTTTGAAAACAATCCACAATATACTTTCTTCGATTTCTTAACTGAATACTTCAGAAAAGGAATTGATTTGATTGAGGATACTCCTGAAAGATTTGATTGTGTTGAAAATCGAAATCAACATATCACAAAAACCACCTTTTCAGGACCAATCCAAATAAAAGTGGGTTATAATATTTCGACAGGTGAGAATATATATTGCTGTTTCAACGATTCCACTCGTTACAATAATCAGCATATTGCTGTTGCCGGAAAGTCAGGTTCCGGCAAGACCCAATTCGCACTTGAGTTTCTTCGTCAACTATATAAGCAGACGCAAGGGCAAGTCAACTTCTTGTTCCTTGATTTTAAGGGACTGAGTGAGGATGACAAAAACAAAATGAGTGACTTTTTTACAGAAACTCATACAGAATGTATAAATGCGCCTCATACACCATTCCCTTTGAATCCCGTTTCATTCATTGACAATGTTAACGAAAAGAACAAACTGGTAGGTATAAATAAGTTTGTTGACATTATTGCTAAATACTCCAATATCGGAAAGAGGCAGCAACAAACACTAAAAGATGCTACCAAAGAAGCGTTTATTCAACATAAAGACGGTAAGCATCCTTCATTGAAGGAAATCTATGATTTGGTAATTGAATCGGTTGGCGATAACCGTGATACTCTTACTGAAATTATGGAACGTCTTAGTGAATATGAACTCTTTGCGTCAAGAGTTAATGATCCAAGTATCTTCCTAAATAACAATTATTATTTTTCTCTATCAGGTGAGCTGGATAGTACGGTTCGATTCACGTCAATCTTCCTCATCATTAACTACATCTTTAATGTGTTCACAAATATGGGTGGCACAGAAGTCATTGATGGTAACCGAAGCATGCGTTATGTGTTAATGATTGATGAAGCTCACGATTTATTCCGAGAAAAAAAGTCTTTGGAGATTTTGGAAGTTTTACTTAGAAAAATTCGCTCATATGGAGTCTCTATAGTTCTTCTCTCTCAAGGTATATCAGAGTATAATCAAGGCAATTTCGATTTTTCACAAGAATGTGAAACTGCATTCCTATTGCCGATAAACGACCTTAACAACACAAAAGCTATAAACAAATTCCTTGGCCTAAGTGAAAAGGATGGATCTCGAACTATGCGGAATCTTGAAAAATTAGATAACGGGCAATGTGTATCTAATATTAAAGAGTTGCAAAAAGGCGATTTGTTTGAAGTTGTACAATATTGGAAAGAAAAGTAGTTGATTATGAAAAAAAGAAGGACAATTATTGAAGCCGCAATAGAGGTCTTAAAACATTCAGACGAGACATTATCTGTTTCTGAAATTTATGCAAAAATAATCGAAAATTCTTTGTATGAGTTTCATGCACAAGATCCGTTGTCAGTCCTAAGAGTTGAACTTAGGGGGCATTCTGTTGGTATTGATTATCCTTCCGCATCTTCAAAGAAGTACTTTTTATATGATGAAGGAAGTCGCACTTTCGGACTTGTTAACGCACAAACAAAACATGATAATACGAAAAAAGAAGCGACTCCATTATCTATACTTAGAGAACTTCATAATAAGTACACACATGAATTTAAAGCAAAAACTCTTCGTCAACTAAAAGGGTTGAATCCTTATGATTTTGAATTGTTTTGCAAAAATTTATTAGAGAGGTATGGTTTTCACAATCTGACTGTCACTAAAAAAAGTCGCGATGGAGGCATTGATGGTCATGGTAAGCTCAAAATCGGTTTAGCTTATATGAATGTAGCCTTTCAGTGTAAAAGATGGGGTTCCAATAAGATTGGCAGAAAAGAAATTGATGCATTTCGTGGTGCAGTTCAAGGCGAATATGAACAAGGTCTATTTTTCACAACATCTTCATTTTCTAAGGAAGCAGAGGAAAGTTCTATCAAACGAGGTGCAGTACCTATAATTCTCATTGACGGAGATATGATTGTAGACTTCATGATTGATAAGCATTTTGGAATAGAATATGAAGAATTGCCTATTTACATTAACGCGCTAGACAATGTTTTATCCTGAATGGCGGAAGAGAATAGAAAATCTTTTCAGTGATATTAAACCTCCCTTATTCGATGAAATATAGACTTTTTAATAGTTGGATTTTTATAATGACATAAGCATGAAAACTGAGTATTCCATAAAATTACGCTGTGCCACTTGTGGATGCGATGACCAATTCGAATTCAACGAAGATAAATCGTATGTCAAATGTACTTTCTGTAATAGAGAGTATTTAGGTGGTATTGAGGAATTACAAGAACTCAATATTGAAACGTTAGAGGAAGTTAAAGAGCAATTTAGAAAGGACGCTTCAAAGTATATTTATGATGAACTTAAAAAGGCATTTAAGGGTAATAAGTATATAAAATTTAAGTAAATGGATTGTTTAATGGATATAATCAAAAATTGGGGCGGTCATATAATGTCAGTTTTAGGCATATTGGGCGGACTTTGGGCGTATTTTCGTCATGATAGAAAGATCAAGAGTCAAGAAAAGATGCTGAATGACTTACAAATCAAACAGATGAAAAAGGAACTGGCGAAAGAAAGAATGGCAAATATGAAAGCAAGAATCATATCCAATTATAAAGGAAATGCCAAAATACGTTTCGTTAATGCCGGAAATGTAGATGCCCAAAATGTAAGAATAGAAATTTTATCTTCAGAAGAAGATATGTCTGGAATCATTCACTCTGATTTTGGTCCATACGATGTTATTAGTCCTCAATTGTATAGAGAAGAGCGTCTTTTTTTGTGCGAAGGCCACTCTGATATAATTGATTTGAAAATTATTTGGGATGATGACTATCAAAAGAATCGTTCAGTTTCATTGTCAGTTCCTTTTTAAAGTAAGACTGCAATTACATAGTCAGATACATTATGCCACAGAATATAGAAATACGGAATAGTACGGCAGAGTTTCTCATTTTCATGCTTGAAGGCAAAGAGGATGGGATTCAGATGATGTATAAGAATGAAACCATTTGGGCAACGCAAAGGGCGATGGCGCAGCTTTTTGATGTGGGAGTACCTGCAATCAGCAAGCATCTTAAAAACATCTTTGAGAGTGGAGAGTTGGTTGAAAATTCAGTTATTTCCAAAATGGAAACAACTGCTTCGGATGGGAAAAACTATAACACGACCTATTATAATCTTGATGCCATTATCAGTGTTGGATATAGAGTTAATTCTGTTCGTGCCACTCAGTTCCGGCAGTGGTGTACGTTTGTACTCCGCCAGTTTGCTATTCGCGGATATGTGCTTGATCATAAGCGAATGGAGAACGGGGCTTTCTTAGGTGTAGATTACTTTGAACATTTGCTTGCCGAAATAAGGGAGATAAGGCTGAGTGAGCGTCGTTTTTATCAGAAACTGACCGATATTTATGCTACGGCAATAGACTACAACAAGGATGCTCCGACAACTCGTCTGTTTTTCAAGAAAGTACAGAACAAAATGCACTACGCTATACACGGACATACTGCTGCGGAGCTGATTGTTGAACGAGCCAATGCAGATAAAGAGCACATGGGATTGACAACTTGGGAAAAGGCTCCGAATGGGAAAATTGTCAAAACAGATGTGTCTGTTGCAAAAAACTATTTGCGAGAAAACGAATTGGAAGAAATGGGCAGAATAGTCAATGCGTCCCTTGATATGGCAGAAAGTATGGCTATGCGTCATATACCTATGACAATGGAAGATTGGGCAAAGCGAATAGACAAATTCATTAATTTATTTGAGAGCCCGACATTACAGGATAGCGGAAAGGTTTCTGCCGAATATGCCAAAGAGTTTGCTGAATCAGAGTTTGAAAAGTACAGGATCATTCAAGACCGTCTTTTCCAATCTGACTTTGATAGATTTGAGAATAATAGCCTTCCAGCATTGGATATTGAATAATTATAATGTCATTTTGAGGTTGGCAAAATCGCCTTTGGGATATGGCAGATTCATGCAGTTAAATTGGCAAGCGTTCGGACAATAGTTCTGTGTTCATCATCTGGTAGCTGCATTTATGGTGACCGATGTTACTCCAGTATACCACTTAAAAGCAAGAAAAGAGTTCACATAAGAGTTCATAAAAGAACCAGTAGGGTTCATAAAAGCAAAACTGAAATACACTCCAAAACCGCAATAATGCCAAATTCTGCTTGCAGAGGATTGGCAAAGTCTCACGAGCGATAAATCGCTTGGGGTATTGAGTTACCCTAACTCAATAAGGTTTGTATAATGGGCAAGCCCTGTGAGCAATTAAGTATACAAATTTCGTTTTTGTCGAGAAAAGCATACCGATGGCTGGCGAAAAATAAAAGGCTTAAATAACGCCTTTTTCTCACCAATCAGCTTGCTGAGAGATTTGGCACTCTCAAACGACCTATTGGTTGCTTGGGGTATTAGGCTCTTACCCTGATAATATATTTATTATACTTATTATCAAATTATTATATTGATTTATCAGAGGGTTAAGTAACAAAATAATCACAAATAACGATATGGAACAGAGGGAAAATAAAATTATAGGCAGAGGATAAAAATTCTTTCAAGAACGATAAATAGCAGTTTAACCGAATAAAAAACGATGCGTTAGGAATTAAAAGCACCATATAAAGACATAAATATCAAATAAAAGCATTAATTTTGTAGTGAATTTGGCGTATGCCATTTTCAGACATAGTTAATAAAAGAGGCGTTATGTCTTCTTCTTGTGTGATTAAAGCTTAGGAACCTGAATATCACGAGTGCAAGAGTTGGCGTAATGGTCTCCACGCATACGGCGTGGGGCTGTTATTACCACATCTTCACTCATAGGTATTCCTAAGCACCTAATCACAGAGACGTGGCATACAGTTCCACGCTTCTGCATGATAAAAGTATAAAGGTCTTCCGGGGACTGGGCGGACATATTGACAGATTATGCAAAAGTCCGGCTTCTCTGTCCAGATATTGATTTTCCTGTTGTTGTGCACGGGTATGGCACATGCGCAGGAGTACCGCACGGAAATCCGTATCGATTTCCGAGTGAACAGCACGACCATCGATTCCTCATACTCGGGCAATGCCGCCCGTCTGCGGGAAATCATAACGACCCTGCGGAACATCCAGCAGGACAGCACAATAAACATCGTCGAAGTATCCTTCTGCGGGGCGGCCTCCCCAGAGGGCAGCTACCAGATCAACCGGAAGCTGGCACGGGGACGACTGTCATCACTGGAAAGACTTATCCGTCAGCAAGTCGATATACCCGACAGCATTATCACTCGAAACGACGGCTACATTCCTTGGAACTTCCTGAAATCGCAGATTAAAAATTCAGAACTGCAAAGCAGGGAGAAAGCAATCGCCATCATCGAGGAAGAAGCTCGACTGGTGGACTATCATCACGCGGGGACGCACATAGACAACCGTATCGTTAAG
>ERZ838483.2600-NODE-2600-length-9896-cov-22.227314_pt1 | contig 9896 bp, 6 predicted proteins | sample MGYA00519939_ERZ838483 | MGnify/ENA primary metagenome ERZ838483 (study PRJEB31850, sample SAMEA3708836) | human gut metagenome | biome: human gut; feature: human-associated habitat; material: faeces | place: China | collected 2014 ... | reverse complement strand
AGGTGATGGTTGCCACCAACGCCTTTGGCATGGGCATCGACAAGCCCAACGTGCGCTACGTGATCCACAACAATGTGCCCGAGAGCATCGAGGCCTACTACCAGGAGGCGGGCCGCGCCGGCCGCGATGGCGATCCGGCCAGCTGCCACTTACTGTGGAACGGCAACGATTTTCGCATGCGCCGCTTTTTAATCGACCGCGGCGATGCGGCCGACGAGGCGCTCGACGACGAGCAACGCGCGTGGGCGCTCCAAAATCGATATCGTCTGCTCAGCCAGATGGAGGGCTACTGCAATACCACCGGCTGCCTGCGCGAATATATGCTGCGCTACTTTGGCGACGAGGCCGCGGCCGAGCATGCGTCAGCGGCTGGTGCGGGCGCCACCGCCACGGACGAAGCCGAGGGCTGCGGCAACTGCAGCAACTGCCTCACGCAGTTCGAGGTCGAGGACGTCACCGATATGGCCCGCGCCGCCGTGCGCTATGTGGCCACGCGTCCCATGCGCTTTGGCAAGTCGCTGATCGCCGACGTTCTTCACGGCGGCAACACCGAGCGCATTCGCCAGATGCATCTGGACGAGGACCGCGGCTACGGTGAGCTGTCGAGCGAATCGGTCGGGCGCATCAAGGACATCATCGGCCAGCTGTGCGGCCGCGGTTATTTGGCCACCTCGCAGGGGCAGTACCCGGTCGTGGGACTGGGTCCGCGTGCCGGCGAGGTCGAGGATGAGGCGTTCGCCTTTACCGTTAAGCGTCGCGCGTCCAAGCGCAAGGCCTCGGCTCGCGCCCGCCGTGCGGTGGATCTGCTGCGCGAGGAGGCTGAGCTGGATCAGCGCCCGCGCGTGGGCGACGATGCCGAGCTGTTCGAGCGCCTACGCGCCCTGCGCAAGGAGATCTCGATCGAGCTGGAGATGGCGCCGTACATGGTCTTTTCCGACAAGGCTCTGCGCGGTCTGTGCCGCCTGCGCCCGCAGACGCGCGACGAGCTTATCCAGATCAACGGCATCGGCGAGAAAAAGGCCGACGCCTTTGGCGAGCAGTTTATGGCGGCGATTGAAGAGTTTGAATCCGAGCATGCGCGGGATGGAGCGTAACGATGGCAACCGACGATAAAACCGGCCGCGCTGGCTCGTCCGCCGTGCCGCTGTACCAGCAGGTCATGGACGACCTAAAGGGCGAGATCGCGCGCGGCGTGTACCCTGCCGGTTCGCGCATTCCTGCCGAGATGGAGCTCGCGAAGTCCTACGGCGTGGGGCGCATCACCGTGCGCCGTGCCATCGAGGAGCTGTCGAGCGCGGGGTATCTCCACCGACAGCAGGGGAGGGGCACCTTTGTGTGCGCTCCCAAGCTCAAGCGCAAGATTGTCCAGAAAGGCGACGTCCAGAGCTTTTCCGAGGGTTGCGCCGCCAACGACATGGTGGCCGGAGCGCGCCTGGTGTCGCGTACGGTGGTTGCGGCGACGCACGAGGACGCGGCATTTTTTGGCGTGGAACCCGGCTGCGAGCTCATTGTGGTCGAGCGCGTGCGCACGGCAGACGGCGTGCCCGTCATGCTCGAGAACAACGCCTTTGTGCTCGCCGACCATCCCTACCTGCAGACGCTTGCCGATAAGGACCTCGCCGACAACTCGATCTTCTCGCTCGTTGCCGAGCATTCGGGTCGCGCGCCGCTCAAGTCCGACCCCTGCACCGTGGAGATTGCGCTGGCGGATGCCCAGGCGGCCCCGCTGCTGGAGGTGCCGGTCGGCGAGCCGCTCTTTTATATGGAGGGGTATTTTACCGATGCAGACGAGCGCCCCCTGCTGCTCGGGCGCCAAAAGATCGTGGGCTCGCGCTACGTGTTCGACATCTAACGTCCACAGATAGAACAACATAGAACAAATTTGCCGGGATGACTTCACGGGCGTTATTACACGTGCTATAAATAGGACAACATAGAACGACCGCAGGTACGAGCTGTCGTCGTTCGAAACCGCCACACAAGGAGGGACATCACCATGAACGCACACGATCTGGTTCAGGAAATTATCGAGCGCAAGGGCAAGATTGAGAACGTCTTTTGGATTGCTTGCGGCGGTTCGATGATCGACCTGATGCCGGCCAACGAGCTGCTCAAGCGCGAGGCGACCACGTTTACCTCGACGGTTTACACGGCGCGCGAGTTTTGCCTGATGGCCCCCAAGAGTCTTGGCGAGAAGTCACTCGTCATCGCCTGCAGTCACAGCGGCAATACGCAGGAGGTCGTCGACGGTTGCGAGATGGCGCTGGCAGCCGGCGCCGAGGTCGTGGCCATGACCGACTGCGAGGGCTCCAAGATTGATAACGGCAAGTGGACCACCTGGGTCTATCCGTGGGGCGAAGGCGTGCCGCAGGCCGAGGTTCCGCAAGGCATCGGCGTCCTGATGGCTGCCGAGCTGCTCGACCAGCAGGAGGGTTACGAGGCGCTCGCCGATATGTACGCCGGCCTTAAGCAGATGGATGCGCTGTTGCCCGCTGCCCGCGAGAAGGTCAATGCCGAGCTGGGCGATCGCTTTGCCGAGCTCTGCCAGCACCACAAGTTCTTCTATATCCTGGGCTCCGGCCCCAACTTTAGCCAGACCTATGCCATGGCCATCTGCTCGCTCATGGAGATGCAGTGGCAGCACTGCTGCTACATCCACTCCGGCGAGTACTTCCACGGCCCGTTCGAGGCTACCGAGCCCGGCGTGTTCTACTTTGTGCAGCTCGGATCGGGCGAGTGCCGCCCCATGGAGGAGCGCGCGCTGGCGTTCCTCAACACGCACACCGATACGGTCATGGTGCTCGACGCACTCGAGTACGGCGTGGGCGACGTGCCTGCCAGCGTGCGTTCGTACCTGGAGCCGATCTTCTTCTATGCGATGAGCTGCGAGCTGCGCGCCGCCCGCGGCAAGGTGTTCGACCACAGCCCCGAGGTTCGTCGCTACATGGGCATCGAGCAGTACTAGGTAACGGGAATTATCTTTTTTGACGGGGTCTGCGCTGCGCGCGGGCCCCGTTTTGCGTTGTGGCGGCCGGATTCGTGTCTGCGCGAAAACGAAGGTGAATACTTTTCCGCGAAGTGAACGACCTATTTTGGACCCCCGAAGCATCCACACTTTTTGACGCCAAAACTGCAGGAAAAACTCGGCGAAACCGCAGGAAACGGCGTCTGAAAAGTGTCGATGCTTCGGGGGCTCGTTTTTGCTCGTTCACTTCGCGGAAAAGTATTCACCTTCGATTCGCAAGGGCACTGCGTGAGTCAAAAAAGCGGGCCGCGCCGGGGATTTCCGGCGCGGCCCGCTTAGTATCGCGCTTAGATTCGCAAGGTTGCGGCAGCCATCGGCCTACTTTGCATCGTAGGCCTCGGTGTCCCACCAGTCGAGCTGGGCGATGTTGTCGCGGATGTGCTGGCAGCTCTTGTGGAAGCCCTCGAGCTCGTACTCGGACAGGTCGAGCGTGTAGACCTCCTCGACGCCCTCGGCACCGATCACGCACGGCAGGGAGGTAAAGATACCCTCCTCGCCATACTGGCCGGTCATGAGCGTGGAAGCGGAAAGCACGGCGTGCTCGTTGTGCAGCACGGCGGCGCAGACGCGCGCGGCGGAGTTGGCGACGGCGTATTCGGTGCACTGCTTGCCCTGGTAGGTCACATAGCCGCCCTTACGCGCGAGCTCCTCGACCTCCATGTGGTCAAAGGAGTACTTGTCGGGGTTCTCGGCCTGAAGCTCGTTGAGGTTTTTGCCGGCGATGGTTGCGGCCTTAAAGGCGGCAAGCTGGCTAAAGCCGTGCTCGCCGATCATGTAGGCGTCGATGGACTTGGGGCTCACGCCGACCTTCTTGGAGATCTCGGTGCGCAGGCGGGCGGAGTCCAGGCCGCAGCCCGAGCCGATGATCTTCTTGGGATCGTAGCCGGTCAGGTGCCACAGCTCGGTGCACACGACGTCGCAGGGGTTGGAGATGCTCACGAAGATGCCGTCAAAGCCGGCGTCGACGATGCGCTTGGCAAAGGTGCGGGCGGCGTCGGTGGTAAAGAACAGCTCGCCGTCGCGGTTGCCGGCGGCCAGCGCGACCTTGCCGGCGGCGTTGACGATGACGTCGCAGCAGGCCAGCTCCTCGTAGTGGTCGTAGCAGTTGACGATCTTGGTGTTGTACGGGACAAACGAGAGGGAGTCGCGCAGGTCCTGGACCTCGGACGTCACCTTGGCCTCGTTGATATCGCACAGGTACAGCTCATCGGCAATGCCCTGCATGAGCAGGCTGTTGGCGACATGTGCTCCTACGTGGCCCTGGCCGACCACACCGATCTTACGCGTCTGGTACATATATGTATCCTTTCGGCCGAGTTTTTCGCGTCGAACCATTGTAGCCTCCTGCCGTCACTTTGCTAGGCTAAAGCGAAGTAGATTTTTGGGACATGCTTTAATCTCTACTTTTGGAGTGATTTGGGCCGCCGGCGACATCGCCGGGCGATGTGCTCGCGCGGATGGGGCCGGTCGTTGTACCATAGCTGCAACTGACTCGTAAGGAGCATCCATGCCCATTCGCATCCCCGACGCCCTCCCTGCCGCCGCGCAGCTCGAGAGCGAGAACATCTTTGTCATGACCGAGTACCGCGCGCTGCACCAGGACATCCGTCCGCTGCGCGTGCTCATCCTCAACCTCATGCCCACCAAGATCGCCACCGAGACGCAGATCATGCGCAAGCTCTCCAACACGCCGCTGCAGGTGGAGGTGGACCTGCTGCGCACCAAAACGCACGAGGCCACCCACGTGAGCGCCGGCCACCTGGAGACGTTTTACCGCACGTTCGACGACATCCGCGACATCCACTACGACGGCCTGATCATCACGGGCGCGCCGGTGGAGCAGATGCCGTTCGAGGAGGTCGACTACTGGCCCGAGCTCTGCCAGATCATGGATTGGTCCACCACGCACGTGCACTCTACGCTGCACATTTGTTGGGGCGCGCAGGCCGGTCTGTACCATCATTACGGCATTCAGAAGTATGACCTGCCGGCAAAGGCGAGCGGCGTGTTCGAGCATTATCTGGTCAAGCCGCAAAGCCCGCTGGTCCGCGGCTTTGACGACCGTTTCTATGCCGTGCATTCGCGCAACACCGATGTGCGCCGCGAGGACGTGGAGGCCGAGCCGCAGCTCGAGGTCGTGGCCGTGTCCGACGAGGTGGGGCTGTACATCGTCAAGTCGACGGACAGTCGTCGCTTCTTTGTCTTTGGCCATCCCGAGTACGATACCGATACGTTGCGCCTGGAGTACGAGCGCGACGTGAAGCGCGGGCTCAACCCTCAGGTGCCGGCGCATTACTTCCCGAATGATGACCCCACTGCCGAGCCGCGCAACGTCTGGCGCAGCCAAGCTCAGCTGCTCTACACCAACTGGCTCAACTATTACGTCTACCAGACCACGCCCTACGACCTAGCCCGCGCCGGCGAGGAGCACTAGGCTGCGATGGTACTGCTGTAGCCGTGGTTGATGTGGCGGCGATTAGGCGCTGATGATGTTGGGCAGCGGCAGGTCGTGGGCATCGGTGGGGACGTGGTTGATGCGTTGTTCGTCAAAGGCGATGCCGATGATTTGGCAGTCGGGACGAAGTGTGGGCAGGTAGCGGTCGTAGCAGCCTCCGCCGTAGCCCAGGCGCGCGCCGGTGCGGTCGAAAGCCACGAGCGGCACGACAACCATGTCGAGCTCGGCGGCGGGTACGATGGGGCAGCGATTGTTGTCGATATCCGTAGCTGCGAAGGCCCGCGTGGGATGAGCGATAAACGGAGCCGCGGATACATCGCCGGCGGCGACCGTTCGCATACGCATGCGCTGGCCGCATGCGGCGGCGTCGCTTGCCGAGAGCATGCACGGATAGGCTACGCGCCAGCCGCGCGCGGCGGCCGCGGCGGCAAACGCGGCAGGGTTGACTTCGGAATCCATGGCGGCATAGACGGCAACGGTGCGTTGGCCCGCAGTGCCGCTGGACTCCATCAGCTCAACAAGCCGCGCGCATACAACAGCAGACTTCGCCGCCCGAACATCCAAATCAAGGGCATTGCGCCGGGCAATCACCGCCCGCCGCAACTCAGCCTTATCCATCACAGCCTCATCTCCCAAACCTTCCAAAAAGGGACAGGTTTATTTTGGCAGGTTTTATCTGGGCAAACAGCAAAACCACCACACAAACTATCGCAAAGGGGGCAGTTCATGGACACCTTCGTGGTGGTTTTTGCTGGAGGGCGGGTGTCTGCGGCGGTCTGTCTCGATCTGTAACAGTAACTCGGCAAAATTGGACCTAGTTGTTACAGATTGAGACAAAGGGCCGGTGCCGTTCGGGAACGTCTCGATTTGTAACATCTGGAGCCGATATTGCCGTCTAGATGTTACAGATTTAGACAAACCGCCGCGGTGGGCTGCGCCGCCCCGCCCAAGCAGCGGCAAAAAGAAAAGGTAGATTTTTAGGCATGTCCCAAAATCTACCTTGGTGTCTTAGCCCAGCAGGTCGACTACGTTGAAGCCGGCGCTGCTCTTGGCGATGACGTCTCGGCCGCCAAAGACGCAGGTGGGCGACTCGGCTGCGATGCGCGTCACGTCGGCGCCGAGCGAGCGCAGCTCCCCGGGCGTGGCGGCGAGCATCTGGGCGCGACGCTCCTCGCGCGCATGCGGATCGAGCCCAGCCAGGTAGGTCGTGTTGCGGCGCTTGGTGAGCGCGTACGGCTTCACCGGTGCGTCCATGCCGCTCACGCAGCTCACGATAAAGCCCTCAAAGGCGGCCTCGTCGGGCTCAAAGCTGCCAAGCCATTCGCCTGCGCGCGCCACGCGCTCAATCGAAGGATCGATTGCCGGGTCACGGTAGGTGTAGAACGCCGTCTGACGCTCGCCGGCCGCGCGGAATCCGCAGCCGTACGCACCGCCCTTCACGCGGATCTCGTTCCACAGGTAGTCGTAGGAGAGCGCGTTGGCGGCAACCGCCCAGGCGCCCGTCACGTCGAGCCCCAAGCGACGCGGGTCGCACGCGCTTGCCGCAAAGCAGATGTCGCTGGGGATGACAAAAGCCTCGTGGCGGTCGCGCGGCGCCGGCACTACGAGCGCGTTGCGGCCGGCATCGGCGCCGTCGCCCGCGCCCAGCCCCAGGTCGCCCGCGGCATCCCAGTACGCGTCAAAGTCCTCATCGCTGCCGGTAAAGCTCGCCATGCAGCCATCGGCCACAAAGATGCGGTCTGTCAGCGCGGCAAGCTTGGCGCGCAGGTCGTCCAGTCGCTCGTCAAAGTGCTCGAGCAGATCGCGCAGGAACAGGTAGAAGTCCACGCCCGAAAGCTGCTCACGCACCACGGCCGAAGGCGAGCTGTAGCTCATCGCGCGGCCGAGCGCCGCCGAGTGGCCGTTGTTGATAAAGCCCTGCTCAAGCTCAATGCGAATCTGCGTGAGCACGTCGCGCACGCGGTCGGCGTCGGCATCGAGCAAAAGCGTGCTCGACCACACCTCGCGCGGCAGGCTCGCCAGCGCGTCGATCTTTTCGGACAGGGCGCCGGCGCTCACCAGCAGATAGGGGCGCACACCGTCCACGTCGGGCTGGGTCATGACCTCGGTCGTGAAGCTCAAAAAGCCCAGCTTGCCGGCGAGCAGATTGTCGAGTTCCTCGGCCGAGTGCTCGCTCGTGGGCAGCTGTTTGAGCAGGCGGCAGAGCAGCGTCACATAGGGCAGGTCCTCAAATGCGACGCAGCTCAGGTCGAAATACTGCATGGCGTAGGCCAGGCGGTTGGTGGGGATGCCGTGGCGCAGGCAGGGGATGGGCGCGGTCGTGTCTACGACCAGCGGCGGCTCGGGGCGCGCCTCGCCAATGTCGGACACGCGCAGGCGCGGCAGCGTGGCCTTGTCCTCGGGCGTGTCCTCGGCCTCCTGCGCGGCACGCAGCGCAGCCGTGCGCTCGACCACGTCGGCCAGCTCGGCATCGGTCATGGCGTCGCGCTTGGCTGCCAGCTCGGCAGCTTCGGCGCCCTCCGAACCCTCAGCGGCGTCCACCGGAACCAGCTCGACCAGCGCCATGTGGTCGTTCTCCAGCACGAGCTCGCGCAGAAGGTCCTCAAAGTAGCTGCCGTCCAGCTCGCCGCGCAGCTCCTCGTACACCGGGCCGTACTTGAGCGCCAGCGTCGCGGCGTCGTCATCGTAGAGCCAGGTGCTCAGCGCGTCGCACGCAATGGCTACGCCGTCGGCGATGCCGTAGTCGCGCTGGCGCAGGTCGTACTCGTTGCTGCTGATGATGGCCTCCAGGCGCTCGCGCGGAACGCCGTGCTCACACAGGTCGCGGCAGGCGTCTTGGAACACGCGGCGCAGCTCGCGCGCCACGCCGGGCTGCGCGTTTTGCAGCATGATGAGCTCGTAGGGCTGCAGGCTCTCGGCCGCGGTGTAGCTCACCACGTTGCCGCCCAGGCCGGCGGCCAGAATGGCCTTCTTAACCGGCGCCTCGTTGGAACCCAGCAGCGCCTCGAACAGGATATCCGCCGCGATCGTGCGCTTGCGGTCGAGTGCACTGCCCAGTACTAGGCCCAGGCCCACCAGGGCGTTCTCGGGCGTGGTGGCCATCTCGACGCGCTTATACTCGCAGGTCACAGGCGCCTGGGCGCCCAGCGGATTGGGCGCCAGCGCGGACGGGTCCTCGCCGGCGGCAACGGCGGCGTCCATGCGGCGGCTCGCGGCACTCGACTGCGACAGATAGCGCTCGTCCAAAAAGGCAAGTGCGCGGTCCACATCTAGGTCGCCGTAGAGCGTGATGTAGGAGTTAGAAGGATTGTAGTGGCGCGCGTGCGTGTCCAGGAACTGCTCGTAGGTGAGCGCGGGAATCGCGCGCGGGTCGCCGCCGCTCTCGTGCGCATAGGCGGTGTCGGGATAGAGCGCGGCGTTGACGGCGTCGTCCAGCACGCTCATGGGGTCGGACAGCGCGCCCTTCATCTCGTTGAACACCACGCCGTTATAGCGCAGCGTGCCCTCGCGCAGGCTCGCGGAGCCGCCGTCGCCCTCGCTCTCGGCGCCCCCTGGCAGGTCCAACTCGTAGTGCCAGCCCTCCTGCTCAAAAATGGTGGGCTTGGTGTAGATGGCCGGGTTGAACACCGCGTCCAGGTACACGTCCATCAGGTTGTATAGATCCTGCTCGTTGGTGGTGGCAACGGGGTAGATGGTCTTGTCGGGGTAGGTCATGGCGTTGAGGAACGTCTGCATGGAGCTCTTGATCAGATCGACAAACGGCTCCTTGACGGGGAACTTGGCCGATCCGCACAGAACCGAGTGCTCAAGAATATGGAACACGCCGGTGGAATCGGCCGGCGGCGTCTTAAAGCCAATGGCAAAGGCCTTGTTCTCGTCGTCGCATGCTAGGTACAGCAGGCGAGCGCCCGAGGCAGTGTGGCGCAGCACGTAAGCGTCCGAGTCAAGCTCGGGAACGGTCTCGCAGCGCTCGACGGCAAAGCCGTGGCAGGTGGCGCCGGGCACCAGCAGCGCGGCAGCAGCGGCACGCGGGTCGGTTGAGGTAGTGGGCATATGAAGTCTCCTTTGACGCCCCAGCGGGGGCGAATCGAGTCGAATCCCCGAGAGTATACCCATATGGGACCGCAGCTCTGCGACGAACTGAAGACGATGCCGGCTGATTGGGCAAAGGCCCCGCTCATGCATCACTCACGCATCTCTCGTCTCTCATTCGTCACTAACACGAGAGATAGCAGAAAGATGAGAGATAATTACGAGAGATAGCAATGCTGCAAGGTGGCCGGGGGATCGAGTCAAAGTTCCTGTATACATGCGTTTACATGTGCGAACGTGATTTGATTGAACCAATAACGGCCAATTTGTCTCTCGTCTCTCACTCATCTCTAAGCTGAGAGATAAATGAGAGACGAGAGATAA
>ERZ838483.2598-NODE-2598-length-9903-cov-28.204102_pt1 | contig 9903 bp, 11 predicted proteins | sample MGYA00519939_ERZ838483 | MGnify/ENA primary metagenome ERZ838483 (study PRJEB31850, sample SAMEA3708836) | human gut metagenome | biome: human gut; feature: human-associated habitat; material: faeces | place: China | collected 2014 ... | reverse complement strand
ATGGTCTTGCCGAACATCTTGCCCAGCTTCGGCAGGTTCTTGGGTCCAAAGATGACCAGAACGATGATCAGAACGATGATAAACTCCTGAGGTCCGATTCTCATAATAAAATCTCCTTTTTCCTCTTGCCGCGCCGTGCGGGCGGGCTGATTTACAATGTATCGTACAACCGCGGGCGCGGGTGCATCCAAATAGGGGCTGTTATGCCTTGGCCTCTTCCGCCGGGGCAGCGGCTTCGGCTTCATGGGCGGGGGCAGCTTCCGCAGCCGGGGCGGGCGCTTCTGTTTCGGCGGGCTTTTCTTCTGCGGCCTTTACGGGTTCCGCAGCCTCAGCCGGTGCTTCCTCCGCCTTCGCAGGCTCTTCGGGCAGCTCCTCCACGGCATCTTCCAGCTCGGTGACCTCTTCGGCCTCCTCGGCCTTCTTGGCCTCTTCCTTGCTGGTCTTGCCGATGTTGGTGAAGCTCTTGGTCACATCCTTCATGCTGTCGTCGATGTCCTTCTTGAGGTCCGTCAGGGGGGCGACCGCCTCCTTGATGGGAGCCTGGATCTCGTTCAGCGGCTCGACGACGTTCTTCTGGATCTCCTCGGAGGCTGCGCCGGTGTATTTCTTCAGCTCACGCAGCATCTTGCCGAGCTTGCGTGCGTACTCCGGCAGCTTATCCGGGCCGATGACCACGAACGCAACGATCACGACAAGGATCAGCTCTGTAAAACCAATTTTCATAGCGTTCCAATTCCTTTCCTCAAACACAGGCCGTTCTTTTTGGGGTCTGCATTGCTGTACGGTCCTGGGGTTTGGCGCAGCGGTGCGCCTTTCGTTGCCCTATGTATACCGGATGTCAATGAACTGTATATGAATTTATTTTGAACAGTTTATGAATAAGACAGGTTTGCCCCTCTTTTTCTAAACAAAGTCAAAATTTCAACGATTATATTACAGTTTGGAAACTCAAAAACAGCCCCGGCGTCATGTCCGGGGCCGTCGTTCCCATCGTTCAACGGACTGGGTTCGTCAGGGTGCCGATGCCGTCGATCTCGCACCGCACGACATCGCCGGGGACGAGGAACTGCGGCGGGTCCATCCCCATGCCGACGCCCGCCGGGGTACCGGTGGCGATGAGGGTGCCCGCCTTCAGGGTCATCCCCTGCGAAAGCTCCGCGATGACGTGGTCGATGTCAAAGATCTGCAGGCCGGTGTTGGAGTCCTGCCGCTTCTCGCCATTGACGAAGCTGCGGATACCCAGTCTGGGCGGGTAGGTCTCGAACTCGTCCGCCGTGACGATACAAGGCCCGATGGGCGTGAAGCCGTCCAGACTCTTGCCGAAATACCACTGCTTGTGGGCCGTCTGGACATCGCGGGCCGAGACGTCGTTCAGGATGGTGTAGCCGAAGACGACGTCCTTCGTCTGCCCGGCAGGCACATCTTTGGCATCCATGCCCAGCACCACAGCCAGCTCGCATTCGTAGTCCAGCTTCTTCACAAGGTCGGTGTGGGCCTCGATGAAGCCGCCGTCCGGCACCGCCCGCGTGACCCGTTTGGAAAAGTAGATGGCATCCTGATGCCGGGTCGCAAAGGCGTCGGCGGAATACTTTTCCGCCTCGTCCGAGTGGGCCATGTAGTTGATGCCCAGGCAGATGACGTCCTGCGCCGGGGCCGGGATGGGACTTTCCAGCGTGACGGCCTCGATGGGCAGGGCCGGGATGCCCGCAATGGCCAGCGACAGCCCCGCCCGCACCTGCGGGGTCAGGAACGGGATGGCGTCGGACAGCGTCTCATAGCGCAGGCCCAGCCAGCTCAGCGGCCAGACCTGACGGCCATCTGCCGACAGGATGGCTGGATCTTCGATGCCGTCCGGCAGACGGCAGGTGACAAAGCGCATAGGGAAGCCTCCTCTCAGTGCCGATAGGCGATGGCGTTTTGGATGCGGTCGGCTTCCGCCGGGCCGGCCAGCTGGCGGACCAGCTCCAGCGCAAAGGGGATGGCACCGCCGAGACCGTAGCTGGTGGTGATGCTGCCATCCACCACGACCTCTTCGTCGTGGACGACGGCACCGGCCAGCTTGTCCTGGAACCCGGCGTGGGCGGTGGCGTTCCGGCCCTCCAGCAGGCCCAGCGAAGCCAGGATGCTGGGGGCCGCGCAGATGGCCGCCACCTTCCGGCCTGCCCTGGCAAAGGCGGTGCAGGTGTCGGTCACGGTCTTGTTGGCGGCAAGGTTCGGGGTGCCGGGGATGCCGCCGGGCAGGACGACCATGTCCACGTCGGAATAATCCACCTCTTCGGCCAGAGCGTCGGCGGTCAGGTGGATGTTATGGCTGCTGACCAGCTCCCTGCGGCCCATGGCAGACGCCACGATGACCTCGACTTTGGCGCGGCGGAGAAGGTCCACCACCAGCAATGCCTCGCACTCTTCTGTGCCATCGGCGAAAAAGACAACTGCTTTGCTCATTGTATCTGCTCCTTCCTGCGGCCCTGCTGTGCGCTGTGCGCAGCAGGGGATAAAAAAGCGCACCGCGGGCGGAGTACTCCCCTGCCCCGCCGTGCGCGGTCCTGCATTATTCCTCGGTGGGTGCCTCGGCCTTTTCTTCCAGCAGGCGGCGCAGAACGCTGTCCTCCCTGCTGATGACCCGGCTGACCCGGCTGATGATGGCGCTGGACGCGCCGATGTTGCCCATGATGCTGGTATAGCTCTGCTTGCTGACCAGCTTTTCTGCGATGTTATAGCGCTGCTCCATTGCACTCAGCTCGGCGTAGCTGCACACATCCTGCAAAAAGCGATAGCATTCTTCCGGCGTTTTCAGTTCCAGCAATGCCGAATACAGGCCGGACTCTCCGGTGGGATGATCTTTTGCCATGGCTCGTTTCCTCCCTTGTCGTTTTGGTGGGGGTCTGGCCCGCGATGGGCACTTCATTGCACTACATTAGTGTAGTACAAACGCAGGAAAATTGCAATGGGAAATTTCAGAGCATCTTTTCCATTTCGGTCAGCTGCATGGAGATGCCGCCCACCGCGTTCTCCACAGGCTTGAGCAGCCGGTAGCCCCGCGCCTTGAAGAACTGCTGCACCGGCAGGCACTTGGTGTGCACCTCGCAGCAGACGCGGCCCCGGCCCTCGCCGCGGGCCAGCCGCTCGCAGGAGGCCACGATGTCGCGGCCGATGGCCTTGCCCCGGTACTCCGGCTTCAGATAGAGGTGGAGCAGGTGCAGGGCGGTGTTCTCCATCTTCCAGGCAAAGTAGCCGATGAGCTTGTCGCCCAGAAAGACGAGGAAGTAGTTCACATCGCGGTCGATGTCCTCTTCGATGGCGTCGGTGCTCTGCAGCGTCTCCACCAGCGCATCCAGCTGCTTTGCCGGGTAATAGCGCTTGTAGACCTCGTGCCAGAGCTCGCTGGCGAGGTCGGCGGTCATGTGGATATATTTGGCCTTTGCGACCAGCTTGTAATCGGGTTTCATAGTTCTCCTATTCGTTGTTCAGGGTGAGCCCGCCGGGCGGGGTTTTTCTTATTGTACCATACGCCGCGCCAAAGTGCAAAACAAAAAGGCGGCTGCGCCTTCCAAAAAAGCGCAGCCGCCTGATTGTCGTTTTGCATGGGAACGAGATGTTTTACAGCGCGGTCTTGATGTTGTGATGAGTGGAGCTGTAACGAACAACTGCTTCCATCAGGGCGAGAGGCCACAGAATGACCTTGCCCAGGATCTCGGCCGGCTTGACACATACCGTGTCCATGCTGTTGATGCCGAACAGGACCAGACATGCGATACCACAGCCCAGAATGTAATAGTACATAATCAAACCTCCTATATCTTTCTACGGGTCTTGGACCCGAAGTTCAGTACACAGCGGGGCGTTTTCCGCTCTCCGCATCCTTACTATACCGCAATTTCAATCTAAAGTCAATATCCGAAATCATGAAACAATTGAAAGCTTTTGTTGAAATTCGTTTTACTCATCGAAGCAATGCGTAAAAGTTCGCTTTGCTTTATAAATGTGAAGTCAGTGTTCTGAACTGGCCGTGAGCCAGAAACAATTTGTTCATATTTGAGGTCAAAACGCCCCGGAAACCGGTGTTTTGTTTTCCTCGCAAGTACAAGAAACCGTGTACAAAAGTCCTGCTTGAAGTTTGTGCAGAATGCCATGCAATAACAGCTGTCCCTCCCTCGTTTACAAGTTAAGGAAAGTCGTGTCGGAATTTTTGTTTTCGAAAGCCGGAGGGCCCCATCATGAAAGAAAAACTCTGCAAAAAAATCTTGGGTTTTCTACTCGCCTCCCTGCTCCTGCTGACCGTTTCGCCGCCTGCCTTCGCGGATATGGGGCCGAAACCGTCGGTCACGCTCAGGCTCTACATCTACAACGACCAGAATTACGCCGTGACTCTGCTGGGCAATACAGAATCCACCGGCCCATGGAGCGCCCCCAGCGCATACGGGGACTGGATGGGTTCCCGCGAGGTGTGGGAAGCCTTTCAGGCTTACGATGCGCCGGAGGGGTACTACTTCCTCGGCTACTTCGAGGAATACTTCGGCGACACCGAACAGACCTTCACCTGGGGGTACTACCCGCCCCAGAAATTCTATGTGCTCCTTTATAATGTGGACACCGGGGTCTTTTCCATGAGCAAAGAGCCGGTCCAGCGGTATGCGTTCGACAGCGAATGGCAGGTGCTGTTCGACCCGGAGGACGGCTGGATGCACGTCTACACCAACCGGACCGACAGCGACCAGATTTCCCTGTTCACCTCCCGGTTACTCATCACGCTGATTCTGGAGCTGGCGCTGGGTGCCCTGGTGTTCGGCCTGCGCGAAAAAGCCCAGCAGAACCTCATCGGCGGGGTCAATCTGGCCACGCAGCTTGCACTGAACCTTGTTCTCCACTACGGGCTGTTTTATCTCGGCCCCTGGGCGGGCTTTGCGCTCTACGCCGGAATGGAAGTGCTGGTCTTCGCGGTGGAAGCCTCCGCCTACTGCCGCTGGCTGCCCTGGCCGGAAGGCAAAACGCCCCGCCCGGTGCTCTACGCCCTGACGGCCAACCTGCTCTCGTTCGGCGTCGGCTGGCTTTTGAACGAGCACCTGACGAACGCCCAGATCCGGTGGCTCAGCCTTGCGGCCCTGTTCCTGTGGTACACGGTGCCAAAGTTGGCGGGAAAAACGTGTCTTTTTAAGCAAAACGCACAAGAAAACGACAAAAGATTGTGATTTTCCATCCTTGTTGCCAGAGAAGAAATGCGTTATAATAGAACCATCAAATCGGCGGATACCGGAAAGGAGAACATGCTCTATGGCAAAAGCATCGCAGGTCGTTTTAATGGAAAATGAATTTTACCTGATCAAAGCCCCGAACGGAAAGGTGTTGGAGGTAAAGAACTTCAATACCGAGAACGGCGCTGCGATCCGGTTGTGGGATTACGCAGGCCATCCGTGGCAGCAGTGGCAGTTCGTGGACGCCGGTGAGGGCCGCTGGCGCATCCAGAACCGGTTCACAGGCAAGTTCATCGATCTGGCGCTCGGCGGCGTGGTCGAGGGCACCTGGCTGCACCAGTGGAGCCGCAGCAGCGGGCTGAGTCAGTGCTGGGCGCTGGAACCCACCCGCAGCGGCCGCACCCGCATCCGGAACGTGCTGGCCGACAAGTACATCGACCTCGTGGGCATGAACACCGCGAACGGTGCCCAGGCCCAGATCTGGAACTACGTCTCCGGCGGCAATCAGGAGTGGAACCTTGTCCGCGTGGACCCCGCTTCCACCCAGATCAACGCGCGCGGCAACGAGGCGCACGACTCGGAACCCACCCCCTCGCAGCGCAAGCACCAGAACGATCTGGTCCGCAAGCTGAACAACGCCGGCAAGGGCCGCGCTGCACGGAAATAAAAAAGAACGAAAAGACCCTCTCAGTCTCGCATCCGCTCGCCAGCTTCCCCGTTGGGGGAGCTTTGATGCTGACAGAACTCAACATCAAAACCTCGCCCTTCGGGAGAGGCGGCATTGCGGAGCAATGACGGAGAGGGTCTCTTTTATCGCAATTTTCAAAAATAGTGCCAATCAAAACGGCATCTTTGCGATATGCAGTTTGCGGATGTTGCTTGTGCATTAAAAACGCAAACTGCTATATTATCAGAAGGAGAACGCTTCATGAACCCTGAATTTCCCATGCGGAACACGACGCTGTGCTATCTGGAGCAGGACGGCAAGTGGCTGATGCTCCACCGCGTCACCAAGAAAAACGACATGAACCACGACAAATGGATCGGCGTGGGCGGCAAGTTCGAGCCGTTCGAAAGCCCGGAAGACTGCCTGCTGCGCGAGGTGCGGGAAGAGACCGGCCTTCAGCTGACCCGCTTCCGCTGCCGGGGCATCGTGACCTTCATTCTGGGCCGTCTGACCGAGTACATGCACCTTTACACCGCAGACGGCTGGACCGGTGAACTGATCCGGGACCCCGCCCGCAACGAAGGGGTGCTGGAATGGGTGCCGATGGACACCGTCGAAACGCTGCCCATCTGGGAGGGCGACAAGATCTTCTTCCGCCTGCTCAAAGAGGACCGCCCATTCTTCTCCCTCAAGCTGACCTATGAGGGCGACACGCTGACGCAGGCCGTGTTGGACGGGAAGGAACTCCCTTCGGCATCCTGCGGATGCCACCTCCCTCAGTGAGGGAGGCTTTGCAGCAATACCGCTGGGCAGGCACAGCGAAGCTGTGACGGAGGGAGTTCTGCCTTTTAGTTCAGTTTCAGGTCTCCCTCTTTGATCCAGCCCATCTTGCGCTCGATCTCGCAGAAGACGACGCTCAGCACGGCGGGCAGGACGAAGCAGATCAGCAGCATGGCCGCCCAGTCCATCGGGGTGATGGCAGCCTTGGTGCCTGCCGCGATGTCGTTGACCCAGCCGGTGTAGACGCCGATCTGGCCCACCAGACCGCAGGTGCCCATGCCGGAGGAGACCGCCGCACCGTTCATCTCAAAGTGGAACAGGCAGGTGGCCAGCGGGCCGGTGATGGCCGAGGCCAGCGTGGGGGCGATCCAAATGCGGGGGTTCTTGATGATGTTGCCCATCTGGAGCATACTGGTGCCCAGACCCTGACTGACCAGACCGCCGACGCCGTTTTCCTTGTAGCTCATGACCGCGAAGCCCACCATCTGGGCACAGCAGCCCGCCACAGCGGCACCGCCGGCCAGACCGGTCAGGCCCAGTGCCGCACAGATAGCAGCGGAGGAGATGGGCAGCGTCAGTGCCACGCCCACGATGACCGACACGAGGATGCCCATGACCAGCGGGGCCTGCTCGGTGGCCCACATGATGAGGGTGCCCACCTGACTTGCCGCCGCGCCGATGGGCGCTGCGATGAGCATGGACAGGCCGACGCCTGCAAAGATCGTGACCAGCGGGGTGGCGAGGATGTCGATCTTCGTCTCCTTGCTCACGGCCTTGCCCAGCTCCGCCGCGACGATGGCGATGATGAGGACGGCCAGCGGGCCGCCGGCCCCGCCCAGTGCGTTGGCCGAGTAGCCCACCGTGATGAGACTGAACAGCACCAGCGGCGGGCAGTGCAGCGCCCAGCCGATGGCGCAGGCCATGGCCGGGCCGCTCATGGCCGTGGCATAGCCGCCCAGGTCCACCAGCACGTCCAGGCCGGTCTGCTGGCCCAGCGTCTTGATGATGGTGCCGATGAGCAGGCTGGCGAACAGGCCCTGTGCCATCGCGCCCAGCGCCTCGATGAGGTAGCGCTGCGGGGTGATGACGATATCTTTTCGTTTCAAAAACTCCTTGAAGCTTGCCATAGAATTTTCCTCTTTTCTTTTCCGGTCATTTCTGCAACCGGACTGCATGTCCATCATCATACCATACACCTGTCAAGACAGCAAGAGAAAAATGCTTTTTTCGTGAAAAGAACCAAATTTTGAAGCGCTGGATGCAATTTTTCCGCAGGCTGAACCGTATTGCCTGTGGAGCGATTTTTCTCTTTTCCGTTCGCTGTTTTTCCTTCGCACCGCCGCAAAGAAGATTGACGGATACCGGGGTTGGGTGTATACTGGAAGAGTGAAATCAGGATTTCTGGATCGGTCCCGATTCTACCGGGCTTTGCGGACCGCACGGCGGCTGCACGTCCGATCTTATTTGGAGGCAAAAGCAAACGGCATGAAACACAAATTTCCATCGGTTCCGGATCGTACATCCGATCAAAACACCCGCCGCAATGCGGGGCAGGCCATTGCCGCCTTTGTCATGGCGCTGGCTCTGACCGTGGGCGGCGCGAGCACCACCATCCTGCTGGCTACCCAGCCTGCGGGTCTGACCGTCGCGCCTGCGGCGGTGGAGTGGGAGGCCCCCGCCATCAGCCTTCAGCCGGAGAAGAGCGCCTCCACGGAGGCCGCTTCGGAGAGCACGGCAGAAGCGTCTGCTTCCAGCGCCGCTGCGGATGAGACCGCACCGGCACAGGCCCCTGCTTCCTCTGCCGCGGTGCCTGTGACCCCGACGGAGGCTGAGGTGCCTGCTTCCAGCACCGAACCTGCGGCGGAAGCCCCCGTTGAAGAAGCCCCCGCCGCTGTGCCGGACGAGACCCCTGCGGAGCCGTCCGCTGAGACTCCCGCCGCCGACCCGATGGCCGGTCCTGCCGAGGAGAACGACCACGAAAACGCCCTCTTCCCCCACTTCGTGCAGGAGACTGCGGAACTGGCCGCAGAAGACCCGCTGAGCGCCCCGGTGGAAACGCTGGAAGCGGAGGCCGCCGAGACCCCCGCCGCCTCTGAGAACGGCGAGGCGGTCGCTTCTGCCGGGATCTCCGATACCAATGGCACCATCCTGCTGACGCCGGAAGAGATCCGCGCCGCGCTGGACGCTGGAACGCTGGACGAAAGCAGCGTCTCCGCCCAGTGCCTTGACAGCGAGAACGGCTTCCTGAAATGGCTGTGGAACCTGCTGTTCGGCAAACAGGAGGAAGACAAGCCCTCCACACCTGCACCGCGCCCCACCTACTCCGGCTGGCGGACCGTGAACGGCAAGACTTATTATTATGAGCAAAACACCACCGACCCCGTCACCGGCATCCGCTCCATCGACAACAAGCTCTATTACTTTGATGCCAATGGCGTCCAGCAGAACGCCACCTTCGGCATCGACGTCTCCAAATATCAGTCCAGCATCAACTTTGAGCAGGCCAAGCAGGCCGGCGTCGAGTTCGTCATCATCCGCATCGGCTACCGCGGCTACGGTTCCGGTACCCTGGTGCAGGACCCCAAGTTCGAAGAGCATTTCACCAACGCCCGGAACGCCGGTCTGCGGGTGGGCGTCTACTGCTTCACTCAGGCCGTCAATGAGAACGAAGCCCGCGAGGAAGCGCAAGCCTGCGTGTATGTGCTGAACGGCCGCCAGCTGGACTACCCCATCTACTTTGACACCGAGGCTTCCGGTTCCGGCTCCGGCCGTGCCGATGGTCTGGGCGTGGAGGACCGCACCAAGTGCGCGGTCGCCTTCTGCGAAGAGGTCAAGGCTCTGGGCTATCAGCCCGGCGTCTACGCCTCCACCACCTGGTTCCGCAAGCGCCTGGACATGAGCAGGCTGACCCAGTACAACATCTGGAATGCCCACTACAACGTCGCCAGCAGCCCCATCGCCTGCAACATGTGGCAGGGCAGCTGCACCGCCCGCATCCCTGGCTACGGCGGCCAGATCGACGTGAACATCAGCTACATGGGCTGAGTGCAGAAGACACAAAAGACCCTCCCGGAACATTTCCGGGAGGGTCTTTCTGTTTCTGGTGATCAGTTGAACAGGTCTTTCAGCTTTTTGAAGAAGCCCTTGCGCTTTTCGTAGTTTTCTTCTTTCAGGGTGCCCTCGAATTTCTTCAGGGCGTCGCGCTGGGCCTTGTTCAGCTTCTTGGGGATCTCGACCTCGCACTTGACGTACATGTCGCCCCGG
>ERZ838483.2593-NODE-2593-length-9922-cov-23.162967_pt1 | contig 9922 bp, 8 predicted proteins | sample MGYA00519939_ERZ838483 | MGnify/ENA primary metagenome ERZ838483 (study PRJEB31850, sample SAMEA3708836) | human gut metagenome | biome: human gut; feature: human-associated habitat; material: faeces | place: China | collected 2014 ... | reverse complement strand
GAGACAAACGCCAGGATAACGCCGACGATGGACTCGCCGCCGAGCAGGCCGCTGGCGACGACCAGGCCCTGCTCCTGGAAGGCGGCATCCTTGGAGGCCTTCTCCTCGTCCGAAAGACCGGCAGCGGCGTCGCGGCGTGCGGCCCACTTGTCGTAGGCGAGCTTGACGCAGGAGCCCAAGAAGGCCGTGAGCGACATGTAGAACGGCAGGTACACGCCCAGGCCGATCATCATGGCCGGAATGCCGAGCCAGTACATGACGATGCCGGCGATAAAGCCGCCTGCGAACCACGGCACGCTCGGGATGCCCGAGACCATGGTGGCGACGACGCTTGCCTGCGCGGCCACAAAGCTCTTGTCGGGGCCGAAAGCATCCGGACCATAGGCGGTGACGAGCGCGACCATGACGGCAGCGGCGACCAGGGCGCCCACGATGCCGCCGATGGCCTGGCCGATCCACTGCGCACGCGGATTGGTGCCCAGCACGGCGCCGGCCTTAAAGTCGTTCATGACGTCGCCCGCAAGGCCGCATGCCACGGCCACGATGCCGGCGATAAAGAACAGCTTGACCTGGGCGATCTGTGCGAAGGCAGCCACGATGAGCATGACGATGAGGCCGAAGATCTCCATGGGGTCGATGCCCGTCTGGCCGCAGCTCTGCGCGCTCATGATGGTGGTGACAAAGGTGAACAGCGTGACGATGACGGCCGGGACGGGGCCAAGGTCGAGCGCGATGGCGACGATCACGGCGATGGCGGCAGTACCCAGGCCGATGATGCCGGCGTCGAGCTTAAGCGAGCCCGAGATGAGCGACTGCTCGTCGGTGTCGCTGGAGCTGTCGGCGGCGAGGCCGCGGGCGATGCCGGCGACCTGCGGCAGGATGTCCTTGAGGACGACGGCGACGCCAAAGCCCATCATGAGGCCCATGCCGAGCGATTTGACGATGCCCTGCGCAGTCACAACGTCGAATAGACCGGCAGCGGTGCCGCCCACGATGATGCCAAAGTTACCTAGCAGCGCGCCGGCAAACCAGAAGGCAACCGGGGCGAAGCCAACCAAAAAGCCGATGGAGAGCAGCATGGGCGAGTTATAGATGGCAAAGGTCACGCCGGGGATATTGAGCGTGCACAGCATGCTGGGCACCACGCCCAGAGCGTCGCGAAGCACGCTGTAGATGCCTGCGATGGCCATGGAGCCAAAGAGCTGCTTGCCGGTCTTGCCGCCGGCCTCGGTAGCACGCAGGGTCTGAGCTGCGGCGTTGCCGGTAGGGAACTCCAGCGCGGCGTCCACGATAAAGTGACGGTGGATGAGCGCCGTTGCCAGCAGGCCCAAGATGGTGCCGGCGAGTGCCACGATAAACATGTCGAGCCAGCTGATCTGGTCGGCATAGCCCAGCATCCAGGCGCCCGGGATGGTAAACGCCAGGCCGCCGGCGACCATGGCGCCCGCGGACATGATGGTGTGGGTGACGTTGGCCTCGTTGAGGCTGGCGTTGCCCATGAGCTTCAGGAAGAACAGCGAGATGACGGCAGCGAAAATAATCGGCCAGGGGAGTGCACCCATCTTGAGGGCCGTGTAGGCCGAGCTTGCCGTGATGATCACGCAGCCAAGGACGCCGATGACGACGCCGCGCAGCGTGAGTTGCCCGCGCATCGAAGCGCGGTTCGAGGGATTGCTCATATAAAACTCCTTTGCGTATATCCGCTTCCCCCGGGAGCGCCGTTACGGATACGGCGCGGGAAGTCGGGTTACCAAGGGCCGCCGCGTGAGCTCGCAAACGACCGCGCACCAGTATAGCCGCAAGCTAGTCATTTTGGGATGACTGGTTTAGGTAGGCGATATACTGCTGGACAGACGAAAGGAGCGCCGACGATGCTTAATGGGTGCGCATATATATTGACGGTCGACGTAGGCAACACGTTCATTCGCTTTGGCCTGTTTGCCGAGGATTCGGCCGCGGCGCAGGAATGTCCGCTTGCGACATGCGAGATCACGACGCCGTCGAGCATTACGGCCGACGAAGCGCGCATGCGACTTGTGCAGGTCATGGGCGCGCTCGCCGCCGATGCAGGTGTGCCCGGGGTGCTTGCACCCGCCGCGGCCGTGCTGAGCTGTGTAGTCCCGGCGCTCGAGCGCCCGTGGAAGACGGCGCTTTCCCGCACCTGCACGGGGCGTGTGCTCACCGTGGGGCCGGGACTTAAGACCGGCATGCCTGTGCACTACGATGACCCGGCCGAGATCGGTCCCGACCGCATCGCCGACGCCGTGGCGGCCCGTGCCGTCTACGGCTCTCCGTGCATCGTGATCGACCTGGGCACGACGACCAATATCGAGGTCATCGACGCGCACGGTACCTTTGTGGGCGGCGTTATCGCGCCAGGCCTGGCCCTCGGCGCCCGTTCGCTTTCGGCGGCAGCAGCGCGCCTACCCCAGGTTGAGCCCTCGGCGCCAACGCACGTCATCGGACGCAACACGCGTGAGGCCATGCGCTCGGGTGTGGTTTTGGGCGAGGTAGCCCGCATCGACGGAATGCTCGACATGGTGCTTGCCGAGATGCGCGCGACCAAGGCCGCGGGGGAGGGCGATGTGCCCATCGTCATTACCGGCGACGATGCCGAGGCACTTGCGGCGCTGGTCGGCCACAGCCTGACGGTAGACGACGCGCTGACGTTGCGGGGTCTCGCCGAGCTCTACCGCATCAACCAAAAGCCCCGCCGCGCGTAGGGCGAGGGGCTGGTGGGATAAGCGCCCCTACCTTTCACCTGCTACAATGGGCCAAACTATTGCGATTGCGGAGGTGTCTGCCATGTCGGACGATCTTCATCAAACCGCGTCGGGCAAGCGCCGCGACGTTATTAGCTGGGACGAGTTCTTTATGAGCGTGGCCATCGCCGCGCAGCGCCGCAGCAAGGACCCCAACACGCAGGTGGGAGCGTGCATCGCCAGCACCAACCACCGCATCCTTTCGGTGGGTTACAACGGCACGCCCTCGGCGCTCAACGACGACTTTTTCCCGTGGGGTACGAGCGATGACCCGCTGCAGGACAAGCACAACTACGTGGTCCATGCCGAGGCAAACGCCGTGCTCAACTACCGTGGCTCGCTCAAGGACCTCGAGGGTTCCACGGTTTACGTCACGCTGTTCCCGTGCCACGACTGCGCCAAGATCCTGGCGCAGGTGGGCGTGGGCGAGGTCGTCTACCTGGACAATAAGTATGCCGACACCGATGACGGCCGTATCAGCCGCCGCATTCTCGACTCCTGCGGCATCAGCTACCGCCAGGTCATCGTCGATGTCCAGATTGGTACCGGGGGACAGGCTCGGCAGTAGCGCGTGCCAACGCCAGCTGGCGGCAAAACAGCCAAAAGAGCCCCGTCCCAAATTGACTGCTCGTGAAAGTCGTGTCCGCACGCATGGCTGGCGCCTAAGCGGGTACATGGCTGTAGTAACATAGCCCCTGTCCGCGGGCGTGCCCGCGTTATTGTGAGAAAGGAGCCCCTGTGGCTGTTAACGAAGAGCTGCTTAAGAAGGTTCTTGAAGAGATTCGCCCCAACCTGCAGGCCGATGGCGGCGATATGGAGTATGTGGGCGTCGACGACGAGGGTGTTGTCAAGTTGGAGCTGCAGGGCGCTTGCGCCGGCTGCCCCATGAGCTCGCTGACCCTGTCCATGGGTATTGAGCGCATCCTGAAGGAGCATGTGCCCGGCGTTACCCGTGTCGAGCAGGTCAATGCCTCCGGCGAGACCGACGACCTGTACGACGAGTATGCGCCGTTCTAAGATGCGAAAGCTGCGGACGGCATACTCCGCATAGACGTTACGCCCAAATATGCGGCTGCGAGCGCAAGGCCCGCGGCCGCATTTGGTATGTAGGGAGTAGGAGGGTCGACATGCTCAACGACTTCTACCATATGCTTGATCCCGTCGCGATTTCGGCGGGGCCCATCACGATTTACTGGTATGGTCTGGCCTATGTGGTCGGCGCCCTGCTCACGGCGGTCGTCATGTACCGCACGCAGCGTCGCTGGGGCTTTAACATCACGATTGACGACCTGACGAGTGTCGTGGTCGGCGTGGTCTTTGGCCTCATTATCGGTGCGCGCCTGTTCTACGTCGTCTTTTACGGTGATGGCTACTATTGGGCCCACCCGCTCGAGATCTTTGCCACCAACGAGGGCGGCATGAGTTTCCACGGTGGCCTGGTCGGCGGCATCTTGGGCGGCATCATCGTGTGCCGCATGTATAAGCTCGATGCCTGGACCATCGCCGACCTTGCCGTTATCGGTGCTCCGCTGGCGCTGTGCCTGGGACGCTGCGCCAACTTCGTGAACGGTGAGCTGTGGGGTAAGCCGACCGATCTGCCCTGGGGTGTGGTCTTTGGCGGCACCGCGGGCGATATGCCGCGCCATCCCTCCCAGCTCTACGAGGCGTTTCTTGAGGGCATCGTGCTCTTTTGCATCCTGCAGGTGCTCAGCCGCAAAAAACCGCTGCTGCCCCAGGGTACGTTTATGGGCGTCTTTGTGATGGGCTACGGCATCGTTCGCTTCCTCGTCGAGTTCGTGCGCGTGCCCGACGCCCAGCTTGGCTATCTGCTGGGCGGCGTCATCACGATGGGTCAGCTGCTGAGCCTGCCACTCGTAATTGCGGGCCTGGCGCTCATCATCTTTGCCCGTCACCGCAACCAGCCCCAGCGCGTCTACCTGGACGCCTAACCACCACAAAGGGGACAGGCACCTTTGTGGTGGTTCGCTGGGCAACGATGACAGAACCGTAACGTTTCCCCAGATAAAACCTGCCAAAATAAACCTGTCCCTTTTTGGCAGGTTTCTAGAAAGGCTCTTTGGACTGTGAAGGATTCCGATCTCTCCACAACGGCTGCGCGCGACGCGGCCCGCATCGTCTGGTTTAAGCGCTACCCCGCCAAGCAGACGCTCATCGCATTTCTGCTCGCGCTGTTGGCGACCACGGCGTTTTCCATCGATCCCGCCCCGGTGTCGAGCAACGCAGTCTTGGCGATTGACCCCAAAGCCTCGGGCATGCTGTACGTGTGCTACGAGGTGCTCCTCTCGTTTGCCGGCCATACCGACGCGGTCATGCTGCTTGCGCTTGCCTGCCTGCTCACGCTGCCGTTTCGCTACGTGTTCTTTGGCCGTGGCGATGCTTGGCGTCCTTCGGTGATCCTTCCGTCGCTGTTCTTTGCCGTCTGCATGGTGTTTGGCCGCAGCTACGACCTCACCGACTCGGCCGAGATTGTTCTTGGCGACAAGGCCCGCATCATCTGCGCCTGGATTGGCGGCGCGGGCTGGATGCTCCTAGCGATCGTGGCCTTCTATCTGGCTTTTGAGTGTCTGGATTGGCTGAGCTCCCGACGCATCCCGTTTTCCGAGGCGCACTTTGGCCGCATATGGCGTGTGGCTCACGCCGTGCTCTCGGTCCATCCCTTTGCCGGGCCCTTCCTGGTGCTTATGATCGCCTGGGCGCCCACGCTCATCGCTTCGCTGCCCGGCCTTTTTATGGGAGATACGGGTGCGCAGATTCGCCAGTGGTTCAACTATCCCAACGGCACGAGCGACTACCTGCGCCTACTCAACCCCAACGTGCTGCTCAACGGGCATCATCCCGTAGTGCACACGGCCATTATCGGCTCGTGCGTTCAACTGGGGCTTTCGCTGTTCAACAGCGCTAACGCGGGCCTCATCATCTATACCTGCGCTCAATTTGTCATCACGGCTGCCTGCATGGCCTATTCCATTTCGTTGCTGCGCAAACTGGGCGTGAGCCTGCCGGTTCGCGGTGCGATCCTGCTGTTCTTTGCGTTTATGCCGATGTTCTCTAACTACGCGGCGTTGCTCACCAAAGACGTGCTCTTTGCCGACGCGTTTTTGGTGCTGCTGGTACAGACCGTCAAGCTCGTGGCATGTGGCTTGCCCCGTCGTGATGCCAATGCCGAGCGTGCGGGCGAACAGAGGCCCGTGCTCTTTGCGCGCCACGACTGGCTGTTGCTTGCGCTGGCTGCCATGGGTTCCACGTTTTTGCGCAATGGCGGTCTGGTCTTTCCGTTGGCGGCCTGCGTGATTGCGGCGGCGTTTTGCGCATGGGATGTACATGTCGCCCGTCGTGCGGCTAAGCAGACGGGCACCGCGGTCTCATGCGCCACGCCGCGCTTCCGCTGGGTTGGCGTCCTCGCGGTGCTCGCACTCTGCCTTGCCTCTAATATGTACTTCACCAAGGTCTTTATGACGGCGCACGACATCACGCCTGGTTCCAAGCGCGAAATCCTCTCGATTCCGTTCCAACAGACGGCTCGTTTCGTCCAAAAGCACGACGGCCTCAACTCGGGCGTCAACCCCACGGTAAAGGAGGACGGCGCCATCGTGGAGGCTCCTTGCGACGGCTTGGTGACCGATGAGGAGCGCGCCGTGATCGACCGGGTGCTCAAGTACGAGAATCTGGGCCGCCGTTACAACCCGGATAAGTCGGATGCCGTCAAGAACTGCTTTAACGAGTACGCCTCGCAGGAGGACATCAAGGCCTATTTTGAGGTCTGGGCGCAGATGTTCAAAAAGGATCCCGAGTGCTATATCTCGGCGCTCATCAATAACTATTACGGCTACTTTTATCCGAGCGCGCGCGATGCCTGGGTCTACAGCACGGCGCGTAGTGCCGAGATCATGGCGCGTCCCGACAACCTCAAGTACTTCGATTTCCATCCGGTTGACAGCAACGTGGTGCGCTGGTGCGACCACCTGATCAATCTGTACCGTGTGGCGGTGCAGCGCATCCCGTTTATCTCGCTCACCATGAGCTCGGCCACCTATGTGTGGATCATGATTGCCGTGGTGGTCTACCTGCTGCGTCGTCATTCATGGCGTGCGCTGGCGATCTGGGTGCCGCTGTTGGGCGTGCTCGCCATGTGCCTGATTGGTCCGTGCAACGGCTCGACCTACATGCGCTACCTGTATCCGGTCATCGCCTGCATGCCCTTTGCCATCGGCGCCACCATCACCCGCAGCGACCTCCTCTGGTCCTAATTTGGTGCAAAGGGGACAGGTTGCTTTGCACCAAAGGGTGGCATCATCACGACGCCTTCATTTTGGGGTTTATCTCGCAGGCCAGTAGGTATATCATAACGACGTTTGTTTATATTGCCCGAGCATCTGCGCTGGGCTTTAGGTCGAAACCGATAGGAGACACGTATGTCCGGACACTCTAAGTGGGCCACAACCAAGCATCGTAAGGGCGCGCAGGACGCCAAGCGTTCCGCCCTCTTCTCCAAGCTCAGCCGCAACATCACCGTTGCTGCCCGTCTCGGCGGTGACCCGCTGCCCGAGAACAACGCCAGCCTCGCCGCTGCCGTTGCTAAGGCCAAGGCTCAGTCCATGCCCAAGGACAAGATCAAGTCCGCTATCGACAAGGCCTTTGGTTCGGGTGCCGATGCCGCCGTCTACGAGAACATCGTGTACGAGGGCTATGGTCCCGCCGGTGTCGCCGTCTACGTTGACTGCCTGACCGACAACCGCAACCGTACTGCCGCCGATGTCCGTTCCGCCTTCTCCCACGCTGGTGGCAACCTGGGCACCTCCGGCTCCGTCGCCTTCCAGTTTGAGCGCAAGGGCCAGATCGTCGTCGCCAAGGAGATCCTGGACGAGAACGCCAAGAAGGAGACCATGATCGCCAACGGTGCCGCCGGTGACGAGGATGAGTTCATGATGGCCATCGCCGAGGCCGGTGGCGAGGACTACGAGGACGCCGGCGAGGAGTGGATCGTCTGGACCGCTGCCAACGACGTCATGGCTGTCTCCAAGGCACTCGAGGAGCAGGGCATCCAGGTCAAGGGTTCCGAGACCACCATGGTTCCGACCACCCCGACCGAGGTCTCCGGTACCGACGCCAAGAAGGTTCAGCGCCTCATCGACCGTCTCGAGGAGCTCGACGACGTCCAGGACGTCTACAGCACCATGGATATGACCGACGAGGTCATCGCTGCCCTCGAGGAGGAGTAGCGCCCGCGCGGGTTAAGCCGCGCATATCTGGGCATAATGAAACGAGCATGCAAGCCTCGTGGAATAGATGAGCCGGATCCGCGTGCGTACAGCACCGGACCCGGCTCTTTTATAATGATGCGAATTGTTTTGCATTCTGTGGATCGAGATTTGAAGGGAGCGCCGCGTGCGCGTACTCAAACGAGCCCTAGCGATCGTGTATCTTGCCGCCACCATCGTGGCGCTGGGTACGCTTGTCTGCCAGTTTTGGGGGCCGTATACGTATCGCTTTATGCTGCTGATGCGCGACCCTATGCCGCGCATCGTCGTGACGGTGTGCGCCGGCGTCGTGGCGCTTGGCGTACTGCTGAGCTTTTTCCGCCTGATGTTCGCTCGTCGCGAGCCGTCCTGCGTGCATCCGGCGGGGGAGCGCAATATCGAGGTCACGCTCGCGGCTCTCTCCTCGTGTGCCCGCGCTGCTGCCGAACGCGATGACCGCGTGATGGTCGAGCATATCGAGGCGCGTGTTCAGGGTTCCGACGAATCGCACGTTCGTTTTAAGGTCGAAGCCATCGCGCTCGATGATAAAGATGTCGCTTCCCTTGCCACTGCGATGCAGCGGCGTATCGAGCGGGCCTGCGACACCATGCTCGGTACGCCGGGCACGACTGCGCGCGTTCGCTTTTTGCCGTCCAAGACTACCGTCCAGACCGTGGAGGTTTCCGGTGAGTGATACCAACCAAGACAAGACCGCCCGCACGCCGCGCCTGACGATCGATCAGAACGCTATGCCGGCAGGCGAGTCCGCCGACACCAAGCCCGAGGCCGGCGAGCAGCACGACAGCGCCGCCAACGACTTTGACGAGGCCATGGGTCTCATCAAAGGTACGGGCGCTGCTATCTGGAGCTACGCCGTGCGCCACCCCAACACTACGCTCGGCGCCGTGGCAGGCTTTATCCTCGCCGTGCTGGTACTTACGTTGGGCCTGTGGGACACGCTTGTCATCGCATTCTTTGTGCTGATCGGCGCCGTGATCGGCCAGATTCGCGACGGCGAGAACGGTATCGTTAACTTCTTCGGCCGTCTGTTTAGCGGCCGCTAATATGTATTCGACTGTCGCATCCGTGGCAGGCATAAGGAGGAACCATGGCTTTTAACACGAAGGTCGATGTGGCCGATACCGAGCTCGAGACGAGCGAGGCCGTCGCCGCCGAGGCGGAGGACGTAACGCTCGAGGACGAGGCTGACGAGGACGACGAGGAGGCTGACGAGTCCGAGGACTCGCTGACCTATTCCAACGGCGTGATCGAGAAAATCGTCGCCATGGCCACCCGCGAGGTGCCGCACGTCCTGGGCATGAAGGGTAACCTCATGCACTTTGTACAGGAGCAGTTTGGTGCCGAGAACCTGACCAAGGGCGTGACGGTCGAGGTCACCGACGACAACCGCGTGGTCGTCAACATCTCGGTCATCATCGAGTACGGTGCCTACGCACCGGCGATCTTCGATGACGTTAAGGCGCGCGTGACCGAGCGCCTCGCCGCGATGACCGGCCTTGAGGTAGCGGGCGTCAACCTGCGTATCGAGGACGTCATCACCCCCGAGGAGTACGAGCACCGTACCAACCAGCACGAGTAACCTACCAAAAAGGGATGTTTATTTTGGCAGGTTTTATCTGCGAAAACGTTAAACGGCCGACCGCGCAAGCAAAAGCGTGGCCGGCCGTTTTTGTACGCACCCGATGTAGTCATACCGCTCGTCTAACTAAGGGTTGCAATCGCCGCGTTCCGCGTTACCCTAATGGGCGCATTGTTTCTAAATTGTTAACAAGGGGTTGCCGTAATGGCTGACGAACACGAGACCGAAAGCAAGGCATGGGCGATTGAGGCCGCTGCGGCAGAGGCGGCGTCGCGTGCCGCCGAGGAGGTGCATCGTCCTCC
>ERZ838483.2589-NODE-2589-length-9931-cov-3.200689_pt1 | contig 9931 bp, 9 predicted proteins | sample MGYA00519939_ERZ838483 | MGnify/ENA primary metagenome ERZ838483 (study PRJEB31850, sample SAMEA3708836) | human gut metagenome | biome: human gut; feature: human-associated habitat; material: faeces | place: China | collected 2014 ... | reverse complement strand
AAGATATATCTCAATCAATATACTGCCCTCCGATCCGAATCTGACCGACAATGCTCGGACGTTTCTCGCGCCCTCCCAAGAAAAAAGTTCAGGGTGAACCCGACATCGAATAACGGCCCGCAAAATTGCGGCTACCGCCGAATTCAAAAAAAACGGTCGCATATAATACCATAATTTAACAGATCTCGGTAAAGCCTTTCGGCCTACCCCGTACATTTCATCCTCAACGCCCCCTGCCCCGAATCATCGTAAAATTTCAATTTTTCAGGCATTTTATTTGGTTTATAAAATAAAGTAGTTTATATTTGTAATACCAACAAAAACCGAAAGCTATGGAAACAACTCGAAAAATCGATGCGAAAGCCGCACGCAGAAAGCGCCGGCTCATCCGGGAATGGATAACATACGCAGTAATTTGTGCATTTCTGGCCGGAGTCAATGCCCTCACGACGCCCCACTATTGGTGGGTGCTGTGGGTCATGGCAGGCTGGGGGCTCGGTCTTATTCTGGATCTGATATTCCACCTGACAAAACTCTCGGACGATGACGATGCGGAGTGATCCGCCGACGGTCGGACCGCACGAAAAAACTCGATTTCCGATACGGTCGGACAACAGCCCGAAATCATTCGGGGCGAGGGATGCCTTGTAAACACAGTCAAAAACGGCTGCCAACGAACGGATACCCGAATCTGCAAAGAAAAAAGCGGCATGCTAAAATATATAATCATCAAAACTCACTGCGTATGGAAGAGAGAAAATTAGACGCACGAGAGAGTATGGAACTCATCTCGCGCATGATTCAAAACACCCGCAACCGGCTGGAAAACCATGCGGGACGCCCGTTCCTCGTATGGGGCTATACGACCGTCGGGATCGCCCTGCTCAATTACTGGTTCAACATCGCCGGATGCCATCCCGCCTGGTGCTTCACCTGGTTTCTCATTCCCATCATCGGCTGTCTGCTGATGCGGTTGTTCCCGGACAAGAAGCCGACGGAGCCCCGCACGGAGATCGACCGCATCGTCGGCAAGGTCTGGTTAGTATCCTCATTATCATTGATTCCGATCTTCCTCTTTTCGCTATTTCACGGACTCTCCTACCGACACAGTCTTTTCGAACTCATTACACTGGTGATGGCTACGGCAACGGCAACAACCGGAATGATCGTTCGTTCGAAAATATACATCGTCGCAGGACTTACCTGTATGGCTCTTTCAGTCCTCTTCCCTTTATACGACTATTTCCTGAAAAAAATCGCAACTTCTGACGGAATTGAGATAACCGCCGGACTCCTGAACAACGAAATCCTTATCTTTGCCGGCGTATTTTTCATCATGATGGTCGTCCCGGGACATATCATCAACTACCAATCGCACAAAAGATGTTCAAGGAACTGAATCCCCTGCTGCACTCGGAACTGCGCCTGGCGGTAATGTCGATCCTCCTCGGGGTCGAAGAGGCCGACTTCGTTTTCATCCGGGAACAGACGGGAGCTTCGGCGGGCAACCTGAGCGTACAGATCGACAAACTGCAAAAAGCCGGCTACATCACGGTCGAAAAGACCTTTCGGGGAAAAATGCCCCGCACGCTCTGCCGCATTACCCCGACAGGCGTGGATGCTTTCGAGGAGTACGTCGAAGCGTTGAAGAGCTACATAAAAAAGTAGGAAGGAAAACAGATTCTCGGCTCCGGCGGCGACAACGACCGGTTCGGAATGGGGCATAAAGGTCGTTATGCCCCATATTTTCAACCCCGACCTCGAATCCGGCCGAATCGCCAGCCGGCAATCTCCCGGCGGGCCTCCTTGCTGCAACGACCGGAAAGGCGAACAGCGTAAATCAGCCGCAGCCCCGCAATTTCGGCGAGTTTCGGATCCCGCCATACGCAAACAAGCCCGGAGTTTCGCTCCGGGCTTGTTTGCATCTATTCTTCAAACGATTAGTCCTCGAACTTCGCCGAGAGGAACTCCCGGTTCAGACGGGCGATGTGCGAAATCGAAATCATCTTCGGACACTCGGCCTGGCAAGCTCCCGTATTGGTACAGTTACCGAAGCCCAGTTCGTCCATCTTGGCCACCATCGCCTTGGCGCGGCGGGCACCCTCGACACGTCCCTGCGGCAGTTTCGCGAGCGACGACACACGGGCGGCGACGAAAAGCATCGCCGAGCCGTTCTTACAGGTCGCAGCGCAGGCACCGCAACCGATGCAGGCAGCGGCATCCATCGCAACGTCGGCATCGGCCTTCGGGATGGGAATGTTGTTGGCATCCTGCACGGCATTCGTACGGACCGAGATGAAGCCGCCGGCCTGAAGAATCTTATCGTAGGCACTGCGATCCACCACGAGGTCCTTGATTACGGGGAAAGCCGCCGAACGCCAGGGCTCGATGACGATCGTCGCCCCGTCTTTGAAACGGCGCATGTAAATCTGGCAGGTCGTGGCGCCGTCGCCCGGGCCGTGCGCACGGCCGTCGATGTGCAGCGAGCACATACCGCAGATACCCTCGCGGCAGTCGTGGTCGAACGCCACGGGCTCCTTGCCCTCGTGGATCAGGTTGTTGTTCAGAATATCCAGCATCTCGAGAAACGAGGTGTCGGCGGAGATGTTCTCGACTTTGTAGGTTTCAAATGCCCCTTTTGCCTTGGCGTCTTTCTGGCGCCATATCTTTAACGTGAAATTCATAGTTTCAAATTGTGTATTAAAGTTAGACGACAGAAGAATTAGTCCTTGTAGTTACGCTGTGCGGGGTGTACGAACTCGAAGTTCAGCGGCTCCTTCGTGAGCTCCGGCGCTTCGTTCTCGCCCTTGTACTCCCACACGGCGGCATATACGAAGTGCTCGTCGTCGCGTTTGGCCTCGCCCTCTTCGGTCTGATGCTCGACGCGGAAATGTCCGCCGCACGACTCCTCGCGGTTCAGCGCGTCGCGTGCCATCAGCTCGCCCAGCTCCAGGAAATCGGCCAGACGCAGCGCCTTCTCCAACTCGACGTTGAACTCGTTCGCCTTGCCTACGACCTTCACATCCTTCCAGAACTCCTTGCGCAGCGCCTGGATCTCGACGATCGCCTTCTCGAGCGACTCCTTCGAACGCGCCATGCCGACGTTCTCCCACATGATGTGTCCCAGCTTCTTGTGAATATCGTCCACCGACTGCTTGCCGTTGATGGAAAGCAACTTCGAAATCTTATCCTTCACACCCTTCTCTGCCTCGTCGAAGGCCTTGGTATCGGTCTTCACCTTCGGAGCCTGGATCTTGTGCGACAGGTAGTCGCCGATCGTATAAGGCAGCACGAAATAACCGTCCGCCAGACCCTGCATCAGCGCCGAAGCACCCAGGCGGTTGGCACCGTGATCCGAGAAGTTGGCCTCACCGATGGCGTAGAGACCCGGGATGGTGGTCATCAGGTTGTAGTCGACCCAGATGCCGCCCATGGTGTAGTGTACGGCGGGGAAGATCTGCATCGGCTGCTCGTAGGGGCTGACGTCGGTGATCTCCTCGTACATGTCGAACAGGTTGCCGTAACGTTGTTTGATGACATCCTTGCCCAGACGCTCGATCGCGGTCTTGAAATCGAGGAACACGGCCAACCCCGTTTCGTTCACGCCGAAGCCCGCGTCACAACGCTCTTTGGCGGCACGCGACGCCACGTCGCGCGGCACGAGGTTACCGAAGGCCGGATAACGGCGCTCCAGGTAGTAGTCACGGTCCTCTTCGGCAATATCCGAAGGTTTCTTGGCACCCGAACGGAGGGCTTTCACATCCTCGATCTTTTTGGGAACCCAGATACGGCCGTCGTTACGCAGCGACTCCGACATTAGGGTCAGCTTCGACTGCTGATCCCCGTGCACCGGAATACAGGTCGGGTGGATCTGCGTGAAACAGGGATTCGCGAAGCCGGCACCCTTGCGGTAGCACTGGAAAGCGGCCGAACCGTTCGAAGCCATCGCGTTGGTCGAAAGGAAGAACACGTTGCCGTAACCGCCCGAAGCGATCACTACGGCGTGTGCGCCGAAACGCTCCAATTCGCCCGTCACCAGATTGCGTGCGATGATACCTCTCGCCTCGCCGTCTTCGATCACGATGTCGAGCATCTCGTGACGGGGATAACTCTTCACCGAACCGGCAGCGATCTCCTTGTTGAGTGCGGCATAAGCTCCCAGCAGCAACTGCTGGCCGGTTTGGCCGCGGGCATAGAACGTACGCGAAACCTGCGCACCGCCGAACGAACGGTTGTCCAGCATACCGCCGTACTCGCGTGCGAACGGAACGCCCTGGCCGACGCACTGGTCGATGATGCAGTTCGAAACTTCGGCCATGCGGTAAACATTGGCTTCACGGGCGCGGTAGTCGCCGCCTTTGATCGTATCGTAGAACAGCCGGTAGATCGAATCGTTGTCGTTGCGGTAGTTCTTGGCCGCATTGATACCGCCCTGCGCCGCGATCGAATGCGCACGGCGCGGAGAGTCCTGGATGCAGAAAACCTTCACGTTGTATCCCAGTTCGCCGAGCGAAGCGGCTGCGGAGGCACCGCCCAGGCCCGTACCTACGACGATAATATCCAGTTTGCGTTTGTTGGCAGGGCTTACTACCTTGATCGCCGCCTTGTGGTTGCTCCACTTTTGCGCGAGTTCCCCGGCGGGTATTTTTGAATCTAATTTGAAAGCCATATCTCTATATTTTTATAATTCAACGTAAGATGTTAGCAGACACAACCGCAGCAAAGACTCCGGAAGAAATAGACCAGCACGACCACAGCGAAACCGAGGAACACGACGGTCGCCACGATGTTGGCGATACATTTCAGGCGCGGATACCAGATGTCGTTGCCCCAGCCCACCGACTGGAACATCGACCACACGCCGTGCGTAAGGTGGAACCAGAGGGCGAAGAACCAAACCAGGTAGATCACCACGTAGTACCACTGCGAGAAGGTGTACTGAATCAGCGCAGCGCCGTCCTGCGGCGAGAAGCCGAGCGAATTTTCATGGTGTCCCAGCACCTCGACCAGCTGCATCTTCGACCAGAAGTTGAACAGATGGAGCAACAGACCGCCGAGGATGATCCATCCCAGCGCAAGCATGTTTTTCGATGCCCACTGCACACCCTTTTCCTTCACGGTAACGGCATAACGCTGCGAACCGCGTGCCTTATAGTTGTTCACGGTCAGCACCAGCGCATAAATGAAGTGGATCAGGATACCGGCGACCAGCACCAGCGTTCCGACCAACGCATACCAGTTGGCACCCAGGAATGCGCAGACCGTGTTGTACGCCTCGGGCGAGAAGATCGCCACGATGTTCATCGACATGTGGAAGAGGATAAAGAGCACGAGGAAACAACCGGTAATGCTCATTACCAACTTCTTGCCAAGAGAAGAATTAGTTAGAAAACAGCCCATAATGTTTGAAATTTGTTTATTTTTGTTAAAAATTTGTTTGCGCTTCGGCAAAGATAGTCATTGTTTGCATAATAACAACACAAAACAATTCGAAATTTACGCTTAAAATCAGGCATTTTATGACCAAAACGGAAATCCGGAAACAGATGAAAGGGCTCAATACGGCCCTTTCTTCGGAACAGCGCGAAGAGCTTTCCGCACGTATTTTCAACGAAGCGGAGAGGCTTCCGGCCTTCGCACGCGCCAAAGTGGTGGCCCTTTTCGCTTCGCTCAAAGACGAACCCCTCACCGCCCCGGCACTCGAACGCTGGAGCCGCTCCAAACGGATCGTGCTGCCCCGCGTGGAAGGCGACATAATGCGATTCTACGATTACGATCCCGCCTCGATGAACGATTCCGGCTCGTTCGGCATTTCGGAACCGGAGGCCACTGCGCTGTGCCGCCCCGAAGAGATCGATTTCATCATCGTGCCGGGCGTGGCGTTCACCGCCGCAGGCATGCGCCTGGGACGCGGCAAGGGATTCTACGACAAATACCTGTCGCAGCCGGGTTTCCGGGCTTTCAAGGCAGGCGTGTGCTATCCGCATCAAGTCGTGGAGGAGCTGCCCGCCGATCCGTTCGACGTTCCGGTCGATCACCTTTGCTGCGGACGGTAAAACGAGTGCCGACTTTGGTCCCATAATCAAATCCTACCGTTCCCACGTGTTCTCCGGCCCGAAGACGTACCCCTTCGGGATTCCGCCATCGAAAACCGGCAAACACCGGTTACGGCAAAGAATCGTAAAAAGAGAAAACACCGCATCAAAGAAGCCTGCATCTACCGATGCAGGCTTCTTAACTAATATCATACAATATTATTATCGGTAGAGATACTCTCCCGGAATGCGGTGGCTGCGCCGCCCGATCGGAACGCCGATGCCGAGCGTCACGTTCATCGAAGTCGAAGTGACGGGCAGGAACTGCGGCGTATGGCTGCAAATCAACATATCGGTCGCCAGGAAGAAGTTGATCCAACTGGGGCAGGCATTGATCGCCACACCGAGGGCGTGCCCCTGGCCGTTGAGAAACGAATAACTGGTAGTCAGCGTAAACCAGGGAATCGGGTGGAAGTTCACCGAGGCGGTCAGGTTGTGGAACGTCTTCACATCCCAGACACGTACGTTGTAAAGCAGACCCAGGCCGATCTTGTGACGCCAAACCTCGTACTCGGCCCCCAGATTGATCGAGGTGCGCAGCATCTCGGTCTTGCCCTTGGAGGCCTGCACCCGGTCGAACTCCAGCTCGCCGAAATCGAACTCCGGATCGTGAACCTCACCGTCGATGATCTCCACGCCGGTAAAAGATTGGGATTTGGTCATCTGCCCACGCTCCAGGTATTTCTTTCCCCACGAAATGAAACCCAGGTCGTTCACGGCGAAAGAGAGCTGCAAATCGGGAATCACGTCGTACGTCACACCCAGATCGACGGCAAAACCGTAACCCGCAGGCCCTTTGTAGGAAGAGACGTCGAAATCGTTGAACGAATAATATTCCGACCCGTCGGGACGCTGCATGGAGCTCATCTCAAGGCCCGACATTTCGAACGAACCGTCCGCATCGATATTCCAACTATTCTCCTGCAATTTTATATCGAGCCGGTCGATCGACGTCCGCGCACGGGCCGCGCCGACGAGAAACTTACCCCGTGCACCGAGGTAAATCTGATCCGTCAGCGGAAAAGAGTAACTGAAAGCGGCCTCGAGATAAGCCTGTGTCGAGGCTTTGATATCGTTGATAACGGCCTCGTTCCGTCCGTTCTTGAGAAAGTCGAACAACGAATAGGGCATATTGGCCTCCGCTTCCATACGCACATTCAGGTCGAACGACCAGAATGTCTTATGATCCTTGCGGAATGCACCGAAACCGACGATATTGATCCGGGCATCGGTTCCGAGCATATTTTTCGAGCGCAGATTTCCCAACGCCTCGGCCGCAGAAACATTCTTGTCGAACAGCGTTACCAAACTTCCGTTCACCGGATAAAAAATATCGCTGACGGAGAGGTTACCGGAAACGTTGACCTGCACACCGCCCAATACGGGAATATTCACATAGCCGCGCAGCGGAGCGAAAGCCGGGTTAAGCTGGCTGCGGAAAGTCGAACCCTCCATAAAGTAGGCACTCGGCGTCTGTGCCACGGCCGTACATGCGACAAATGCCGCAATCAAAGTATATATGATCTTTTTCATATGAGGAATCCGGATTAAAGGTTCAGATTAAGACCGCCGCGTTTCTTCAAATGCAGCATCATACGAATCGACTGGCTGTCGCTGAATCCGATGCGCGGATAATATTTCTGCGGCATAAAATCGACATTCAGTTCGAAGAAAGAGAACAAACTCCGGATATCATCCTTGTAAATCCGCACGGGAGCGATGTCATTCTCTTCGTCGGGTTCGACCAGGAAAGGCGCGATAGCCACGTTCGTTTCGGAAAAATCCGCAGCTACTTCGAAGCTCACCGGCAGACTGCTCCGCACCTCGCCGTACAGATCGAGCGTATTGACCGGATCGACGGTACCCTCGGGATCGAGGTTGTCGGCAAGCATATCGATCAAATCATCGTCGACATCCAACGTCGCATTATAAGTAATCGTATTGATTTTAATCTGGGAAAGAAATTCCCGCGCCAGCTCGCCCATCGTATCGCGCAACGCTTCGCCAGCCTCGTTGTCCTCGCCGAAAAACTTCTTGAATTCCGCCTTGAAAAGCTCCTCGCTATCGGCCGGAATCAACGCCGTAAAACGCTCGCGGTAACCTTCGTTGGACCAAATCAGATCGACCACTTCGTCCATTTTTTTCGATCCGGGAACGAGCATCTCGTCGATAAGAGCCTCCAGCATTCCGTCCAGATAAGTTCCATCGCTCGAAAGACGGACGATATCGACCCACTCCGCATTGCCCGGGAGCGTCGTCGGCAACCAGATATCGACCTCGTCGAAAATAGCGCGGATATCCGCACTGCCGTCCTGCAACTCGTCCATTCCGACCGTGATCTGCGCCAACGGCATAATCCATTCGCTCTGGTCGTTGCCGATGGTTACATCGCCGGATTCGATCTTGTTCAGATCATACGCCTTGTCGCACCCGAAGCAGAGCGAAAGAATACATAACAGGAATAAAAAATTTTTCATAGGCAGATTTTGCTCAATAAAACGGCCCAAAGGTATAATGTTTTCGACAAATAATCAAAATATAAATACTTTTCAACCACGAACAATCTGTTCAATCGACGACTTCTGCCGAAAAACTCCGGCTCATTCTCCGATTCAGCGCACGGCAGAGGTCTTTGTTAAAATTTTGCTACTTTTGCGACAGATGGACAACGTAAAAAAATACGGGTTGAAAGAACAGGTGGCCCTGCTGCCTCTGTCACCGGGCGTATATCAGTTTCTGGACAAGAACGGGACGATCATCTACGTCGGCAAAGCCAAAAGCCTGCGCAAGCGGGTCAGCTCGTATTTCATGCAGAACAAGGAACACAGCGCCAAGGTACAGGTACTCGTGAGGCAGATCGCTGCGATCCGGCACATCGTCGTCGATACCGAAACGGACGCCCTGCTGCTCGAAAACTCGTTGATCAAGACCCTCCAGCCGCGCTACAACATCCTGCTCAAGGACGACAAGACCTATCCCTGGATCGTCGTGCGCCGCGAACCGTTCCCGCGCGTACAGTCCACCCGCATCCTCAACCGCGACGGCTCCCAATATTTCGGTCCCTACGGCTCGGTAATGATGCAGCGCAGTATCCTGGAGTTTATCCGCGAGGTGATTCCCCTGCGAACCTGCAAACTCAACCTCGCCCCGGAGTTGATCGCCAGAGATAAATATACGGTCTGCCTGCAATACCACCTGGGCAACTGCAAGGGACCTTGCGTGGGAGCGCAAAGCGAAGAAGAATACGACGCACTGGTCGATATGACGGTTTCGATTCTCAAAGGCGACCTGCGCCCCGTGCGTACCTATCTTGAAAAAGAGATGGAGGCAGCCGCCCGAAACCTGAAATTCGAAGTCGCACAACGCTACAAGACACGCCTCGACGCCCTGGACAACTATTCGAGCAAATCGGTGATCGTCAGCGCACGCATCGTGGACGTGGACGTCTTCTCCCTGCTGGTGGACGACGATGTGGCCTACTGCAATTTCCTGCGCATCCGCCACGGTTCGGTCGTGGGCGTCTATACGATACGGCTCACCACGGGCATCGACACCGATCCGGCCCAAATGCTGACCCTGGCCATCCAGCACATCGCCGAAACGATCGCCGGAACGCTGGCCAAAGAGGTCATCGTTCCCTACCTCCCCTCGGCCGCGCAACTTTTCGACGGAGTGACCTTCACCGTTCCCAAACGGGGCGAAAAACTCGATCTGCTGGAGTTCTCGCTCAAGAGCGCCCGTATCTATCGCGCCGAACAACTCAAGAACCTCGAGATCAAGAATCCCGAGCGGCATACCGAACGCCTGATGGCCACCATGCAAAAGGAGCTGCACCT
>ERZ838483.2559-NODE-2559-length-10134-cov-15.282171_pt1 | contig 10134 bp, 8 predicted proteins | sample MGYA00519939_ERZ838483 | MGnify/ENA primary metagenome ERZ838483 (study PRJEB31850, sample SAMEA3708836) | human gut metagenome | biome: human gut; feature: human-associated habitat; material: faeces | place: China | collected 2014 ... | reverse complement strand
CCAGACCGTGCTTGTACAGCTGCAGGAAGATCCACTGGGTCCACTTGTAGTATTCAGGGTCGGTGGTGTTGATCTCACGGTCCCAGTCAAAGGAGAAGCCCAGGCTCTTGAGCTGCTGGCGGAAGCGGTCCACATTCTTCTTGGTCACGATGGCCGGATGGATGTGGTTCTTCATGGCGAAGTTTTCGGTCGGCAGGCCGAAAGCGTCCCAGCCCATGGGGTACAGCACGTTATAGCCGTTCTTGCGGCGCTTGCGGCTGACGACATCCAGCGCGGTGTAGCTGCGCGGGTGGCCGACGTGCAGACCGGCACCCGACGGGTACGGGAACTCTACCAGGGCATAGAACTTGGGTTTAGAGTGGTCGATCTCAACATGGAACGTCTTCTCGTCTTCCCATGTCTTCTGCCACTTGGCCTCAACGGCCTTGTAATCATACTTCATGTTTGTAATCAGCTCCAGACTTTATCCAAAATAGCAATTTATTTCAGGCGGCCCCACCCTCTCAGGCGCTTCGTGCCAAAAAGGAACAAGGTGGCATCGCGCAGCAGACGGAGAGGGCAAGCCCGTTTGCCTTTACAGAGAGTGATCCGGGGTCAGGTACTCCGAGATATCAATGGGCTCGCCGTCGGCCCACAGGTGCTCCAGGTCATAGTAGGTGCGGGTGTTGGGCACAAAGACGTGCACGATGACGTTGGAGTAATCCAGCAGCACCCAGTTCTTGGAGTCAAAGCCCTCGGTGTTGTAGGGCTTGATGCCTTTCTGGGAGAGCTCAAAATCCACTTCGTCGGCCAGTGCCGCCACCTGGGTGGTGGAGGTGCCGGACGCAATGACAAAGTAATCGGTCAGCACGGTCAGGCTCTCCACCTTGAGCACCCGCACGTCCTGGGCCTTTTTCTTATCAAGGATCTTCGCAATTTCAATGGCGAGGGTCTTGCTGTCCATCTTGTTATCCATAGTTTTCTCCTATCTGTAAGATCAGCTGTTTGCAGGCTGACCGTCGGTGGTGGTAGCGCCCGCCACATCGGTGTCGCCGCTGAGGATGGCGTCGTCGGACTCCTTATCCAGCTGGCCGACGAACTGTACGTTGGCGCTGGTGGAAGCCGTGCCGTGGGGCCAGCTGTCGGTGACGAGGTTCAGCTCGCTGGCGTCCACCGGGCCGGTGTAGTTGCGGAAATAGGTGTTGAGCAGCTCTGCAATGGAGCCCTTGTCCGGCGCCACGCAGGAGTAGCCGTCAAAGCTGTCGGTCTTGCCCACGTTGGGCACGCCCATAAACACGGGCGTCTGGGCCAGCATGATATTGCCGCTGTCAATGCGGGTAAAGGACACCAGCATCTTGGCAATGGTGGTCAGGTCCATATCGGTGTGGATATAGTTGTTGAACACCAGCGGCAGCTGGTTGAGCACATCGGTGATGCCCATGTTCCGCACCCGCTTGAACAGGCCGGCATAGAAATAGCGCTGCATGTTCAGGCGGTCGATGTCGGAGTTGGAGTAGCCCTCACCGTGGCGGCAGCGGACAAAAAACTCCGCCGAAGCGCCGTCCAGGTTGCGGTAGCCCTGCTTGAGGGCGCTGCCCGCAAAGGACATATCGTGGGGGATATACACCTCGATGCCGCCAAAGTTATCCACCATTTCCACCAGCGCCTGCATGTCAATGGTGACATAGTAGTCGATGGGGAGCTTGTACTGGTCATAGATGACCTCTGCCAGCGCCGCGATGCTACCGTTGTTGGACAGAGCCACCGAGTTGATCTGGTAGTTGGAGGCGGCGTAGGTCTTGCCGTTGGAGAGGGTCACTTTCCGGCTCGTGGTAGCCACCAGACTGTTGCGGGGGATCTGCAGCATCCGCAGGGCACCGCCCTTGATATCAAACTGGCAGTAGAGGATCATGTCCGTCATACCGTCGTTGGAAGACGAATCGCTGTAGTTGCGGCCCTCTTCGTAGTCGATGCCGCAGACCAGGATGTTGACCACATCGCCCTTGTACTCTTCCAGCGTCTGGATCTCCTGGGTGATGGAGGGGGCATCCTCTTCCGGCTTCAGGTTATCTTCCACCTTGGTCACCATGCTGGCCGCGTAGACCACCACGCCGGACAGCAGTGCCACCACCGCCAGCGTGACCGCCAGCGGCAGCCAGAGCGGCGTCTTCTTTTTCTTTTTGCGGCGGCGTCCGCCGCTGCCCTGCGGGGCAGCGTGTTTGGGCGGCAGGTTCCCGCCGCCGTTTCCGCCCGTGCCACCGCTGCTGGCAGCAGGCATTTTCAGGCCCAGCTCCTGCCGGGTATCCGGCTCCGGGCGGGCCTTGGCTTTGGGCAGCTCCTGCGGGGCGGCCGGTTCTTCCGGCTGGAAGAAATCCGGCTGGCCGTTCAGGGATGTCTTGGAGGCCGGAGCCTCCGCGGGGCGCTTCTCCGTCGGGCGGTTCAGCGAGCGTTCTGTATTGATACGACGCGGAGCTTCACTCATTCGTTTTATTCCTTCCGGTTGTTGTGCGGGCCCGTGGGACACTTCCCTCAAAAAGCTCGCCATATCTTTTAGTATAACATCGTTCCCCGTAATCTGCAATCCGTTTTCTGCGCAGAGGGGCGCGTTTGCTCAGCCGCAGGCGTCCACCCGGGCCTTGATGTCATCGTAAGCGGCCTTGGACACGGGATCCAGCGGCTTGCCCTGGGAGAGAACAAAATCATTCGTCTGCTTGAGGGCAGCCAGCATGGCGGCGTCCAGATCTTTCAGTTCCAGCTTCCGCAGCTTGTTCACGCCCGGCCAGTCCCGCTCGGCACTGGTCATATCGGCCAGGTAAACGATCTTGTCCAGCTTGCTCATGCCCGGCTTGCCTGCCGTGTGGCAGGCGATGGCCGAGAGGATGGCCTCGTCCTCCACGCCCCACTGGGTGCGGGCCAGGATGGAAGCACAGATGCCGTGCCACACCGGGGTGGGGCGGCTCTCGCCGCCCTCGGCGTACTGGGGGTACTGGCGCATGATCTCGCGCATCTCGTCCTTGCTGATCTCCTTGGCGGAGTCGTGCAGGATGGCGGCCAGCGCTGCTTTTTCCTCGTCCGCCCCATACCGCTTTGCCAGCTTGACAGCCATTTTTTTCACGTTGATGGTGTGCTCATACCGCTTATCGCTCAGGCGGCCGCGCACAAGCTCCTTTGCCTGTTTCAAGTTCATGGTATTGGTTCAATCTCCCTTTGCCCGGTAGAGGCCCTCCCGCGCGATGACGCGCTGGACCAGAGCCGGGAGTTCGTTTTCACAGCTTTCGCCCCCTGCAAGGCGGGCACGGATGTCACTGCTGGCCATGGGCAGCGCCGTGACCGGCGCAAACAGCACCCGGCTCCCGCCGGGGTCCAGCTGCTCCGCCTTGGCCTGAAGCGCGGGGATGTCCCCGGTGTTCCGGCTCGTGACCACCAGATGGGCCAGCCGCAGGATATCCTGCCAGCGGTGCCACCCGTCAAACGAGAGGAGCATATCACTGCCAATGGCAAGATACAGCTCTGCCCCCGGGTACTGCCGCGCCAGCATTTCCAGCGTGAGCACCGTGTAATTCCGGCGGCCTGCCGCAGCCTGCTCAATTTCCCAGGTGCTGACATGCAGTGCCCGGGCTGCCGCCCGCGGCCCCTGCACGGCTTCCACAAAGCAGCCGCACATCTCGGCCCGCAGAGCGCCGGGTGTCTCCGACATCTGTTTGAACGGCGAGACCCCCGCCGGCATGACCACGATCTCATCCGGCTGCACGCGGGACGCCGCCGCCCGGAGGTTGTTCAGGTGGCCGTAGTGGGGCGGGTCGAACGTGCCGCCGTAAAGCAGAATTTTCATTATTTCAGCAGGTCCGCGTAAGCGCTGTCCTTTTTCTTCTGCAGGTAGAGCACGAATTTGGAGCCGATGACCTGCACGCAGTCGGCGCCGGTGGCCTCTGCCAGCTTGATGGAAGCCTCGCGGGCATTGTACATGCTGTTCTCCAGCACCTTGAGCTTGATGAGTTCCCGGGCTTCCAGGCAGTCCTTGACGCCCTGGATCATGGTCTCGTCGATCTCGCCCTTCCCCACGATGAAAACGGGGTCCATGGTGTTTGCTTTGCCGCGCAGGATGGCGCGCTGTTTGCTCGTCAACATAATTGTTTCTCCTTTGTATGCGTGTATGCGTATGTTTTCATTGGATATCGGGAAGTTTCTCCGAGGAAGCTCCCCGCTGTCCAGCTCATTTTGCTAAAAACTTCGGTAATTCTTCTTCGAGTTTTGCCAGCGCGTTGCCGCGGTGGCTGATGGCGTCTTTTTCGTCCGGGGTCAGCTGGGCGTAGCTGCGGCCCTCTGTGTTGGGGCGCTTGCCTGTTTTGCCCACGCCGCACTCGTCCGGGATGAACAGCGGGTCGTAGCCAAAACCGTAATCCCCGGCCAGCCGCTCAAAAGCCACGTTTCCCGGGCACTCGCCCATGCAGGTGAGGTGCTTGCCGTCCGGCAGGATGAAGCAGACCGCCGAGACGAACTTCGCGCCCCGCTTGCCCGCCGGGACATCTTTCATGTTTTCCAGCAGTTTATCATTGTTGGCTTCATCGTCGCCGTGGTGGCCGCAGTAGCGGGCGCTGTAAACACCCGGGGCCCCATCCAGAGCATCCACGCAGAGGCCGGAGTCATCGGCGATGGTGGCCATGCCGCTGGCTTTGCAGATGGTCTCGGCCTTGATGAGGGCATTGGCCGCAAAGGTGGTGCCCGTTTCCTCGGGCTCAAGGGTGATGCCCAGCTCTTTCTGGCTCACCACCTCGTGGCCCTGCGCTTCCAGAATGCGGCGCAGCTCCCGGAGCTTGCCCGCATTGCCTGTTGCTGCACAAATTTTCATATTGCTTCTTCCTCCCGTTTGTTCCAACGTTCGCGTCTTCTCAAAACTCGCCCTCTTTGCCAAGGGCTCCCCTGCTCGAAAAGACTCCCCCCGGCCGGGGGAGGTGGCACGAAAGTGCCGAAAGGGGAGCGGCTGGCATCGCGCAAGCGATGACTGAGAGGTTTTTTAGTGCTTCCATCCCGTGCGGGGGATCAACTCTTCCACAAAGCCCTCCGGGGTGAACGGGAGCAAGTCGTCGATGCCCTCGCCCACGCCGATGAACCGGACAGGCAGGCCCAGCCGCTGCTTGACGGCCACCACGCAGCCGCCCTTGGCGGTGCCGTCCAGCTTGGTCAGGATAATGCCGGTGGCGCTGGCCGCCTTGCAGAATTCCTTGGCCTGGCTGATGGCGTTCTGGCCCGTGATGGCGTCCAGCACCAGCAGCGTTTCCAGGCTGGACTCCGGAGAAGCCTTTTTGACACTGCGGCTGATCTTGGACAGCTCTGCCATCAGGTTTGCCTTGTTGTGCAGGCGTCCGGCCGTGTCGGCAATGACCATGTCATAGCCCTTGGCCGTGGCCGATTTAACGGTGTCAAAGATGACTGCCGCCGGGTCCGCGCCCTCGCCTGCCTTGACGAGGGGCACGCCGGCCCGGTCCGCCCAGATCTCCAGCTGCTCGCTGGCGGCGGCACGGAATGTATCACCGGCCGCCAGCATCACCTTGCGGCCCTGACGGGTATAGTAATCGGCCAGCTTGGCAATGCTGGTGGTCTTGCCCACGCCATTGACGCCGATGACCAGGATCACCGCCGGGTGCCCGTCCAGCGCCATCTCGGCCTCCGGCTGCATCTCCTCGGCAATGAGGTCCCGCAGCTCGTCGGCGGCCTGCTCACCGGTCTTCAGGCCTTTCTCGTTCACCCGGTCGCGCAGCTTGTCCACCAGTTTGATGGCCACTTCGCCGCCCACGTCGGCCAGGATAAGCTGTTCTTCCAGGCTGTCGTAGAGGTCATCGTCGATCTTGCTGCCGGTCAGTGTATTGAGGATGTTGCCCCAGAAGCCCGTGCGGGTCTTCTCCAGGCCATCTTTCATTTTATCTTTTTCTTTTTTGCCAAATCCAAAGAGTCCCATGGTCGGCCTCCCTTATCGTATGCGTTTTGTGCTTTTTTCCGCCTTATCCTCCGTACAACCTCTCAGTCGAGCTTCGCTCGCCAGCCGCTCCCCTTTCGGCACTTTCGTGCCACCTCCCCCGGCCGGGGGAGTCTTTCCTGGCAGGGGAGCCTTTGGCAAAGAGATGGAGTTGAATCGACTGCCAAGGCCTCCCCTCATCAGGGGAGGTGGCACGCCGCAGGCGTGACGGAGAGGTTTTTCCTATTATAACTAAGAAACGAGTGTCGCGTCAACATGCTCCAGGTCCAGTTTGAGCAGTTTGGAGACACCGTCCTCCTGCATGGTGACACCATACAGCACGTTGGCGGCCTCCATGGTGCCCCGGCGGTGCGTGATGACGATGAACTGCGTCTTATCGCTCACCCGGCGCAGGTACTGGGCAAACCGGCCCACGTTGGCGTCATCCAGCGCGGCCTCGATCTCGTCCAGAATGCAGAACGGAGCCGGGTTGACGGCCAGAATCGCAAAGTAGATACTGATGGCCACCAGCGCCTGCTCGCCGCCTGAGAGAGCTTCCAGGTTCTTGATGACCTTGCCCGGCGGTGCCACCCGGATGCCAATGCCGCTGGAGAGGACATCGCTCTCGTCTTCCAGGATCAGGCTGGCCTCACCGCCGCCGAACAGCTCGGTAAAGACACGGCCAAAGTTTTCGTTGATGGCACGGAAACTGTCCGAGAAGATTTCCCGCATCTGCCCGCAGAGGTTCGATATCATCCGGGTCAGCTCGTTTTTGCTGCCCTCCACATCGGCCACCTGGGCGCTCAGGGCGTCGTACCGGGTCTTCACTTCCTGATACTCTTCAATGGCGCTGACGTTGACATTGCCCAGCGCGCGTATTTTGCCGCGCAGGTCGGATACCTGGGCCCGCAGCGCCGTGACGCTTTCGAACTCCACACAGAGCTCTTCGGCCTGGCTCACGGTCAGCTGGTATTCATCCCAGAGCTTGGCGGCGGTCTGGTCGTATTCTGCCTCAGCGGCAGCTTTCCGCTCGGCCAGGCGGGCCATCTCCCGGCTCATCTCTTCGCGGCTGTCGGCCGCGGCGCGGCCCCTTGCCAGTGCCTCGGTCTCGGCCTGCTGGCGGCCCAGCCGCTGCTCGGTCGCTTTGCGGATGGCCGCCTCTTTCTCCGCGATCTTTCCCGTGCTGTCGGTCTTGGCTTTGCGGATGGCCTCGATCTCGGCCCGGCAGGCATCGCTGCGCCGGGCCAGCGCGTTCCTGTTTTCTTCCAGCAGGGCACGGCGGCTGGCGGTATCCGCCGCCCGCTGTTCCAGCGCGGCGATCTGCGCCTGCGCCAGCTCGGCATCTTTCTGGCGGCTGACCTGTTCCAGCCGCTTGGCACTCTGCTGCTCGGCCAGCACCCGCTGCCGGGTCAGGAAGGCGTCGTCCCCCTCGGCCAGCCGGTTCAGCTCCTCGGAACATGCTTCGATTCTTTCCGTCAGCGCTTTCTCGTCCGCCTGGGCCTGGGCGGCTTTTTCCCCGCTGGCATCCAGCTGGGCATTCAGTTGGTCGATCTCTGCCTGTCGGGCCGTCCGGGCCGTTTCGGCCTGCTCCACGGCTGCTTCCAGCCGTTTGCGTTCCGCTTCGGCCCGGACGCGGTCGTTGGCGGTGGTGATCTGCTCACTGGCCGTAGCGGTCAGCTCTGCGGAAATCGCGTCCGTCTGGCTTTTGAGCTGGTCCGTCTTCTCCTGCGCGGCCAGACAGTCTTTCTGGAGCTTTGCAGCCTTGAGCCGCAGCTCCTCCATCTCCTGCTTGCGGGTGAACAACCCCGCTGACCGCTGGACGCTGCCGCCTGTAAAACTGCCGCCCGCGTTGATGACCTGCCCGTCCAGCGTGACCACTTTGTTGTGGTAGCCGTTGTCCCGGGCCACCCGGGAGGCCTCGTTGATGTCGTCCACCACGATGATGCGGCCCAGCAGGTTGGAGACGATATTGGCGTATCGTTTCTCTGCTTTGACAAGAGCCGACGCCAGCTTTGCCGAGCCGGACAGCCGCCCCCGGAACACGCCGGGCTGGACGGTATCCAGCGGCAGGAACGTGGCGCGGCCCGCGTTCTCGCTCCGCAGCAGAGCAATGCCCGCCTTGGCGGCGGCTTCGTTCTCCACCACGATGTTCTGCAGCGCCCCGCCGAGGGCCGTCTCAATGGCCACCTCCCGCCCGGGCTCCACTTCCAGAATGGCGGACACCGGCCCGATAACGCCCCGCAGCCGGCGGGCGGACGCCGCCCGCATAACAGTCTTGACGGAGTTCTGGTAGCCGTCCATGTTCTTTTCCAGCTCCCGCAGCACGGAGAGCCTCTGGCGGGCCGCGTCCAGCTCCCGGCCCAGCCGCTGTTCGGCGGTGTCAGCCTCGTCCAGAGCGGCCCGGCGGTTCTTGAGCTTGAGCTCCAGCCCCGCCCGGATGTTTGCCAGCTGCTTTTCGTTCTGTTCCAGCATGGTCTGGTACTGGATGGTATCGGCCAGATCCTGCTTTGCGTCGTCCCGCTGGACCGCCAGCGTCTCCGCTGCCTGTTCCAGGTCGGGCAGGCGCTGCCGGGCCGTCTCGGAGGCGGCTTCAGCGGCGGCCTTTGCCACCTGCGCCTCGGTGCGCTTGGCGGTCAGCTCCGCCACCTCGGCGCGCAGCGTGTCCCGCCGGGCCCCGCTGGCGTTGTTTTCGCTGGTCAGGCTGGCCAGCTCCTCGTTCAGGGCGGCCAGCTCCGCGGCCAGCTTCTGCCCGGCTGCCTCCATGGATTTTGCCACGGCGCGGTGCCGTTCCAGCGCCGCGGCGGCTTCGGAGCGGTCCTGCTCCCCTGCCGCGATCTCCCGCTGCAGGTCGGCGGCGCTCTCCTCGTTGCGGGCAATGTCGTTTTCCAGCACGGCGATCCGGCTCTCGCTGCCGCTGATCTGCTCCGTGATGCTGCGGATATCCCCATTCAGGCGCTCGACCGTGATGGTCAGTTGCTGTGCCTGCATCCGGATCTCCTCAGCCTCGGCTTCCGCAGCCTTGGTCTCCCGGTCAAACCGCTCGTAATCCGCCTGTGCGGTCTCATAGTCCCGCACCTGCTGGCGCACGGCTTCCCGGGCCCGGTGGACGCCGTCCGTCCAGAGGGTGACTTCCAGCGTCTTGCGCCGGGCACTCAGCTCCAGAAATTTCCGGGCTTTCTCGCTTTCTTTTTCCAGCGGGCCCACTCGGCTTTCCAGCTCGCCCAGGATGTCCCGCAGGCGTTCCAGATTGTCCGCTGCCGCCGCCAGCCTCCGCTCCGCCTCATTTTTGCGGTAGCGGTATTTGGCAATGCCGCAGGCTTCCTCAAAGATCTCCCGGCGTTCGCTGCTCTTGGCCGCCACGATCTCTGCAACGCGGCCCTGCCCGATGACGGAATAGCCGTCCCGGCCGATGCCGGTGTCCAGCAGCAACTCGTAGACATCCCGCAGACGGCAGACCTGCCCGTTGATGCTGTATTCACTTTCGCCAGAGCGATAATACTTGCGGCCGATGGTCACTTCGTCTGCATCCAGATCCACTGTGTGGGCGCTGTTGTCCAGCGTCAGGCGCACCTGAGCAAACCCCATGGCCCCCCGGCGGCGGGTGCCGCCGAAGATGACATCCTCCATCTTGCCTGCCGCCCGCAGCTGGCGGGTGCTGGTCTCGCCCAGCACCCAGCGCACCGCGTCCGAAAGGTTGGATTTGCCCGAGCCATTGGGGCCTACCACGCCGGTAACGCCCTCGTCAAACCGGATCTTGACCTTATCGGGGAAGCTTTTAAAGCCCTGGATCTCCAGCTCTTTGAATACCATTTACTGTTCCTTTATCACACCCAGCAGCTTGAGCGCCTCGCGGGCGGCGTGCTGCTCCGCGACTTTCTTGCTGCGGCCCTCGCCGCGGGCGACTTTGTCCGAGTTGAAGCGGACGGCCACCACAAAGTGCTTGTCGTGGTCGGGGCCGGATTCCTGCTCCACCACATAGCTCAACCGCTCCTCGGGGTTCTGCTGCACGATCTCCTGCAGGCGGGTCTTGTAGTCCGCCTCGGCGTGCTTGCCCTCGGTGATAAAGGGCAGGATGAAATTGCGGGCCACCTCCATGCCGCCATCCAGATACAAAGCGGCAATGACGGCCTCAAAGGCATCGGACACCACGCTGGGGCGGGTGCGGCCGCCGCAGCGCTCCTCGCCGCGGCCCAGGCGCAGAT
>ERZ838483.2558-NODE-2558-length-10137-cov-2.590756_pt1 | contig 10137 bp, 9 predicted proteins | sample MGYA00519939_ERZ838483 | MGnify/ENA primary metagenome ERZ838483 (study PRJEB31850, sample SAMEA3708836) | human gut metagenome | biome: human gut; feature: human-associated habitat; material: faeces | place: China | collected 2014 ... | reverse complement strand
CCGCCGAGATGGCGACTCCGCAAAGGATCATCGGCTCCTCGTCCGTCTCGTACATATCCGTGATGATCAGCGACTTGGAAAGCTTCGAGTAGTCTTTCTCGCTCATATATACCTCCGTTCACTCGGTTTCGATTCTAATGGCCAAGAGACGTTCTCTCTAGCCTGGATCAGCTCCAATCGTCGTCGTGCGACGAACCAACCCGGATGCAGCAGTAGCCGACGAAGGCGCAGGCGCTCATGAGGAATCCCGCGAAGAACAGCAGCACCTGCATTGCTACTGCACCTCCTCGACTGCGTACACGACGGTCCTGGAGTTGCTCGTCTCGGACGAGCAGGTCACGAATGCGTACACCCTCGAATTATCGGGGATTTCGCCGAGAATGACCTCGCTCTCCTCGGATTCCCGGCCCATATAGGCGGTGAGCTCATCTTGGTCATCGAACGCGAGCAGGACGCCCCTGTCGTTCGCGTTGACGACGTTCACGAGCTTCGGCACGAGGTGGATGGTTCGCGAAGGGGTGTAGAGGACGATCTCGCCATGCCCCTCGGCGAAAGCCCTATCGCTGAATTTGGCTAGGTCGGCGAACATCGTCCCATCGGACATATGATGGCCGTAGATCATCACCAGGTAGCTCTCTAGCCCGTCCGAGCATCCGTTCGCGATATAGGGTGTTCCCCACGCGGAGTAGTTCCCCTCTACGTCATGGAACAGGTAGAACCCGGGGTCTGCGGCGCTGCCCTCGACCACCGGGTAGTCGATCGAGGTGCCGGGAACGTAGACCCAGGCGACGACGTTCCGGGGGAGCACGTCCCAATCGATCGAGCGCTCCTGCCCGCCTTGCTGCGGTTCCACGACGGCATCCCTTACCGAAGGCGGGATGTTCGGCGGCGTTCTCCACTGCCCCGCGAGCAGCAGGGATATTCCGAGCAGTATGGCCACGACCGATGCGGCGGTCGCGATTCTCTTTGTGGTTCTCTTCATATCGGCATAGCAGAGGGGCTGCCGGACGGATGCCCCGCAGCCCCTGTTCGCTATTCGCTCACCTCCTCAGAGGATTTGTTGTCCTTCTCGGCCTCAGAGCCCTTCCTGCGTGGTCTTGCGCCCAGTATATGCTCCTATCATCGCCAAAGTAACGAGTACCAACGGTGAGCAACGTTATATTGTCTATTCAGGTGAGCACTCAATACCAATTAAAACGGAATCGGGAGACTTGATTGAAATTGTTCCTCAAGATGGAAACGACCTACCAGCATTGGAGATCTACCCTTTCGAATCGGTCACACTTGACCTCGCTGGTGAAACGGTAGAATTCGAACATTATATTGCCCCTCGTGGCACCTCAAGAATTCAAAACGGCACGATTTATTATGGTGGTGCTTTCTTCGACATCTCAATCAACGGAGAACTCACTCTTGAAAACCTTACATTCACTCGCCTGGCTACGTTTTACGTGCAACCCGCCGCAACGCTCGTTGTCAGCAACAACGTAACCTTTCCAAACGGGGCACGGTTTTCAGGCGGCGGCACCATCAAAACTGCCTGCACCGATGCCGGAAACTACGGAAACAGCGTTACGGTAGAAAAACAACACATTTGGAATGAAGGTGAATTTGAAAAGGGGCAGGTAGTCTACACGTGTACAGCATGTGGCGATACCCGCACCGAAGGCGATAATCTCGTCCTTGGCAACGTGGACATTGAATTCGGTAACGTTGGCTTAACCTATGATGGCGCAGAAATAACCGCTAGCGATCTTGGACTCAATGCGAAGCGCGGAGAAACAGACGCCTCAAACGAAATCGCTTTCTCGTATGCCCCTATCCTCTCCGACGGCTCATTCGATGAGAAGATGGACGGATTGCCCTCCGAAGCAGGCACCTACCGTATCACGGCATCTCTTCCAACAACAATCTCAGGAGGCACGGCCTACATACACAAGAGCACAAACCATGACATCACAATCTCTCCCAAGCCAGTAGAGGTTTCTGTCAGCGGCTTGTCTGCCGCAAATAAACCCTCCGACGGCACTACAGATGTCAAGGTTGATACCTCGGGCATCAACCTCTCACTTTCAGGCGTTTTGCCGCAAGACAACGGCTCTGTCAAACTTACTTACGATACCGCCGTAGGACAATTTAGCGATGCAACCGCAGGTGAGAACAAGCCTGTACAGCTGACTCTCGAAGGGGCAAAACTCAGTAATTCCAACTACACGTTCTCTGGCACGGCTCAAACCGATGCAACAGCAACCATTGCACCACGCGAGGTTGGTCTTATCTGGAACAACACCGAAAATCGCGTCTCTGGCGATGGCCTGAGTGTAACTGCCGAACTCACAAACACCGTAGCTGGCGATGATGTTTACGCCATAGTAAATGGCGGAGATGCAACAGCGGCTGGAACCCATACCGCATCGGCAACAATCGCAGGCTCCGATGCAGGCAATTATGTCTTTTCAGCTGACACATCTACAAACGTAAGCTATAGCATTGTTTCAGCTACAGGGATTGAAGGAGAAGATTCTTCCCAGCCTAATTCCTCTGGACAGAACGAATCCTCAAAACTCGAATCAGGCGACAATTCGTCTCAGCAGACTACTCCAACAACCAGCGACTCTAACGGACTCATACCGATTGCGCTACTCATCATAGGTGGCTGTGCGGCAGTGATAATAGGTATTTGCCTTCGTCACCGAAACTAACACTAGAGACTTACCCTCTTCATAAAATCAAGAGCGCATGGAACATTTTCAAGCCAACGATTTAAACCATGCGCTCCGCACCCTCTAATTAAGTCATAATTCTTGGAAAAAGAGTCTCGCTATTACGAAATTACGCCCTACTCTTCGCCCTCTTCTCCCCGTTCATAAGGAGTAAATTCGGCAAGGAAGCCCTTTTGATCAAGCGCTTCCTCAATTTCATCCAGCACTTCTTGCGATTCTGCGCTTATATGATGAAAGTGATAGTTACTCGTAATGGCCGATAAAGGACTCGAAACACCATTTTTAAGATCAGCTACAAATCTTTGAACATCTCTGCGATTTTTGATGTTTAAAGGAGCTTCTAACTTTGCATACGTTCTGTGATTTACCAAAACATCTTCAACGCAACCGCCCAAATCAACAACAAGATTGAGCTCTTCTTCAATTTGATCAAACCCATGGCGTACTTTTACTAATTTGCAAGGCTGGGTATTGGAATCATTCAAAAGGTAACCACGATTGGTTGAAATAATGTCGTATCCCGCAGTACGGAGTAGCGCGATATCCTGCACAATAATCTGCCTGCTAACTCCAAGCTTTTCTCCCAAGGCTGTCCCCGATAAAGGAGTTTTGCTGGTCTGCAGAGTCCTAATTATTTCTTTGCGACGGGGAGAATCCACCATGAGAAAGCCTCTCTAAAAACTTTACTTTTCGTCTTTCTGAAACAAAAGCACTACTCCATTTTACGAAAGGCTCGTAATCAAATAAACAGATTACTTTAAAGCTCTAGCCGCAACTCTCAAGAAAATAGCTTTGCACCGAGAATAGAATGACACTTTAAAAGCTACTACACTACTTGATTCGCTGAATTCTTAGATGGCTGCTTCATCCATCTCCATCGCTCTCGTTCCTACTTTTTCATCACTTGTATCGCTTAAGGGCTTCCCCTTCGTTTCCATTCCGAAAAGCGCAATTACTACCGCTACTACCGCAAACGCAGAAGCGAGCATTATGAAAACTACGGTAAAGCCTATGCCCTCACCAAATGAAGCATAGACTAAAGGCACAATAAACGGAGCAACAAAAGCACCGATACGACCAAAGCATGCCGCCCAGCCAGTACCCGAACCACGCACATCGGTCGGATATACCTCAGGTGTGTAAGAATACACGCAACCCCAAGCACCAAGAGCGAAGAAATAAAGCAAGCAACCCGTTGCTAATACTGCCATTTCTGATCCCGCATGACCAAACAGCCATGCGGCAAATGCCGTACCTGCAAAGTAAGCAATAAGAACTTTCTTTCTACCAATTCGCTCAATAAGCCATGCCGCACTAAAGTAGCCGGGAAGCTGAGCCAAACACATGATTACCGTAAAACCAAAACTTTGCACCAAGGAAAATCCATGAGCTACCAGCAAGCTTGGCGTCCACAAAACAAAACCGTAATAACCAAAATTAATACCAAACCAGATAACCCACAAAACTAACGTTGCACGAAGATTGTTTTTTGACCACAGCTGAGAAAACGATTTCCACGCAGAAGTTTTGATTGCACTCAACTGCGTCTTTTTATTGTCGGGAACAACAATATCAGCCTCTGCCTCCATTTTGGCAACAATCTCATCAGCCTGTTTATGCTTACCGACCAAATCAAGATATCTTGGAGACTCCGGGACCATAATGCGAAGTACCGCAGCAAATAAAGCAGGAACAGCTCCCACTAAGAAGGCAACGCGCCATCCATATACGGGAGCAAATAAGCAACAAGCGCTGCAATAATCCAACCCCATGCCCAGAAGCTTTCTAAAAGAACCACGTTTCTACCGCGATATTTAAGTGGCGAAAACTCGCTAACCAGCGTTGATGCTGCTGGTAATTCGCCGCCAAGACCAAGGCCAGTAATAAAGCGGCACACAACCAACATGGTGAAATTAGCAGATATGCCACAAAGAAAGCTTCCTACACTATACATGAGCAAAGTGAACAAAATTACCTTACGACGACCCCATTTATCTGAAGCGATGCCCGAAAATGCCGCACCAATAATCATGCCAAAGGTGCCCGCACTTGCCAGCATGCTCTGCTGTAAGGGGGATAAAACCCAGTCGCTGCCCACTGCCGCCAAAACGCCTGAAACCATACCTTGGTCCATGGCATCAAAAAGCCAGCCAATGCCAACTATCAAGAGGATCTTGTTCATGGTAGGTGTCATAGGAAGACGTTCAAGTCTCTGTGAAATGTTCATTATCTCCTGCTTTGCTAGTTCGTGTTTCATGTTTTCATCTTTAAAGAAGCATGACTAACCATAGCACAGCATATACATCTGACAAGACACTTGTTTTGACAAATTACGAAAAAGAAGGATGCAAGTAGCCTGATCCGAGCCTGTTCCGTATGAAAATGCCCGAAGACAAGAAGATTCTCCAGCTTCTTTTGCTGCTTTTCAAACATAATTAAGGTAACCACAAAAGGGAAAGTTCAAATCTCGAAAACTCCCCCTATTCCATTTTGCAACTTAACGCACTAAATGGAAACGACCCTAAGGAGCCTGCAATGTATGATCTCAAGGCAATCGTCTACGGCACTGCTGTGGGAGATGCCCTCGGAGTACCCTTTGAGTTTCAAGGTCGCAATACCTTTAGATGCACACACATGTCATCTGGTGGCGTACACGGCATGCCTGCCGGAACGTTCTCGGATGATACATCGCTGCTTATTGCCACCTGCGACAGCATTCGCGCCTGCAATGGCAAAATCGATACCAACGACATGGCAAATCGCTTTCGCAACTGGCTCAACAACGGAGACTACGCCATCGATGGTAAGGTATTTGATGTCGGCAATGCTACCGCCACCGCACTCAACGAAGGGCGCGGCCTCACCCACGAGCAATCCAACGGCAACGGCTCGCTTATGCGAATAGCGCCACTTGCACTCACAGATGCCACAGATCAACAAATAACTGAAGTCTCCGCTATCACACATGCCCACCCCATCTCCACCACCGCCTGCATTGTTTTTGTGCACATCCTGCGCAAAGTAATGTACGAAGTAGATCTCCCCGCCGCTATACACAGCACCATCCCCGACAACGAGCAATTCGCTTTTCTTGCCGACATCGAGAATAAGAGCCGCGATGAAATCCAATCCACTGGATTTGTTCTCCACACGCTTGAAGCAGCACTTTGGTGTAACCTCAATACAGAAAGTTACGCTGAATGCGTACGGGAAGCGGTAAATCTTGGTAGCGACACTGACACCACTGCATGCGTGGCAGGAGCACTTGCCGGAGCAATCTATGGATACAACGCAATCCCAGAGCAGTGGCTTAAAACTTTGCGTGGAAAAGACATTATAGATGCCTGTCTCTTTAAAACAGAATGACAGACTGAATGAAGTCGTATTGCCGAGAAAATACAAACTGAGATCTAAATCGAAGATTCTACTGAATTCATTTTAAGTCAAAGTTACGCCTCGAGTTTTAAAACTCCAAAACATTCAGGTTTATGAAAATTGGGAGTGTCGCTTTCTATCGCATTCCACGAAAGATAATGCTTTTGTTCAGTCAGGTTTCCGCACTTGTAAAAGTTGCCACGAAGCTGCATTCCCGATTCCACAAAAAACTCGGGATAAAATGATCTAATAAAATCAAACGGAACGCAGTAGGTAATCTCCCAGCCATCTTCAGTGCGCGTCGATACCGCATTAAAAAGATTATCGGTTCGTACAAGTCGCGTACGATCGGTTTTCGTTGTCCCAATTTGAACACCAACTGCACAATTTGGATTAAATTCCAAATTTAAATAACGCACATCTCCCGTAACTGGCGCGATAAAAAATTCCAAGCAACTATCTTCATAGGTGTTAGCTAAGAGATCCGATTCGGGATATTCGGCACGAATGTGCTCCTCTTGAGCCCACATTCTTACATAAATGCATCATCGCTATAACAAAGTTGCGCATAGGCGGAAATATCAACGGGATCAAGCCATTGTTGGTTGTTTATATCAAGTACTGGAACATTACCCCAATCAGGTTCACCATCCACCCGTACCACAGAATACGTTTTCAGAGAAGATTCATTAACTTCTCCCCCGCTAGCTTTCTCTGTCTCGGATTCAGTTTTGGAAGTATCGTTTTCATTTGAAGTGCCTGCGACAATCCCCGTCTCATCAGAGGAGTCTTCTGTTCCTTGGTTAGAATTCTGCGAGCATCCCGATAAGAAAAAAGAGACCACCAGCATGGAAGTTACCAGCACGACAAGTGCTCTTATCATTTTTCGAGTCATGACAACCTCCACTTCACATCTGAAAGTAATTCAAATCTAAAAGTAACATCCAGTTATTTGACTTCTAAAAAATATCTGGATATTCGATCTGCTGCTTCTCAGTGCGGGGGCACACACTTAAATGGAATTTTAATCATATTTTATTATGACCGTAATTACTTCATATCCTACTTAAGCTCCTTTCGAAGCGCCACGATAACTGCAACAGATATATCACTTCCGAAAAAAGTAATATGATAAGGAGCACACGAAACATTCCTAGACTTACAAAGTTAAGGGCTCGAATATGCTCTAAAACAGACAAAACAAGCATTCAATTGAGGAGCACTACTATGAAAAAAGAAACATTTGACTACATCGCTAAGCGTGTTGATATCCTCGCAGTATCTGATTTCAGCACACAAATTACCAAAGATGCAGCGCTTGCATGGAAAAACGCAGTGGCAGCCGATAATAGCGATGCTGCAGTAGAAGAAGCAACCACTAATTTGCTCAACATCCTTGAAGGTCGCCCCACAACCATTGATGGTGTTATCGCATTTTTAGAGGGTCCAGCAAAAGAAATGATGGGCGAAGAAGCAGCGGCGCAAGGCTTAGCTGCGCAACTTGCCCGCAAAGAAGCTGGAGCTAAATGGTGCGACTGCGAAGCATGCAGCGCTGCAACTGAAATCCTTGCAAAATTTGGGCGCATCGCAGATTTGCCGCAAAACTAGCTTTTTTGCAAAAACTGTTCTTGTCGGGTCGATAATCCCCTATTCAGGGCTTCCAAAAGTCAATATAGCATGTGAATAGGCTATGGATCCAAGTCTCATATTTACCAATTAAATACGCTTTGGCAAATTAACGCTTTATCGGGTTGAAGTTAAACAACGTTACGAAAAAACCTCAACCCGATAAAGCAATTTTTTGCCCAAAAGAAGCATTTTTACTCATTACTTTTCCAAATCAAGAATTCCAGTATGACCCTGGCGGCAATCATAACGTCGGCAGGGTCATAAGTAAGGTGCTTTCTACTACCTAAAATGATCTTCGAATGGGTAAAGCGACGAACGGGATCTGTGATACCATGAACGCACATTCCCCGACGAAAGGCTTTCCATGACTACCGTTATTGCACGACGCACACTCGCGAGTTTATGTATAGCCTTTATTTTGGCTATTTCATTATCTGGTTGTTCTTCAACTGAAAATAACCAATCAGCACAAGAACAACAGTCTGCTTCTCAGGCTCAAACAACAGATCAAAACTCGTCCGAAGACGCAAACAATAGCGAAGGAACCGAAATGCAACCTTCTTCTGATTTTATGCAAGTTGCCATAGATGAAGCTTATCAAGGCATTCAAGCCGGTGACGGCGGACCCTTCGGTTCAGTGATTGTGAAAAACGGCGAAATAGTAGGACAGGGCCACAATCGGGTACTCGCCGAAAACGATCCCACTTGTCATGGTGAAATGGAAGCAATTCGTGATGCCTGCAAAAACTTAGGGACACATGATCTTTCAGGCTGCGAACTCTATACTACTGCTGAACCATGTCCTATGTGTCTAGGGGCAATTCTCTGGTCCAATATGTCGCAGGTATATTATGGATGCACGCGCCAGGATAGTGCTGAAATAGGTTTTCGCGATGATGCTTTCTATCGCCAATTAAATGGGGAAGAAGAAACCGTAAGCGTGCAAGAGTTTGATAGGGAAACCTGTCTTGAACTTTTTAACGACTACGCTGCCGAAGATGCCCAGCGCTACTAATTACCAAAACAGCATATGCTAGAGCGACAATACGTTGTTCATTATATAGTTATCTGCTAAATCACTACTCAATTGTTGCCTCGGCATTTAATTATCACCTTGCTAGGAGTTTCTGTGCGTACACCACGTTCTCGCCTTTCAAAAGGCTTTTCTCTCGAAAAACGTCTCATAGATTGCGAACAAGCTCTAGAACTATATCCTGGTGTTTGGCGAGGCAAATGGAACAGATGGGGTTATGAAAAACCGTACCAACGAATCATTCTTGATCTTGGATGTGGTAAAGGAGAATATACAGTTGCATGCGCAAAACTTCATCCCGATACCCTGTTTATTGGACTCGATATTGAAGTAATTTGTGCTATTAGAGGTGCCGAACGAGCAATCGATCAAAAGATTCCAAATGCAGTATTCGTCTGCGCAAAGGACCCCGAATTAACCGAACTTTTCGCTCCAGAAGAACTCAACGGTATCCTCCTCAACTTTCCCACTCCTTACCCAAAAAAGAAACGAGCGCCGCTGCGCCTAACCTACCTCGATCGCCTCATAACATACCGCAACGTTCTTGCACCAAAAGCCTCCGTTCGTTTGAGAACTGATAGTTTTCCTTTGCGTGATTTCTCCCTAACTCAATTAGAGCTTGCCGGCTACGATTTAAAATGGAAAAGCGACGATGTTCGCAAGCTTTTCCCTGATGAACCTCTAAGTGCATACGAACAAAAGCTCACCGCACAAGGAAACACCGTCTATGGGTTTGAAGCGGTGCCAGGTTCTTTACCTGAGCAAATCATACAAACAGCTCCTTTGAGTCTTGTGAGCTATTTACCCGAAAATGTTGAAGACTTGGAATACATTCCTCATGGAATGCAAGGATGCGTGGCAAACATGCGTGGCCGTCGTGCTAATCGTCGAAAAAAGGGATTATCCGAATGGACTCGCCCCATTATTTAGCAACGGAAACAAAAGTTCTCTGACATCAAAGCAAATTCAAATAGATTCAATTATTTTATGACCAGAGATGTCATATATAGTTGACATTTACAAAGCGATGCAATATATTGTTGGCATAATGTAAGATATATATTGCATATGGTTTTATTTCATGAATACTCAAAAGAATTTAAAGCTCAAAGTCTCAAGAATGGAAGCGGGTTTATCGCAAGCAGAGCTTGCTCAGTGTGTTGGCGTAACAAGACAAACAATTAGCCTTATTGAATCAGGAAACTACAACCCTACTCTTAAACTTTGTCTTTCAATTTGCAAAACACTCAATAAAACCCTCGATGATTTATTTTGGGAGGAGTAGTAAATGAAACTATCAGAATTAAAACTCATAAAACAATGGCATTCATATGTGGGACCAACCGATGAGCGCCTCGAAAAGGAAAGTTGCAAAAT
>ERZ838483.2543-NODE-2543-length-10200-cov-10.019024_pt1 | contig 10200 bp, 11 predicted proteins | sample MGYA00519939_ERZ838483 | MGnify/ENA primary metagenome ERZ838483 (study PRJEB31850, sample SAMEA3708836) | human gut metagenome | biome: human gut; feature: human-associated habitat; material: faeces | place: China | collected 2014 ... | reverse complement strand
TATACCGCAAAGTGGGGCTTGCAGATTGCGAAAATGATTTTTCAGACACGCTCTAGTTCAAAAGGTTCTGGATATTGGTTGATATCATCTATCAAATCATCCTCTATAAAATACTCCTCTTCCGGTTTTATTGTAGCTTTCAATTCTATGATGATTTCTTCTTTTGTCATAGATTTCATCGTTCTTTCTCCCTGAAATTCCGCTGCCAGATCATCACATAATCTTTTTCACCGGTAAGTTTATCCAAACCTTCGCATTGGATTTGAAAGCCTTCTCTTCGATAAAAATTAATAGCCCGTACATTCTTTTGATACGCATTTAAAAGTAATTTTTCTTTTTTACTTTTCACATAATCCAGCAGCATTTTTCCGATCCCATGCGACTGCATCTCATCAGAAACAAAAATGCCTTCTATATACTCGCCGTTTAATCCTGTAAATCCCTGTATGTTCCGGTCGTTCTCATATACATAGACTTCCGCCTGTGACAGCATTTCTTTCACTAATCCAAAATTACTTTTCCAGTATTGCGCCGGAATAAAATGATGTGCTTTCAGATTGCTGTCTAACCATATCTCAGCAACTCTGTCTATATCCGCTTCCTGTAACACTCTAATCATAAACATTGTTCTCCTTAAAAAGCCCCATACCTGCTGTCTTTGTCGCGCAGATATGCAATCACCTATTATCGTGAGCAGGTCACGCTTTCATCATCCTTCTGATAATCAAATTTCCCGTCATTTTTTTCTTCCAGGGCTTTTATGATGTGATATGTGTATTCGTTATATGGTGTCGGGATTCCCAGTTCTTTTCCCATACGGATCAGTGCACCTGAGAACATGTCGATTTCTGTGTGGCGTCCTGCATCCAGATCCTGCAACGTGGAATATCTTGCAGATGGCGGAACGGCGCTTCCATGACTGGAGGAATCATCTGCCTTACGAATGTCGATTCCTTTTGCTGCTGCAATCGCTTCCAGTTCCTCCCGGAGCTTGTTACTGATTTCTTTCATATGAACACTGTCCCGATAGCAGCCTACGCCTGCGCCAAGAACCGCCTGCGGGAGATTGTTGCAGACATTCAGGCAGAATTTGCACCACATTTCTTCTCTGATACATTCTGTTGCACGATAATGCAACCCGGTATCTGCAAAAAGATCCTCGATCGCCTGTACACGTTCGCTCTGATACGGTGCTGTCAGTTCACCGAAAATAACTCCGATCGTCGTTTCCGAGTTGAAACAGTAGCCGTGTCCTTCTTTATGAGAAGCCACCTTGATCAGCGCATGCAGAATATGAGCAGCCCCGATCTCTTTTGCAATAATCTCTTCACTGTCTACGCCGTTCATAAGACTCATAACAGTGGTATGTTCTCCGGTGATCGTGCGGATGCTCTCCAATGCACCCTGTAATGCCCCGTATTTTAAAGCCACAAGTAACAGATCTGTCCCTTTTGCTTCCTGCGGGGTCCATACTTCCGGATGATAGGTGATGCCGTTAATGATGCATCCTTTTTTCATTCTTTCTGCGCGTTCCCCTTCTGCGATCACGCCCAACCGGATATCTTTCCGGTTTGAGAGTCCCCATATCACATACGATCCAACTGCTCCTGCGCCAAGAACTGCAACTGTTTTTATCTTCATGCTCTTTCTCTCCTTCCACCAGAATAACTTATTGAACAGAATACTGTCTGCTGCATATTTGCTTTTGTTCTTTCAACGAGATAAAATACGCTTCACAAATTTGGCTCGTTGCCCGCATATCCAAAATTGATCCGGTGGATCAATTTTGATTCTCGCGGCAGTCACCAAGGTCTCATACAAGCATGAACTTTGGCTCGTTGCCCGCATAAATTACTGTAAATATATCATATTTGCCGAAAGATTGCCACTGCCCAGCCTGACAGTGCAAAATGCAAATCCCTCTCTGTCCCTTCCGTTGCTTTTTTCTTTTGGTTGTATTACAATCATAAGTAACAATTGTCAGATTATCAAAGGAGCAGCCGCCGTTATGGATAAAAAAAGTGTGACAACTCTCACGTTAAAACAAATCAACAAACATACCGTCTATCAGTACATCTACCGCCAGCGGGAAACTTCCAAATTTCAGATCGTACAGGATCTGAACATGGGACTTTCCACGGTCAGTCAGAATCTGACCACATTGGAAAAAGAAGGGCTGATCGAACGAAACGGGTATTTTGCCTCTACCGGAGGACGGAAAGCACAGATTATCCGGATCGTACCGGATCTCAGGATCGCCATCGGGATCGGAATTTTAAAGAACATGTTCCATCTCGTTGCGGTGGATCTGTACGGGGAGGCCGTCGCGAGGGAGACGATTCCACTTGCCTACGAGGACACGCCGGAATATTACGACACATTTGCCGGCGAAGTGCTTCATTTTATTGAAAAAAATGAGTACCCCACGGAAAAAATCTCAGGGATCTCCATTGCCACACAGGGGATCATTTCCCCGAATGGTTCGTCCGTGACTTACGGTGCTATTATGGGAAATACGCGGATGCAGCTTTCTGATTTTGCTTCCCGGCTTCCTTTTCCGTGTCATCTGGTTCACGACTCCAAGGCGGCCGCAGATCTGGAGCTCTGGAATCATCCGAAACTGGACAGCGCTCTTGTTTTCTTATTAAATCGAAATCTCGGCGGTGCTGTAATCACCAATCACAACGTTCATCAGGGTTTTTCCATGCACAGCGGTTCTCTGGAACACATCTGTGTGGAACCGGATGGTCCAGTCTGTTACTGCGGGAATCGCGGTTGCCTGGAAACCTTCTGTTCCGCCAGTGCACTGGAACTGCGCAGCGGACTTTCAGTAAAAGAATTTTTTCTTAAATTGCGGAATCCGGATAACTCAGTGGAACGTTTACAGGACATCTGGCAGGACTATCTGCGGCATCTGGCTTTCGCCATCCGTAACCTCAATCTGCTGATCGACTGTCCGGTGATCCTGAGCGGATATCTTGCACCTTATTTTCTCCCGGTGGATCTGGATCGGCTGCTTGGTCTGATCAATGAGCATACACCGTTTCCTCTGGCGAAAGATTCTCTTCTTACCGGCACCCACGGACAGTATACACCGGCAATTGGGGCGGCGCTGTTTTACGTGAAAAATTTTCTGGATACATAGGCATAGCCATGGTACTTTCTCCTTGCGCTGTTTCGTTCTTATGTAAACTAACAGGGAGATGATAATTCAATGTTACCGGCCACGGAATGAACAGCAACAATTTCATATATTTTCCGATATTCTCTTGCACCCTCTTTCCATGAGTGCTATAATCCTTTCAAACAGCAGAGAAACCCTATGTGTCTGCTGTTTCGATTGAAATACTATGCAAAATAGGTTTCCATGCGTCAAGTGTTTTGTGGATGGGGAGTTGCCACAGAAACGAAAAGTCGGTTCGCCTGCGGACCGGACTTACGATATGGTTACCGCACCCGTTGCAACAACCAGATGATTAACATCCGATTGTGAAGGGATATACTCATAGTTATTTTTCAGTAGCTTTATTTTCTTCACATCAGGGTGTTTTTTTCTTACATATTATTCTGTACATCTATGCAGAACATCCTGATGCATATTTTTGTATGCTCAGAATCTTTCTATGTCCGATTTTACAGGAAGTTTCTCAGTATACAGCATTATTTACACAGGAGGTTTTGTACCATGATGGATCACGAAAAAATCAAAGAAGGCGTTCGTCTGATGCTGGAAGGTATCGGCGAAGACGTCAATCGAGAAGGTTTACTCGAAACACCCGACCGTATCGCCAGAATGTGCGAGCAGATCTACGGCGGGCTCTATGAAGATGCCGGTGTGCATCTGTCCAAACAATTTCACGCTACCAATAACAATATCGTTCTGGAAAAAGATATCACCTTTTATTCCACCTGTGAACATCATCTGCTGCCCTTCTACGGAAAGGCTCATGTGGCTTATATCCCGGATCAGCGCGTGGCAGGTTTAAGCAAACTGGCCCGCACGGTAGAAGTCTATGCAAGACGCCCGCAGATCCAGGAAAATATGACCGCACAGATTGCGGACGCTCTCGAAGAACATCTGCAGCCGAAGGGTGTGATGGTCATGATCGAGGCAGAACATATGTGTATGACCATGCGCGGTGTTCAGAAACCAGGCAGCAAAACTGTGACCACCATCGTGCGTGGAGCCTTTGCGGAAGATTTTTCCCTGCAGCAGACCTTTTTACAGATGGTAAAGGCTTAAATCTGTCATGGAACAGCGAATTATTATGAAACGCATCGATCAGATTTTATCCCACCCTGTCTTTCGAGAGCAGTTTGCACTGTTACAGGAAGCAGAAAAAGACCGAATCTTCTGCCGCCACACGATGGAGCATTTTCTGGATGTGGCGCGGCTGATGTATATTTATAATCTGGAAGATCAGGCTGGCTTTTCCAAGGAAATGATCTACGCCGCCGGACTTCTTCACGATATTGGCCGTTATGAACAGATGGAAAAAGGTACTCCTCACCATCTGGCAGGGGCAAGACTGGCGGAACGCATCCTTACGGACTGTGATTTTTCTCTTACTGAGCAGAAATCGATTCTTGCTGCGATCCGAAGCCACCGGGTAAAAGATACTGCGGAAACTCCCTTATTTTCCCGCTATCTCTACCGTGCGGACAAACAGTCACGAAACTGTTTGTACTGTCCTGCAAGAAATGCATGCAACTGGCCGGAGGAGAAGATGAATCTGACGATTTGTTATTAATTTTGAACTTATGTAAACTTCAAGAGGAGAAAACATGTATGAGAATTGGTAATCATGAATTTGATACAAAGAATGAAACTTATATTATGGGAATCCTGAACGTGACTCCCGACTCTTTTTCCGACGGTGGAAAATTCAATCATATGGATGCTGCTCTCGCTCACGCCGAGCAGATGATCCGGGACGGCGCTGACATCATCGATATCGGCGGGGAATCCACCCGTCCGGGACATACCGTCATTTCCGATGAGGAAGAAATCGCAAGAGTTACTCCGGTCATAGAAGCCGTCAAGGCACGGTTTGACGTTCCGGTTTCCATCGATACTTACAAAGGAAATGTCGCAGAGGCTGCCCTTCAGGCCGGTGCCGACCTGGTCAATGATATCTGGGGATTCAAGTTCGACTATAAAACCGCCGAGGTGACCGCCCGTTACCACGCTGCCTGCTGCCTGATGCACAACCGAAACGAAGCCATATATCAGAATTTTCTGGAAGACATGGTCGCCGATATGAAAGAATGCGTTGCTATCGCACACAAAGCAGGTGTTCCGGACGATAAAATCATGCTGGATCCGGGTGTCGGCTTTGGAAAAACGTATGAGCAGAATCTGGAAGCCATCAATCATGTAGATGTCTTGCAGGAACTCGGACTCCCGATTCTTCTCGGCACTTCCAGAAAATCTGTCATCGGCAACACCCTGGATCTGCCGGTAGATCAGCGCGTGGAAGGAACACTTGCCACCACCGTGATCGGCATGCTCCGCGGATGCTCCTTTGTCCGGGTACACGATATCAAAGAAAACCACCGGATCATTCAGATGACGAAAGCGATCCTGTCCTGCTAGGAGGAAATTTATGGATAAAATAAGAATTGAGAATCTGGAAATCTTTGCAAAGCATGGAGTATTTCCGGAAGAGAATTTTTTAGGACAAAAGTTTGTACTCTCCGCCGTTTTGCATACTGACACCAGAAAAGCCGGGCTCACCGATGAGCTTTCTTATTCGGTACATTACGGTGAAGTCAGCCATCTAATCAAAAAAGTAGTCGAAGAAAATACCTGGAAACTGCTGGAGACGGTAGCGGAGGCGACCGCAAAAGCGATTCTGCTCTCCTACCCGATGGTCTCTCAGGTGGATCTTACCATCAAAAAACCGTGGGCGCCCATCGGTCTGCCTCTGGATACCGTATCGGTGGAGATCAGCCGCGGCTGGCATACCGCTTATATTGCGCTCGGCTCCAATATGGGGGACAAGGAAAAATACCTGAACGAGGCGGTTGAAAAACTACAGCAGACTTCGGACTGCCAGGTGCTGAAAGTGTCTGATTTTCTGGTGACCGCACCCTACGGCGGTGTGGAGCAGGATGACTTTTTAAACGGTGCACTGGCACTGAAAACACTGCTGACACCGCAGGAACTGCTCGAACGCCTCCATGAGATCGAACAGGAAGCGCACCGGGAGCGCCTGATCCACTGGGGACCGCGGACGCTGGATCTGGATATCTTACTGTATGACGATCTGGTACTGGACACCCCGGATCTGATCATTCCTCATGTGGAGATGCATCTGCGGGACTTCGTCCTGATCCCGCTGGCTCAGATTGCTCCGTGGAAACGCCACCCGGTACTGGGACTTACCGTTTCACAGATGCTGGCAGATCTGCAGGCGAAGCAGGAATCCTGATCTGCTATACGGATTCCTCATTCTGGTAATTATGTAAACCATTCTGTTATTTCTGACCGTCAGACTCCTCCTTCGTCTGCTCATTTGACGAATCCCCCGGATTGCCCTGCGGCGGATTTCCCTGTCCCTGCGGCGGGATCGGACGGTCGGAATTATCAGAATTGTCAGAATCGCCATTGTTATCTCCCATCGGACCTCCCTGCGGCATCTGTCCACCACCCTGTCCTGGCGCATTCGTCGCTTCTCCGTCGGTGTATACCAGACTTTCCATGGTTACTTCCTGGCTGTTCTCCCCGGTGTGTATCGTATAGGTACTTCCATCGCTTAATGCTGCGCAGCTGATAACCACGGAATTATATTCCCGTACCGGTGTATAACTTACCAGCGTATTGCCATCTCCATCTTCCAGTGTGATCTCCCCGCTCTGGTTATCTGTCAGGTTCACCAGCAGCGATCCCTGCGTGGAATCGGAACCAAAGTTCTGTGCCATGCCGCTCATACCGGTTGCTACCAGCGTTCCCCCGGTGATCGTTGCCGCTCCATTGTAATCCAGGGCACCATTTCCGTTATCACTCGGACCGGAAACAAAGATTCGTGATCCAGGCATCCTCGTCTGCCGAGAACATATCCCCGCCAAATCCGCCCATGCCGCTCTGGTCGTTTCCACCGGCTGCATTCAGTCCGTCATCGCTGGCTGTGATATCGATGGTTCCACCGGAGATCTCCACATTCTGTCCTTCAATTCCTTCATAACACGTTTCGATCGTAATTTCTCCGCCGGATACACGATTTGCCTCATCCGCATGCATGCCGTCATCTCCGGTACTGAGTGTGTAAGTTCCGCCGCAGATGGTCATATTGCCGTTGGTATGCAAACTGTCATCGCAGGAATCTATCGTAAAGGTTCCATCTTTTACTAGCAGATCGCCACCGGCCTTGACTCCCTTGGTGCTGGTATCTTCAACACTGGTGTCTTCGGTATCGCTATTCTGTGTTTCACTTCCGGTAGCTGTATTTTCGGAAGCTGTGCTTCCAGTAGCTTCACTGTTAGCCTTTGCACTGCTTTCTTCCGTTCCGGTCTTTTTCACACTGGCAGTCTTACTGGTTTCCTCCGTACTGCTGTCCGTTCCACTGTTCTGCATATCGCCGCTTTCCTCATTTACTGCTCCCGCATCCTGCGGTGGCTGCATATCCGACATTCCCGGACCGCCCTGACCGAAATCTCCGCCAGGTCCCTGCATATCATTCTTTTTCGTCGCTTTCGTGTTGCCGCCCCCGGCTGTGATCTCGTAAGTTCCGCCATCGATCTGCAACACACCGGAAGCCGAGATACCGTCTCCATCTGCCTTCAGTGTGTATGTTCCATCTTCCAGATAGACAAATCCTTTGCTCTCATCCTCGCTGTTTTCACTGTGGATCGCATCTTTTCCGGATTCGATTGTAAAAGTTCCATCTGCGATGCGGACACTGTCCTTTCCGGACACTCCCTGTTTTTCGGCAGTAATCTCATACGTTCCACCGGTGACCACAAGATCATCCTTCGACACGATTCCATGCCCCGCCGATGTTACTGTCATACTGCCGCTTCCATTGAGTGTCAGATCTTCTTTGGAAAAGATTGCCCCGTCCACGTTGCTGTCGGTATCGTCAGAAAATGATTCCGAATTCAGCGTATTCTCACTTTCATCCGCCAGTGTGACAAATACTTTATCTGCCTGTGTCACCTGAATCGCCGCGCCTTCTTTGCTGGTGATCGACACGCCATCCAGAACCACCTGGATTTTCTCACTGTCATCCACATCCACCACGAGACTTCCATCTGACAGGCTGCCGCTTACCAGATACGTTCCCTCGCCGGTGATCGTTACCGTCTGACCATCGATGCTTACATTTTTATCCTCACATGTCGAATCCTCATCATCCAGTGTGATCTTTGTGCACTCCTTTTCATCATAACTGCCCTCCGGATCACGGTCGGAAAACATATCGTCTGTATCCACCAGATCTTCCACTGTCTCCGTACTTTTATTTTCCGTACTGTCTGCTGTCGTGTCTGTCGTTGTCGCTGTACCTGTATCCGTTGTTGCCGCCGTGCTGCATCCGGTCATACCAAGTACCGCTGCCAGTAACACCGCCATCATTTGTCGTCGTTTCATATTGATTCCCCCTGTCTCTTCTTCCGAAGATTTCTGTATTGTAATCACAGATTCTCTGTCACATTTTCCTGATTACTGATCACGATCTCCAGATTACCGTTTCTGCACCGGAGACCGTCGATTATTTCTTTTTCCTTGCTGCTGTCCTTTAAGTTCAGCTGATAAGCCAGCTTGAAAAGGCTTCCCATATTGGTTGTCTTTACTTTGGAAAGTTCCCATTTATCTGTATATGTATCAAACAGATCATCAAACACACTCGTATAATCCAGATCTTCCGGAATCGTGATCGTCAGTGTCTTCTCCCGTGTATCTTTTTTCTCCCACAGGTTCAGATGTACATACCCAGCCATGATCAGTGCAAGGATCACGGTATATAACACGGCGTATCCGAGATATCCCATCCCGCTTACCAGACCTGCGCCCATCGCGATAAAGATTGCCCCGATATCCTTCGCACTTCCCGGAACGCTTCGGAAACGTACCAGTGAAAATGCGCCGGCAACGGCAACGCCCGTTCCTACATTTCCATTGACCATCATGATCACCACGCAGACCACTGCCGGAAGAATCGCAAGTGTCCGGACAAATCCCGGATTATAGCGGGTTTTATAGGCGTAGGCTGCTGCCAGGATCACACCGATCACCAGCGAGACTCCCACACACAGTTGTCTGATTTACCATCTCGGTTCCTCCTTATGGATGTGATTGTATCGGAGAAACCTTAAATGAAGTTTAAAGAAATTTAGAAAACACAGAATCTACACATTTATTCATCAAAAAACGGAACTTGCATAAAAATATTACGCAAAGTTCCGCTCTTTCTATCATTTTTATCACTTTTTCCCTTCCACACAGATCCAGTCCGTGCCCTCTTTTATATGGATCTGAATGTCCTCGAACCCTGCTTTTTCAAACAGTTCCTGAAATTCTTCACGGGTTGGAGTGAAGAGGTGGAAGCGGTAAATGTTTTCCAGTGTCTTTGGATCCAGACCTTCTTTATTATAGGTATCTGCCACCAGCACGAAGGTTCCGCCCGGTTTCAGTACCCGGCGCACTTCTTTCAGATTTTCTTGTGGAGCCGGCCAGAAATAAAAGCTCTCTACCGTAGTAATCTTGTCAAAGGTATCGTCTGCAAAAGACAGTGATTCCACGGAGCCTTCCAGAACTTTCATCTTGCCACTCTCCACATCCTGCCGGTTCATCTCCAGTGATGTCTCCACTGATACCGGGGAATAATCCACGCCGGTCAGATGACCTGTCGTTACCTTTTCACTCATTCTTTTTAACGTAGCACCGCCGCCACAGCCGATGTCCAGGATCTCATCATCCGGGGCGATCTGCCAGTGTTCCAGTGCCCAGCAGGTCACTGCGGAATGACTCTCATTCATTCGTTTTAACATCATCTCCCCGTCTTCCCCCTGCGGTTTTGCCGGATTGCCGGAGATGGTGATTTCTTCCTGTGTCCGTTCGGTTGTATTTTCCATATCAGCATTACATCTGTCGCATGTTTCCATTACATCTGCCTCCTCATTTTCTTCTCTCTGAATCATCACTGGTTCTAGAGCGTGTTTGAAAAAGGCTTTCTGCAAGATGTGCGTCACAGTTTGTGG
>ERZ838483.2539-NODE-2539-length-10225-cov-28.161160_pt1 | contig 10225 bp, 9 predicted proteins | sample MGYA00519939_ERZ838483 | MGnify/ENA primary metagenome ERZ838483 (study PRJEB31850, sample SAMEA3708836) | human gut metagenome | biome: human gut; feature: human-associated habitat; material: faeces | place: China | collected 2014 ... | reverse complement strand
GCACCAACCTCTGGGTGGTGTATAATTGCGCCCTTAGTAAACTAAGGGGTTTCCGACTTCTCCCGTTCCAGCAGTTTTTTCAATAGTTCCTGCGTGCCCCCAGCAGGGTATAAAAAAACGCCACAGGTTTGTGTTACCCATGGCGTTGCCCCGGCAGATGGCCGGTCTGTATTCAGTTATATGGTCACGGGGCGGAGGCCCCGATTGACGGGTGCTGTACCCATATCTCGGCATTTCGTGGCCTTTCAGCGTGTCAAGGCTCACTCAACAGTAGTAATATCGTAGTAAATGAGGTGGTTTTGACCTGTCTGAAATGCCCGTGGATACAGTGTTTTCAAGGGATAATCAGATTTCGGCTTGATTTTTAATTAAAAAGTGTAGAGCTTCTCCGGCAAATGCCGCTTCCGATCCAAAATTTCGGGCATATCCTGACCGATCTCGTGGATGCAGTTCTTGTGGGCGATGAGCTTGCGCTTGACGTCCTCACGCTTCAGCGGGCGGCGCAGCAGGGGGGTATCCGGCAGATAGAGCTGACCGGCTGCTGGATAGTTGCTGGCACGCCGGTAAGCGTCGATCTTCTGCGATCCTTGCTGATTCATACGCAGCTCTTCTTTACCTTCCCTTATTATTATGCAAACGGATTTTCTGTGGGATACGGCAGGCTCTTGGGCTGGTTGTAGGCAATGTCCGCAATGCCGAGGAACTTGAACACTTCAAACAGCGTCTTGCCATAGTGACCGAAGGCAACGGCACCGTGGTGCGGGTAGCGCTTTTGAATCAGGACATGGCGGTAGAAACGGCCCATCTCGGGAATGGCGAAGATAGCGATGCCGCCGAAAGACCGCGTTGCAACGGGCAAAATTTCACCTTGAGCAATGTAGGCGCGCAGCTGGCCTTCGCTGTCGCACTGCAAACGGTAGAACGTGATGTCGGACGGCGCAATGTCGCCTTCCAACGTGCCGCGGGTGAAATCGGGGTCGCTGCCGGCGGGCTCCAGCAGGCGGTGCTGGATGAGCTGGTACTTGACGGCGCGGTCACTGCACATCTTGCAGGATGGTGTGTTGCCGCAGTGGAAACCCATGAAGGTATCGGTCAGCTTGTAATTGAACTTGCCGGTGATGTCCTCATCATAAATGTACTTGGGCACGCTGTTGTTGATGTCCAGCAGGGTGACGGTGTCGCCGGACGCACACATACCGATGTACTCGGACAGGGTACCGTAAATATCGACCTCGCAGGCCACGGGGATGCCGCGGCTGGCAAGGCGGGAGTTGACGTAGCAAGGCTCAAACCCGAACTGCGACGGGAAAGCGGGCCAGCACTTATCGGCAAAAGCAACATACTTTTTGCTGCCCTTGTGGTTCTCGGCCCAGTCGAGCAGGGTCAGCTCAAACTGCGCCATGCGGGTCAGCAGGTCGGGGTAATAGTGCCCTTCGCCCATCTCGGCGGCCATGTCGGCGCAGACGTCCGCGATGCGCGGGTCGCCCGCATGCTCTTTGTAGGAAACGAGCAGGTCAAGCTCGGAGTTCTCCTCAATCTCAACACCCAGCTCATACAGACCCTTGATGGGGGCATTGCAGGCGAAGAAGTCCTGCGGGCGCGGGCCGAAGGTGATGATTTTCAAATCACGCACGCCCAGAATGGTGCGGGCAATCGGCACAAACTCGGCGATTTTGTCGGCAATTTCCTCCGCCGTGCCGACGGGATACTCGGGAATATAGCCCTTCAGATGGCGCATGCCGAGGTTGTAGGAGCAGTTCAGCATACCGCAGTACGCATCTCCGCGGCCATTGATCATATCGCCGTCGCCCTCGGCTGCCGCTACGAACATGCAGGGGCCGTCAAAGTGCTTGGCAATCAGCGTTTCGGGCGTTTCGGGGCCGAAGTTGCCGAGGAATACGGTCAGAGCGTTGCAGCCTGCGGCGGTGACTTCGGCCACGGCTTTTTGCATGTCGTGCTCGTTCTCGACAGTGGTCTTGCACTCGTACAGGTCAGTGCCCTTGGCGGCGCAGGCGGCAGAGATGGCAGCGCGGCGCTTCTCGCTCAGGGCGATGGGAAAACAGTCACGGCTGACGGCAATGATGCCGAGCTTGACCTCGGGAATGTTGGATGATTTCATGGTGGTTTCCTCCTTTTATGTGATGCTCTGTAGGGGGCGGGCATGCCCGCCCCGCAGCATTGCGTTTGCTGCCCGTGAATGGGTTGTGGTTTGTATGTACAGGGCCGGACATGTCCGGCCCCTACGGCGCGGCAAGAATCAAATGTGGATATTCTCCCCCACCAATCCGACATACGCCCCGGCCTTGGCCTCGGCGCTGTCGGGATGGGCGAGCAGCCACTTGTTGCAGGCCCACAGCTGCGGGTCATCGCCGCCGTCATTCTTGATGGCGGGCTTTGCGGTATTGGTGCCTTTGGGCAGGGCGACCAGCACGCGGAAGCCCTTGGCTGCGTCCACATGGCAGGGCGCGTAGTGCAGCGTCGTGGCGTAGACTTCCACCAGTGTGCCTGCCGGGACGCGGAACGCCTTGACCTTGGCGGTGTCCAGCTTGCCGCCCGCGATTTCCTCCTGCCTGGCAAGCAACAGCACAAAATCTTCGGTACCCAGATTGAACTCGCTGTCGCGGTGGTATTCCAGGCAGTTCAAATAGGTGTTGTGACCGTTGCACCAGCCCAGTTGGCAGGGCATTCCGCCGAAAAGATGCTCCGACACTTCGACGGCGGCGGGCAGTTCCTGCAGGGCTGCGTCCTCGGCCACATAATCTGTAGCTGCGGGCAGCGGGGTGTTTGCCAAGGCGGCCAAAATTTCCGCTTTGGCGGTATCCAACCCGGTCACAACGCGGCCATAGGGCTTGAATTCCGGGTCGGTTACAGAAAAAATCTTCATTGCAGTGCCTCCATTTCCGCAAAGGATACTTTCAGTGCCGGGTACAGCTTGTGCCATACGGCGTAGCGCGCGTTGTATTTTTCGACGAGCGCGGCGTCCGGCTGGGTTGTGCTCTTGGCGTGGACGAGCGCCTCGGCACAGGCCTGCACGCTGGGGTATGCCCCGCAGGCCACCGCCGCCAGCATCGCGCCACCGTAGCCGGGGCCTTGCTCGGTCTGGGGCAGCGTCAGCGGGATGCCCAGCACGTTTGCCAAAATCTCCCGCCACAGCGGGCTTTTGGCACCGCCGCCGCAGAGCGTGCTGGCTTTAATCTTCACGCCTTGTGCCCGCGCAATCTCCACACAATCGCGAATCGCAAACGCCACACCTTCCAGCACCGCCTGGGTCAGCGCGGCACGCGGGGTGTCCATCCGCAGCCCGACGAACGCACCGCGCGAGGCAGGATCGTTGTGGGGGCTGCGTTCGCCCATCAGGTAGGGCAGGAAGTAGACGTCGTTCGCGCCCAGCTTGTCCGCCGTAATGGGTGTCTGCTCGGCAGCATAGTCAGTGGTGTGCAGCACTTCTTCGCTCCACCACTTGTTGCAGGACGCAGCCGAGAGGATGCAGCCCATCAAATGATACCCTCCGTCCGCGTGGGCGAAGCTGTGCAGGGCGTTCTGCTTGTCGACGCCGAACGTATCGCTGGTGATGAACACCGTGCCCGATGTGCCCAAGGAAATATTGCACTTACCGCCGCCCACCGCGCCGCAGCCGACAGCCGCAGCGGCGTTATCGCCCGCGCCCGCACAAACGACCACATCCGCAGGCAGGCCCAGCGTTTGGGCGGCTTCAGCGGTCAGCGTGCCGACGGGCTGCCAGCTCTCAAACAGCTTCGGCAGCTTGGATTCCTGCACGCCGCAGATGTCCAGCATTTCCTTGCTCCAGCATTTGTGCTCCACATCCAACAGCAGCATGCCCGATGCGTCGGAATAGTCGGTGCAGTGGACGCCGGTCAGCTTATAGTTGATGTAATCCTTCGGCAGCATGATTTTTTCGATGCGGGCGAAGTTGTCCGGCTCGTTGTCCTGCATCCAAAGCAGTTTGGGTGCGGTGAAGCCTGCAAAGGCGATGTTCGCGGTGTAACGGCTCAGCTTGTCTTTGCCGATAACGCCGTTTAAGTAGTCGACCTGCCTTTGGGTGCGGCCATCGTTCCAAAGGATGCAGGGGCGGATAACCGTGTCATTTTTGTCCAGCACCACCAGCCCGTGCATCTGGCCGCCCGCGCCGATGCCCTTGACCTGAGACGCATCAAACCCGTCCAGCAGCGCGGGGATGCCGTCGCAGACCGCCGCCCACCAATCGGCGGGGTCCTGCTCGCTCCAACCGGGATGCGGGAAGGCAATCGGGTATTCCCGGCTGACGATGTTGGCAATGCTGCCCGTTTCGTCCATCAGTAGCAGCTTCACCGCAGAGGTGCCGAGGTCGATCCCAATATAGTACATATCTTTGTCTCCCTCCTTACGGAAGATTTATCCGTTGACGCCAAAAACTTTTGTATAGTCGGCCTTGAACTTCTCAATGCCGGCATCGGTCAGCGGATGGTGAAGCATCTGCTCGATGACCTTGTACGGCACCGTGGCAATGTCGGCACCGGCCAGGGCACAGTCGGTCACATGGATGGGATTGCGCACGCTGGCGGCGATGATTTGAGTTTCGATGTCAGGATAGTTCAGGAATATATCATGGATAGTCTCGATCAGATCAATGCCCGGCTGGCCGATGTCATCGAGACGCCCCAAAAACGGGCTGACATACGTGGCGCCCGCGCGGGCTGCCAGCAGCGCCTGGTTTGCGCTGAAAATCAGTGTGCAGTTCGTAGGGATGCCCTCGCCGGACAGCACCTTGATGGCCTTTAACCCCTCGGCGGTCATGGGGATTTTGACCACCATGTGCTTCGGGTCCAGCGCGTAGATGGCGCGGCCCTCGGCGATCATGTCCTCGGCATCGGTTGTGGTCGCCTTGACTTCGCCGGAGATGGGGCCGTCCACGATGGTGGTAATCTCTTTCAACGTTTCGGCGTAGTCGCGGCCCTCTTTGGCAATCAGGCTGGGGTTTGTGGTGACACCGGCGATAATGCCCATGTCGTTGGCACGGCGGATCTCGTCGACGTTGGCGGTATCAATGTAAAATTTCATACGGTAAAACCTCCTTATTTCTGGCCGTAATAGGCGTTGGGTCCGTGTTTTCTCATAAAATGCTTGTCCAAAACATGCTGTGGGGCAGGCTGTGCATCGGGGTCAATGGTCAGGGTCAAAATTGCCATCTTTGCGACTTCTTCCAGCACAACAGCGTGGTAGACAGCCTGTGCCGCATCTTTGCCCCAGGTAAAGGGACCGTGGCTGGCACAGAGAACACCGGGTACATGCACCGGGTCAATGCCGCGGTTTTGGAACGTCTCGATGATGACCTTGCCGGTGTTCTTCTCGTAGTCCTCGTCGATTTCCTCCGGCGTCAGATCCCGCGTGCAGGGGACAGGGCCGTAAAAATAGTCGGCGTGGGTCGTGCCAAAGGCGGGCAGGTCGCGCCGCGCCTGGGCAAAGGCCACTGCGTGGGTCGAGTGGGTGTGTACGATGCCGCCCAGCGCCGAGAACGCCTTGTACAGTTCCAGATGCGTTTTCGTGTCGCTGCTGGGCTTCAGCTCGCCCTCGATCTTGTTGCCGTTCAAATCCATGACAACGAGCATTTCCGGTGTAAGTTCGTCATATTCCACGCCGGACGGCTTGATGACAAACAGGCCCTTCTCGCGGTCAATGCCCGAGACATTGCCCCAGGTGTAGGTTACAAGTCCTCGGCGGGGCAATTCCATGTTGGCTTCATAAACTTGCTGCTTTAATGCTTCCAGCATAGGTTATCCTTTCCGTTTTAACGCTAAATCGTTCAAGAACAGCTGCTGTTCCGGACTTTCCGCCGCTGGCTGGCGTTGCCCGGCAGCCGACGTATACAAGCCCTTAGGCAATACCGCATAATTCCCGCCTTACGGCTTAAGCACCGCTCCGGCAGCTGCCGCGCCTCGCTCGCCGTATCGGCGCTTAGAATTATGCGGTATTGCCCTTATTTTACAACGGCGCGCTCGGCTTTCAGCGCGGTTTGGTATTGGGTCAAAAAGGCGGCAAACCCGGACTGCTCGGCAGGGTCGGGAAACAGGGTCGTGCTTTGGGCGTCGGCAAAAACGCAGCGGTTCAAATACGCGGCCAGCGCTTCGCCGTCGGCGCGGTGCAGACGATACGCAGCCAGCAGGGCCATGCCGTAGGAACCGCCCTCACCGGCTGTTTCCATGCAGGTCACAGGCGCACCCGCCGCCGCAGCCAGATACCGCTGGGCCACGCCCGGCGTTTTGAAGATGCCGCCGTGGCCGAGCAGGGTATTCACAGCCACATTTTCTTTGCGCAGAATTTCCAGCCCCATCGCCAACGTGGCAAAGGCAGAATAGATGTTGGCGCGCATAAAGTTGGCCAGCGTAAACGCACTGTCCGGGCGGCGCAGCAGCAGGGGGACGCCCGCGTCCAGGTGGGTGACGCTCTCACCGGAAATGTAGTTGACGGGCGTGATGCCGCCGCAGTCAGGCGCACCGTGCAGCGATTCGTTAAACAGGAGGGTAAACAACGCACCTTTGTCGATGTTTGCCCCGCACAGTGCCGCGCTCTCGGCCAGCAGATCGACCCAGGCGTTCAAATCGCTGGTGCAGTTGTTGCAGTGGACCATGGCGACCGCCGCGCCGTCTGGGGTCGTGACCATGTCGATTTCCGGGTAGACCTTGGACAGCGGCTTTTCCAGGACGACCATGGCAAAAATACTGGTGCCTGCGCTGACATTGCCGGTGCGCGGGGCGACACTGTTTGTTGCCACCATGCCGGTGCCGGCGTCGCCCTCCGGTGGGCAGAACGGTATGCCAGGCTGCAGCGTGCCGGTTGGGTCGAGCCGCTTCGCCCCCTCGACGGTCAGCATACCGGCGTCCTCGCCTGCGGGCAAAACGGTAGGCAGCAGTTTGACAAGATCCACGGGGCAGCCTTGCCTGTCTGCCAGCGCGTTAAATTTTGCGAGCATTGCGGCATCATACCCGCCGGTGGTGCTGTCAATCGGGAACATGCCGCTGGCATCGCCTTCGCCCAGCACCTTGCGCCCGGTCAGCTGCCAGTGTACATAGCCTGCCAGCGTGGTGAAAAAGTCCAGCTGCGGCAGGTGTGGCTCGCGGTTCAGCATGGCTTGGTACAGGTGTGCTGCGCTCCACCGCTGCGGGATGTTGAACCCGAACGCCGAGGTCAACTCTTCTGCTGCCGCGCCGGTCATCGTGTTACGCCATGTGCGGAACGGTACCAGCAGTTTGCCCGCAGCATCAAACGCCAGATACCCATGCATCATAGCCGAAACGCCAATGCACCCCACTGTGGTCAGCGGCTGGCCACACTTGGCCAGCACATCCGCAGCCAATGCCGCGTAGGCAGCCTGCACACCCTGCCAGACTTCCTCCAGCGGGTAGGTCCAGATGCCATTTTCCAGCCGGTTCTCCCAGGTAAAATCGCCCTGAGCCACAGGCTTGCAGGTATCGCCCACAAGCACAGCTTTGATGCGGGTGGAACCCAACTCAATGCCGAGAGAACACTGCTTTAAGTCAATCATAGGGATCCTCCTTGACAAAATAAAGGATGGTCTTTATCATAAAACTATCTAAGGCAATACCGCATAATTCTAAGTGCCGATACGGCGAGCGAGGTGCGGCAGCTGCTAAGCCAAAAGCGCAGATAATACTTTGTGTATTATCGAGCATTTTGGCAACGCAGATGCCGTGCCGCAGCCGCCGGAGCGGTGCTTAAGCCGTAAGGCGGGAATTATGCGGTGTTGCCCTAAATGTTCGGAAAGGAGCGCACCCATGGGAACCGTTTTCAATAAAAAGGAGCTTTTGGTCCTCTTGCAGGATTTTCACTGCCTTACGGGGCTGCGCTCCGCCGTTTTTGATTCGTATGGAATCGAAGTGCTTGCCTATCCGCCGGAACTGCCAGCTTATTGCCGCTTGATCCGCAGTGTGCCTGATGGCAAGACCGGCTGTTACCTGTGTGACCAGGCGGCTTGCCGCAAGGCAACGCGGCAAAAACAGACGATCATCTACCCCTGCCATGCGGGATTGATCGAAGTGATCACGCCGGTCCAAATCGATGGTGCTGTTGTGGGCTTTTTGCTGTTGAGCCACATTGTACAGGGGGCCGATGAGCAGAGCGAGTGGAGCTATGCGCAAAAATGCTGCTCGGCTTACGCAATTGATAAAACGGCACTGCAAAAAGCCTATAATACCTTGCCGCGCACGCCCTATCCGGTGCTGAAATCAGCAGCGGATCTGCTGGCTTTGGCGGCGGCTGCATTGTACCAAAAAGGGCTGACGCGGCTGGCAGCGGGCAGTGCGCAGGAAAAGCTGAGCCACTACCTGGCGGAACATCTGGATGAGACATTGACAAACGAAACGATCTGCCGTGATCTTTCGTTAAGCCGTACCGGGCTGTACTATCTTTCCCGGCAGCTCTATGGCTGCGGCATCAACGAGCAGATCACGCACCTGCGCATCCAAAAGGCAATGAAGCTTCTTTGCGATACGAATCTGTCCAATGCACAGATCTGCCAGCAGATCGGATTCCTGGATGACAATTACTTTTATCGTGTTTTCCGTAAACAAACCGGTCTGACACCACGCCAGTACCGTGATTCTATCTTAGCAGATACAGCAAAGACTGAGTAGAGACGATTGTTTTCAATACTGGATTATTGTTCAAACAATTCTGAGGGAAGCGGCAATATTGAATTGTGGCCGGTGACGTGCTATAATAAACCCACATACGGTAAGCCGGCACGGCGCAATTTTGACTGCTGCCTTACGGAAAATTCGCAGCTGCGGAGTATAAACTGCTATGAAAAAATATAAGATCGCGGTGGCCGGGACCGGCTATGTGGGGCTTTCGATTGCCACGCTGCTTTCCCAGCACCATCATGTGACGGCGGTGGATATCCTGCCGGAAAAGGTCGCATTGATCAACGCGCGCAAATCGCCGATCCGGGATGATTACATCGAGAAATATCTGGCTGAGAAGGAGCTAGATCTGACCGCTACGCTGGACGCAAAGGCAGCCTACGCCGATGCGGACTTTGTGGTCATTGCTGCACCCACCAACTACGACAACCAAACCCAGCACTTTGACACCTCTGCAGTGGAGGCAGTCATCCGTCTTGTCGCGGAGGTCAATCCAAATGCCGTCATGGTCATCAAATCGACGATTCCCGTGGGCTACACGGTGTCGGTGCGGGAAAGGCTCGGCAGCCGGAACATCCTGTTCAGCCCGGAATTTCTGCGGGAGTCCAAGGCCCTGTATGACAACCTCTACCCGTCCCGCATCATCGTCGGCACCGACCCCGAAGATGCGCACCTTGTTGCAGCCGCCCACGAGTTTGCGGCGCTGCTGCAGGAGGGGGCCATCAAGGAGAACATTGATACGCTCTTCATGGGCTTTACCGAGGCCGAGGCCGTCAAGCTGTTCGCCAACACCTATCTGGCGCTGCGCGTTGCCTATTTCAATGAGCTGGATACCTACGCGGAGAGCAAGGGCCTGAACACGAAGCAGATCATTGACGGCGTATGTCTTGACCCGCGCATCGGCAGCCATTACAATAACCCCAGCTTCGGCTACGGCGGCTACTGCCTGCCCAAGGACACGAAGCAGCTGCTGGCAAACTACGCCGATGTGCCGGAAAATCTTATCGAGGCCATTGTGGAGTCCAACCGTACCCGCAAGGACTTCATCGCTGACCGCGTGTTGAAGCTGGCCGGGTACTACGGCTACGATCAGGAAAATGAGTTTGACGAAAGCCGCGAAAGGCCCGTCACGATCGGCGTCTACCGCCTGACGATGAAGAGCAACAGCGACAACTTCCGCCAAAGCTCGATTCAGGGCGTCATGAAGCGCATCAAGGCCAAGGGCGCACAGGTCATCATCTATGAGCCTACGCTGGAGGACGGTAAGACCTTCTTCGGTTCGGCAGTGGTCAACGATCTGGACAAATTCAAGCGGCAGAGTCGGGCCATTCTGGCCAACCGCTACGATGCCTGCCTCGACGATGTGCAGGACAAGGTCTACACAAGAGATCTATTCGGCAGAGACTGAAACGCCTTTCTGCCGCTTTTTGACAGTGGAGTAAGGCTCTCCATGCCATTACCGCACAATATCCCTGTGACTTTTAAAGAGAGGAACATCTGTTATATGAAATATGATTATCTGGTAGTCGGCTCCGGTCTGTACGGTGCCATCTTCGCCCATGAGGCCA
>ERZ838483.2537-NODE-2537-length-10236-cov-3.604558_pt1 | contig 10236 bp, 24 predicted proteins | sample MGYA00519939_ERZ838483 | MGnify/ENA primary metagenome ERZ838483 (study PRJEB31850, sample SAMEA3708836) | human gut metagenome | biome: human gut; feature: human-associated habitat; material: faeces | place: China | collected 2014 ... | reverse complement strand
CAGGATTTTTACCGCATTTTTAATCGGGATTGCGAACTTGTTTCGCAATTACCTAATATAAAAGAAAGAGCCCCGTTAATGGGACTCCTCCTCTTTTTTAATCTTCTTATCAATTTTCTGTTTCAATTCTGTCGCTTTTGCTGATACCGCCGATCTGACTTCTGGAATAGCCAGAGCTGATCCAACAACTGTTAATGTCGGAACAACAATCTACCCTATCCATAATCTCACCTCTCTCATAGTATCAATATTGCGTCTTTTCATATCACATACCTCCTAATAAGAATATTTCTCATTAAAGGCTTTGTAATTTTGGCGACATATAATTAGCAAGAGTGGCATATGATTCCGGCATTTTTGAAAGAAAAAATGATCCATATTCACCGGTACGTGTATAAAATCCCTGCTCTTCCCAACTATGCATGTACTTCTCGGTTTCATCAGGTGTCAACCGTCCCTCAAACATGCCGGTAACATATTTCATAGCTAAATTAAAATATGTTTGAAAATAATACATATAAATAAAAAATATCACTTCATTTATTTCCATTATCCGTAATACTCCTTCCATTCCATATCCGGTGGGAACACGGCTTCGATGATGTAGCACTCCAGCCCATCATCCATCACCACTTTACGATGATTAAAATCAATCCAAATATAGTCATCGTTTACATACCATCCCACTTCTCCACCATATTCCGTTCTTTCTAATCCAAGGAATTCATAGAAATCATTTAACAATATAAGAGCACCCAATGCCATATTTCTGTTAACATGGTATTCCGCTAATAGTACCTGTTCTAGCGGAGCTTCGAAATATCTCCCACTAAATTCCTCATAGAATAATTTTGGTTCAGAAAAGTCTTCAGCCATTCCTTGATTGGAAAGCCCAAAGAAATTATCGGCGGTAATATTTACCGGCTTTGTTTCTTCGGCGATAGCTTTTAATATTTCAGTATGTGCTTCTTCGCCGTATGCTTCAATTACTTTTCTCTGATATTTCATATAGGACTCATTCAATAGTCCATAAGCACTGATAAGAGATGCCTGTTGCTTTTCTGATAAAATAACAGCACCGGCGATACACCCAACAGTTGCTATTCCTGCTATTATTACTGGAAAATATGCCGGTCCAGTAGTCTTGATGATTTCCCATTTTGAAAGATCCTCACCCTTTTCTTTTTCGGCATCTTCAAGCAGTTCTAATGCTTTAGGCGTTGACTGTATAGCCATTATCGTGGTCGCAATAACACCGATACATCCAAATCCTCCGAGAATATAGGGAACATTCGTTTTCTTTCTACATTTTGCCATAGATTGTCCTCCTTTGCAATTAGTTTCTACTCATGAATCTAATCATTGCTATCCATTATACGATTCACCTTTTCGAGCACCTTCTCGTCTATTTCACCTCCCGCATTAATTTTAAACCCTATTTTTCCGTCTCTCATTTCAAGCATTATCTCCTCGATATGGATACGTGGTCTATATCCAACACTTTTGAGTATTGCTTTTTCAAGTATTTTCGCTACCATCCCCTTCATCCATTTTGTTGATAATTTAAGTCTCATTTCGTCCATCACTGCTTATTGCACCTTTCTAAAAAACTAAAAAAAAAAATAAGAGAAGCGTTTTAGCCTCTCTTATTGTTCTTTTTGAATAACCATCTCATAAGTAAGACGATTAATGCAACACATACTATCAAATCACCAAACACCACGATAAATGCCACGCCACCCGTAACCAGGGCAACTGCCGCAATTATTGTTACGATTATTGCGATGATTGTTAATAATAAGAATGTTATCATTTAACACACCTCCTAAATAAAATTATTATTCCATAAAGGGGTTTGTAAATATCGCGAAAAAGAGGAGAGCTAATTAAGCCCTCACTTCTTTCATTTCCTGATAAGTCGACATATTCGTGATATACACCAAATTAAAGCACCTATCAAAACCGTTACTACTAAAAATTTGATGATACTTTTTAGTGCCTTCTTTAACATTTTATATACCTCCTTATACGTTCTTTCATATAAGGGTGTGTATTAATCGCGGACAGAAAAATAAAAAGGAAAGAGCCATTACTGACTCTAAACTCCTTATTTTTCGTAGACATATCCGTTTTTAAGTTTATTAGACCAATATGTTCTGTTGATACCATGAGCTACCTTGACATCACCATCCCTATATACATAGAAATTTAACATATCAGTTTCGTAATTATGATTACGAAGTACGATTTTACTTTTGTCGTCTCCGTATCTATCATACACAAATGATTCTGCTATTTCCATATCAGTATAGGTCTGATCATTATCAGTAAGTTTCTCGTATAATTTACACCCATTAACTCCAATAATAACTCCACAACAAATACCTGTTACCGTTAAAATAATTGATTTTTTACTCATAATTCTCTCTCCTTTATAATAAATATAATTATTGTTTTCATAATAGATTATGTATTTTTCGCGAAAAAAAAAAGAAGACCCAAATTAATGAGTCTCCTCTTCTTCCATACATTTTATAACTATGACAAACGCCACTACAGCTGCAATCGATATAAACACCCAGTCGATCATGTTCATAGTATACCTATAAACGTGTACCCATCTGTATACATCCCCAATAGACATACTTTTGTAATATGATCCTTCTAAGAAATTTATAACAATCACATATAATTTTTCTACAAAATCTCTCATAGTTAATACCTCCTTTTAAGTGTATTTTTCTATAAGAGATTTTGTATTTTTCGCGAACTGATTTAATAGTCATACATCTCGTCGTAAATATCGCCGATTCTATCGTAAAAATAATCCCATTCATCACTGTTCAGATCGTCGAAATTATCGTACAACTTGGATTCGGCATCTGAGAATTTCTTTGCTTTATCTTCTAGCTTCTTGTAGTCCTGATCTAGGTCATAATTGGTAACAGTATTAATGTCAGTATACTTCTTCATGAATTCTGCATACTCTTTGGCAAAGTCCTCATAAGCATCTAAATAATCTTTTAACTCTTGGCGTACGCCAGATGCCGGTTTTTGTGATTTCGACAGATTATCGATAACATCATCAGCATTATCTGTTTCTTCATCAGTAACCTCTTCTGTCGGAGTCTGTTCTGGAGTGGGCTCCTCAGTAGGTGTTGGCTCAGGTGTAGTCTCTTCTGTTGGCGTCGGCGTTTCTGTAGGAGTTGGAGTACTATCCACCTCTTCTTGGTCTGAACTATTTGGAGTATCTATCCTAATTCCCATAGCTTTATCGTCAGGGTCGTATACTAAAGTCAATGAATATCCAGTATCGTTTGATGCTTTATACATAGCTCCGGTGTCATCACTTACCGATTTCGAATCTGTACTGAAACCCTTATCGGCGCAAAGCTCAATATATTTATTAAAACCACTTTTACTAACTTCATAAACGATAAGTCTCACTGTATTACTATCGACTTGTTTGCTCTTAACTTTTGAACTATTAGGATCAGGCAACAGTGACAGTAATTCATTTCCGTCCCAGTCAACATAGTCATAATCACCATCTTCTGCAGATAAATCTAATCCTTCTTTTTTCGATGCAGTATTATCCCCGCATCCAATAAGAGTGGTATTCATCATCGAAACTGCCAGTAAAACAGCTACTATTTTCCTTTTCATATGTATTTTCCTCCCATACATTATTACAGATATTATACAATACAGACCCTGCCATGTAAACAGAAATGAAAAGGAAGAGCCTCTTAGGACTCTTTTTCCTCCTCTTCAATTTTCTTTATTCTCTGGCTAATAATGGTAAGACATTCCGAGACTCCTAAGCGTAAGTTTTTTGCCTGGATCCAATTGTGTCTGCATGTATCGAAATCGATATCGTATGGATTGTCCTGTTCATGCATCATATCATGCCAGTATTTCTCCAGTTTACTTTTACGCGCAATCTGATCCTCTAAAATCTCCATGGCTAAGTTAAATTTTTCTTCTCCTGTCATATTCATTACCTCCTAAAAATAAATATATTGTTTACATAATAGCCTGTGTATGTACCGCGAAAATAAAAAGAAAGAGCCCTGGTTAGGACTCCTCCTCTTCAGATTTTTCTTTCCTAGTTTCGATAAAATCGTTTACTTTTACAATCGCACATGGCAATGCACACCCTATAACGGACATTACTATTACAAGCACTGTATATCCTTTCCAGTGCTTCTTCATAAATCTGTTCGATGCTTTCTGTGCCTCCCACATGTCTTTCCAAAAAGTTATAAATGATTTCTTCATATCTATTACCTCCTAAAAATAATTAATCTTTCATAAGGGCATATGTATTTTTCGCGAACCTAGATATCCCGTTTATCGAAGCATGTTTCCCATCGCTCCCTCTGCATCGGTTTTATTTTTAAAGCCCACATTATCTGACGAATTGTCGCTGTCGGATATAGTCCATCGACACATCTACCGGCTCGTTCTTTGAAAAACTCCATGAATTTTGGATGTAAATATAAATCATCATTCAGCCACGGATCTATTTCCGTCCACCAGGTTCTTTTTGTTTTCGGATCATATCGTTGTTGTATGATTGCTAATCCAAGTTTTCCAATTTTGAATAAAGTACATCTATTATAAACAGGATGATCACACTCATATACCTCTCCATACATGGATGTGAATATCCCAGATTTTTCGTAATGATAACGCATAAAATATCCTCCAAGAAAATAAAAAGGAAGAGCCTTAGATTGACTCTTCGATATTTTTCAGTTTCAGTAATTGTTCGTAAGTGTTTTGAAGGTCTGTTATCCCACTCCTCTGATCATTTACAATATCTGACATAGAATCTGTAATTAGATTCATGCTTCGACTTAACATCAGATTAGTACTTTTTAACATTTCTTCGATATCATACATAACATTCACTCTCCTTTCATAAAATGTCATGTTTATGCCGCGAAAAGAAAAAGAAGAGTCCGAGTATTAAACCCAGACCCTTCCGCTTGAACTATTTTCTTCCGATTAACCTTTGAATGATTCCTTTTCCTGCCAACGATGATATTAGTCCATCCTTTCCGATCTCATACCAGAGCATTAAAGCTGTTCCGCTAATGGTTACAAGTGCTGGCACCCCGATACTGGCACCTGTTAACTTGTTCTTGATCTTTCGATCTTTTTCATCCAGTTCGATCTGTCTCTCAGTAGCTTCTTGCGCTATTTGCTTCTGCTCCTGATCAGCATTGAACTTTTTGATTTCGATCTGTTTCTCGTACAATTTGGTTATGCCATCGACAGCCACCTTGTATTTTTCACTTCCGACTTCCATTGATCTCAGTTCTTTGAGTTCATCTTTGATCTCCTCTTCAAGGATTTCATCAACTGTTCTTTCTTCTTCCATTTCTGGTTCCTCCTTTATAAATAGTCTTCATAATAGCCTTTGTTATCGGTGCGAATCCTGTCTATAAAGGATAATTTTCCGACTTCTTGGAACGGCATCTTTTGCACGGAAACTAATTCCAATATTATACATTCCTTCCTGGTTGCTATCGTCTGTTTTCTCTTTGAATGTGATATTATAATCGCCATATACAGCTCCGCGAGTTACCAGAATATACATAATGACACATCCGATAAATACGCCACTTGCGAAAGATATAACGCCAATCATACCTCCTACACTCCTTTCTATAAATATTTATAAAAACCCTATACAGGGAATTTATCGTGAATCAAAAGGAAGAGCCTATTAATAGACTCCTCTTTCCATATTTTTTCGTTCAATTTTTTGTAATTGTATTCTGCATTTCATTATGTCCGAACGAAGTCTCTCCTGATATCGATAATTCTTACTCCTGAGTAAAGTATCCTCAAGCTTTTGAATTTTCATCTTCAGTTCTTTTTCTTCTTTGTCCGCATAACCGTACGCTCCATACATAATCATTACCTCCTACTTTTATGTTATTTTCTATAAAAGATGGTGTAATTTTCGCGTAGGATTATCGGCTCATGAATTCGAATATCTTGATACTCTGTTGTGGTTCTTGCTGCTTCCGTAGTAACTCCTCAGCACTCTTCAGACGATCGACCAAATATATTTCGTCTTTATAAATACTGTGAACGAGCTTATTCACAGATTCCGGATTTACTTTGATTCCATTCTGCAGTTTACAAATATAATCCACAAGTTGTGTATATTTTTCTGTAGCTGTTTCTAATAAAGCATAGTGATTTGTTTCCATTTTGAATTACCTCCTACAATAGTTCTCTACAAAATAAAAAGAAGCCCTATTTCTAGGACCTCTATCTCTATCTCTATCTCCATTTCAATATTTATACCATCTTTCAATGTAACAATATATCCCATATTCCGGACACCTGCTTACGGTTTCTATCCTAGATTAGAAGTTATTTTCAACCTAGATTTATTTGTTACAAACCTATTGCAAAATTATTAACTCGGTGTTATAATACCGACTACACCATACAATTGCAAAGGAGGATATGTCATATGGGATACTTTGATGAAAAGAAAGAAATCGAACATGTAGTTTACATTGATGAAGTTATTGGTGCTTTACATCGAGGAGATGCGATCTGCAACAATTGCAATGCAATCATGACTCTGAACAAAAACTTCGAATATGTTTGTCCGGAATGTCATGAAAAAACACCAGACTACTTATATAAATATGGAGGAATCTGGTCACCAATATGGGAAGCCATAAAAGAACATTGTTATGTTGAAGACGGTGTCGTGTATGCTCAATCGTGCTATCGCTGCTCAAATAGAACCTTGGAATTCCCGGATTGCCTCGAACAGTGCGATGAGATTTTCAACTAACCACTGTTTCTTTTAATCTAACTTTATGCTATAATTAAATTCAGGCTAATAATGAAAGGAGAAAACAAATATGACAACTGAAGAAATCAATACTTTTATCGAAACCATGGAAGAATTCGGAGACGTATGGACCGTAGAACGTGTTAAAGATGTATACGGCGATAAGTCTCTCAAAGAAGCTATTAATGATCGTAAAGCAATACTTGCCCAGTTCGGTTCAATTATCGGCACTCTATTGAATCGATAAAAGTAAAAAAAAAAAGAAGCCTGGAGAACCAGCGTCATCTGGTCCTCTAAGCCTCTCACGTAATCGTAGACAGCTACTTCAGTGCATTTACCAGCAACATCTCAAAGAATGTTCTATTCTGTGACATTACGATGAGTTCTTTCTTGACATCATCAGAGATATCCAATTCTTTAATAGACTGGTAATCTCTCTGTGATAACTCAAAAATAAGCTCTTTCAATTTGTCTTTAGAACATTCTTTGACATCGCCCAATAACAGAGCATAGTTCATAGTTGTTTACCTCCTTTCCATTATAGCCTTTGTGTATTTCGCGAACATCAGCTTCGCATCTTGTTTAACAACCAAAAGAATTTTCGACGTAACAGATAATACGTCTCTTGACAACAAGGAATATTTTCTCGTGCTCTCAGGACCTCATATGACAATCCTTCAGTAACCCCCTTGAGAATATAAGAAGATAATTCCTTGTCTGTCATTTTAGCTGCTTCTTGAACCATTTTGATTTTTTCAGCATAGTACTGTTTCATCATTGCAATCCTTTCTGTAGGACTGTCACCGATAAAACCACAATTCTGAGAAACTTTTGCCAATTTAAAAGGATGCTCCTCAATATCCACAAAACTTTCATACATACGAATCCAGTCGTGATACTGACGACAAAAATGCACTAATTCATACGATCTGTGCTTATTAATATAGTACGGACTCCTTTCCGATACTTCTGGTTTGATTGTCGTTGGCATATTTCTTCTCTCCTTTCCATAGATAGCCGGTATCCTCCCATAACAATTTCGGTGAGATATAGAAATTAATCCGACCGTACTTTGAATTCATCTCTTCAATACTGGTTATAAGTTTACCTTTTCTTGTTGCCTTTCCGATTGGGAGCCACCCAACAATAATCCCAGCTCTGACCCACGTAGCATCTTTTCCATATACTTTAGCGGCTACGCTCACTGGAACTGATCCGGCTGCGAATTCGATATTATTCATACACTTACCTCCTACAAGTTAATATCGAAAAGAAAAAGAAAGTGATTGTGGGATTCGAACCCATATCTCTAAAATAGTGTTTTACCTTTAAACCATTTCACTCTCTCATAATAGGGAATGTAAATTTCGCGAATCGTTATCGTCCACTATGTCCTCCTTTCAACTGCTATTTTATGACAATTAACACAATTGGTAAAAACAACCTCAGTGGAAACAAGCTCTACTTTTTATGCATTGACCTTTTCCAGCGTTTCATCGTCATCTCACTCGGATAGTCTTCAAAACCAAGAGTTGACGAATCGATAAGTCCTTCCACCACCCCATCGATAATATCTGCTTCATATTGTTTATATGGATATAGGTAATCTGGTAAATGTCTATGTATACTTCCGCATTTCGGACAACGGCATCGTTCTATCCTCATTCGAACCGTAATATGATTTTTCCTTCTGACAATCCTCTCAACGGTATCATAATGTTTCATTTTACAATGACAAGTGCTGCAGATTATACTTTTCGTTTCCATTATTATGTCTCTCCTTTAGGCATATGTATTAGATGATAAATGGAGACACACATATATTCAACGAACAAATATTGGAAGAAAATACATAATTTTCCAGTAACGAACTTGTTGACTTTTTGGAATGTATCAGATACGATAACGGATAAATTTAATAGAACAGGAGGAAAAATAAAAGTGTTGGTAAAATGTCCGGAATGTGAATTACAGGTAAGTGACAAAGCATTAACTTGTCCGCACTGTGGGATGCCCCTTAAAAGTCAGAAAACAATACGAAAGAAAACAGCACGAAAGCATATACGATTGCCTAATGGGTTTGGAAGTATTACAAAAATGAATAAGCCAAATCTAAGGAATCCGTATAGAGTCCGAATATGTGTGGGAAAAACAAGTGAAGGAAAACCCATTTTGAAATCATTAAAACCACAGTCATCTTTTCATACATACAACGAGGCATACGAAGCTCTGGTGGAATATAATAGAAATCCATATGATTTGGATAATGATATTACGGTTATGGACTTGTATGAGAAATGGTCTGAAGAATATTTTAAGAACACCACTGCTAACTATATTCGAACGGTTAAGTCGGCATGGTTATACTGCTCATCTATTTATGATATGCGAGCTAAAGACGTCCGTGTACGACATTTAAAAGGATGTATGGATGAAGGGTATAGAATCGAATATAAGGGTAATAAAAAGGGTACAAAGATATACCCAACAGCTCGCACAAAGTCACGTATGAAGTCATTATTTAACCTAATGTTCGATTACGCTCTTGAATTTGAAATTGTTGACAGAAATTATGCACGGGCCTTTAGTATAAGTGGTGATATCGTAGATGAGATTAAGAACAATACTCAAGGACATATTATTTTTACTGATGAAGAAATGCAAATTTTATGGGATAATGTGGATCGTGTACCATTTGTTGACTGGATATTAATTCAATGCTACATGGGTTGGCGACCACAAGAATTAGCTACAATTACGCTAGACGAAATAAATATCGACGAATGGTACATGAAAGCTGGAATGAAAACAGAAGCCGGTAAGCAGCGAATAGTCCCGATTCATACTAAAATTCGTGATCTTGTAAAAAAGAATTACGATAAAGGAGTAATTCTTGGGACTGGACGATTACTTAACGATAAGGGCCAAACTCACTCTGGTACTTGGAAACTGACGTACGATAAATATGCAACACGATTCAATAAAGTCATCGAGTCTTTACACTTAAATCCAGAACATAAGCCGCATGACCCACGAAAAACATTTGCCACAAAATGTAAGAAAGCTGGCGTTGATGAATATGCATTGAAAGAAATGATGGGGCATAGTATAAAAGACATTACTGAATCTGTCTATACTTTTCGAGATTTGGAATGGTTAAGAAGTGACTTAGAAAAATTACAATAATAAAAGGCAGAGAAATGAATAACTCAAATCCCTGCCTAATATATTACTTTTTCAGTTGTCAAATGTAGGTTGTCAAGTAATCGCCAAGTAGTTGTCAAATAACCCGCATTTTTAACCTTTTATCCCCGTTTGAACACTTCTTAAAACACTTATTTTATAAGGGTTTCTTAGAATTTACCAGCTTTGTGAGCTTCCTCAATGGAAACTGCAACTGCTAC
>ERZ838483.2533-NODE-2533-length-10262-cov-6.139022_pt1 | contig 10262 bp, 10 predicted proteins | sample MGYA00519939_ERZ838483 | MGnify/ENA primary metagenome ERZ838483 (study PRJEB31850, sample SAMEA3708836) | human gut metagenome | biome: human gut; feature: human-associated habitat; material: faeces | place: China | collected 2014 ... | reverse complement strand
TTCCGCTGGAGAGCGGTCTATAAATACTACTTTTATATAATACGAGGTGATACAGAAATGAGCTGGCTTAGCTATTGCTATAAAACCTACCAGAATAGCGTGTCAGAAATTGGAAAGCAGCAGCCTGGGAAAGTTCCACTACTGCCGGTGGCTCACACGATGCAGCAGGTCAACATTGAAGTGGAGCTGGACAAGGACGGAAACTTTCAGTATGCAGGCTTGCTGGCACAAGATCAAAGGACAACGATCATTCCTTGCACAGAGGAATCTTCGGCGCGGACATCCGGCATGGTGCCGCACCCGCTAGTGGATAAACTGCAATATATTGCGGCAGATTATCCCACTTTTGGTGGTAGTAAAGAATCCGGATGGCCGCTTTACCACAAGCAGTTACAAGCGTGGTGTACATCTCCTTATGCCCACCCGGCTGTGTGTACAGTCCTGCACTACCTAGAAAAAGAATGCCTGATCGCAGACCTGGTCAAGGCAAATATTTTGTTTATAGATGAAAATGGAACTCTGCCAACAAAATGGCAGGGAAACAAAGAAGACAAGCCCCCTATTTTGGATACGCTGACCGGTAGTGACCAGACGGAATCTTTTGTCCGGTTCCGCGTTGACAATGTTGATTTGTCGCGTGATACAACAGTCCGAGAAAGCTTTATCCGCTTTTATGAAACACAGTTAAAAGATATTGACTATTGCACAGTTCAGGGAATCAAAATGCCGGTTTCTACATTAAGCCCGTATAAGATCCGCAACCCAGGTGACCGTGCAAAGCTGATATCCAGCAATGACAATACGAATTATACTTACCGCGGCCGCTTTGCGGATGCAGCGCAGGCACTTTCGATTGGTTATGAAACAACCCAAAAGGCACACAGCGCCTTGCGATGGTTGGTCAGCAAGCAAGGGGTAAATACAGGGGACCAGACTGTACTTGTTTGGGGAACACAGAACGAAGCAGTACCCAATGTGCTGGGGGATACTCTCGATATTGCCCAGGAATATAATCCACTAGCAGGCGATGATTGGGACGATTTTGAGGAAGATACAGAAAGGTTGCCTGCGGATACCCAAGAAGAAATTGCACGGCAGTTTAACCGGGCCATTCTGGGGTATCAGCACCAGTTGAAGGACAATTCCCAAACGGCGGTCATGATTTTGGATTCTGCTACACCTGGCCGGTTGTCCATCCGGTACTATCAGGAACTGCAGGGCTCTAAGTTGCTTGCCAATATAAAGGATTGGCACGATACGTTCCAATGGCAGCTGGAATACCGCAGTGTAGAGGAGCCGACGGAACTGGGCAAAAAGCCCAAGATCAAGAAAGTTGTCTTTGTTGGTGCGCCTGCCCCGGCGGACATTGCAAAAGCAGCCTATGGCGAAAAAGTGGATGCAAAGCTGAAACAAGCCACAATCGAACGACTGATTCCCTGTATTACCAATGGGGAGCGCTTCCCGCGGGATTTGATGATCAGCGCGGTAGATCGGGCAACAAACAGCATTGGCCTGGATTATTGGGAACAACAAAAAACACAAAACATTGCCTGCGCCCTTGTGCGTGGGTACTATCATAGAAATAAGAAGGTGGATTATCCGATGAATGTTGATGAAACCATTAAAGACCGAAACTATTTGTTTGGGAGAATTTTAGCCTGTGCAGAACAGATTGAAAGACGGGCGTTGATTCAGCTAGGAAATGAGAGCGAAAAACGTTTGACAAATGCAGAGCGTTTAAGAACCGCGTTTGCTCTGCACCCGGCAGCAACAACACTTCTTTTAGATAAAAAATTAAATCCGTACCTGAACAGAATGAAAAACCGTAACGGAATGGATAGCCAAAGGTATGCGATGATGCAAGAATTATTACATAAGATTGGCACAGAAAACTTTACGAACAAAAGACTTGGTGAGCTGTATCTGGTTGGCTATGCCGACCAGATGATGGACTTTAAGGCCGAAAATGCAGAATATAAAGCGAAAGCAAAAAAGCAGGAGGAATAAAAGATGGCTGTGCTGCAGAATAAAATCGACTTTGCACTTGTGATTGCTGTAAACCATGCGAACCCGAACGGTGACCCGTTGAACGGAAACCGCCCGCGCGAAACGTATGAGGGACTGGGTGAAATTTCGGATGTGTGCCTGAAACGCAAGATCCGCAACCGCATGATGGACCTTGGCCAGAATGTGTTTGTCCAGTCGGACGACCGCTGCAATGATGGCTTCAAAAGCCTGAAAGACCGTGCAGACGGCTGCCCAGCAGTGAAAAAAGCTGAAAAAGATAAAGATGCTTATGCAAAGGCTGCCTGTGAAACCTGGCTGGATGTGCGCAGCTTTGGCCAGGTGTTTGCCTTTAAGGGAAAAGAATCCAAGGGCGATGGTGTTTCCGTTGGCGTGCGCGGCCCGGTATCTATTCATCCGGCTTTCAGCGTGGACCCGATTGATGTCGATGATATCCAGATCACAAAGAGCGTGAACGGTACGACTGGCGAAAAGAAGTCAAGCGATACCATGGGTATGAAGCACCGTGTGGCTTTTGGCGTGTACACAACCTTTGGCAGCATTAACTGCCAGCTGGCAGAAAAGACCGGCTTTACAGATGAAGATGCAGAAATCATCAAAGAAGCGCTGCGCACACTGTTTGAAAACGATATTTCCTCTGCTCGCCCGGATGGCAGTATGGAGGTGGTTCGCCTGTATTGGTGGCGTCATAACTGCAAAAACGGACAGTATTCCTCGGCAAAGGTCCATCGCTGTCTGCATGTGGAGCTAAAAGAAAGTGTGGCACAAGCACACCGGGTGGAAGATTATAATATTACTTGCGATACCCTGAACGGATTGACACCGGAAGTGTATGATGAATACTGATGACTATCTGCAAATGTCTGGCATCCAGCACTTTGCATTCTGCCGCCGCCAATGGGCACTTGCGTACTTGGAACAACAATGGTCCGAAAACCAACGCACCGCCGAAGGCCGCCTGCAGCATACCCGCTGCCATGATGTTACCCTGACGGAAAAACGCGGCGATTTGCTGATCGCCCGCGGTATGAGGGTCGTCAGTCACCGCTTAAAACTGACCGGCGACTGCGATGTGGTAGAGTTTCACAAGGATCCAAACGGCGTGTCATTGCAGGGCCGCCGCGGCCTGTGGCAGCCCATGCCCGTGGAATATAAGCATGGCCGCAGCAAGGTAAACGATGCCGACCGTTTGCAGCTCTGCGCACAGGCCATGGCGCTGGAAGAAATGCTGGTGTGCGAGGTGCCGGAAGGGGAAATCTTTTATGAAGAAACCCGGCAGCGGGAACATGTTTCCCTGACACCGGAACTGCGCAGCACCGCGCAGACCATGGCGGATGAGATGAACCGCCTGTTTGCGCGCGGCTATACCCCAAAAAGCAAACCCGGCAAGCATTGCAATGCCTGCTCACTGAAAGAGCTTTGCCTGCCGGCGCTGTATCAGCAGGCAGACCCGGCGGCGTATCTGCGGGAGCATATTGAGGAGGGCGCGCCATGAGAAAGCTGCTCAACACCCTGTTTGTCATCAATGAGGACGCTTACCTGACATTGGATGGCGAAAACCTTGTTGTTACCCGCAATAAGCAGGAAACCCACCGCTATGCCCTGCATACGCTGGAAGGCATCGTCTGCTTTACTTACGCGGGTGCCAGCCCCGCTTTGATGGGAGCTTGTGCCCGGCGGGGCATTGACCTTTGCTTTTTTGACCCGTATGGCAGATTTCAGGCCCGCACCGTGGGGGAAGAACGCGGCAATGTGCTGCTGCGTCAGACGCAGTACCGCGTGTCGGATGACCCGGCCCAGAGCTGTCGCTATGCCCGGAGCTTTATCCTTGGTAAAGTGTATAACGCACGCTGGGTGCTGGAACGCGCAACCCGCGATCATCCCCAGCGTGTCCCGGTCGAAAAACTGAAACGCACCTCCACCCAGCTGGCCGCCGCGCTGCCGCTGATACAGACCAGCGATGATCCGGAACAGCTGCGCGGCCTGGAAGGCGAGGCAGCCCAGCGCTACTTTGACTGCCTGAATGACCTGATTCTGCAGCAAAAGCAGGATTTTGTGTTTGAGGGCCGCAGCCGCCGTCCACCGCTGGACAATGTGAATGCGCTGCTTTCGTTTGCCTACAGCATGCTGGCGCGGGAGTGTGCATCCGCCTTGACCGCTGTGGGCCTGGACCCTTATGTTGGCTTTATGCACCGCCCGCGCCCCGGCCGCAAAAGTCTGGCACTTGACCTGATGGAAGAACTGCGGGCGGTTTATGCAGACCGGCTGGTCATCAGCTGCATCAATCAAAAGATCATCACGGCAAAACACCTGCAAAAACAGGAAAATGGTGCCGTACTGCTGACGGATGATGGCCGCAAAGCTTTCCTGACCGCATGGCAGAACAAAAAGAAGGAAGAGATCACCCATCCGTTTTTGAAAGAAAAACTGCCCTGGGGGCTGGTGCCTTATGTTCAGGCGCTTTTGCTGGCCCGTGCTCTGCGCGGCGACCTGGAAGTGTACCCACCGTTTTTCTGGAAGTGAGGTGCCGTTATGTTGGTGCTTGTAACCTATGATGTCAACACCGAAACAGCCGCCGGTCGTCGCAGGCTGCGCAAAGTAGCAAAAGTTTGTGTAGACTACGGCCAGCGGGTGCAAAACTCCGTATTTGAGTGCCTGCTGGATGCCGCGCAATACACGATGTTCAAAGCAAAATTGACCGAACTGATCGATTCGGAATCGGACAGCCTGCGCTTTTATCAACTGGGAAACCATTACAAAAGCAAAGTCGAGCATGTGGGTCTGCACCCGGATTTTGATCAGGATGGAATCTTGTTTGCTTAGTGCGAGGGGAAGGCAATCATAAAATTCCCGCTTCCTTCGCACCAGAAAATATGGAAAAAACAGGGGCAGAAAGGGTAAAATACAGCCTTGCCTGTCAGCATGAAGATGCAATCCCCATAAAATTTGTTTCATATGCGCAAAAGTGCCCCACTGTTTTGTGCACTTTTGCTGTCGCTCTCCGCAAGGAGAGCGTGGATAGAAATGAAAAATCTGATGCTAGCTTAGAGCTTCGGAGACGTCGCTCTCCGCAAGGAGAGCGTGGATAGAAATTTTGGCAGTGCGCATCCAGGTTGCGAAATTGTATCGTCGCTCTCCGCAAGGAGAGCGTGGATAGAAATGATGCCTTTAAGGGATTTGAAGTACAAGCCCGATCGTCGCTCTCCGCAAGGAGAGCGTGGATAGAAATTTTTATGCCTGAAGAACAAAAGCCCTTGACAATACGGTCGCTCTCCGCAAGGAGAGCGTGGATAGAAATATAATTGGTTGCCCTATGCCAAAAAATTCGGTTGTCGCTCTCCGCAAGGAGAGCGTGGATAGAAATGTTTGGGGTGTTTCTGAATGTGCCGCTTCTGGGGTCGCTCTCCGCAAGGAGAGCGTGGATAGAAATTCGACATACGTTACACGACTTCCCCGCGCCCAAGGTCGCTCTCCGCAAGGAGAGCGTGGATAGAAATAATGATACATCACGCAAAAACACAAATCAACCCGGGTCGCTCTCCGCAAGGAGAGCGTGGATAGAAATAAGTTGTAATGGAAGAAGATATTATTTTGAAAGGTCGCTCTCCGCAAGGAGAGCGTGGATAGAAATCTGTCCTACTTGTCAATGGCGGCGCTCTGTTAAGTGTCGCTCTCCGCAAGGAGAGCGTGGATAGAAATTGGCTGTTTCGGCACTGCCGGAACTTATTCCCCTGGTCGCTCTCCGCAAGGAGAGCGTGGATAGAAATTTCTTATATCCTGCCCGTTCAAAAAAAATAGGCCGTCGCTCTCCGCAAGGAGAGCGTGGATAGAAATTCTTGTGGTGGGGCGTGCGCAAGGCTGTTGGCTCTGTCGCTCTCCGCAAGGAGAGCGTGGATAGAAATAGACCCGCAAGCCATCTATCCATGTATAAGACCCGTCGCTCTCCGCAAGGAGAGCGTGGATAGAAATGCCGACCTTGTGTTGAATGCCTAAGACTGTAACACGTCGCTCTCCGCAAGGAGAGCGTGGATAGAAATATCTGGATCGACAAAACCCAGAGCCCGCCGAGCAGTCGCTCTCCGCAAGGAGAGCGTGGATAGAAATATCTGACATCCCCCCCAATTTGGACGCTGACCACGGTCGCTCTCCGCAAGGAGAGCGTGGATAGAAATCCTGATCATGATTGGTGGCTTCGGTGCTGGAAGCTGTCGCTCTCCGCAAGGAGAGCGTGGATAGAAATCTTGGCGTATTGTCAAGAGCACATAAAAAAACCCGTCGCTCTCCGCAAGGAGAGCGTGGATAGAAATTCCGATAACCCTTGACAGCGGGGCCCTTCCCGGGTCGCTCTCCGCAAGGAGAGCGTGGATAGAAATGTTGTTGGCGATGTAATGGGCAAAGGGTTGGCCGGTCGCTCTCCGCAAGGAGAGCGTGGATAGAAATGTAAGATTATGGGTGTGTCTGAGCCTGGCTCCAAGGTCGCTCTCCGCAAGGAGAGCGTGGATAGAAATGCCGAAACAATGTTATATGGAAGTTATAAAGCTGTCGCTCTCCGCAAGGAGAGCGTGGATAGAAATCCCGGTGTGCTAGGCTGGCTTGCCGGTAGGCCTAAGTCGCTCTCCGCAAGGAGAGCGTGGATAGAAATTGCTGGGTTTTGTTGGGTTTCTCTGGGTTTTGTTGGTCGCTCTCCGCAAGGAGAGCGTGGATAGAAATGATCACAACTGGCGTGCGGTGGGCGGAAAGCAGCCGTCGCTCTCCGCAAGGAGAGCGTGGATAGAAATGAGCTGGATGTGTGCGCAACGCCGGAGAACGCGAAGGTCGCTCTCCGCAAGGAGAGCGTGGATAGAAATATGCAGAGAATGTGGGAGCTGCCGCGCGGGAAAAAGGGTCGCTCTCCGCAAGGAGAGCGTGGATAGAAATACAAAGAGGTTGAAGAAGCGTGCAGGTATGGCCGGGTCGCTCTCCGCAAGGAGAGCGTGGATAGAAATATCATCGAACGGAGGGAAAGACTTTGAAACCGTACGTCGCTCTCCGCAAGGAGAGCGTGGATAGAAATACCAGATTCCAAACGATAGAGCCTGACGGCAGGCAGGGTCGCTCTCCGCAAGGAGAGCGTGGATAGAAATGCATAATGTCATATTCGGATAGATTATCGGGGGCCGTCGCTCTCCGCAAGGAGAGCGTGGATAGAAATACCCACACCACTACGACCACCGCGGCAGTGCTGCCGTCGCTCTCCGCAAGGAGAGCGTGGATAGAAATAGCCCTCCTTAGTGTCCACGTTGGACACAATGCGTCGCTCTCCGCAAGGAGAGCGTGGATAGAAATTCTGGTATGCGCTATACCCGCGCAGTTCCTGGCGTCGCTCTCCGCAAGGAGAGCGTGGATAGAAATATACAGGGCCGGGTGGCCGTCCTTGTCAATGCGCGTCGCTCTCCGCAAGGAGAGCGTGGATAGAAATGTCATAGGATTCTATGTTTTCCTCTGCCAAAATAGGTCGCTCTCCGCAAGGAGAGCGTGGATAGAAATAGTTGCAATCGCCCATCCCATCCGGGTTCCAGCCGTCGCTCTCCGCAAGGAGAGCGTGGATAGAAATTGGACAGCGCAGCATATCCACCGTGCAGCTGATGTCGCTCTCCGCAAGGAGAGCGTGGATAGAAATGCAAGGCCGTTGTCTGGCACGGTAACAGCCCGGAAGTCGCTCTCCGCAAGGAGAGCGTGGATAGAAATGCTCAGCTGACGCCCAAGGCCGGCAGCTGATGGGGGTCGCTCTCCGCAAGGAGAGCGTGGATAGAAATGAATGCGACTGGAAATTGATTGATGGCGTACCGTAGTCGCTCTCCGCAAGGAGAGCGTGGATAGAAATGACCGCTATGTGCGCAGCCTGGATGGCGTGCGGCACTGTCGCTCTCCGCAAGGAGAGCGTGGATAGAAATTTCTGGTAACACCATGCCCGCGAAAGACAGCATGTCGCTCTCCGCAAGGAGAGCGTGGATAGAAATTTTTTTGCAGCGTGATATTCATCCATGGCTGCGGGTCGCTCTCCGCAAGGAGAGCGTGGATAGAAATTCCAAGGGCATGATGGTAGCGGTGGATGGCAGACTGGTCGCTCTCCGCAAGGAGAGCGTGGATAGAAATGTTCCAGCACTGCGATCATGTACCCACTACGATCGTCGCTCTCCGCAAGGAGAGCGTGGATAGAAATATCCGCAACCGGCTGGATTGCGCCAAGCTGGCAAAGTCGCTCTCCGCAAGGAGAGCGTGGATAGAAATTTACATCTTTTGAATCCGTAAGCAAAGATGACATGTCGCTCTCCGCAAGGAGAGCGTGGATAGAAATTTCTCTTGCGTTATATTCGCCGTTGCCTGCCACAACGTCGCTCTCCGCAAGGAGAGCGTGGATAGAAATTCGGTTCGTGAAAGTTGAAAAGGTCCAGGACGATAGTCGCTCTCCGCAAGGAGAGCGTGGATAGAAATCCGTATGATGTGAGCTGGCCCGCCATGCCGGGACAGGTCGCTCTCCGCAAGGAGAGCGTGGATAGAAATCAAAATTTGGCCATGACGGCATTTGACCGCTATGTGCGGTCGCTCTCCGCAAGGAGAGCGTGGATAGAAATAACTACACCAACCTGTCCGCGCTGTCTGGCTTTGGTCGCTCTCCGCAAGGAGAGCGTGGATAGAAATTTTATATTGCGTTGTACACCGCGCCCGGCGAACAGGTCGCTCTCCGCAAGGAGAGCGTGGATAGAAATAACGACAGCGCTGCCATTCTGAACCGGGCGAACGCGTCGCTCTCCGCAAGGAGAGCGTGGATAGAAATCTGGGTGACACCGTTGTCCATAGTGGACACGCCCTGTCGCTCTCCGCAAGGAGAGCGTGGATAGAAATGCGGCCTGGACTGGCGTGCTCCGCGATATGCACCACGTCGCTCTCCGCAAGGAGAGCGTGGATAGAAATACCGGTTGTGGCCGGAAAATGCAGCACCAACCCCGGTCGCTCTCCGCAAGGAGAGCGTGGATAGAAATGGTCAGCGGCGAATTACGGATTAACGCCAAAAGCGTCGCTCTCCGCAAGGAGAGCGTGGATAGAAATTTAATGTCTCCCTTCACATAGCAGCGTGCATCATGGTCGCTCTCCGCAAGGAGAGCGTGGATAGAAATTCTATGTATCATAACACAACCCCGGCCGATATGCGTCGCTCTCCGCAAGGAGAGCGTGGATAGAAATGAGGGATCGGCGCCACTGGCAGACGGGGCACAGGCGTCGCTCTCCGCGAGGAGAGCGTGGATAGAAATGACACCATGGCGGATGTAGTCGGCACGCTGCACCGGTCGCTCTCCGCAAGGGGAGCATGGAATGTTTCTCTTTCTGACTGTTCAGGGTGGTTTTGTTCATGCGGATATCCGCTTTAATTTTAAAAATTGCTATAGTAAAAAAACTCTCGCATAAAATAATATAAAAATATTATATTATCTACTTGACAAGGTACCCCGGCGGGGTATATAGTGAATATACCCCGCCGGGGTACCTTGCATGTGATGGGAGGGTAACATAATGCAGGAAAACGAAAAGAAGGAACCGTGTTGCTGCTGTGCACACAAAACAAAGCATCGCAGTGAAGAAGAGTATAAAAGCCTGGTCCACAGACTGAATCGGATCGAAGGGCAGATTCGGGGCATCCGTGGGATGGTGGAAAACGAAGTGTATTGTCCGGATATTCTGGTGCAGTCGGCGGCGGTAACGGCGGCGATGAACGCGTTCAATCGTGAGCTGCTGGCAAACCATATCCGCACCTGTGTGGCGGATGATATCCGTGCCGGGAATGACGAAGTTGTGGATGAGCTGCTGAAAACGCTGCAGAAACTGATGAAATAAGCATTGCCTGCACAAAATAGCAGAAGCAGAACATGAAATAAATGCACGAGTGTTTGAGCCAGCAAAAATGCCATGCCAGTGCCCAGTACGATTGTTTTTCTGTTCACAAACATCGGTAAAAGTTTGTGTAACATTACCAGAGCCATGAATAAATGCCAGTCATTCCCTGTGAGAGGGTGTGGATAGGAATGCCGCGTCGGCCTTGGTTGCCCCCAACGTATCGCTCTCCGCAAGGAGAGTGTGGATAGAAATGGTAACCTCAATAATACGTCGAATTGCAGGCTAGCCGCTCACCAAAAGGGGAGTGAGGATAGGGCAACACCGCACAATTCCCGCCTTGCGGCTTAAGCACCGCTCCGGCGGCT
>ERZ838483.2530-NODE-2530-length-10282-cov-2.896451_pt1 | contig 10282 bp, 9 predicted proteins | sample MGYA00519939_ERZ838483 | MGnify/ENA primary metagenome ERZ838483 (study PRJEB31850, sample SAMEA3708836) | human gut metagenome | biome: human gut; feature: human-associated habitat; material: faeces | place: China | collected 2014 ... | reverse complement strand
CAATAGAGGAATTCGATAGGTGTACCAGGCGACCATGTCGGTCTTAAGCGTCTTGATATGCAGTTCCCCTATTTCCGGTAAAAGGAAAGACAGGCACGACGCTAAACATAGGGGCCACAGCGCCGCCTGAAGATTCACCTGAAGCAAGGTGACTGCCGGAAGAAGCCAAAGTGCCCGAACGTTACCGTCCTCGCGCCATGCAAAGAGGATATTCAACGTCACGAACAGGCAGCCGACGGCCACGGCGATGCCCTTGCCGCCCTTGAATCCCAGCCAGGGGCTGAAGATGTGCCCCCACACGCAGCCCAAGAAGGCCACCGTCACGAAGTCGTCATAGCCGATCACATGGCCCGACAGCGACATGCCGCCACCGAACATGGCCGCAGCCGCGGCCGCGATCAGGCCCGATACGATGCCCTTGCCGAAATCCAGCACGAACACGGCGCTACCGCCCACCTTGCCCATGGTGCGCATGGCGTTGGTGGTGCCGATGTTGCCCGAGCCGTGCTCGCGGATGTCGGTGTGATAGAACACCTTCGAAATGATGACGCCCCAGGGGATGGACCCCAGCAGGAAAGAGACGACGAAAACCCCTAATGCTCCCAGCAGTTCCACAGCGGCTCTTCCCTAATCTTTCTTTTTAAATTTCATACGGATGGGCGTGCCCGTCAGGTCGAACGACTTCCGCAGGCGATTCTCCAGGAAGCGCTCGTAGTTGTCGTTGACCAGGTCGGGGCGGTTCACGAAGAACGTGAACTGCGGCGGGCACGTTGCCGTTTGGGTAACGTACTTCATGCGCAGGATGGCCTTGCCCTTCGACACGGTGTGACCGCCCTCGCGGATCTCGCCCAGCCAGACGTTGAGCTGGTTGGTGGGGATGCTCTTGCAGAAGTTCTCGTAGGCGACGTCGACGGCCTCCCAGATGCGATGGACGGACTTGCCCGTGAGCGCGCAAGTGGCAACGACCGGAGCATAGCCCACGAAGGTCATGCGGTCGGTTATCTTCTCGCGCACCTCGGCCTTGGCGTCGGGGCCCTCCACCAGGTCCCACTTGTTCAGCACGATGACCATGGCGCACTGGCGGTCGGCGGCGAAGCCGGCAACGCGCTGGTCCTGGTCGGTCAGGCCGATGGAGCCGTCGATGACCAGGATGGCCACGTCAGCGCGGTCGATGGCGCGCATGGCGCGCACGAAGCCGTAGTACTCCACGTCCTCGTCGATCTTGCTCTTCTGACGCAGACCGGCGGTGTCAACGATGGTGTAGCGCTGGCCGTCGTGCTCGATGACGGTGTCGATGGCGTCGCGCGTGGTGCCGGCGACGTTGGACACGATGGAGCGGTCATCCGAGGTCAGACGGTTGGTCAGCGAGGACTTACCGGCGTTGGGGCGGCCGATGATGGCGATGTTGATGCCGCCGTCCTCTTCCTCGTCGTCGGCGGTCTCGACCTTCTTCAGGTCCTCGACCACAGCGTCGAGCAGGTCGCCCGTGCCGTTGCCGTGCAACGAGGAGACGGACCACGGATCGCCCAGGCCCAGCTGGTAGAACTCCCAAACCTGGTCCATGGTGTCGGGGTTGTCCATCTTGTTCACCACCAGATACACCGGCTTGGAGGTCTTGCGCAGCACGCGCGCCACCTCCTCGTCGTCGGCGTTGATGCCGGTGCGGCCGTCGACGATGAACACGATGACGTCGGCCTCGTTCACGCCGGCGAACGCCTGCGTGCGGATGGAGCTTTGGAACGCGTCGTCGTCGCCCATCTCGATGCCGCCGGTGTCGATGAGCTTGAACGGCACGCCGTTCCAGTCGGCGATGTGGTACGAACGGTCGCGGGTGACGCCGCGCATCTCGTGCACGATGGCCTCGTCGGCCTGGGCAATGCGGTTAACGAAGGTGGACTTGCCGACGTTCGGCCGTCCAACAACCGCCACAATGGGCAGAGCCATATCAAATCCTTTTCGGTTGAGGAAAATACTACGTTTGCGGCGCCGCTATGCGCGCGCCAGTTCGATGAGTTCCGGCAAGAACCCAGTCGCGTTACAGGATACCACGCTCACGGGCGCGCCCGCCGCCTTCCCCATATCCTCCAACGTTGCGTCATCGAGCGTGACGCCGTCGTCGTTGAAGATGACCTTGGGGACCACGTACGTCCAGCCCGGATGCTCGGCCGCGTCGGCGCGGATTGCCTCGACGATGTCGCAGCTGCACAACAGCCCCGTGACGTCGACGTTCCCGCCGAAGAAGCGGTTCTTCACGAACAGCGGCTCCACCACCCCGGCAAGCGGGCCGCGCGAGAACAGGGGGCGGAAGAAATGCGGCGTGGCCATGCCGGCGATGTAGCGCACGCGCATGCCCGCCTGCTGCAGCGCCTGCGCGGCCTGCGCGTCAAGCCCGGCGGATTCCGCCGCCTCCCAATCGTCCACGAACGAGCGGATGATGCCCACGCCGTCCTCGAACATGCCGAAGTCGCCGTAGTGCTCGGTGGGCGGGAGGTTCTCTAGCAGCTCGTCGCCGTAGGCGTTGCAGTAGAACTCGTCGGCGGCGAAGGCCCACAGGTGGCCGCGTTCGGCAAGGGCGCGCTGCTGAGCAGGCACGATGGTATCCATGGCGGCGCGGGCGGCCACCGGGTCGTTGAAGCTTTTCGTGAAGCACGTCTGGTGTTTGGTGAAGCCCAGCGGCACGATGCAGATGTCCAGGATGCCCGGGCGCGCATACGCCCAGTCGAGCGTCTCGCGCAGCGCGTCGCCGTCGTTCTCGTCGGGCATGAGCACGATCTGGGCGTGGAACTCGATGCCGGCGGCAAGCAGGCGGTCCATCACGTCGATGCCGTGCTGGGCATGCCGACCGATGATGTGCCGGCGAACCTCGGGGTTGGACGCGTGCAGGGAAACGCGCAGCGGGCTGATGTGCTGCTCGATGATGCGTGCCTCGTCCTCGGCGGACAAGTTGGTGAACGTGACGAACGTTCCGGACAGGAAGCTGAGACGGAAATCGTCGTCACGCAGGGTCAGCGACGGGCGCATGTCGTCGGGCAGCTGGCGCATGAAGCAGAAGATGCAGGCGTTGCGGCACTGCTTGACGCCATCGAACACCACGCCGGAGAACTCGAAGCCCCACTCCTCGCCCTCATAGCGCTCAAGCTCCACCTCGCCGGAATCGCCGTCGGTGTCGATGTATCCGAGGGTGATCACGTCGTCGGCGGTAAGCCAACGCCAGTCGATCATGTCGCGCAACGGCTGACCATCAACGCTGGTGATGATGCAACCCGGCGTGAAGCCCGCGTCATCGGCGGGGCTTTCGGGCAGCACGGATTCGATGACGGCCTTCGGGGGCTCGGGAGCGCGGCGCTTGCGGCCGCCCGTGGACTGCGCAGCCTGCTTCGCCACATCCTGAGGAGGATAAATGCCCACGTCAACACCGCCTTTCCGCTTCCGCTTGCCTATATGCCGTCGATTTTTCGCAGCATATTATGGTAGCATGCCGCACCCGCTAGGGCGCCCAGCAGGAGAGCGGCGCGGAAAATCAGCGCAACTGGGGATGAGGACCTACGATGCGGAGAACGACCTGAGGGCGTCGCGGACGGTGCGGTACTGGCGCTGGCTGATGGGCACCGCCTCGTCGCAGTCCATGACCAGCCCATCGGCAGAGGCCTGGACGACGTGCTCCATATTCGCCAAGTAGCTTTTGTGGCAGCGCACGAAGCTGCCGGGCAGCTGCTGCTCAAGCTCGGCCAGCGCCGCATACGATTCCAGCACGCGAGCGTCCGACAGCCTGACCAGCACTTTTCGCCCGATGCTTTTCACGTACACCACGTCGGCGGGGTCCACGATGTGCACGGTCCCGGCGTTGCGCAACGCAAGCGGGCTTGCCGCGCTATGGCCGAGCAAACCGAACACCTTGTCCAGGGCGTTGCGTGCCTCGCTGGGCGAATACGGCGCCAGCAGCAGATACTGGTGGTCGGTGCCGTAGACCGCCGAGGTATACGCGGCGCGCGTGGTGCAGTACACGGTCAGCGGAAGGATGTCACGATCTTGCAGCTCGCGCACCAGCGCGATGCCGGCGCGTCCATCGGAGGCACACGCCGGGAAGGCGCCAGGGGCATCCACGGGAGCGAACAGCGCATCGATGCGCGGGCTTTGGGAGATGCGCTCGATCACCTGGGAAAACGCGCAGCTCTCCAACTGAATCGCGCCGGCGCAGGGATGCTGCTCGATGAGCACGCGCAGCGCCTCGGGCTCGGGCACGGCATCTTCGACGAGCAATATCCTGCACATGGTGGCAACCTCCGCATCGCGTTCGCGCGCCGACGCTTTTGCGGCGCCGGACGGCTTCGTTCATGCTTCAAGGCTAACCCGGTTTTCGCGGGATTTGTTGCGCAACAAATCGGGCCGTTTCTTCACCGTCCGTGCACAAAACCGTCCCCGCCCTCACATGCCGAAGCACGCGCAGACGGGGACGGTTCACCTGGGGATATACGGGGAAGGCGAGGTCGCGACGGTGGGCAGGGAACGCAGGCCGTCGGCCCACCCGCATTACGAAGATCGCTACATGCGCTCCAAGCGCTGCACCACCTCGTCGATCTGATCGTCGGGGGTGCTGGCGCCTGCCGTGACGCCCACGGAGGTGCAACCCGCGAACCACGCGGGATCGAGCTCGGCGGCCGACTCGATGTGGTGCGTGCGCGGGCATTCCGCAGCGCAGATCTCGGCCAGATGCGTGGTATTGGCCGAATTGCGCCCTCCAATGACCACGATGGCGTCCACCTGCCCGGCAAGCTCCGCGGCGGCCTGCTGGCGCTGGCGCGTGGCCGTGCACACCGTGTCCTTGACCTGCGCGGCAACGCCTCGGGCGCGGATGCCCTCGAGCACGTCGTCGAGCGCATCGCGGGTTTGCGTGGTCTGCACGACCACGCCCACGCGCTCGGGCAGGTCGGCAGGCAGATCGGCAGCGGTTTCCGCCACGTGCACCTGCGCTCCCGCCTCGTGGGCGTAAGCCACCAGGCCCTCCACCTCGGGATGTCCTTCCTCGCCCACCACCACCACGTAGCCGCACTCCTCAGCAAGCGTGGCGGCGGCCTTTTGCGCGCGCGCAACATGCGGGCATGTGGCATCGATCACGGGAAGCCCGCGCGCCTCCACCGAACGGCGAACGGCCGGGGTGACGCCGTGGCTGCGGATGATGATGGCCCCGTGCGTGGCCTGCTCAGGCTCTTTGACGGCCATCACGCCGCGCGCCTCAAGGTTGGCCACCACCTGGGGATTGTGGATGAGCGGCCCCAACGTGAACGCGCTGCCATCCCCCTCGCTGGCTTTCAGGGCCAGGTCAAGAGCCCGTTGCACGCCGTAGCATGCGCCGGCGTTCTTGCTACGGATGACTTCCATGTCCGATCCTTTCGTATAGGTAAAGGTTGCGGCTCGCAGATCGCCGTCTGCGGATAGCTGCCTGCGGGATAGCGGTTTGCTGCCTGCAACCGAAACGTGCGGGTACGCAACTTGCAGCATGCGGGTTTGCGGCTTGCGACCGCGGTTCACCAGTTTGCGGCTTTGCGACTTGCTGCTCAGAGGTTTGCAGGGCGCACGATAGCGCAAAGGGCCGCTCTCGCGGCCCCTGCCCCTCAAACCTGCTATTGCTCGGCCTTCGCCTTCTTCGTGGGGCGGGTCAGCTCGATGGCCTCGGTGGGGCGGGTCAGCTCGATGGCCTCGGCGGGAGTGTGCTCGGGAATGGGATGGGCGGCGAACACCTCCGTGAAGTCGCGGCCGCCGGGGAACAGCGCGACCATATCCACCTGCTCACGCGGCACACGCTGGTGCAGCGCGAACACCTCGCGCATGGCGTACCACGAGCACCCGTCCAGGCGATCCTCCTTCGGCAAGAAGTCGAAATCGCTTACCACCAGGGGCTTTCCGTATTCCACCGAGATTTTCGGAAAACGGATGCGCTCGCCTTTGCGCTTGACGTTCTCCGCCTCGCGCACGCACATGGGCAGGATGGGCGCCTTGCCCATCTTCGCGATGAACGCCGCACCGGAGTGGATTTCGGGCGTTTTGCTGCCCTTGCCACGGCGCGTGCCCTCCGGCAGGATGCCCACCAGCTGATTTCCCTTCAGCATGTGCGCCGCGCGCTTGATGGCGGTACGGTCGGCCGAATCGCGTTTGATGGGGAACGCGCCCACGCGCGAGAGGATCTGCCCCGCCAAGCCGTGCGCGTTGCCGAACAGCGAGTCGCGGCCCATCAAGCGCACGAACTGGCTCGGGCGCGCCGCCACGTACATGAGCACCACGTCCAGAAACGACGTATGGTTCGAAACCACCACCGCGCCGCAACGGTCCTTGAACGCGCGAAGATTCTCGCGCCCGTCCACGCGATAGCGGAACAGCACCTTGAACACGAAGCCGATCAGCGCATATGCGAAGTTCGCGAACCAATGCGGGATCTGCTTCTCATCGGTGTTGCCGCCGAGCGCGCGGTCCCACATGTCCTCGTATCTCAGAAACAGGCTCATACGTACACGCCCTTCTCCTGGGCGAGCGCGCAGATGCGCTCGATGACCTGCTCGATCGTGCGGCCGGTGGAATCCATCTGCACGGCATCGGGCGCCGGCTTGAGCGGGCTCGTATCGCGCGAGGAATCGATGGCGTCGCGGCGCTCGATGTCGGCGAGCACCTCGGCGTAATCGGTGCTTCCCACGCCGCGGCGCTCGTTTTGCGCCACGCGGCGATGGGCGCGCTCGGCGGCGCTGGCAGTCAGAAACACCTTCAGCTCAGCCTCGGGAAACACCGCCGTGCCGATGTCGCGGCCTTCCACCACGTAGTTGCCCGCGCGGCCGATACGCTGCTGCTGGGCAACAAGCGCCTGACGAACGGCGGGCGCGGCGGCCACGGCGCTGACGGAGCGGTCGATCTCCGCCGTGCGGATGGCGTCGGTCACGTCCACGCCGGAAATGGAGACGCGGCGCGGCAGCGGGTCGCCCGGCTCATGGGAGAACCCGATCTCGTGCATGTCGGCGATGCGGCCGAGCGCTTCGCCGTCTTCCAGCGAAACGCCGTCTTGCAGCGCCTGCCAGGCGATGGAGCGGTACATGGCGCCCGTGTCCAGGCACGAGAAGCCCAAGCGGCGCGCGACCGCCTTCGAAACGGTCGATTTGCCGGCGCCGCTCGGGCCGTCGATAGCGATGATCATCGTGCAAGCCTTTCGATATCGTCCAAGAAGCCGGGATAGCTGACGCACACGGCCTCGAAATCCTTGATGTTCGCGGGGACCTTGCCGGTCAGGCCGACGAGCGACCAGGTCATGGCAAGGCGATGGTCGCCGAGCGAGTCGAACTCGAGCCCCTCGGGGACCTGCAGGCCGGGCTGACCCTCGATGTAAAGGTCGTCGCCTTCGCACCATGTGTCCACGCCCAGCTTGGCCAGACCGTCCATTATAGCGGCAAGACGGTCGGTTTCCTTCACACGAAGCTCCCCGACTTGACGGAACACGGTGATTCCATGCGCGTGCGCCGCCACCAGCGCCAGCACGGGGATCTCGTCGATGATGCCGGCGATCTTATCGGCAGGCACCTCGCAACCGCGCAGGTCGGGCGTATAGCAGGCCTCGATGATGCCGTAAGGTTCCTTGCCCGCCGCACCCGTGTGCGCGACGCTGACCTGGGCGCCCATGCGCTCGAGCGTGCGCACGAAGCCGATGCGGGCCGTGTTCAGGCTGACGTCCTCGATCTGGATCGAGCTTTCGGGGCGCAAAACCGCCGCGCAGGCAAGGAACGCCGCCGAAGACGGGTCGCCCGGCACGAGCACCTCGCCCGCCTGGGGCTGGGCGGGACCGGTCACGCTGGCCGTGCAGGCGCCGGCCGTGGTGGCCACGCCGTATTCGGGCAACATGAGCTCGGTGTGGTTGCGGCTCGGAGCCGGCTCGTTGACCGTAGTGGTTCCCGAGGCGTACATGCCGGCAAGCAGAACAGCGGTCTTGAGCTGGGCAGATGCCATGGGGGCATCATAGGTGAGAGGGCGCAGCCCGCCGCCGTGGACGGTGATGGGCAGCGTCTCGCGGCCTTCGGGAAGGAAGCGCGCGCCCATCTTCATGAGCGGCGCGGTGATGCGGCGCATCGGGCGCTTGCACAACGAGGAATCGCCCGTAAGCGTGACCTGGATATCCCACGGCGCCAGGATGCCCATGAGCAGGCGCACCGTGGTGCCGGAGTTGCCGCAATCCACGGGCTCGGCGGGCTGGCTGGGACCGGCGGCGCCCCAGCCGGTGATGCCGCCGGCAAGGCTTCCGTCTGCCTGCTTCTCCAGGCTGACCTGGGCGCCCAGCGCGCGCACAGCCCCGATGGAGCTGCGCACGTCGGCGGAATCCAGCACGCCCGACACGCGCGAGGTGCCCTCGGCCATGGCGGAGAACAGCACGGCGCGGTGGCTGATGGACTTGTCGCCCGGCACGCGCGTGGAGCCGTGCATGGGGCCTTCCAACGGTTTGATGACGGTGATGTTATCCGACATGGGTGTGCTCCTTAGGCGCTAGCGGGCTGAACGAAACGGAGAAACCGGCGTTGATAAGGTGCGCCGACAGCTTGCCGATGTCACCTTCGTCGGTGAGCACGAGCGAGAGCACGGCCGAGTCCTCGGTGACGTGGTCGATCTCGATGGACTGGATGTTGCACCCCACCTTGCTGGTGATGGTGGTGACCTCGGCCACCACGCCGGGACGGTCCTCCATGGGGATGCGAACCTCCAGCAGCCGCTCGGTGCACGGCAGCCATGCGGCCGGCAGCGCGCGGCGGGCATCGGCGGCCTCGGCGAGCAGGCTGGTCAACATTGCGCGATCGCCTGCTTCAAGCGCGTCGGCGAACTGCCCGATGATGTCCTGCATCTCGCGCAAACCACCCAAAAGCGCATCTTTGTTGTCGAAAGCGATACCGCACCACAGATCGGGCGAGCCGGCCGCGATGCGCGTGGAATCCTTGAACCCGCCCGCTGCCAGGCGCATGAGCGAATCCTGGCCCTTCGCGTGGCGCACGGCAAGCTGCACAAGAGAGCTGGCGGTGAAATGCGGCACATGGCTGACCACGGCCACCGCCGCGTCATGCTGTTCGCGCGGCAAGCTGATCACGCGCGCGCCGATGCCGGTGATCAGCTCGTGCAGGCGCGTGAAATGCTCCGCCGGCGTATCGGCGTCGGGGCACAAGATCCAGTACGCGCCCTTGAACAGGTCGGCGCGGGCACCCACGATGCCGTTCTTCTCAGAACCGGCCATAGGGTGGCCGGGAACGAAGTTCTGCGGATACGGAAGCGTGTGCGCGGCCATTTCGATGATGCGGCTTTTCGTGGAAGCGGTATCGGTGATGATGCCTCGATAGCCCCACTCGGCCAGGTCTTTCAAATAGCCTTCCACCACGCTAACGGGCGTGGCCAAAACCACCAGGTCGCAGCCGTCTTCGATGAACGCGCGGAACTCCGCGGCATCGGGGGCGGCGGTAGCGGTGGCCCAGCCTCTGTTGACGGCCTCGACGCGGGTGGCCAGGTCGGTGTCGACGGCCATGACCTGCGCCGACGGGTTTGCCGCGCGCAATGCGGCGGCGAAGCTGGCGCCGATGAGGCCGAAGCCGATGACGGCTACGTTTTCGAAACCGCCGGTTTTCGCTTGATCGATTGTTTGTGCCATAAGGCGATGCAGACCTTCCGGATCCGATCTAGGGTAGGACGTTGCGGGCAAGCCGGCATCGCATCGGCAAGCGTGAAACCGCCGCGCAGGTCGAAGAAGGCCCGCGACAAGGCGAAACGCCGAGTTCGCAAACACCAGCTGTTTACCCGGGTGACCATTATAGCCGTTTCCCGGCGGCGCACATCCCGCCGCCTCCGCGCAAGCACGAGGGGAACATGAACAGGGGACGGGGGTACGTTCACGGTTGCCCTTGCACTTCCCAAAGAGCCCTCGTGAACGCACCTCCGTCCCCTGTTCACCCCCCGTTCGCCCCGGCGTCCCCCTTCGACGTCCCTGGACGGATCGCACTCTCCTACTTAATAGACGCGTGCAGCGCCGCTACCTCTTCGGGGGCGAGCTCGCGCCACTGGCCGCGGGGCAGATCGCCCAGCTCGATGGGACCGAAGCTGTCGCGGTGCAGCGCCAAAACACCGTGCTTGATGGCCGATAGCATGCGCTTGACCTGGCGTTTCCTTCCCTCGCGCAACACCACGCACACCACGGCGCGCTGCTGGGAGCGCTTGCGCAGGATGGCGGCGCGTTGCAGACTGGGCACGCTGCCGTTGGGCTCATGGTCGGGTACGGCGG
>ERZ838483.2528-NODE-2528-length-10287-cov-6.349492_pt1 | contig 10287 bp, 10 predicted proteins | sample MGYA00519939_ERZ838483 | MGnify/ENA primary metagenome ERZ838483 (study PRJEB31850, sample SAMEA3708836) | human gut metagenome | biome: human gut; feature: human-associated habitat; material: faeces | place: China | collected 2014 ... | reverse complement strand
GATAAATTCTCTTATAGGCTTTTTCATAGGTCCAGCAGCAGCCTTCGACAGCTATCACATGCAGGACGAAAACGGACTGTGGAGCGGATATGGATATGAGATGATGCAAGGCATTGCCAAATATATGCAGTGTACGTTTTCCTACGTCGGATACGATAAGACGGCGAAGGAATGTGAGGAGATGCTGCAAAATGGAGAAGCAGACATTTATACGGCTGCCAAAAAGATACCGGAGCGCGAGGAGGAGTTTGCATTTTCCCGCCATCCGGCGATCACCGCATTTACGAGCATGAACGTGGAGACACCGACCATCGTGGCGTATCTGTTTGACCACCCGCTGTATCTGGTGGCACTGATTGCAGGTGTGCTGCTGTTCTGCTTGCGGAGGATAATGCACTGAATGCAGAGGTTGCGACGGAGCTGCTCGGAAGCCTCAGCCTTGTCGTGGACTGGGCGGAGAATGGTTCCAAGGCCGTGGATCAGTTTGAAGCGTCGGATCCGGGAAGCTATTTTGCGATCTTCATGGATATGCAGATGCCGGTGATGGAGGGCATCGAGGCGACGAAAAAAATTCGAAACAGTGTGCGTGAGGACAATGATGTTCCGATTTTTGCGATGACAGCAAATACCTTTGCAACGGACCGCAAGCGGTGCGCGGACGCGGGCATATTCTGAAACCGGTGAACTTAAAAGAAATTCAGACGACGCTGGACGAGAAAGTGCGGACGGCATGCGCCGGATAACGGGACGGATTAATAACAGAAAAATTTGGAGAAGGGGCTCTACTGCTTTGGATTGCAGTGGAGCCTTTTTATAGTGTATCATAGGAAGTAAAAGAAAACAGGGGAGAATCACGGAATGGAAATTGCAGAAAATATCACATGGACCGAGGAACTGGAAAGGCTGGATGTGCTTCTTTCGCAGGGGCAGTTCGAGCTGCTGCTTCCGGGTGAGCGGTACGGGGGAGGAGAAAAGGAGATCTGGCTTGTCTATCTGATGAACGATGCGGCAGAGAGCTTTCTCGTTTTTCATGACGCGGAGCTGACGGGAACGTATCAGAAGGAATACGAGGGAGAAATAGATGCTGCACTGGAAAAAGACGGGGAGCAGTACGTTCTGATCGTGCGGCAGGGAGAGACGGTGTGCACGCTGTTTTTCAGCCGCCTTTCATTGGAAGTGCATCTGTTTGATTACGGAAAAACGGGTCATTTCTGGGTGGACGGATACGAGTATCTGCGGCAGATTGAGTTCCGTATTGCGATCCTGCGGGACAAGCTGGAATACCTCGGCGAGGCGTTCTGCACCGAGGAAGAAATGCGTCTGGCATCGCTGGCCAATTTCCCGCCGCTCAATTTCTGCTGCTACCCGGCCGTGCCGGATCAGTATCTCGTACCGTCATGCCCGTGGTGGGAAGCGACGGAAGAGGCAATTACGGAGATGAAAAAACTGGCATCGGAGGCAGGCGATAAAGTGCTGCTGAGGTATCTTGCACTTTATGAAAAATGGCAGGGAAAACTCCTCGCAAAACAGATCGCAAAACTGCTGCATACGAGCCGCCACGCGAAAGTCGTGGATTTACTGGAAAAAAAACTGGCCCGCGAAGCACAGAATTACCCGAAACGACGCTTCACTGGCGAAGAAGGAACCCAGATCCGAAAAATCCAGGAGCAGGCAATGAAACGGAAAAAGATACTGGAAGCCGAAGGAAAACGCGCATCATTGCTGCGCGAGGAGCCATTCTTTTATGCACGGGATTCGGTGGAATATAAGGCCCATCTGATGATCTGGGGAACGAAAGGGAAAGACCGGGTTGTGGAGGTTGAGACGTTTAAAAATTGAAAATGAATTAAAGAAAAGGTACAAAAAGTGAATAAAATAAGATTCATCTGGTGGAAATGGAGTTTTTAAAAACAGTTCATTGCGGCAGATGCGGGCCTGTGATATTCTGAAAAGAAAGAAACATTTGACGAGGATAAGCAGGAGGAATCATTTCATGGGACATTTTTATTTTGTGCGTCACGGGCAGACGATCTGGAATGTGGAGAATAAGATCTGTGGGGCGACGGATATTGCATTGACGGAATTTGGGCATCAGCAGGCGGTTGAGACCGGGGAGAAAATCCTGAAAGAGGGGATTCAGGCGGATGAGATTCTGTATTCCCCGCTGGTTCGTGCGGCAGACACCGCGAAACATATTTCCGAGATGACCGGCATCCCGGCGCGGCCGGAGCCGCGGCTGACGGAGCAGAATTTTGGAAAATGGGAGTCCACAGCACGCGATGGAGCGGACTTCAAAAAGGCGAAGGAATGCTTCGCAATGAGCCACGAGGGCGGCGAATCGACTCTGCGGCTGGCGCAGAGAATCTATAATCTGCTGGATGAAATTCGGGAAGAATCCGATGAAAAAACGTATATTCTCGTCGCACACAACGGCATTGCGCGTGTCGTGCAGTCGTATTTTCACGATATGACGAATGAAGAATATGCGGCATTTGGTGTGAAAAACTGTGAGATTGTACGATACGATTTTCCAGAGAAATAAAAAAAGATTACAGAAAACGGCGGGGATATATTCAATCCCCGCTCGTTTTTTTGTCCGATGGAATCAACGAATGCATCTGATAATACTTTTTTGTAAAAGAGATCAGCGTCTGCATATCGCTGCTGATGTATCTGCTTTTCTTCCATATCATGCCGATTTTCACTCGAATTGGTGTCTGCATCGGAATGCCGATGATTTCCGGAAATTTATCAGTCATGCTGGAATACAGAAAACAGGCATAGCGGCCCGTCTTTAAAAACTGCAGTGTCGTGTAAATCTGGCTGCTCCGCATGATGATATTCGGTGTATACCCCTCAAGTTCGAACCGCAGCTTCAGGAGCTGATTCTGCACCGAGTCAGCATTAAAGAAAATTAAGGGCTGTTTTGCCATATCCTGAATGGAAACCACTTCTCTGCCTGCCAGGGGGTGGTTTTTTGCTACACAAAATACGACCTGGTCATCCGCAAGAACGGCATGGTGAAATTTATCAATATTATACTGTTCCATATTGACAAGCGCCAGATCCAGTGTGTCATCCTGCACCAGATTACAGGCACGGACCGAACCATACTCCTCAAGAGATACCGCAATTTCGGGATGCTCTTCTGAAAAAGCGAGAAGAAGCTCGGGAAAAAAGACGGTGCTCAGCATCGGCGGAATACCAATGCGGATCGGCGGGCGCACACGGGAGAGATTGGAATAATCCGCCTGCAGCTCATTGCAGTACTGGAGAATATAATTTGCTTTCTGATAAAATTCCTCCCCTTCACGCGTCAGAATTAACTGATTTCCCTTTCTGGAAAAGAGACTGACGCCGAATTCAATTTCAAGATCACGGATAGCAACCGATACGGTCGGCTGCGTCACGTACAATTCCTCGGCCGCTTTTGTAATACTGTGGCACCGGCTTGCCATACAGAAGTAACGAAGCTGATTTAAAGTCATTTTTCCCCTCCAAATGTTCGTTGAGACAACGTTATATTACCATTAAGATACCATAGAGACGTAAATGTTTCTATATTTTTTTTCGGTTTCCCGCAAAACCAGGTAAAAATGCACAAAAAAAGAGCCCCTGTTTTGCGAATATAAAAATTTTTTATGGGGTCATGTATTCCACCAATTTGTTTTTTAACCAGTACACGCCGTATAATACAAGTAACAAAAGAAACGTGTTCGGCCGATGCTTTTCAAGAAAAAGAAAACTGAAAAAACGAAAGGAGATTTGGGAATGTCTCAAACCACAATCACATTGCTGTTTCTGGCATTTGCGATTGTCAGCTTCATTCTGGAGAAAATTCCGCTGGGTCTGACAGCTTCTATCTGTGCGCTTGGATTGACTCTCACCGGAATTCTGGATGTATCAACGACTTTCTCTCAATACGTAAACAGCAACGTTATCCTCTGCGTCGGCATGTTTGTTGTCGGCCAGGCACTTTTCGAGACGGGAATGGCAAACAAAATCGGAGGACTTGTAACCCGCTTTGCCAAAACCGAAAAAACACTGATCATCGCCATTATGGTAATTGCCGGCGTGATGTCCGGATTCTTATCCAACACCGGAACCGCTGCCGTACTGATCCCGGTTGTCTGTGGAATCGCAGATGAGTCCGGTTATTCCAGAAGCCACCTGCTGATGCCGCTTGTATTTGCGGCAGCCCTCGGCGGAAACCTCTCTATCATCGGAGCGCCGGGAAATTTGATGGGCGTCAATGCACTGCAGGAGATGGGAATCAAAACCAGCTTTTTCATGTACGCGCCAATCGGAATTCCGATGCTGCTGATAGGAATCCTCTACTTCGTCTGTTTGGGATATAAACTTCTTACGCAGAATCAGAACGAAGCAGCCCAGAACCTGGAAGAGCAGAAAGATTTCAGCAATGTTCCGAAATGGAAACAGATCATTTCACTTGTTGTTCTGATCGTTGTAATTTTCGCTATGATTTTCGAAGAATTAATTGGAATCAGCATTCAGCTTTCCGCCTGTCTTGGCGCACTCTTTTTGGTGCTGACCGGGGTTCTGACAGAAAAAGAAGCGTTGAATTCCATTGACTTAAAAGTAGTTCTCCTCTTTGGAGGCTCTCTTTCCCTGGCAAAAGCACTGGATGTCACAGGGGCAGGAAGTATGATCGCCGATAAAATCGTCGGTCTGCTCGGATCCAATCCAAATCCGATTCTGCTTCTCCTGGTAATTTTCCTGGTAACCTGTGTACTGACCAACTTTATGTCAAATACAGCCACTACGGCACTTATGATTCCGATCGCTGTTTCTCTTGCAAACAGCCTTGGAGCAGACCCGCGGTCCGTTGTGATTGCAACTGTTATCGCCGGTTCCTGCGCGTATGCAACACCAATTGGTATGCCTGCAAACACGATGGTAGTCGGACTCGGAGGCTATAAATTCAAGGATTATGTAAAATCCGGCCTGCCTCTGATCCTCGTATCCTTTGCAATCTGCATGATACTGCTGCCCATCCTGTTTCCTTTTTATCCATGATAAGCATTCCTTCGCATAAACAGGTATCACACACTACAAGGGGCAGAAAATTCCTGCCCCGCACCACAAAGTTCACTCATGAAAATCATTCATAGGAGGTATATTATGACAAACGAAAATGGAGTAAAAGTTTTAACAGACATGGTAGCTGATTTTGTTGCCCACATCGGCAAAAAGCTGCCGGACGATGTAGTTGCAAAGCTGGAGGAGCTGGGCTCCCAGGAAACAGCAGCGCTTCCGAAAGCACTGTATGAGACGATGACCAAAAACCAGAAACTGGCGGTGGAATTAAACCGTCCGAGCTGCCAGGACACCGGCGTGCTTCAGTTTTGGCTGAAATGCGGAACGAATTTTCCGTACATCAATGAACTGGAAGGCCTGCTGAAAGAGGCTGTTGTACAGGCTACCTTTGCAGCACCGCTCCGCCACAACTCGGTAGAGACTTTTGATGAGTACAATACCAAGAAAAACGTAGGAAAAGGAACCCCGACCGTATGGTGGGATATCGTTCCGAACAGTGACAAATGCGAAATCTACGCTTACATGGCAGGCGGCGGATGTACGCTTCCTGGAAAAGCGATGGTTCTGATGCCAGGTGCAGGATATGAAGGAATCACCGATTTCGTACTGGATCAGATGACAAGCTACGGCTTAAATGCGTGTCCTCCGCTTCTTGTCGGCGTTGGAGTTGGAACATCCATCGAAACCGCAGCATTAAATTCAAAGAAAGCGCTGATGCGCCCGATCGGTTCCCACAATGAAAATGCAAATGCAGCAAAAATGGAGCGTCTACTGGAAGACGGCATCAATGCCATCGGCCTTGGACCGCAGGGAATGGGCGGAAAATATTCCGTTATGGGTGTAAACATTGAAAACACCGCCCGCCATCCATCCACGATCGGCGTTGCCGTAAATGTGGGATGCTGGTCCCACCGCCGCGGCCATATCGTGGTAAATCCTGATCTGACAGTAACTTGTGATACACATTCCACCTGGAAATTTAATGCATAAACGGAGGTACGAATTATGATCGAAATTAGAGGAGATAAAAAAGTTCTGATTACACCGGTAAGCGCAGAAGACCTGAAAGATATCCACATCGGAGATATTGTTTGGCTGGACGGCGATCTCATGACCTGCCGTGACGTTGCACACCGCAGACTCGTTGAGTACGGAAGAGAGCTTCCATATAATATCAAAGACAAGGCAATTTTCCATGCCGGCCCGATCGTACGGAAAATTGAGGGAACAGAAGATGATTACGAGATGGTTTCTGTCGGACCGACTACTTCCATGCGTATGGAGAAATTCGAGTATGAATTTACAAAACTGACCGGCGTACGTGTCATTGTCGGAAAAGGCGGCATGGGTCCGAATACCGAGCGTGCATGTAAAGAATTCGGTGCCATTCACTGTGTCTTCCCGGCAGGCTGCGCGGTTGTTGCCGCGACTGAGGTGGAAAGAATTGCAGAGCATCATTGGGATGAACTGGGAATGCCGGAGACGTTATGGTGCAATAAAGTAAAAGAGTTCGGTCCGCTGATCGTTTCTATTGATGCAGAAGGACGCAACCTGTTTGAAGAGAACAAAGTTGTTTTCAACGAGCGCAAAGAGGCTGCAAAACAGGCAATTTATCCGGAAGTGAAGTTTATCAAATAATTTATCAAATAATAAGAGTTTTTGACAGGAGCAGCCTATGGGACCACAGGAAATGCTGGACCGGGCGGAGGTGAAAAATAAGTGGCAGCTCACGCCGCTGAAGGATTTCAAATCACCCCGTCTGACGGAACGCATGTGGCGGACAGCGGTGGTTGTTCTGCTGACTTCCCTGATTTATGAATATCTGATTCCCGGCGGCCGCAACCCCTGCTTTGCGCTGATCGGCGCAGTGTACGGGGTTGGGAGCCGGTTTGAAGAGGGATTCCACAATGGAATCAATCGCCTGATCGGAACGTTTGTGGGAGGAATCCTGGTCATTCCATTCTACATGCTGTATCAGAAACAGCCGTTTGGAATTCCGGCTTTTCTGTGGCTGGCGGCGGGGCTCTGCCTGGTATTGTGGTGCAATCTGGCACTGCAGGCGGACTCTGCGATCCAGCCGGGAATCGTGGTCTACTTTGTGGTACTTTACACAGTTGGTGAGGAACGAGTTGTTTTCTATACGCTTGCCCGGATTCTGGATACCGGCATCGGCGTACTGATTTCCCTTCTCTGCTATCTTTTACTGCCATCGAAATATGATAAAGAACAGGGGCTCTCGTTCCGGACCATGTGGAAGGCGACAAAACATGCGTTTCAGTCTTATAAGGATAAAAACCGTCTGTTCCGCGAGGATGAACAGAAAAACTTTGGAATGAAAAACAAAAAATAAGCAGGATGCAAAAAAAGAGATGATCTGCTCTGTGCCGGCAGATCACCTCTTTTTTGTATGGCGTTTATGATATTTTATAATATTTCGATGTATGCTGGCGGTAAAGCAGCAGCAATCCGCGGATGCAGAGCTCGATAGCCATGGCGATCCACATGCCGCGCAGGCCGAGCGGAGTGATGAGAAGTACCGCGAGGCCGAGGCGGATGACCCAGATGCTGCCAAGGTTCAGAAGGCTTGGCACAAACGTATCGCCTGTTCCGCGGAGGGCTCCGGCGGCAACGATGGAAGCGCCGAAAAACGGCTCGGCGAGCAGTTCGATGCGGAGTACCTCGGCGGCAAACGAGCGAACCTGCGGGTCAGGAGTCAGAATGCTAAAGACGAACGGACAGAAGATCATCATCAGACCTCCAGTGATGGCCATCAGGACTGCGCCCATGGCAATGCAGATATTTCCGTAGCGTTTCGCCAGCTTGTAATTTCCGGCGCCGTAGCTTCTGCCGACGAGCGTTGTCGCGGCGGAACCGATGCCGTAGCCTGGCATGTAGCAGAGGCCTTCGGCGGTGACGGCGAACGAATTGGCCGCAATCGCAATGGAGCCGAGCGGGGCAATCAGCATGGTGGCAGCAACCATGGCGCTGTTCATCGCGATTTCCTGTACAGCAACCGGCACACCGATTTTGAATGCAGTTTTCAGAATTTTCGCATCGAAAACCGTTTTTTCCTTCCGGCGGAGACGCAGCCGCGGATTGCGGACACAACAGAACCAGGCACCCGTGAGGCTGATGACGGCGCAGGCCAGCATCGTTCCCATACCGGCACCCATGACACCGAAAACCGGAATCAAAAGAGCATTGAAAATGACATCGAGCACGCACATGACGGCATTTAAAATACTGGGTGTCACCATATCACCGCTGCACTGCAGGAAGGACGACATCAGCGAGTTGAGCTGGGAAAACGGAAGCATGATGGCAAACATCATAAAATAGAGCGTGGCATTCCGCCGGATCTTCTGCGCACCGCCGAGCCACCCCGGCAGCGGATGACTGATCAGAAGCCCGATCAGGCACAAAACAGCCGACACAACAAGCGCGGACGCGATGCCATGCCGCACAACATCCCTTGCCTTCTTGTCATGATTTCCCCCGATCTGATGCGCTACCTGAACAGAAAAACCGGCTGAAACCGCATAAATCGTACCGCTGAGGAGCCACGTCGTCGACGAAACCAGCCCGATCGCCGCCGAAGCATTCGCCCCAAGCGCGCCGACCATCGCGGAATCAATGTATTGCATCGCAATCGTAGTAATCTGTGTAAGAATCGCAGGCAGACTTAATCGCCCGACCTGCTGAATCTGCGGTTTCAGTTCAGTCCAGTTTATTCTATTCATCATTTTCTCCAGAACATGTATTTTATCGTATGGTTTTTCTTAAGAATGTAAAGATAAATGCGTATTTTACGCTAACATGTTTTGAAGAAAGTGTCAATCAAAAACGAGGTTTAATTTGACTTTTTTCTATGCGTATTAGGCATAGGGGCGGAGAGGATTCGAATTTAATTTTCCGGCGGAAGGTTGTTCTTCACAGCGGGGTTCGCCTGGGTCGTGTTGGTTGCAGTCAGCAGGGAATCTGTCGGGGCGACCGGGCTCATGAGGACGCGGCCGGTTCCGCGGTAGACGTTGACGAGACCTTCACCGCTGACGGCGGAGCCGACGAGGGTTCCGGTGGAGCGCTCTACGGTGAAATCAAGGTTGGAGGACCAGCAGACGGCGAGGTTTCCATCGATTTTCAGTTCGTCGTTTTCGAGTTCGACTTCGATCAGCTCGTCCTCAGGTACGTTGCTTTCGAGGGCAACGGCGCCTCTGCCGACGAGGCTCAGATTGAAGAAGCCTTCGCCGCCGAGGACAGCGGAGGAAATGCTCTTGCGGGCGGTCAGTTTGGTTTTGACTCTGCCGTCGCAGGCGAGGAACATGCCGTCCTCAATCGTCATTCCGAGGGAGCCCCATTTCTCGACATCCACAAGAATGATGTATTTGTAGGTCGGTTCCAGCACGAGATATCCGTCGCCGACGTACTCCGGTTTTACGGCAGATTCCTTTGTCATGGCGCCTTTGATGGCCTTTCCGAACAGGTCGCCGATCCCTTTGATTCCGGCGGTCGCCTGTACATGGCCGCCCATCCACTGCATCGCACCGGACTGGATAATCGCGGAGTGCTCCTTGTCCAGTTCAATGACAACCTGGCGGCGGCGCACATTCATTTTGCTCATGTAATACTCCTCCATGGCAGTCATCGGCGAGACGCTGGAATCCTGGAGATATTCCATGACGTGGAAATTTTCGATGGACTTGGTGAATTTCCGGTTTTCGTTTTCGAGATTTAAAATTTTCATAGGCACGTTCCTTTCTTTCATTAAGAAGAAAAATAGTGATCCGTCTTGTTTCTTTTATTATACAGGAAAGAAAGCAAAGAGCACAGAAAAATTTAGAAAAAAAGGAAATCTGGAAATCATGTTGTCCATTTTTCAGCGGAGTGATAAGATAAAGTTCAGAAAACGCAAGCAGTACGGTCAGAGGAGGAAAATATAAGTAACTAAATATATTGTCAAATGTGATATAATGTGTTTAAACATACAAAAGGAGAATCATATTATGAACACATCAAATATCACAAACTACAAGCCGAAGGATTTTGCTGAATTGTTAGGGATATCTGTTAAAACGCTACAGCGTTGGGACAGAGAAGGGATTTTAAAAGCAAATCGAACTCCAACTGACAGGCGTTATTATACGTATGACCAATACTTCATGTGTTCTCCTGCAGGCTGTATGGACTTCGTAAGTATAAAAAACAAATAGAGAGGGACGAGGAAATTGCTAA
>ERZ838483.2505-NODE-2505-length-10388-cov-6.887642_pt1 | contig 10388 bp, 10 predicted proteins | sample MGYA00519939_ERZ838483 | MGnify/ENA primary metagenome ERZ838483 (study PRJEB31850, sample SAMEA3708836) | human gut metagenome | biome: human gut; feature: human-associated habitat; material: faeces | place: China | collected 2014 ... | reverse complement strand
TTTTGGCATGTTCATGCCAAAACACCTCGCGGAATATTTCCTACTGAATAGTTACGAATAATCCATATGGCTGCCCGGTTAGCCGGGCAGCTGTATAAAAAATAAGCGGAGGAAAGAAGCAATGGGATTTTCAACTGTACCATGCAATGAATTTGTAGAAGTATTGGCTTCCAAAGCACCGGTTCCGGGTGGCGGCGGCGCATCTGCTCTGGTTGGAGCAATCGGAACCGCTCTGGGCAACATGGTAGGAAGCCTTACCGTAGGTAAGAAAAAATATGCGGATGTAGAAGAGGAGATGTGGGAGCTGAAGAAAAAAGCTGATGAACTTCAGAAAGAACTGCTGCATCTGATCGAACGTGATGCGGAAGTTTTCGAACCACTCTCCAAAGCATACGGAATGCCGAGAGAGACCGAAGAGGAAAAAGCAGAGAAAGCCAGAGTTATGGAAATCGTCCTGAAAGATGCCTGCTCTGTACCGATGGAAATCATGGAAAAATGCTGTGAAGCGATCGAGATCATCGTGGAATTTGCAGCAAAAGGCTCCACACTGGCAATCAGCGATGCCGGTGTAGGCGCAGCATTCTGCAAAGCAGCTTTACAGGGTGCCAGCCTGAACGTATACATCAATACCAAATCCATGAAAAACAGAGAATACGCAGAGGAACTGAATGCAAAATGTGACGCAATGCTGGAAAAATATACCAAGATTGCAGACGAAGTTTTTGAAAGCGTATTAGGCAGACTGAAATAGGGAGGATAAACAGAAATGGCAAAACAGTTATTAGGAAAAGAAGTAACCGCAGCTCTGAATGAAAAAATCAAAGCAAACGTTGCAGCTTTAAAAGAAAAAGGCATCAACCCGACACTGGGTATTATCCGTGTAGGTGAAAACGGAAGTGATATCTCTTACGAAAGAGGAGCAACCAAACGTTGCGAGACTCTGGGTGTAGAGTGTGTAAAATTCCTGCTTCCGGAAGATGTATCCCAGGAAGAACTTCTGGCTACCATCGATAAAGTAAACAAAGATGACAGCATTCACGGCGTACTGTTATTCCGTCCGCTGCCAAAACATCTGGATCAGTCTGTGATCGAAAACGCTCTGGATCCTGCAAAAGATGTGGACTGTATGACAGACGGTTCCATGTCCGGCGTATTTACCGGAAAACAGGTTGGATTCCCTCCATGTACTCCGCAGGCTTGTATGGAGATCCTGGATCATTACGGAATCGACTGCACAGGTAAAAAAGCAGTTGTGATCGGCCGCAGCCTGGTAGTAGGAAAACCGGCAGCGATGATGCTGATCAAGAAAAATGCAACTGTTACCGTATGCCATACAAAAACTGTTGACATGCCGTCTGTAGCAAAAGAAGCAGATATCATCATCGTAGCAGCAGGTCGTGCAGGCGTTGTTGGCGCTGACTATGTAAAACCGGGTCAGACCATCATCGATGTAGGTATCAATGTAAATGCAGAAGGAAAACTCTGCGGTGACGTGGATTACGCAGCTGTAGAGCCGATCGTAGATGCAATCACTCCGGTACCGGGCGGTGTTGGAAGTGTTACCACATCTGTTTTGGTAGGACATGTGGTAGAAGCAGCTATGAGAAAATATATGTAAGCGCGGAATCATTTTATCAGAACATAATAAAGTGATATAGATCTTCCGGGGACAGAAACGAATATCCGAATCTGTTCCCGGAAGATTTTTTATTTCATATGTTGTTTCTCTGATAACCCTTGAAAAAATCCGTATTTCTGTTAAAATATCTGTAGTGCGATTTTCACGTATTACGTGAAAACCGTATACGATGTGAGTAAACAGTCGTACAGAATAGTTCTGTACAGCAAGAGGAGGAAAACATGAGTAAAAAACCTACCGTTTTAATGATTTTAGATGGTTATGGATTAAACGACAAGTGCGAAGCAAACGCAGTTTGTGAAGGAAAAACACCGGTTATGGATCAGCTGATGTCTCAGTGCCCGTTTGTAAAAGGTAACGCAAGCGGCATGGCAGTAGGTCTTCCGGAAGGACAGATGGGTAACTCAGAAGTTGGACATCTGAATATGGGTGCAGGTCGTATCGTATATCAGGAACTGACAAGAATCACCAAAGAGATCCAGGACGGCGATTTCTTCAAGAACGAAGCGTTGCTGGCAGCTGTAAAGAATGCAAAAGAGAACAACTCTGCACTGCATTTTATGGGTTTGTTATCTGATGGTGGTGTACACAGCCACAATACACATCTGTATGGTCTGCTGGAACTGGCAAAAAGAGAAGGTCTGGAAAAAGTATATGTACACTGCTTCCTGGATGGCCGTGACACTCCGCCGGCATCCGGAAAAGGTTATGTAGAAGAGCTGCAGACTAAGATGAAAGAAATTGGTGTTGGCGAGATCGCAACCGTTGCAGGACGTTACTATGCAATGGATCGTGATAACCGCTGGGATCGTGTAGAACTGGCATTCAAAGCCATGACAAAAGGCGAAGGCGTAAAAGGAACAGACGCAGCAGAAGCTGTACAGGCCTCCTACGATGCAGAAAAGACCGATGAATTCGTTCTGCCGACCGTTATCGAAAAAGACGGCAAACCGGTTGCAACCGTTCAAGATAAAGATTCTGTTGTATTCTTCAACTTCCGTCCTGACCGTGCACGTGAGATCACAAGAGCATTCTGCGATGATGATTTCAAAGGTTTCGCACGTGAGAAAAAACTGGATGTAACTTTTGTATGCTTCACCGATTACGATGAAACTATCGGAAACAAACTGGTAGCATTCGTAAAACAGGAGATCAAAAACACATTCGGCGAGTACTTGGCAGCTCATAACATGACACAGGCTCGTATCGCTGAGACAGAAAAATATGCACACGTTACCTTCTTCTTCAACGGTGGTGTGGAAGAGCCGAACAAGGGCGAAGACAGAATCCTGGTTAAATCCCCGAAGGTAGCAACCTACGATCTGAAACCGGAGATGAGTGCATACGAAGTGTGTGACAAACTGGTAGATGCGATCAAATCCGACAAATATGATGTGATTATCATCAACTTCGCTAACCCGGATATGGTTGGACATACCGGTGTGGAAGCAGCAGCAATCAAAGCAGTAGAAGTTGTTGACGAGTGCGTAGGACGCGCAGTTGACGCTCTGAAAGAAGTAGACGGACAGATGTTCATTTGCGCAGACCACGGAAACTGCGAACAGCTGGTAGACTATGAGACAGGCGAACCATTCACCGCTCATACCACCAACCCGGTTCCGTTCATCCTGGTAAATGCAGATCCTTCTTACACACTGCGTGAGAACGGCTGCCTGGCAGACATCATCCCAACCCTGATCGAACTGATGGGTATGGAACAGCCTGTTGAAATGACAGGAAAATCTCTGCTGATCAAAAAGTAAGATTCAAGGAAGTTTGATTTTTCAAACATGAATAACTATGAGAAACACGCTCTGCGAGTTTCTTATAGTTATCGCGGCAGTCGCCAAGGTCTCGTGCAAGCACGGACTTTAGCTCGTTGCTCACGTAAATAAAAATGCAGGAAATAAAGACACAATGTGCTTTATCTCCTGCATTTTTTTCGTTTACAGATGTGTGTTTAAATCTGCTCAACTTTCAGAATGTTTGTATTGCCGGTGCTTCCGTTTATTGCACCTCCGGTAAGGACAAGGTTGTCGCCTTTTTCCAGTGAAAATATTTCCCGGACTTTTGCAAGATCATGCTGGAACATGGCCTCCATGGAGTCGAATCTGCCACACAGAATCGGGGTTACACCCCAACTTAAATTAAGTTTGCGCCAGCCTCTTTCAGAGTATGTCATACCAAGGATATCTACCGGGCAACGGAATCTGCTGACCATCCTAGCGGTGTGTCCTGACAGGCTGTTTACAATGATAAATTTTGCCTTTAAATCAGTAGCCATAGCACAGGAGAATGGGAAACGGCACCCAGAGCTAATACACATAAAATTCCTACAAAAATATTCTGACCCATTTCGTTCTCCATTTCCTCAGGCTGTCTGCCGTTCATCAGGCAGAGCCTGAAATACACTCGTTTTTTTGCATCAAAAACAGCCCATTACAGTAATAATAATGGGATACAGAAAATGAGAATCAGAGTCGTTTTTTACCGTCCGATTTATGAAGATAACTGATGATTTTTTTGCCCGGTAATACGGGACAGAACAGAATAATGAAAGAAATAAAATAATAATTTTGTGAAAGGCGGGGAACAAAATAAAGACCTGGAGTATATGCAAGCCTGTTTATACTGTTTCGTGCATTGGTATTGCGCGAAAGGTACTGTTCACAAAGAGTATAAACGCGCTCCTGTAGCATTTCCCTGGTGCAGGGAGTCGTATTATTGGCAGATATGGTATCCGATCCGGAATAGAAAGTGGCAGAATCGGCTGAAATGGAAGCATACAAAGAAGAATGTGTCTGATATGGAGCAAAACACATTCCAAGCATGAAAAACATGATCACTAATGCGATATTTCTTTTCGACTTATGTAAGGTATTCACAGAACCACTCCTGCCGGAAATCAATTTCCAATAATTAATATGGAAAAGTATAACATAAGTGTTATGAAATGACAATAGAATATATTTTTTGCATAAATAAGAAATGAAACACACATATTTTTCTCTGCTTCGGACATACTGAAAAAGAGCAGCAGATGACAGAAACAGGAGGAATATGTGATGTATCGATATCTACCGATTCGAAGAATCTACGCAAGAGAAGTCCTCGATTCCAGATCCAATCCTACGGTGGAAGTGGAAGTGACGGTAGGAGAAGGAATCATGGGAGTGGATGGATATACAGGAAGAGCCATTGTGCCGTCGGGAGCATCTACCGGCAAATATGAGGCTGTGGAACTGCGGGACGGAGAAGAACGCTTCGGTGGTCTTGGTGTGGAACAGGCGGTACGAAATGTCAATGTCCGTCTGGCAGAACAGATCGTAGGAGAAAATGCGCTGAATCAGTCCTATATTGACCAACTGCTGATCCAGGAAGACGGAACCGACAATAAAAGCAGCCTGGGAGCAAATGCGACACTTGGCGTGTCCCTTGCAGTAGCCCGTGCTGCGGCGAAAGCGCTGCGTCTGCCATTGTATCAGTATCTCGGGGGCGTGCATGCGGTGCGGATGCCGGTTCCGATGATGAACATTCTGAACGGGGGGCGCCACGCGGACAATACGGTAGATCTTCAGGAGTTCATGATCATGCCGGTGGGAGCGGAAAGCTTTCGGGAGGCAGTACGCATGGGAGCGGAGATCTATCAACGCTTGAAGATCCTTTTAAAACACAAGGGGCTGTCTACCGCGGTCGGTGATGAGGGCGGTTTCGCGCCGGATCTGGAAAGCGCGGAACAGGTGCTGGAATTTCTGACAGAAGCGATTGAAGACGCAGGATACACACCGGGAAGCGATGTGGTATTTGCCATTGATGCGGCGGCAAGTGAACTGTATGATGAGGACCGGGAAGGGTACTATTTTCCCGGGGAGAGCCGGATGCAGGGAAATGAGGTTGTGCGGACATCCACAGAGATGATTGCATATTATGAAAACCTGCTGGATCGCTTCCCGATTGTTTCGATTGAAGATGGTCTGGAAGAAGAGGACTGGGAAGGCTGGACGGAGATGACCCGGAGGCTTGGAAACCGGGTACAGCTGGTGGGAGACGATCTCTTTGTGACCAATAAAAAGCGGCTGAGCTGTGGCATCCGCCTGGATGCTGCTAATGCGATCCTTGTAAAGGTGAATCAGATCGGAACCCTGACAGAAGCTCTCGAAGCGGTAGAGATGGCGTACCGTTTCGGATACCGTGCGATTATTTCCCATCGTTCCGGAGAGACAGAAGATTCTTTTATCGCAGATCTTGCGGTAGCCTGTGGCAGTGGACAGATCAAGACCGGTGCGCCGTGCAGGTCAGACCGCAATGCAAAATATAACCAGCTGTTGCGTATCGAGGATTATCTGGGTAAAACGGCGGTGTATGAGAATCCTTTTTGCCATCCAACCGGCAAATCGAACAGATAAACAAGCAAAAATAAAGAAATTCGTACAAATTGCAGGAAAAGGTTGAAATTAAGAATCCCCTATGGTAAAATAAATGAGGTTGACCATAGGAGGTGTAATTGTGAACATTTTACGGATTGTATTGACGGTTATTTTTGTAATCGATTGTATAGGTTTGACAGTAGTTGTCCTGATGCAGGAAGGAAAACAGAAAGGTCTGGGAGCTATTTCCGGTATGGCAGATTCTTACTGGGGACAGAATAAAGGTCGTTCCATGGAAGGTCATTTGGTACTGGCTACAAAGATCATGGCTATTCTGTTTATGGTACTGGCAATCGTATTAAATATGAATTTTTAATTGGCGTGAAAAAGAACACTCTTGCAACTCTTTGCAAGGGTGTTTTTGCACATAAAGGGAAAAGAACATGAGAACAAATAATAAAAAGTTAAAAAACAGAAAAAAACTGCTTCTGGATTTCGTATCTAATAAGGAATATCAGCCGATGCGCGCAAAAGATATTGCGATGTTGCTGCAGATTCCGAAAGGAAAACGATCCGAACTTTTTCAGGTTCTGGATGAACTGGAGGTAGAAGGAAAAATTACCTGTAAAAAAGGAAAATACGAGAAAGTACGGAAAAGTGCTGCGGCAAATCTATCTGCACAGGAACTGTTAGAGGGAACGTTTATTGCTCATCCGAAAGGATTTGGCTTTGTGGAACTGGAAGATCAGGAAGAAGATCTGTATATTCCGCAGGACGATACCATGGGTGCTTTCCATAAAGACCGGGTACAGGTGAAAGTAAAAGAAGAACGAACCGGTCAGCGCCGGGAGGGAACCATTGTCCAGATCCTTGGACATGGAATCACGGAAGTGGTCGGTACATTTGAAAAAAGCAAAAATTATGGATTTGTGATTCCGGATAATCAGAAAATCCAACAGGATATTTTTATTCCGAGAGAACACACGCTGGGAGCGAACGATGGCGATAAAGTTGTGGCAAAGATTACTTCCTACGGCGGAAAGAATAAGAATCCGGAGGGAAGAGTGCAGGAAGTGCTGGGAGCACAGGGCGCACCGGGCATCGACGTACTTTCTATTGCGAGAGCGTATGAACTTCCGATGGATTTTCCGGTAAAAGTGGCAAACCAGGCGGATCGCGTGCCGGATCATGTGATCGAAGGGGATTTTCAGGGACGTATGGATCTGAGAAACTGGACGGTTGTTACCATTGACGGAGAAGATGCGAAAGATCTGGATGATGGAATTTCTCTGACAAAAGATGGAAATATCTATCATCTTGGTGTGCATATCGCAGATGTCACCAATTATGTGCAGGGCGGAAGTGCCCTCGACCGGGAAGCGCTGCGCCGTGGAACCAGCGTGTATCTGGTAGACCGTGTGATTCCGATGCTTCCGAAACGTCTATCCAACGGGATCTGTTCCCTGAATCAGGGGGAAGACCGACTGGCACTCAGCTGTCTGATGGATATTGACGCGCAGGGAAATGTGGTCAGTCATAAGATTGCAGAGACCGTCATCTGTGTCGATCGCCGGATGACTTATACGGCAGTGAAGAAGATCCTGGAAGGCGATGCAGATCTTCGAAGAGAATATCAGGATTTTGTGCCGCTGTTTCATCATATGAAAGATCTGTCTGCGATCCTTCGGAAAAAGAGAAGCAACCGCGGCTCCATTGATTTTGATTTTCCGGAGAGTAAAGTGTATCTGGATGAGATGGGAAGACCGGTGGAGATCAAAGCGTATGAGCAGAATGTAGCGACAAAGATCATTGAGGATTTTATGCTTCTTGCCAATGAAACGGTGGCAAAAGAATACTGTGAGCGAGAGATTCCATTTTTATACCGTACCCATGAGAATCCGGACAGTGATAAGATGGAAAAAGTACTGACCTTTATCCGTAATCAGGATATTCCGGTACACAAGTCACACGAAGAAATTACACCATTAGAAGTCCAGGAGATTCTGAATGAGATCGAAGGAGAACCTACCGAGCCACTGATCAGCCGTCTGTTACTTCGTTCAATGAAACAGGCAAGATATACGACAGGCTGCAGCGGACATTTCGGACTGGCAGCAAAGCATTACTGTCATTTTACTTCACCGATCCGAAGATATCCTGATCTTCAGATTCACCGGATCATCAAAGAAACGATCCGCGGTCGGATGAATCAGGAGAAAAAGATGTATTATGCACAGATTCTCGGGGATGTGGCAGATAAAACCAGTGCGCTGGAACGCAGAGCCGAAGAGGTAGAACGGGAAACCATAAAACTGAAAAAGGCAGAATACATGGAAACCAGACTGGGACAGAACTATGAGGGTATTATTTCCGGAGTCACCGGTTGGGGGCTGTATGTGGAACTGCCGAATACGGTGGAAGGTCTGGTGCATATCAGTACACTGATGGATGATTACTATCACTTTGATGAGGAAACATACTGTCTGGTGGGCGAAAAGACCGGACACACGTACCGTCTGGGACAGAAAGTGACGGTAAAAGTATCACAGGTAGATCTGTCCACAAAGAGTATTGATTTCATTTTAAAAGAAGAAAACAGCTGTTTTAATAAATACATGGATTGGGAGGATTAAGAAATGGCAAAGGAAAAGGGAAGCCGTCTGATCGCGAACAATAAAAAGGCGTATCATGATTACTTTATTGAAGAGACTTACGAGGCCGGTATTGCACTCCATGGAACAGAAGTAAAATCGCTGCGTATGGGAAAATGCAGTATCAAGGAATCGTTTGTGAGAATCGAAAATGAGGAAGTGTACATCTACGGGATGCACATCAGCCCTTACGAAAAAGGAAATATTTTCAACCGGGATCCGCTGCGTGTGAAAAAACTGCTGCTGCATAAAAGCGAGATCCGTAAAATGAAAGGCAAGATCGCAGAGAAAGGTTACACGCTGGTACCTTTGAAAGTATATTTTAACCGGAGCCTGGTAAAAGTGGAGATCGGTCTGGCAAAAGGTAAAAAACTGTACGACAAGAGACAGGATATCGCCAACAAGGATCAGAGAAGAGAGGCAGAGAGAGATTTCAAGGTTCGGAATCTGTATTAGGAAAATGGCTTAGAAATTGGAATAATTGACAGATTGGATTGCATGATTTTAGATTGTGCTGATGCAATGTATCAATTATGATGGATTTCAGATATCATAGCATGGTTAGGAGGCTTTGCTTTCCCTGGTGGTTGTTGCTCGGAAAAAGTGAAAAGTCCTGACCATACAGGGATATTTACAGAAGAAATCGTTCAGGTCTTGACAATGCTCTCTATGTCACATATAATAGAACAAGTACAAACAGAAACTGTCTGCGAACCATACAACTGTTTACTCATAAGATTTTATATGTGAGGGCTTGTACTGGTTTCGACGGGGGTTTTGAAGTTTGGGAAGCCATTCGCAGTTCTGGGACTGCGTCATCAACCTGGAAATTAAATTTAAACGCAGACGAAAATTTAGCGTACGCTGCCTAATGGCAGCTGTCGGTTTCTGAGTCTCCCGCAACTCAGACTCCGGCATCAAACTCCGCGGGGCACTTTTCCTTCAAAGCTTTGAGAAGAAAAAAGAATTTATGAAGCTACTGAAGTCTGAAGCCTGTCATCCGGCGCCAGACGGAGGGAATGTCAAAAGAATGACTGTAATGGGAGATGCCTGAATGGATAGGCTTTCGGACAGGGGTTCGATTCCCCTCAGGTCCATGATATGAAAAACCCTGGAAATCCTTGATTTCCGGGGTTTTTTGCTATCTGGAAACAGACAAAAACACCGTTTCAGACCGTTAAAAACCGGTTCAAATCGGAAAAATTGTGGTCAAAAATGTGGTCGAAAATTTACGGAAAAACTTAATAAAAATCACGGTTTGAAGGTGCCTGAAACCAACTCAAAATGTAGACATATGAATAAAAAATGGCTGAGTAATTAAGTGTGTTTTTAATAAAAAAGAATGGAGTAATAACAGGGTGGACAAAGATCTTTTTAAAGGATATTTGAAGGGAGAAGAACGAAACAAAGCGAGTAGGGATTATGCATGGAGTATAGCAATTGGACTACAGATGATAGACGGACTGAAAAAGAACATTGAAGAATGAAAATAGGCATGGGAAAAACATAGCATCAAAAGAAAGAGCCAGCGTTTCAAAACGCTGGCTTTATCATACCTGTATAGCTTTGAGTAAGTCATTTATTTTGTGATAGATGTATTTTCAGGAAGTGACTGAATTTTCTCAAGCATATCTTTCACAAGATCCAAGGAAAGCATATTGCTCTGGCGCTTGCTCCTAGAGCGTGTTTGAAAAATCATTCCTGCAATCTGCACGCCCCACTTTGCGGCAT
>ERZ838483.2495-NODE-2495-length-10445-cov-2.088450_pt1 | contig 10445 bp, 10 predicted proteins | sample MGYA00519939_ERZ838483 | MGnify/ENA primary metagenome ERZ838483 (study PRJEB31850, sample SAMEA3708836) | human gut metagenome | biome: human gut; feature: human-associated habitat; material: faeces | place: China | collected 2014 ... | reverse complement strand
GAAACGCAACGGAAACCTAAGAAAAATCGAAATAGAATCGCAATTGCCTTCATAATCAGAAGGTTGTAATGAGATACGAGGTTTCAGGGGCAATTGCGATTCCATAGGCAAGCTGGGGATGTGCCCCAGCCTTGCCGAACCGTACGCAGGAGGTTTTCCGAAGAGCAAAGCAGATTGTTTTCCCCAGAGCATCCCCATCACATATAGTAAAATCATGAAAAAACCGTAAAAAAATATCGAATCTCTTGACAACCACTATCAAAAGTAGTATAATGAAATTCCATGATGTGATGTCATGCTTTCAGAAAATAACAGGACTACTGTCTGCCTCAAGGCGGATGGGCTGCTGTATTTTATTGCGATTCTTCGGAATCGGTAAAAACAACAGAAAGAGGTGAAACTACATGAAAAAGGGACTGCACCCGACTTTTGAAAAGACCACCATCACTTGTCACTGCGGCAACGTAATGGAAACCATGTCCACCAAGAAGGACATCAAGGTTGAAATCTGTGCAAAGTGCCACCCGTTCTTTACCGGTAAACAGAAGCTGGTAGATACTGGCGGACGTGTTGACCGTTTCAAGAAGCGGTTTAATTTGGACAAGTAAGCGAACAGATCTTCTTCCCTGCGAAGAAACAGATGGTACGAAAACGGTATCTCATCTGTACGCAAACAGACCAACGGAGCAGGACGGTAAGGCATATGATTCTTACCGTCCTGTTTGTCTACATAAAACGATTGGAGGCGTTCCATGGGATACCGAACCATTGCACAGGCAGTGACTGCCTCTTTTATCGAAAAAAAATCAGAATTTATTGCAACATTAGTGCCGGTACAGACAGCAGACGCTGCCATTGCCTGTATTGAAGAAGTTCGCAAGGCGAACCACAAAGCCCGACACAATGTTTATGCTTATATCTTGCGGGAAAACCATATGACCCGTTATTCCGATGACGGCGAGCCGCAGGGAACGGCTGGCGTTCCCGTCCTGAATGTCCTGCAAAAACAGAATCTCACCGATGTCTGTTGTGTGGTCACCCGTTATTTTGGCGGCATTCTGCTGGGCGGCGGCGGTTTGGTACGGGCGTATTCCCACAGTGCTGCACTGGCAGTGGAAGCAGCACAGATTCAGACAAAAATTTCCTGTCATCCAGTGACCTTAAAAATGGCATACTCTCTCTATGGAAAGGTATCCTATCAACTGCCACAGCTGCCCATTTTGCAGCAGAATGCGGATTTCGGCGATACGGTAACCTTGTCGTTGCTTGTACCGGCTGGCTTAACAGCATCGTTCCAAGCAGATATGATTGAACTGACAAACGGAGAAATTTCCATTCAGGTCGGGGAACAATTGGATGCAGATTTTGCGGAGGTTGCAGACCGGTTGCCGCCGGAACTGCTGTGATTCATAGGAAAACAACCACAAGAACGCCTTGTATGCGGAGAACGATGGAAGGCAGGTGACAGCAGATGGTTTCTGATGTGTTTCTGGAACAGCTGCGGAATGCGTGTCCGCTGGAAGAAATCGCACGTACTTATGTGGATTTGAAACGGCGTGGCAGAACCTACGTCTGCAATTGTCCGTTCCATTCGGAAAAAACACCGTCTTTTACGGTATTTCCCGATACGCAAAGCTTTTATTGTTTCGGCTGTGGGGCTGGCGGTGATGTCATCACCTTTATTCAGCAGATTGAAAATCTGGATTTTATGGATGCAGTGAAACTGTTGGCACAAAATAGCGGTTTGACCGTTCCTGAACAGGGGGCAGATGAAAAACAGTCCCGTATGCGAAAGCGGATTCTCGCTGTGAATCGAGCCGCTGCCAATTTCTATTATCGAATGCTGACTGGCAGCGATAAACGAGGACTGCAATATTTCATTCAGCGACATCTAACTACGACCACCATTAAAAAGTACGGGCTAGGCTTTGCTCCGGAAACTTGGGATGCCTTGAGCCGGTATCTGCTACAGCAGGGATTTACGGAAGAGGAACTGTTGCTGGCAGATGTTTCCCATCGCTCCCGAAGAGGAACGCTCATTGATACGTTCCGAAACCGTGTCATATTTCCCATTGTTGATTTGCGGGGAAATGTGATTGGATTCGGCGGACGGGTGTTGGATGACAGCCAACCAAAATATTTGAATACTGCACAAACGCCGGTATTTGACAAGGGGAAAAACCTGTTTTCCCTGCAATTCGCCAAAAATTCTGTAACCACAACGCTGATTTTGGCGGAAGGGTACATGGATGTCATCGCCGTTCATCAGGCAGGGTTTGAAAATGTTGTGGCGACGCTGGGAACTGCCATTACACCTGACCAAGCAAGAAAAATTTCCCAGTATGCAAAAACCGTGATTATTGCCTATGACAGCGATGCAGCCGGGCAGGCAGCAACGCAAAAGGCAATGCGGCATTTTAGTGAAGTGGGGATTGAAACCAAAATCTTACGGATGCAAGGTGCAAAAGACCCTGATGAATATATTCGGAAATTTGGGGCAGAACGATTTCGGATGCTCTTAGAGGGTTCGGAGGATGCTATCAATTTCCAACTAGACCGCTGTGAAATGGGGCTGGATTTACAGACGGAAAACGGCAGGGCAACGCTGTTACGGCGTGCCACAGAAGTTTTGATTCAGATTCCAGACCCTGTGACAAGAGAAGTTTACCTGATGCGAACCGCAGAAAAGTGTCATATATCGGCAGATGTTTTGCGGATGAGCATCAATCGAAAGCAGAAGAATCGGCAGAAGATGCAGAAGAAAAAGGAATTCAGCAATCTGGTTGCACATACGGTAACGGCACAGCAAACCGCAGCAGATGCCAGCGGAATGGCAGGCAGTTCCCGAACGGTGCGAGCACAGGAACGATTGCTCTGTTATTTCCTGTCACAGCCGGAGCAGATTTCCAAACTGGCAGACCATTTGCAGCCGGAACAGTTTACCGTTCCATTTTATCAGAAGCTGTTTCAACTGTTGCTGGAGCACCAGCAACAGGAATCAGATGGCTGGATTTCCGCTCTGGGAATGCAGCTGACACCGCAGGAAATGGGAACGGTGAGCCGTCTGCTCAATTTAAAACAGACTTGTCCAATCAGTCCGCAGGAAGTGCAGGATTGTATCCAGCTGCTGCAAACCCATTCAGTGCAGGCATTGGATTCAGATGCAGCCCTTTTGGAACTGGTTGCACAGAAAAAGAAGAAGAATCAAGCATGGCAATGATGCGGCATTGTCCGCCTTGGAAAGGAACGAGGAATCATGGAAGGAAAAACGACCATTGAAAAACTGATGGAACGGGGAAAGGCAACCGGAGAACTGACCACAAAGGAAATCAGTGATGCACTGGAAGAACTGGATTTCGATGTCGATCAGCTGAACTCTTTTTATGACACCTGTGACCGTTTAAACATCAAGATTATTGACGATACTGCACCAGAAATTTCCGGAGGCGGAGATGCGGATTTGGTGGACGATTTAGAAATGGCACTTTCCACCGAAGGCATTGCGATTGATGACCCGGTAAAGGTTTATCTAAAGGAAATCGGACGTGTGCCGCTGTTGTCCTCCGATGAGGAAACGGAACTTGCCAAGCGGATGGCGGAAGGCGATACCAAGGCAAAAAATCGCTTGTCAGAAGCAAACTTGCGTCTGGTTGTCAGCATTGCAAAGAAGTATGTCGGCAGAGGGATGCAGTTCCTGGATTTGATTCAGGAAGGCAATTTGGGCTTGCTGAAGGCAGTTGAAAAGTTTGACTATACCAAGGGCTTTAAGTTCTCCACCTATGCAACATGGTGGATTCGACAGGCAATTACTCGTGCAATTGCTGACCAAGCAAGAACCATCCGGATTCCGGTGCATATGGTAGAAACGATTTCCAAGGTCAAGAAAGTTTCCAGCCAGCTGCTGCATGAAACCGGTCACGACCCATCTGCGGAAGAGATTGCAGAAAAGCTGAACATGCCAGCGGAACGGGTACGGGAAATCATGCGGATTGCACAAGACCCGGTTTCTTTGGAAACACCAATCGGCGAAGAAGAAGATAGCCATCTGGGCGACTTTATTCCGGACGATGATGCACCAGCTCCGGCAGATGCAGCTTCTCTGATGCTGTTGAAAGAGCAGCTGAACGATGTGTTGTCGACCCTGACTGATCGGGAAGCAAAGGTATTGAAATTGCGGTTCGGTCTGGAAGATGGACGTTCCCGGACACTGGAAGAAGTGGGCAAGGAATTTGACGTCACCAGAGAACGGATTCGGCAGATTGAAGCAAAGGCACTGCGGAAGCTGCGGCATCCGAGCAGAAGCAAAAAGGTAAAAGATTTTCTGGATTGAGGCAGTCCGTTACATAGACGAGATGTTATCACCAGATGAGAGAATCAGTCCTGCGAGAGCAGGGCTGATTTTTTTATGTGGAAAAACAGATAAAATGTTGAAATGTTGATAGTGCAATATGATTTTTCTGCAAAATTCACAAAAAATTTTGATAGAGTTGTTTTTTTTTTTTTTTGTATGCTAAAATTTAATATATGCAGAAGAAGTCGCTTCTGCTGTTGCTATATTTCCATTATTTTGTTGCGATATGCACGATAATGATAACAACAAAGCAAAGTTAATCAAAAAAGGAGAATATTAAAATGAAAACTTGCCCAAATTGTGGAGAAATGAACGGTGAAGCAAACGATAAGTGCTACAAATGTGGTGCGGATTTGTCAGAAAGATATTGTACATATTGTGATAAGGTTTACTCATCCAAAACGCATACTTGCCCAGCTTGTGGAAGTCCAACGGTTGTTTATGACGCTTTTACAATGAAGAAGCAGACTTATAACAATAGCAGTGATTACGTTGATACATGGATGTATGTACTTGCGGTTTTAATTCCGATTGTGGGACTGATTCTTGGATGCATCCAAATTGGAAAAAATAATAGTACGGGCGGAAGAAATTTGATTATAGCGTCCATTGTATCAAGTGTTGTGTGCACAATTATATGGTATATAGCGGTATATGGTAGTATGTAATTAGAACGATAAGAGGAAAGAGTAGGGATTAGAAATGAAAAGAGTGTATTCGGGTGTGGTTGCTGCTGGATTGTGTTTGGCAATGATGGGTTCTTTCACAGGTTGTGGAGAAGTAAAGGTCTATAAAACAATGCATGAATTTTCAGATTTAAATATTTCTTCTTCTGCTATAAAGAAGTTATTTTTTGAGGATAAATGCAGCCCTGAGAAGATAGGTAGAAAAATTTCAGATTTTTGTATATACGAATATGAAGATGAATACAGAGCAATAGGAGATATTCATGTTACAGTAAATGATGAATATATAGTAAATAGTGTAATGAGCATTTATTTTAATGCAGATAAGGAGTTTGAATACTGGGAACTTAAAAATTTTTCTTTTGATGAAATAGAAGAATCGGATAAATCACTTTCTAGAAAACCATATGATTTTTTAATAGATGAATTTGGAGAGCCGACAAGTGAGTCGACAAGTTATGGGGATAATTTGGTTTATAGATGGGAAACAGATGAATATCATATAATGTATGAATATTACGAACCTCTTTTTGAAACATTTAAAACAGATGAATATATCAGATATTTGGATGTATCAGATGAAGACGATTAAAAATTATCTGTTTCGGCACAATTCCCGTTGTTTCGCTGCCGCCTGCAACAAAAGCAGCGTTGCCCCAACTAAAAATAGCGATGCAATGGGTGTTGTACGGCTATACTGCACCGCCGGAGCAGAAACGGAACAGATTTCCGGTGAAACAACGGCATTTGGGAACACCTGACAGCCAATCCAGCAGAATCCGGCTGCCAATCCTCCAGCCAACACTCGCAAGGACAGCATCCAGCACAGGGAAAGCCGTCCGCCCGTGATGGTGAAAATCTGTAAATGTACGCAAATACCGCCGAAGGCGAGCAGAGCTGCAAAAAGTGCCAGTAATAATGGCGTATTTGGAACAAGCTGCGTCAGAGCAGTAATTTCCAGACCAGCAGACAGCAATCCCTCGGCGGTATTTTTCGGGAATCTCCATTGCAGCGGAATGGTGAGCAGGTCATATAGTCCGGAAGCCTGTGCAACGGTCATCAGACAGCGGAAAAATAAAATCATCGCACACATTTGCAACAAAGCTGCACCAGATTGCGTGACAGTTTCCACGAGCGTTTTCGCCTGTAAGCGTTGGAGGGAAACGGTTGGCAAGTTGGGCAGCTTTAAAAATCGGCAGGCAATTATAAATAGGCTGAAATTTGCAAGCAAAATTGACCCGAACAGTAGCCAACAGCCGGACGTTCCAGCTTGAGCGGAGAGCGTTCCGAAGAGAAAGGCAGGACCGCTGCCAAAGCAAATGCCGGAGAGAATGGCTGCTTGTTTGGGGCGAAGTGTTCCGTTTTGCAGTTCGTTGTCCAGTAATTTTGCACCGATGGGATAGCCGCCAATCTGACTGAGCAGAAAAATTGCAAGGCATACATCCGGAATCCGCAGTACATTTTGTGTGAAGCGGTGCAGCGGTTTCAGTAATAGCATATGGGCGTTTGTGCGAATGAGCAGCTGTGCGAGAATCATCATTGCATAGAGCGAGGGCAGAATCACTTGCAGACAGAGAAAAACACCCTCTGCAAGTGCTGTATGAATGGGAGCAGCATAGACCAGACAGCCAACAGTCAATAATAATAGAAGGATGCAAGTGCCAACGGTCAAAAAAATCCCTCTTTTCTGTAAAATAGAGTGGGGCTTGATGATGCAGGTTCTATGTTATCATAGCGATTTTTCGTGAAAAATATGCCAAATGGTTCGAGTACTTTTTTCTTTCCGCATCGCATATAGTGCAATGAGGTGATGGCGGTTGTTGGAACGCTGGACAGAATGGGGGCGGAAATGGTTTCATTTACAGCCCATGTTGTATGTTGCTGGCAATCAGGAACTTCGGATTGAGAATTGCCGGCACATTTTAGAATATAATGATATTCGGATTGTCATTCAGACGCAGGATTTACAAATTTCCGTCTGGGGCAAGTCGTTGCAAGTGGATACTTACGCAACCGATGGCGTTTTGATTCACGGAACGCTGCAAAGCATTGAACTGGAACAGAGGGGAGGACGCTGCAAATGAAACGCCAAGCCGCAGAAAAACGGGGACTGTGGGGGCAGGTGTTCGGCGTTGTCCGAATTGCTGCACAGGGGAAAAAGGGAACGGCATTTTTCGATGCCCTGCGTGCACAGCATATTCGCTGTTTCGGGCAGCAGATAGAAAAAGATACCGTACAAGGCGTGATATATGCCAAGGACTGCAAGAAAATGCGGAAACTGGCGGAACAATATGGAATGGTTGTGACAGAAACACCCTGCAAAACGCTGCAATTTTTCCTCTGGCGGCATCGGCTGCGGTTTGGAATCCCCATTGGAATGATACTGGCAAGCTGTTTTCTGATTTATTGCTGCAATGTGGTAATGCTGATTGAAGTGCAGGGAAATACGACCATTTCCGATGAAAAGATTTGTGCAGTGCTGGAGGAATGCGGGGTAAAAAGGGGTTCGTTTATGGGAACAGTGCCATTTCGCCGCTGTGAACATCAGCTGCGGGCAGCAATTCCGGAACTGTGTCGGGTTGCTATGCGGCATACCGGAAATCGGTTGGTGGTGGAAGTGACAGAAACGCCGGAAGAAGTTGCACCGCTAGAAAAGCGAGTACCCTGTAATATCGTGTCTGCGTATGATGCAGAAATCACAGGTGTTACAGTGCGGAGCGGACAACTTCTTTGTGCAGTAAAAGAACCTGTGCAAAAGGGAACATTGCTGGTCAGTGGCGTGCAAATAGATGAAGAGGGAAACATTCGCTTCCGCCATGCCATGGCGGATATTGAGGGCATTTATCAGATAGAGGAAACCTTTTCCTGTGCGTATGAACAGACGATTCGTACTAGTTCCGGACGAGAGCAGACAAAGACGAGTCTGGATTTTTTCACGTTGGAGTTGCCGCTTTCCAAATCGCAAAAGCCTTATGCTTACGGGCAGACGATGACGGAACGAACGCCGTTGACGATTTTTGGAAGGTCATTGCCGATTGCAATTTGTCAGGAAACCAATCGAGAATATACAGAAACGGTCTTGCAATTTACACCAGAAGAAGCAAAACAGGACTTGGAACAGCAGATTCAGCGATACGAGCGAAATTTTTTGACGGATGTAGAGATTTTAGAGAAACAGGTGATGGATACAAAAAAAGAAACGGCACTATGCAGCACCGTTTCTTATACGCTCAAGGGAGAAATTGGTATTTCTAAAGAAATTTTTGCAAAAGCAGAGCATTAACAAATTGAAATCGTTAAGCATTCTGTCTTAGCAAGAATCGATTCAAGGAAATCAAGTCGGTTAAATCAACGGTGTTGTTTTCGTTCCAGTCTGCATTCTCTGTGACAAGAATCGTTTTCGGGTCTAACAGATACCGCCGAATCAGCATGGAGTCTAAAATATTGGTCATTTCATCTCCGTTTGCATCGCCCTTGATGGGGGATTCTGTCGGGGTTGTAGGGTCTGTTGGATTGGTAGAACCGCCATAATAGTCGCCCAGAGAAATGCCATTTGCACCTAAAGCAGTCTGATGGTCTAAACTGATGAATTTTCCGCTATCTGTCTGCCAGAGAGCAGGCTCTACAAGAGCATATTTATCTTCATCCCATTTTCCGAAGTTGTCATAAACCAGTCCGCCGGTATCGCCAGAGTTTTCATTGAAGCACCAGAATGTGTGGTGAATATGGTTTTCAATCATCAAATCCCGCAGTGCGAGCATCCATTTTTGATTAGAACCGTCCGGGTCATGTTGGGAGTCGATAAAGCCGCCCCATTCGCCCATCAACAGCGGTGCAACCTTTTCATCTAACAGGTAGAACCAGTTGTCATACCAGCAGTCTTTGAGCAGGGTTTCTTTTGTGAAGCCCTCGTAGAACCATTTCTGCTGGTAAACCAATGGACCATAGTCGTGTGGAGAATAAACCAGCTGGCTTTGATATTCGCCCAAGTCAATTGGATTTTCTTTTGCTCCTCGGAAATTTCCGCCCCACCAAGTGCCATAATAATATTCAGTGTTGGTTGTCCAGTCGATAGCCGGAGCTGTCCAGTCATATCCCTCTTTCGGATAGACTTCGACCCCTTCTACCATAACCAGCAAGTTTGGATTTTCTTTCAGAACGTGTGCGGCAGCCTGTTCCGCTGCATATTTCCAGTTATTCGGGTCGGTGGTGTCGTCCCATTTTGCCATTTTGTCAGGGACATCCGCTTTTCCGTGCGGTTCATTTTTCAGGTCAATGGCTAAAATTGTATCATCATCTTTGTAATAGTCTGCGAACCAAGACAGTGCCTCGAACCAGTCCTCCGTGCTGAATTTATCGGTATACCAGAGGTTGACTTGATGCCCAGCGGAGGCAGTTTCTGCACTGTGAATATCAATCATAATTTTAATGCCCAGCTCTCGACACCAAGCAATTGCCTGATTCCAGATGTCGAAGCTGTATTTTACCGTTCCGCCGACAACACCCTCTTTGGTCAGTTCTGGGTTTGTCCATTCGTTAACCTTTGGCGTTGCTGGGTCAGGGTCGCCGTTTTTCCATTGCAGCAGCAGTTCCGTAGAAACCGGAATCCGCAGCAGGTTAAAGCCGTGGTCGGCGATTTGCGTCAACATATCATGCATATTTTGCGACCATACGCCATCAAATACCTGACTGCCAACATTATAGCCGAACCAGTTGCAGCCCGTCAGCCAGACCGGATTCCCGTTTCGGTCAACGATTTCCGCATTGTCATTGACGTGCAGCCAGTCATCGTGCCAAGCATCTGGCTCTGCGGCGGCAGATACCGCCGGAGCGATGGCAGAACCTGTTCCCAGCAGCAGGGCGGAAACCGTAAAGATGGCACATAATTTTTGTAGAAATGTCCGTTTTTTCATGAGAAAACCCCCTTCATTTTTTGTGAAATCCACTAATTTTATCTTATCATGTTTTCTTTTTTCTGTCAAGAATTTTTTGTGCTGGACATTATTCCGTCATGATAAATAAGAATTATTCTCAAATGAAAATAATTCTTGATAACGCTTGCAAAATTGCCGGAGATGGTTTATAATAGAATCAGAAACCATTCATTTTTATCTGGTCGATTTTGGAGGTATGGAACAATGACAGTATATGATTCGATTCCTGTAACCGTTACGGGCGGAACGCTCTCAGATGCAGAGATTGCCGCATATGTGAAGCACAGCAAGAAAACCTATCCGAACCGGAAGATTGAACAGCTTTCCATTCAGGTGGACGGAGATTTTGTAGACCTGCGATGTCAGTTTGCACCGGAGAATTTTGAACGGATTCGCCGGATTACAGGTTATCTGGTGGGAACACTCGACCGCTTCAACGATGCGAAGCGGGCAGAAGTGCAAGACAGAGTGAAG
>ERZ838483.2493-NODE-2493-length-10454-cov-2.710741_pt1 | contig 10454 bp, 6 predicted proteins | sample MGYA00519939_ERZ838483 | MGnify/ENA primary metagenome ERZ838483 (study PRJEB31850, sample SAMEA3708836) | human gut metagenome | biome: human gut; feature: human-associated habitat; material: faeces | place: China | collected 2014 ... | reverse complement strand
CCAACGGCTCCTAATACAGGTATTTATTACCATGAAGGATCGAAAGTAAATTTAAGAAACACTGAGATGGAAGTAGGCAATTATACAGGAAATGGATTTTCAGCAGATGTTAACGATAATGGGAAAAAGTATACTTCAGAGTTAAATATATTAGAAAAATCAAAATTAACGGTGAGTAAATGTAGAGGTGGAATCACTGCTGCAATGCAGATCACTGTAAATGATGCAACATTAATTAATAGTAGAAACAGAGGAAATGCGAGTAACGGCGCTGATTATATACTGGAAAATGCTATCGTTGATATTTCCGAAAACGGAGCACATGGTATGTCGGCACGAAATATCACAATAAAAGACAATTCGAGTGTTGATTGTAATAAAAATAATTATTACGGAGTGACCTTTTATGGAAAAATGACCATGGATGGAACATCTGTGTGGAATATCAATGAAAACTCTCAGAAGGAAACTTCTGGAGGAATGAGAGCGCAAAAATCATTTTCTGCAGGTACGGTAGAAAGTGGTGCGAAAATCACCATGAATGGAAATAAAGGAAATGCACTTGAGAATTATGGTACGATGACATTCAAAAAAAATGTCGATTTAGAAATCTTAGAAAATAGTGAAAAAAACAATGGTGGAGGAATTTACAACAAGGGAACGATTGAATTACCTGCATCTGCTTACATCTGCAATAACCATGCTGGAAAGTACGGCGGTGGTATTTACAATATGGGTAATGCAAAGATTTTCAGTGGAGCAAGCATCTACAATAACCATGCCGGAAACGGTGCCGACGATATCTACAATGGAGAAAGTGCGACACTGAAATTCGGAGACACAAACAAAGAGTGGATCCTCGACGATTGTAATCACTCGATTGACGGCTGGTATGATGACACAGAAGGAAGCCGCTGGAATGCCGATGGCGGTGAAAGTGAGCACCATATTGTTCTTGTAAACAGCGGAAGTAAGACCGGTATGCTGCAGATCAAAGCTGCGCATGGACTTGATGCGGACGATAAGGAGAGCAGACCGGATATCGATAAAAAGGCAGACGGTGAGGATGAGATCAAGGGCGTAAAACCGGGCGATAATATAAGCTTTACACTGGAATCCCATCTTCCGGCAAGACTGGCTGGATTTGTAGTGCGTTCCGATTCTAATGCAGAGAGATTGCTGATTCCGGAGAAGTTCTCCGAGCGTATGATCTTCCATGACGTGATGAGCAAAAATCTGGAATTTGACAAGGAAACCCTGAAAGTGACAGTCGGAAATGATGGAAATGTACTTCCGGAAGAGTATTACAAGGTAGAAACCGGAAAAGGCGATGAGGCATTCCGGGTAAGTATCGCTCTGATCGCAGCATTCAATGACGGATATATTACATATGATGAGTTAAAGAATGCAGAGCCGGTGATTGTTTCCTATGACGCAGCTGTCTCTGACAAAGCCATTGATGGAGACAAGGTGGATAACCGTGCATGGGTCAACGACAGCGAAGAGGATATCGTTGACGGCCCGGTCATCGATCCGGATGTTCCGTCTACCGGTGGAATTGGAACAAAAGCCTTCACAGCAGCAGGAATCGCCCTGATGGGAGCTGCAGCAGGTGCTGTGATCGTGACAGGTAAGAAAAAGAAAAAAGAGCAGTAATTCAGACTTTTCGGATTGTTGCTAGTTATGAGAACGAGGTAGAGACATGAAAAAATCATGGAAAAGTTTCATGACCGTCACCGCAGCCGCCGCTGCGATGACGGCTGCCATGGCATTTTCTTCGCTGGCGGCTGTGGCGAAGGTAGGAACAAATGAGTTCAACAATCTTCAGGATGCGATCAATTCCGCGGGAGAGTCACCGGTAGTGATCGATCTTGAGGAAAATGTAAGCCTTACAGACGGACTTGTGATCGGTGCAGGAAAAAATGTGACGATCCAGTGCGGCACGTCGGATCCGAAGACGATCAAGATGGAAGGAAAGGGAATCCACACAGAAGGAACTTATGATGCTACAGCTAAAAGCTGGAATACCAGTCGGCTGACATTTAAGAACTGCGTATTGGATATTGCCGCGAATGATAATCCGGGTGGAAGTGGCCGCACTGCGAATCTGATCTCGAATACAGATCTCACCTTGGATCATGTGACATGGACACAGAATAGTGCGAATGGCGGCAGCGGAAGCGGAATGTATTTGTATCAGGAAAGTAATTTATACCTTGTAAATGGTACAGTCATGACGATATCCGGCTATAAAGGATCCCGGGCAAGTGGTATTTTCGCAGACAATTCAGAGTATGATGATATGCCAAACCGGAGTATTAAGATTTCAGATTATTCCAGTCTCAATATCATTGATTGTGACTGGCACGGAATGACGGTCAATCCGGTAGACGTGACGGTAGAAAAATATTCACATATCGATATTACGGGGTGTGGAAATCCGAACTACGGTGGTGGAATTGGCTGCTATTACGGAAAACTGAGCGTAACGGATCATTCTGATGTGACAACGAATCAGAATATTGGTAGCGCCTGGGGAATTTTTGTTAAAGAGCTGTTTGTAGACGGTACTTCAAAACTGATTTCCTGTAGAAATACCGGAAATGGGCTGGATGTCGGAGGAAAAGGAACCATTGAGGGAGGAGCTGAGATCAGTCTCGACGGAAATGGGAAAAGAGGTCTTCAGGTATATAGCAGCAGCGATTATTGGTACGGCGATGTTGAAGTCAAAGCAGGGGCAATTGTATCGGCCTGTGAAAATAAATCAAACGGGATTTTAAATACGTATAAGCTGTTTGTTGAGAATGGAGCTACGCTTAAAGTTGAAGGGAATCATGATCGCGGAATCCGTAACGTGAGAGAACTGACTTTAAATGCAGGCAGCGTTTGTAAAAATCAAACGGGTTCAACGGGAGCAGGAATTTTCAATGAGGGAACCTTGAAGATCGGCACCGGCGTCCGCATCTGTAACAACCACGCAGCCACTTACGGCGGCGGCCTCTATAACGAGGAAAACGGAACCGCAGAGCTTTCGGACGGTGTGATCCTCTACAACAACCATGCAGCCAAAGGTGCTGACGATATTTACAATACCGCAAGGCGGAAACTGACCTTCTGTGCAGTCGGAACCGGTTGGAACCTCGACGACTGCAATCACTGCATCGACGGCTGGTATGACGATACAGAGGGCTCAAGATGGAACGCAGACGATGCCCTTCCGGAAAATCGTCATATTGTATCGGTAGCTTCCGGCGGATATGAGACGGGATTCCAGATCAAGGCGGCTCATGGCGCGGACATCTACGAGACGACAAGCTATCCGATCGATAAAAAGGCAGACGGCGAGGATGAGATCGGAACCGTAAGTCAGGGAAAGAAGATCGAGTTTACACTGACCTCCAGTCTTCCAAAGCTGCTTGCACGCTATGTTGTAACGGCATCCAACGCCTCACCGGCAAACTCCGCAAGGGAGATTCGCAAAGTCCGCGTACACAGTGCGTCCGGCGCGGGAACAGTCCGCGTACACAGTGCGTCCGGTGCGGAGACAGTCCGCGTGTACAGTGCGTCCGGTGCAAGAAGAGCGAGAAGCGTAAGCAGAGACAACTACGACAATGAGATTGCTGCACAGTCCCTTTCTGCAGATGAAAAATATGCGATCCCGGATTCGATTGTGGAGACCATGGTCTTCCACGATGAGATGAACCGGTATCTGAAGTTTATTGACGGTACGCTCCGTGTGACCGCGGGCAGGGCTGGAAAAGAAGTTCCTTCCGTGTATTACACGGTAACAGCCAGTGGTTCCAACGCATTCCGGGTTGAGGTTGATCTTGTAAACCTCTTTAATACCGGAATCATCGATTATGAAGATCTGACGGATGAAAATCCGATTACAGTGACCTATGAAGCGGTCGTGACAGACGACGCGATCCAGGGGGACGAGCTGTTTAACGAAGCCTGGGTCAACGATGGAGAACATGACTCCGTGGAAGGTGATGTCCTCGATAAGAAGGTTCCGTCCACAGGCGGAACGGGACGGGGAATGTTCACGGGTCTGGGACTCCTGTTTATGGGCACAGCGGCAGCAGCATGGAAGAGAAAAAGAAGCATGTAGATCAGATACAGAAATCGATGTAGAAGGAAGGAATCCAAGATGACAGGAATTCGGAAAAAGAATAAGATCCTGGGCTTTATTTTTACTGTGCTTGCGGTATGGATGGTGATATTTCAAAATCCGTCCTACGCGGCACAGCGGGGCAGTCTGAACGTAAAAACAGAACAGGCCGGAATGACGGTATATCTCTATCGGGTTGCCGAAAAACAGGCGGGTGTCTATGTGCTGAATGAGAAATTTCAGGCATCCGGTGCGGATGTTTCCGGGGGTGGTTCCAGAGAGGCTGCGATCACTCTGGCAGATTTTGTGAAGGCGCAGGGGATCCAGCCTTACCGGACCGGAACGGGAAGCGGAAAGCATGTGGTTTTTCGGAATCTTCCGGATGGAGAGGCTCTCTACCTTGTGACGGGGGATCCGATGACCGTTGGCGGCAAGACCTACATTCCGGCACCGGTTCTCGTGGAAGCGGGCGGTGCCGCGGCGGAAGCAGATATCAAGTGTGATATTGAAGAACCGGAAAACCCGACAAACCCAACGGAACCGACGAAGCCGACCGAACCCACAAACCCGACGGATCCATCAAATCCGACCTCTCCGACCCGTTATCATGATGACAGTGATGATGATGACTGGGATCCGACCCCGAATAAGAAGCCGACGATCACAACAGCGGCTGACGAGACGGTGACGATCACAGATGCGGAGACTCAGCCGGAAACCAGGGTGGAGGAGAGTACGGCAGAGAATGAAACAGAGACATCTACGGAGACAACCGTGGAGAACGAGAAGAAGCTTCCCCAGACAGGACAGCTGTGGTGGCCGGTAGGGATCCTGCTCTCCGCAGGCGCGATCCTTCTGGTGGCAGGTCTTGTGATGAAAAAGAGAAATAAAGAAAAATAATGAAAGAGAAACATGAGGATACGAATATGAAAAAGAAAACGCTTCATCCAATCATGATTGCGTTACTGGCACTTTTTGTTCTGCTGCAGGCATTCTGCCTGACAGCATTCGGCGCTGAATATACAGAGGTGTGTATACCGGCTGGAACAGATACGGAGATTGTGAATCAGATCCTGACAGATACGCTGCTTCCGGACAGCGAAGAAACACTGGAATGGGAGTATGAGTGTGTTGGAAAGGAAGATGGTGGTCGTCTGAGAAATACCGCCTGGGGATCAGTAGGCGGATTTGAAAGTACAACAAATAAATTTTTTATGACTCAAACCTATATCCATCCGGCGCTGGCGGACAATGCGGATGGTGAATACAAGGTACGCGCAGGAGAGAAAAAATTCACAATCAGAAAAACAGCAAAACCTACCGTGGATTGCGAACTGCTCCGGGATCAGGAAATTCCGCTGATATATGACGAGGACGGAACCTTTAATTCCAAAGAGACGAAAGAAGAAATCTTCACGAGAGTTTTTTCAGCTTCCAATGCGGAGTTTATTTCCTGTGAGGATGTGACGATCCAGTACTACGGTAAAGCCAAGACAGGAGCTTTGGGAGGTTTCCGAAGAGCTTGGGTCGCACTGGACGGGGAAAAGGTGAATCTCCTGACCTATCCGGCAATCCCGGCAGGAAAACAGAAGATCCGTATTTTATGGGGCGGCGATGAGGAGTATTCCGGTTTTGAAAAAGAGACAGACGTGACCATGACGGAACGGGAGCAGATGAAGTTCAACCTGAAAGAGGCTCCTTACGAGGCAGGGCTTGTTTTTGATCATGATCAGAATATCGATTATACTGCAACAGCAAAAGCGATCTACGAGGCTGTAGTGGAGTCCACAGAACCGGAAGTGGATTTTGATGAGTTCGAGGTGAAGTACAATGCAGATCCTTCGGGACTCATTGAAAATTTCAAACCGCTCGATGATGAGTCACTTCTAACAAAGAAATTCGGCACGGGAAGCTGGAAGATCCGTATTTCCTGGGGCGGAAGCAGGGACTATGCACCGGGCAGCGTGACGGTATCAGTAACAGTGACGGACAACCGGATCAACAGCAAAGTCGTATTAAAGAGCGAAACTTCCTTCACATACAATAAGGATGTGGAAGCAGTAAAACAGGCGGTTCTTGACAATGTGATCGACTGGGAAAATTCCGAGCTTCCGGAGCGGGACACACTGTCTGTTGACGATTTTACCTTTTCCTACAATGCGAGACTTTCTCTTCTGGACGGTTTGAGCAGCGAGCTCGGTGACAGCTTTGCTGACAAATTCCTGAACGGAGAAGGAATCAGGGACGATGTTCCGTTTGAAGGAAAAAACTATGAGCTCGGCGGAAAGGTTCTCGGAAGCTTCCCGCAGATCGGCGCAGGCGTGCAGAAGATCAAAGTAACCTTCAAGGGAAATTCGGAGTATCGCGCAAGTGAAGAAGCTGAGGGCAGCGTGACCATCAACAAAGCAAATGTGAAGGTCAGCGTCAACAGCGCCAGCAGATATGTGAGCGAGGCTGTGAAGGGCAGAGAACTTGTCTCCACGGATCCGGAAGATCATTTCAACCTGTATATCATCTATGCCGGAATCACCAGCAATGTGACTACAGGCGTTTATCTGGAGCTTCCGGAACAGTATACCTCCAACAGCACCGTCATCAAGATCGTCGATAAGGCGCTGGAAAGCTTAAATCAGCCAACCCTGACAGAAATGCTGCAGAACGGCATCACAGTCGGTGAACTTAGACAGCTTCTAAATACCAGTGAAGTGATCGATGTGCTTGAGAAGATCGGTGTGGATACCGGCGCTCTGGGACAGGTCATCAAGGTGATCAATAAGCTTCCATCCATCGCTGATAATCTTCGGATCAGTATTGGTGCCCCGAATCACGCCGGAATTTACAGCGTGACAGCAGTCACCGACAACAAGAACTACAATACGGGTGTCGGTGCCGGCGCTCTTGTCTTAAAGGCTGACAAGGCAAAGCTTGTATGGAACCAGAGTATCGGCAAAAAGATCTCCGCAGCCGATGCGGCATCAGCTGATTTTGGTGCGCATCTTGAGATCGGCGGGGAGAGAGTTGATGACCAGTCCAGCGTCAGCGTACTCTACTCTGGATTTACAAGCAAATGGAGAGCATACTCCAGCACCACAACTCCGCCGACAGAACCGGGACGTTATACCATGACAGTCGTTGTCCTCGGCGGCAACTATCTGGCATCTCCGATCAACCGCTCCTTCCAGATCACGAAGTAGGACGGCTGAATGGTAAAATCGCGGGTTCTGCAGCCCGCGATCAGGAGACCTTCATATGAAAAAAAGTACGCATCACGTGCCCATTGCCAGATCAATGGGGATGTGATGCGTATTTTAATGTAAAAAGAATGTGCCCAGGCAGCTCCGTAAGGAACCACCCGGGCACAGTAGATTGTTTCGTTATTAGTACAGCTTCGCACCAGCCGGGATATGGTTGTCAACCATGAGAAGGTTTAACTTCTCCTCGCCCTCTTCAGTATGGATTGCACTAAGCAGCATACCGCAGGAATCGATTCCCATCATGGCTCTCGGCGGAAGGTTTGTGATCGCGATCAGGGTCTTTCCGACAAGCTCTTCCGGCTCGTAGAAAGCATGGATACCGCTTAAGATCGTGCGGTCTGTGCCGGTTCCGTCATCGAGTGTGAACTGAAGGAGCTTTTTGCTCTTCTTGACTGCTTCGCAGGCTTTTACCTTAACAGCGCGGAAATCGCACTTGCTGAATGTCTCGAAATCAACATAATCAGCGAACATCGGCTCGATCACAACTTTGGAGAAGTCGATGACTTCCGGAGCTGCGTTCTCGGATGTCTTAACGACCGGTTTCTCAGACTTCTTTGTGTCTAAGGACTTCATTGTCGGGAAGAGCAGTACGTCACGGATCGCCGGGGAGTTTGTAAATAACATAACAAGACGGTCGATACCGTATCCGATACCACCGGTCGGCGGCATACCGATCTCAAGGGCATTTAAGAAGTCCTCGTCAGTGGTATTTGCTTCGTCATCACCGGCAGCAAGAGCTGCTTCCTGTGCTTTGAAACGCTCTCTCTGGTCGATCGGGTCGTTTAACTCGGAGTATGCGTTACACATCTCACGAGCGTAGATGTAAAGCTCGAAACGCTCTACCTGCTCCGGATGATCCGGTTTCTTCTTGGTAAGCGGGGAGATCTCGATCGGATGGTCTGTGATGAAGGTCGGCTGGATCAGGTGCTCCTCAACGAACTCCTCGAAGAAGAGGTTGATGATGTCGCCGCGGACATGACGATCCTCGTAGTGAACGCCCTTCTCATCCGCTAATTTCTTTGCTTCCTCGGTTGTTTTGATCTCGTTGAAATCAATACCGGTGTATTTCTTGATCGCATCGATCATGGTCAGGCGCTCGAACGGCTTTCCAAGGTCGATCTCAACATCCGCATACGGGATCGTTGTGGATCCGCAGATCTGCTCTGCGATATGACGGAACATGTTCTCGGTGAGGTCCATCATTCCCTTGTAGTCTGTATATGCCTGGTATAACTCCATCAGAGTGAATTCCGGGTTGTGTCTTGTGTCAAGACCTTCGTTACGGAATACACGGCCGATCTCGTAAACACGCTCCATACCGCCGACGATGAGTCTCTTTAAGTAGAGCTCGAGGGAGATACGAAGTTTAACGTCCTCGTCAAGTGCATTGTAGTGAGTCTCGAACGGTCTTGCAGCAGCACCGCCGGCATTTGCAACGAGCATCGGAGTCTCAACCTCGAGAAATCCGAGGTTATCTAAATATCTGCGGATGCAGCTGATGATCTTGGAACGCATCACGAATGTCTTCTTTACGTCCTCGTTCATGATCAGGTCCACATATCTCTGACGGTAACGGGTATCTGTGTTTGTCAGACCATGGTATTTCTCCGGAAGGATCTGTAAGCTCTTGGAGAGCAGAGTTACGGAATGGGCATGAACAGAGATCTCGCCCATCTTTGTTGTGAATACAAAGCCTTTGATGCCGACGATATCGCCGATATCCATCTTCTTGAAGTCTTTGTAGGAATCGTCACCGAGCTCATCACGGGATACATAGCACTGGATGTTGCCCTTGAGGTCCTGGACGTTGCAGAAAGAAGCTTTACCCATCACACGCTTGGACATGATACGTCCGGCGATGGAAACTTCCTTTCCGTCATATTCTGCGTAATTGTCTTTGATATCTGCGCTGTGAGTATCCTGATCATACTTTGTGATCTGGAATGGGTCTTTGCCCTCTGCCTGTAATTCAGCAAGCTTTTCGCGGCGCACCTTTAAGAGCTGATGGATATCCTGCTCTTTTGCATTTGCATTCTTGTTCTGATTCTGCTGTTCAGCCACTTTTCTTTTCTCCTTTAGTCTACTCTCTTAATATCAAGTACCTTGTACTGAATGATTCCGGACTGTGTCTCGACGTCAACAACGTCACCAACGCGTTTTCCGATCAGTGCGTGTCCGACCGGGGACTCATTGGAGATCTTGTTCTCAAGGCTGTTTGCCTCTGTGGAACCAACGAGCTTGAATTCCATCTCCTCATCGAAATCAACATCGTAAACTTTTACGATACATCCAACATTGATCTTATCAAGGTTTACCTCGTCCTCAACGACAACCTCTGCGTTCTTTAACAGTTTCTCGAGCTCTTCGATTCTTAACTCGATATCTCTCTGCTCATCTTTCGCAGCATCGTACTCGGCATTCTCGGATAAGTCTCCCTGTTCTCTTGCCTCTTTGATTTTCTGGGCAATCTCACGACGGCGGTTTACTTTCAGATCCTGAAGTTCATCCTCGTATTTTTTCAGTCCTGCATAAGTTAAAATATGTTTCTTATCAGCCATGACGTCTTACCTTTCTTATTGTTTCGGGGCAGAATGACCCTTTATAATTTCTATCTTTACATTCACTGTATTATAGCGTGTAGAATTGGGATTGTCAAGAAGCCGAAAGCCTTAGTTTTGGTGGATTTTTGCGGAGTTTCGTGGGGATGTGACAGAAAGTGAGGGGGAAGTGTATTTATTATAGAAAGAACACGGAGGGGGAAACACATGAACGGGGTGGTCCGCAGCTGTGAAGATTTCAGAGTGGAAAGAGCATCTCAGCAAAGCCGGTTTTGTTGATTTATAACGGCAGATGCTTTATACTAAGGATAATATGAAAAAGAAGAGATCCAGCCGGAAAGAGAGGAAATGCGATGGGAATGTTTTTAAACAGCAGAGTTCCGTATGATGCGTATCAGGTGGCAGCTGCAGGAAGATATTTTATGGATAAGACGGCTTTGCTGCCGGAGCTTTTTCTTTCCATGAACACGACAGAGCGCTTTTTATGCATTACGAGACCGAGACGATTTGGAAAAAGTGTGATGGCAAATA
>ERZ838483.2483-NODE-2483-length-10524-cov-6.684593_pt1 | contig 10524 bp, 11 predicted proteins | sample MGYA00519939_ERZ838483 | MGnify/ENA primary metagenome ERZ838483 (study PRJEB31850, sample SAMEA3708836) | human gut metagenome | biome: human gut; feature: human-associated habitat; material: faeces | place: China | collected 2014 ... | reverse complement strand
TGCTGGAGCTGCCGCTTCCCACCGTCCTGTCGAAATATCACAGAGCATTGAAAAAGATGCGAATTTTTCTGGAAGGAGATGACGCCCGATGACCAACGAGCAAATGGAGCGCCATCTGGCCTCGGCGGTCGAAAAGACCGCGCCGGATGATGTGAACGGCGTTCTCTCCCACTGTGAAGAGCGGAAAGGAACGGTAATTCCCATGACAACAAAGAAAACGACGAAGAGAAGATGGACATCGCTCATTGCCGCCTGCCTTGCGGTGATGCTGCTCGGCGGCGGGGGACTGTTCTACCAGCGAGCGAACGCGGTTGCGTCCGTGGTGTCACTGGATGTGAACCCGAGCATTGAGTTGAAGGTGAATCGAAGCGAAAAGGTGCTTGTCTGCACCCCGCTCAACGAGGACGCGAAGGCCATCCTTGCGGATATGAGCAACGGCGCGGATCTCAAGGGCGCGAAGCTCGATGTGGCGGTGAATGCCATTGTTGGCAGCCTTGTGCGAAACGGCTATCTCGACAGCATTTCCTCCGCCATCATGATCTCGGTGGAGGACAAGGATACCGCCCGTGCGGAAAAACTCCAGCGCGAACTGACGAGCACCGTGGACGGTGTTTTGCAGACAAGCGAATCGAGGGCATCCGTCCTGACGCAGACGCTTACACAGGACGCAGGGCTGGAGCAGCAGGCGCGGGAAAACAATATTTCCACCGGCAAGGCGGCGATGGTGAACCGCGTCCTTGCCATCAACCCGTCGCTCAAGTTTGATGCGCTGGCAAAGCTCTCGGTCGAGGAGCTCAAGGACCTCGCCGAAGCGGGCGCACCTGCCATGCCCATCGGTATGGATGCAGCCCGCACCGCTGCGGAGGAGTATGCCGGAACGACGGCGGTGGATTCCGTTACAGCGGAGGTCGATCCCGAACTCGACGAATCCCCTGCACACTACGAAGTAGAGCTGCAAACGGCATGGGGCGAGTTCGAGTATCTAGTGGATGCCTACACAGGGAAGGTGCTCAGCGGGCAGAAAGATTTATTGGCTGCCGTTTCCGCATCGAATGAAACGACGAAGCCCTCTGGTCAAAAGCCCGCGCCGTCCGGAACGGTGCAGGATATCGGCTACGCCAAGGCAAAGTCCATCGCCCTGAACCATGCGGGCTTGAGTGAAAATCAGGCGTATGACATGGACATTGAGCTGGACGATGAGGACGGCACGCTCGTCTACGAGGTCGAGTTCAAGTCCGGCGGCATGGAGTATAGCTACGAGATCAACGCCGCCACCGGCGCGATCCTCAAGCACGAGACGGAGTTGGACGACTGATACGATTATCAAGGATTGATTTAGAAAAATATCCGAATTGAAGCCGCCTGACACAGAAAAGCCTTGAAACCACATGGTTTCGAGATTTTTTCTTTTTTTAAGCCGAACCTCAAGTACTATAGATTTGCGGGGTTGCTGAACATCATGCTAAACGAAAAAGTGTTTGCATCGTGTGTTGTCTTATGCAGAGACTTTTAATAGCTGCATGAGCTTGGCAGAGAGGTCAGGATTTTCCTGAATCAGTTTTAGAATTTCGGTTGCGTCAAGAGATGCTGGCTTCTCATTTGATTTTGCAGGAGTTGGATAAAAACTTGATTCAACCATCGATGCAAGCTGTTGCTTCTCTACTTCAAGTGCTTCATTGTAATGATGCATAAGTACTTCCGGGAATTGTCCAGCGTTAGCAGCCACAAGTTGGTAATTGTTTTTAGTCACTCTGATTTTGTGCATCCCCGACCATCACCCGGCCATCGTCGAAAGAGCCGTGTTTGATACTGTGCAGGCCAGCCAGCTCCGCTTTTCCCAGCCCAACAGAAAGAAGCGGGACTACCCGCTGAAAGGCAAAGCCCTCTGTGGCTGCTGCGGTCATGCGCTGCGGCGCACCATGCAGAAAACCTCGTATTACTATTGCCGCCATTCCGAGGCGGACGTAGAAAGCCGCTGCCACAAGATGCGCCTGAACGCCGCAGAGCTGGAACAGTCGGTATTCCTGACGCTGAAAAAGCAGATGGAAGCGCCGCGCTGCTTGCCCCTGACGGTACGCTTCAGACAGATGCCTCCGTGCCGGAACGCGCCGAGTATGAGCAGCAAATCGAAGCGCTGCAAGACGGCAAGCGCACCTTGTATGAACGCTACCTCATGGGCGAGATCGACCTGAACACCTACAAGGTGGAAAAGGCCGCGTGTGACGAGTTGCTTTTGAAAACGAAAAATGCCTATGCCGCAGTATTGGCACAGGCGAAGCAGAAGCAGGACGAACAGGTACCATTACCTTTTCGGCCAGTTCGTCCTGAGACATTCCCCCTTTGCGTGCGAAGTTCCAAAATAATATTGTTCGCCCCCTTTGTCCCTATCATACAGGAGACTCTGCCCAAAGAGAAGCAACCCGCTGTTTCCTGCCGCAATTCACATAGTGCGGGCTTTGCGGAAATAAAAAGACAGGCCGGATACGACTCCAGCCCGCCTTCTCTGTTGGAACCATCGCAGAACGATGTCACGCTTTAGAAAGGAATTCCGCCGTCTCAGCGCATGGCCAGCGTGACGTCGCCGGTGGCGGCCAGTTCGCCGCGGCAGTAGATCTCTGCCGTGCAGGTGGCGATTGCTTTCTCACGCCGTTCCGACGCCATCTTTGCGTGAATCTCCAGGGTGTCGCCCGGCAGAATCTTCCGCAAAAAGCGCACATTGTTGATCCCAAGGAACAGCGGCACCTTTCCGGCGTACCGCTCTGTGGACAGCAGCAGAATATCCGCCGTCTGCGCCATGCACTCCACGGAGTACACGCCGGGCAAAACCGGCTCTGCCGGAAAATGTCCCTTAAAGATTTCCCGTTGGGGATCCACCCAGAAGGTGGTTACAATACTCTCGCCGGGAACCATTTCCTCCACGGTGCTTACCAGCAGCATGGGATCCCGGTGGGGGATGATCTGCTTGATTTCTTCCTGCGTCAGTTTCATATGATCGAACACTCCTCTGTTTGTAGCCCCTCTGCCTGCTGACAGGCAGAGGGCAAGCTTCAGGCTCTCCTATAATTTAGAGAAAGTTTTCCAATTTTTCAAGAGGGTTTCCGCACTCCCTGAGTATTTTTTTAGAAGCCATGGGCGGCAGGTTCCACTTGTTCCACAAAGAGAAGCATGATATAATAAAATATTATATATGAATATGATCCGCCGGAAACCGGCGCAGTATCAATAAGCCCAACGGTGCTAAGTCAATGGGCTAAAGAAGAAAAAATCGAAGGAAAACGGCAATTTTAGGCGGACTGCTCAGAAAAAAGGCAACACTCATCCAAGCCCTGCCTGCAAAATGTTTCAAAAGCAGGGCCAGAAATGTCAGTGAGATCAGCTCACCAACGGTTATACAGGCGGTTGTCTTTCAGCAGTCGAAAGACCAACCGAACCAGTTTTCTGGCAGTTAAAGCGAGTGTACGTTTATGCTGGCCCTTATTGACCTCGTGGTATTTGAGGTCATAGTATCTGTGCTTTGAGCCAGACCGGAACACTTGAGGAATAATAGGTTGGCGAAGCGTTGCTTCTCCCGGATAAGGTTCTGTACGGCGTAAAACCGGGCTCTGGTAAGGGTTTTCAGAGCTTCATAGCGGTAATCGTCCATGTAGACCTCCGATCTGATCCTTCCGAATCGAAGACAGTCGGCAATTACAAAGGCATCCACCCAATCATTCTTTGGCAGGTCTGGATAAGGCTCCTTGAATTTGCTGACCTGCTTTGGGTTGAGCACATGGATCTTTCGCTGGTAGCGGCCAAGCGTTCCGCCCTCCCACAGAGAGTGGACCAAGTGGTTTCCGTAGATGGATGTGGACTCCATCCCGATGACCACATCGGAGAGCTTCAACGTTTCCATTGCCGACACGATCTTTTCTGTCAACAGTTTAGCACCGCCAAGATTGTTCTGCACGGAAAAGCTGCTATATTTGACTCCATCCGAATCCATCAAGCAAGAAACGTTGTTCTGGCTGCTCACATCAATACCAACGAAAAGCTTGTTCACGAATATCACCTCCCCGTGGGGGGGCATCTCAAAGCCTGTTGATATCTGAATTATTAACTTTAAACTTATTATACGAGGAGGCTTCCATGAGCTGGAAAGAAAAACGACTGATCACCATTCTGAGCATCATTCTGGCGGTGCTGTGCGCTGCGGTTCTGCTGGTGCTGAGCGTGCGCTACCGGACGGCGCAGGCCGCCAAGGCGGAGAATTCCCAGACCTCGGCATCGGACATCGCGCAGGCCGCTCAGAGCGATTACATAACCCTGTCCTATCAGAACGGGACAACGCAGCTGTCCTTTGCATTGAACGAGGACGGCGCCTGGTACTGGGAGAGCGAGCCTGATTTTCCCTTGAATGACGAAACGGTGCAATCCATTCTGGCTCTGCTGAAGGCGCTGAAGCCTCAGCAGACGCTGGATCTGCCGGAAGATCTGTCCGCCTACGGGCTGGAAGATCCGCAGATCTCCATGACTGCCACGACGCCGGATGGTACGGCTCTGACTGTCAGCATGGGCAATACCACCACTGACGGCAACAGCTACTACGCAGCCATCAGCAGCGATCCCAAGCACATTTTCATCATCGCCAACACGCTGTATCTGGCCATGCAGAAGCCCATTTACGAAATGTGCATTCTGCCGGAGTTGCCGCAGCTGACGGAGGACGCTATGACCTCCATTGAAATCGAAGGCCCATCCAATGAGGACGGTACCCGTTCCGCCACCGTCCTGACAGCCGCCGCTTCCGACGGCGGCGACGTCTCCTGGCGTTCCGGCGGAGCCAACGTCACCGACGCGGCGGAGGTCCGGGCTTTGATGGAGGATCTGTCCGCCCTGCGGGTGAGCCAGTGTGTGGACTTCAAGCCCTCTGACGATGCGGCGTCCTTCTGCGGCTTTGATGATCCCTCTGTCCTGACGGTCAACTATAAAACGTCCTCCGGCGCGGCGGAGACCTTTGTCCTGTATATCGGAAACCAGAATATGGACGGCACCGGCCGCTATGTCCGCATCGGCGAGGAGAGCGCCGTCTATCTCATGGAGTTGAGCCTGCTGGATCCCATGATGCGTCTGGCCTATCAGGGACTGGAAGGCAGCGCGGACTGACGAAATTCGGTCATGTGAGGTGAAAAAAGTGCGTATTCTGATCGTAGAGGATGAGGTGCGGCTGGCGGAAACCCTGCGGGACCTGTTGGAGCTGGAACACTATACCGCAGATATCAGCCACGACGGCGAGAGCGGACTGGACAACGCCCTCTCCGACATTTACGATCTGGTGATTCTGGATGTGATGCTGCCCAAAAAGGACGGGTTCTCTGTCCTGCGGGAGCTGCGGCAGGCCGGAAAGACCATGCCGGTGCTGATGCTTTCCGCCCGCTCGGAGCTGTCCGACCGGGTGGAGGGGCTGGACTGCGGCGCGGATTACTATCTGACCAAACCCTTTGAGCCGAAGGAGCTGCTGGCCTGCGTTCGGATGCTGACCCGCCGCCAGCCGGAGCAGCGGGCGTCCAACGATTTGGAGTACGGCGACCTGCATCTGGAAACGGATACCCTTCAGCTTTCCTGCGGAGAACGTTCCGTCCGGCTCAGCCGCAAGGAATTTGACCTGATGGAGCTGCTGATGCGGAGCCGGGACATGGTGCTTACCAAGGAGCAGCTGATTTTGAAGGTCTGGGGCTATGAGTCCGACGCCGAGGACAACAATGTGGAGGTATATATTTCCTTTCTTCGGAAAAAACTGGAGCATCTGCACTCCGGCGTCAAGATCCGCACCATCCGCATGGTGGGCTACTGTCTGGCGCAAGTGTAGCGGACAGAATTGCCATCAGTTGTTTGCTAACGGTGGATTTTCCCACTTTTCCACCGCTTTTTCAACATTTTCCACAGACTTTTCGACAAGGGGAGGCACTTGTCATGATACGAAAGCTCCGCCGGCAGTTCGTTGCGGTGTGCATGGCGCTGGTTGCGCTGGTGCTTGCAGCGGTATTCGGCTCCGCATACCACGCTGTCCGGCAGAATATTGAGGATCTCAGCCGCCAGATGCTCCAGCAGGTGCTGACGGCGGACAACGGCCGGGGGGCTTCTCCCGGTATGACCATTGAAATCGGCGGCGACCAGATTCTGCTGCCCTATTTCACCGTGAATATCTGGGGGGACACAGCCTACATCACCGGCGGTACCTATGCGGATCTGGAGGATACCGACGTTCTCAAGAACATCCTCAGCCAATGTCTGGCGCAGGGAACCGCAGAAGGCACCGTCAGCGATTACCATCTTCGTTATCTCGTTCAGGACAATGGACTGTACCGAAAGCTGGCTTTCGTGGATATGTCCATGGAGCAGGCGGTGCTGATCCGTCTGGTGCGCTCCTATCTGGTCATTGCGCTGGCCGCCATGCTGGCGCTGCTGGCCATCGCTGTGGCAGCGTCCCACTGGGTCACACGCCCGGTGGAGCGGGCGTGGAAGCAGCAGCGGCAGTTCTTGTCCGATGCCTCCCATGAACTGAAAACGCCCCTGACAGTGATTCTTTCCAACGCGGAACTGCTGGAGGGGGCCGGGCTGACGGACAAGCCTGCCCGTTGGAGCGGCAATATCCGTCTGGAAGCGGAGCAGATGCGTACACTGGTGGAGCAGATGCTGACGCTGGCCCGCGCGGATAACGGCGTCCGGCCTGCCGCCATGGAGCCGGTGAACCTCTCCGATGTGGCCACCGACTGCACACTGGCCTTTGAGCCTGTGGCTTTTGAGGCAGGGAAGCCGCTGGAAGATCACATTGCGGACGAGGTTGCCGTCACCGGCGACGCAGACCGCCTGCGGCGGCTGGTCTCCATTCTGCTGGACAACGCCGTGAAATACGGGGCGGAAGGCGGCGCGATTTCCCTGACGCTGGAAAAAACGGAGCGGCAGGCCAGACTCACCGTCGCCAATCCCGGAGAACCGATCCCGCCGGAGCATCTGGCGCATCTGTTTGAGCGCTTCTACCGGGTGGACAGTTCACGGGGAGAGAAAAGCGGGTTCGGGCTGGGGCTTTCCATTGCGGACACCATCGCAAAAGAACACAAGGGAACCCTGCGGGCGGAAAGTGACGCGGTATCCACCCGGTTTATCTTTACCATGCCGCTGAAAAAGTGAATGAAAAATCCGGGACACAGTGTGTCCCGGATTTTTATCTGGAAGCGGCAGATTTTCAGCTTTCCAGATGGCGGCCCAGAAAGGCCGCAATGGTCTGCGCCAGCTTGTACTCTGCGTCATCGGCTCCATTCTGCCCATCGCTGTTGATGAACAGCACCAGCCCCAGCAGATCGCCCTCGGACAAAATAGGCGCCGCAACGGCAACACTGAGGCGGTCGCTGCTGTCAGATACCGGGATCCGCGGGCCGTCCCCCTCGTATTGGTAGATCCGCCGGTTTTCCATAATCTGCTCCAGCGGGGCAGAAATGCGTTTGCCCAGCAGATCCCGCTTGGCTCCGCCCGCCACGGCAATAACGCTGTCCCGATCCGTCACGGCGCAGATTGCCCCGGTGGAACGGCTCATCGTGTCGCACAGCTGCCCTGCAAAGTCCTCCAGACCGCCCATCAGGGAATACTTCTTGAAAATAACCTCGCCGTCCCGGCTGGTGTAGATCTCCAACGGGTCACCCTCGCGGATACGCATGGTGCGGCGGATCTCCTTGGGAATGACTACCCGGCCAAGGTCGTCGATCCGCCGCACGATTCCTGTTGCTTTCATATATCAAATCTCCTTATCCTCATGAAACTGTGCTTAGTCTTTGGACTTTCTGGCAATTTATCCAAACGGCACGTTGGAAGATTTTTCATCGAATGATATGTGATTTTTCGAGTTTTTAGGGGAAAATATTCTCAAAATCGGTCGTTTTGCGGTGCAGGCCACCTTACTTTTGCCGCCGCAGAGCAGAACGAATTTATCGGCGAGCGTTCATAAAAAGCAGCGGTATTCGGAAACCGAATACCGCTGCTTTTGCTGTCAGACTGTTATGGAGTTCAATAGAATTCCTTCATGTAGGCCAGCACGTCCTCCCGCGTGCCTTTGAAGGGGCCGGGCGTCTCCATTTTCAGGGAGACCAGCGCCGTGCAGAAGTTCAGAGCCTCCTCCACACCGGCCCGCTGCCGCTCGGCAATGTACCCGGCGAAAGTGGTGTCGCCCCGTCCTGTACGGCCGGAGAGATTCCGCGCCTTGATGGGGCAGGTGTAGATTCTGTCGCCGTCGTAGGCCAGCACTTCCGTATTGTGCGTGATCACCACTTCTTTGGCACCCCAGTCGTGGAGCATTTTTGCGGCTTCCGCCCGATCTGTCAGGCCGGTAAGCACCTCCGCTTCGGCAGCATCGGTTTTGAAATAATCCATCAACGGCAGCAGCTCTTTTTTCTCCGCCCAATCGTGGAACGCCATGGACTTATCCGGCTCTACGTGCCGCAGCATACACTGCACGTCCAGTCCCACCTTGCCGTGCTTTGCGGCTTCCGCCAGCAGCGCACCGTCAAAATCGCCGTAAACCAGCCCTGCAAAATGGTAGACGCGGGTCTTTACCTGCGGCAACTCGTCAAAGCGGAACGGATCGCACACGCCCATGGAGGTGCAGGCCCGCTTTTCCTTGTCGGCGGTGAAATATTGATTGCGGATGGAACAGGTGGCCTTGGACTCTGCCCAGTACAGATCCGCATGAACCCCGGCGAAGCGCTCCTTGACATTGGCATCCGCAGCGTTGGACTTGCAGAAAATTGCGGTTTTTGCGCCGCTTCCGGCAGCGGCAAAGCCGGAGGCCACCACAGCGCCGCCCACTTCCCGGCGCTCGTTGCCCAGATAGTCAATATTGTGATCCAAAGAAATCGGCCCGACCACCATGATGTCGTATTCCTTTTGCATGGCAAACGCACTCCTTTTGCATGATACTTTGATTTCTGAAAAAGCAGAATGACCGCACAGCGGTCATCCTGTCACAATTCCTGAACAGAAACTACCCCGTCGATCCGGGTGACTTTGGTCAACAGCTCGTCTACAGACACGCCCTTGCTGAACCGCAGGGAAAAAATGGCGCAGGCGTTGTGGTTTTCACTGCCGGAAGCACGGGTGATCTCCATGTCCTGAAGGGATACCCGGTTTTCCCTGAATAGCCGCAGGACTTCTTCCAGAGAAGCCTTATCGGCATATTCCATGTAGAGATTGATCTCCGGCACATGATCCAGCATCCGATATTCCAGACGGGAGAGGAAGGATTCCGCGAAAAACACCAGCACGGTGGCCAGCAGCGCCCCCTCATAAAAGCCGCCGCCGATAGCCAGTCCGATGATGGCGGAGGCCCACAGGCCCGCCGCTGTGGTCAGCCCTTTCACCCGCTGCTGCCGGGTGACCACAATGGTTCCGGCGCCGATAAAGCCGATGCCCGCCACGACCTGCGCGCCCAGACGGGCCATATCGGTATAGTAGTGCAGATTCAGATACAGATACTGGCTGGTCAGCGTGGTGATCGCCGCGCCGAGGCAGATCAGAATATGGGTGCGGAATCCGGCGGGACGGCGCTTATAGGCACGCTCCAGACCGATAATCCCGCCGCACAGAACCGCCAGCAGCATCCGAACCGTCACAGAGACCAGCGTTACATCCCGCAGACCGTCAAACCAAGGCAGCATAACTCGCTCTCCCCCTCCTCAAAACTCTTCGACCGTGTAAACGCAGTCCAGTCCGGACACGGAAACCAGCACATCCGAGTGCGGCTGATGCCTGGGCAGCCGCAGAGAAAATACGGCGCTGGGATTGCCGGACCCTTCTCCTCTGCCGTGGTCAATCTCCACATCCAGGATCTGAGAATTCTGCTCCTTGATGCGGCCAATAATGGCGCCAATATTGTCCAGCGACTCAAATTCGACGTAGATATTGAGGAATGGAGCCCGCTCCACCATCATGTTTTCAATGGTGGGCAGGAAGCGCATGGAAAGAAAGATCAGCACCGTGCCGAGAACGACAGATTCATAGAAGCCGGCGCCGATGGCCAGACCCATGCAGGCGGAAGCCCACAGACCTGCCGCCGTGGTCAGACCCTTGACCTCCCGACGCCCGGTGACCAGAATGGTGCCTGCGCCCAGAAAGCCTACGCCGTTGATGACCTGCGCGCCGAAGCGGGACACGTCCGTTCGGATGCCGATCTCCAGCGCCAGATCGTACCAGCGGTTAGTGAGCATATAGTATTCATACTGGCTCAGCAGCAGCGTCAGCGTGGCGCCCATGCACACCAGCATATAAGTGCGGCATCCGGCGGGACGGCGCTTGCGCCCCCGCTCCATGCCCAGAGAAAATCCAATGACGGCAGACAGCAGCAGCCGCAGGGCTACGGAAACAAAATTCAGTTCCCGCAAATAGTCGATCATAACAACCTCCCTTTCTGCGCCCGCCGCCGAAGGAAGAAACCGCCTTATCCCTCCAGATTCTTCTGAGTCTCCCGGTCAAAGAGATGCGCCGTGGAGCCGCTGAAGG
>ERZ838483.2470-NODE-2470-length-10616-cov-3.230660_pt1 | contig 10616 bp, 9 predicted proteins | sample MGYA00519939_ERZ838483 | MGnify/ENA primary metagenome ERZ838483 (study PRJEB31850, sample SAMEA3708836) | human gut metagenome | biome: human gut; feature: human-associated habitat; material: faeces | place: China | collected 2014 ... | reverse complement strand
CCCTTGCCTTCGGCTATATCCTTCCCACTACCGGGCGGATTCGGGACTTTAACCCTTAAGAAACGTGCGCCGCCGGGCGCACTAACGCAAAAATCCCCGCCCGGAAATCCGGACGGGGATTTTATCACCTGTTTGGACATTGCCGGCAGAATCGCTCTGCCTACTTTTATTCGTTCCAGGTGCCAAGTTCAAAACTTTTCACCCTGGTATATACAATTCACGTAAATTATTTAGCTGCTGCAGCCTTTGCTTCTTTGATCTTCTCTGTCAGCATCGGAACGATCTTGTTTAAGTCGCCTACGATACCGTAGTCAGCTACATCGAAGATCGGAGCGGACTCATCTTTGTTGATCGCAATGATGATGTCAGACTCTTCCATACCAGCTACGTGCTGGATAGCACCGGAAATACCGATTGCGAAGTATACGTGCGGACGAACAGTCTTACCAGTCTGTCCTACCTGAAGATCTTTCGGCTTCCAGCCGGAATCTACAACTGCACGAGAGCAGCTTACTGTACCGCCAATAGCCTCAGCGAGGTCATCAAGCAGTTTGAAGTTCTCTGCGCTGCCAACTCCACGGCCACCGGAAACAAGGATCTTTGCATCCATGATATCAGCTACGTCGGATACTGCCTTAACGATCTCGAGAATCTCAACGTACTTGTTGTCCGGAGTGAAGCCCGGGTTGAACTCGATAACTTCTGCTTTTCTGCCAGCCTCACGGTCAAGCTTCTGCATAACGCCTGGACGTACTGTAGCCATCTGCGGACGGAATTCCGGGCAAGCGATTGTAGCGATCGTGTTGCCGCCGAATGCCGGACGGGTCATAAGGAGCTGACCATGTTTCTGCTCTTTACCCGGCATAGCTACGAGCGGGAAATCTCCGATATCGAGCTGTGTGCAGTCTGCTGTAAGACCTGTATGGATACGTGCGCAAACACGCGGGCCAAGGTCACGACCGATTGCTGTAGCACCGATTAAGAAGATGTCCGGCTTGAACTCGTTGATAACAGCTGTGATCGCATGAGTATACGGCTCAGTTCTGTAATCCTTTAATTCCGGATCGTCAACAACGATAACTTTGTCTGCACCGTACTCACCGAGTTCGTCTGCAAGACCTTTTACGTTGGAACCAACTAAAACTGCTGTTACAGTTGTTCCTAAATCTTTTGCCAGGTCTTTACCTTTACCGATCAGCTCCAGAGCGATGCTGCTGATCTGATTGTCTACCTGCTGTGCAAAGACATATACACCCTTATATTCTGCTAAATTCATCACTTTTCACCACACTTTTCTTTTTTTGAATTAAAGTACATGTTTCTCAGTAAGTTTCTCAACAATGTAATTTGCAGCTGCGGACGGATCAAGGTTTGTCTCCTTAACGCCTGCACCCTTTCTTACTTTGTCGGAAGCCTTAGCGATCTGAGTCGGGGATCCCTTAAGACCAAGGTTGGAATCAAGGACATCTTTCAGATCTTTTCTGCCCCAAACGGTGATCTCTTTCTTGTATGCATCGAAGATTCCGCCCGGAGTCATGTAACGCGGCTCATTTAATTCAGAAAGTGCTGTAATTAAGCACGGCATTTTAGCCTTTAACATCATGTATCTATCATCGAACTGACGCTTAACGATTACGGAATCGCCATCGATCTCGATGCCCTCAGCATAGCTGATTACCGGAAGACCAAGGTGCTCGGAGATCTGCGGACCTACCTGAGCTGTATCACCATCGATAGCCTGACGGCCTGTGATGATGAGGTCATAGTCAAGGTTTCTTAAAGCACCAGCGATTGTCTGGGATGTAGCCCATGTATCAGCACCGCCGAGAACACGGTCTGTAACAAGGATACCGTTATCAGCGCCCATAGCCATAGCCTCACGAAGAACTTCCTCAGCCTTCGGAAGACCCATTGTAACTACTGTAACTTCTGCACCATACTGATCTTTTAAGCGAAGAGCTGCCTCCAGACCAGCTTTATCATCCGGGTTCATGATTGTGAGCATAGCTGCTCTGTCAAGTGTTCCATCCGGTTTGAACTTTACGCCGCCCTTAGTATCCGGCACCTGTTTTACACAAACAACGATTTTCACTGTATTTCACTCCTTATTTTCATTTATAGTTATGATCTTCCAGCTGTTAAATTATTATTTTAACAGTGCGCCGGAGATAACCATTCTCTGAACTTCACTTGTTCCTTCGTAGATCTCGGTGATCTTAGCATCACGCATCATACGCTCTACGTCGTACTCTCTGATGTAACCATAACCACCATGGAGCTGTACAGCCTTTGTTGTTACTTCCATAGCAACCTCTGCTGCATACAGTTTAGCCATTGCTGCCTCTACGCCGTAGGACTTCTGAGTAGCCTTAGCCATTGCTGCACGGTAAACCATCATCTGAGCAGCTTTTACCTTTGTTGCCATATCAGCAAGCTGGAACTGTGTGTTCTGGAACTGACCGATTGTGCGGCCGAACTGCTTTCTCTCTTTTACGTAAGCAACTGTTCTGTCAAGAGCGCCCTCTGCAAGACCAAGAGCCTGAGCAGCGATACCGATACGTCCGCCGTCAAGAGTATGCATAGCGATCTTGAAGCCCTCACCCTTCTTACCTAAGAGGTTGTCCTTCGGGATGCGGCAGTCTGTGAAAATAAGTTCATATGTTGCAGATCCGCGGATACCCATCTTCTTCTCTTTTGTACCAAAAGTGAAGCCCGGTGTACCTTTCTCTACGATAAATGCGGAAATCTCTTTCTGCATTTTGCCACGTTTCTCAACAGTGCCTGTTACAGCGATAACGATGTATGTATCAGCATACTTACCGTTAGTGATGAAGCACTTGGAACCGTTTAATACCCACTCGTCGCCGTCTAAAACAGCTTTTGTCTGCTGACCCTGAGCGTCTGTACCAGCGCCCGGCTCAGTTAAACCGAATGCGCCTAACTTCTCGCCTTTTGCAAGCGGAACGAGGAATTTCTGCTTCTGCTCTTCTGTTCCGAATGTCATGATCGGATCCATGCAAAGGGATGTATGTGCGGAAACGATAACGCCTGTAGTACCGCAAACTTTGGAAAGCTCCTCAACGCACATAGCGTATGTAAGCGGATCACAGCCCTGTCCACCATACTCCTTCGGTACCGGAATACCGAGGAAACCGTTTTTAGCCATCTTCTCTACGGTTTCAACCGGGAATCTCTCTTCCTCGTCAACCTCCTGAGCAAGGGGTTTGACTTCCTTCTCGGCGAAATCATGGAACAGTGTTCTCGCCATCTCATGCTCTTTACCTAATGTAAAATCCATGTTTTTAGTTCCTCCTTGTGAATTGTATCATGTATAACATGGGGAAATGTGGATGCTTCACTCCCCCGATGTACCTAATTTAGTACATGCCTTTTCATTATAACATATTGTGAAAAAATAAACAATCGTAATAAAAAAATAATTCGAAATTTACCTCTTCTGTTATAAAAGGCATATTGCCTGACGGGATAAGATCACCGTCAGGCAACCCTTACATTATTATTTGCTGTAATCGTAGAAGCCCTTGCCAGTCTTTCTTCCAAGAAGACCACCGCGAACCATCTTCTTAAGAAGCGGATGCGGACGATACTTCGGATCGCCTGTCTCTGTCTCAAGAACGTTCATGATTGCAAGAACAACATCAAGACCGATCAGATCACCGAGAGCTAACGGTCCCATCGGATGGTTAGCGCCAAGCTTCATAGCAGTATCGATACCCTCTACGGAAGCAACGCCCTCAGCGTAAATGCCAACTGCTTCGTTGACCATCGGAATAAGAATTCTGTTTACAACGAAACCAGCAGCCTCTTCTACCTGTACCGGAGTCTTGCCGATCTCTTCAGAGATCTTCTTAACAGCTTCAACGTCTTCCGGCTTTGTGTTTAAGCCAGCGATAACCTCAACCAGCTTCATAACCGGTGCCGGGTTGAAGAAATGCATACCGATTACATGTCTCTCAACAGCGCTGCCGATCTCTGTAATGGAAAGAGAGGAAGTGTTTGTTGCAAAGATACAGCTCGGTTTGCAGATCGCGTCGAGCTCTTTAAATGTCTGCTTTTTGATCTCCATGTTCTCGATCGCAGCCTCTACAACGAGGTCACAGTCGCCGCAGATATCTTTCACACCAGTTGTGATCTTGTTAAGGATCTTGTCAGCCTCTTCCTGAGTCATTTTGCCTTTTGCGATTCTCTTCTCGAATCCAGCGGCAATTTTCTTCTTTCCGTTCGCTGCAAATGTCTCATTGATGTCGCAGAGCATTACCTCATAGCCTTCTGTCTGTGCGAATGCCTGTGCAATACCGGAACCCATGGTTCCAGCGCCGATAATACCAACTTTCATGATTTTATCTCCTTTATGCAAACATATGATGTAGACTTACTGATCGCTGTTCAGACTGAACAGTTCCATTTATTTGTTTTTGAAGCCGTCCACTTTTCTCTTTTCGAGGAACGCCTTCATTCCTTCCTTCTGGTCCTCGGTCTCGAAGCACTCGGAGAAATATTTCTCTTCGATAGAGATTGCGTGGTCAAGGTCGGAAAGATAACCGTCTGTCAGGGACTCCTTTGAATTTCTGACAGCGATCGGTGCGTTGGAGGCGATCTTCTTTGCCAGCTTCATAACCGTCGGCATAAGCTCTTCCTTCGTGCACACACCGTTTACAAGACCGATCCGGTATGCTTCGTCTGCTTTGATATTGACAGCGGCATATACCATTTCCTTTGCTTTTCCGGTTCCGATCAGTCTTGCGAGGCGCTGGGTTCCGCCGAATCCCGGAGTGATGCCAAGACCAACCTCCGGCTGTCCGAACATAGCGTTTTCGGAGCAGTAACGGATATCGCAGCTCATTGCAAGCTCATTTCCACCACCAAGCGCAAAACCATTGACAGCAGCGATCGACGGAATCGGAAGTGTCTCCAGCTTACGGAAAACATCGTTTCCTGCTTTACTGAATTCACGTGCTTCCTGTACAGTCATCGTGCTCATTGCAGCAATGTCTGCACCGGCAACAAAGGATTTCTCACCTGCGCCGGTCACAACAAGCACTCTTGTTGTGCCAAGATCAATGCTGTCAAGAACAGCATCAAGGTCCTGAATAACCTCTGTATTTAACGCATTTAATGCCTCCGGACGGTTGATGGTGATAACACCAACAAAACCGTCCTGATCATATTTTACAAAACCCATATCATCGTTCTCCTCAGATTTTGCCTATGTCCCAGACTATATTAGTCTCTCTCTACGATCGTAGCGCAGCCCATTCCGCCGCCGATGCAAAGAGTTGCAAGACCCTTCTTAGCATCTGCTTTCTCCATCTCATGAAGAAGTGTAACAAGGATACGGCATCCGGAAGCTCCTACCGGGTGTCCGAGAGCGATCGCGCCGCCGTTCGGGTTTAACTTGTTAAGGTCAAAGCCAAGCTCTTTACCTACTGCTACAGACTGTGCAGCGAATGCCTCGTTAGCCTCGATGATATCGAAGTCTTTGATCTCCATGCCTGTTCTCTTAAGAACTTTTCTTGTAGCTGCAACCGGTCCGATACCCATGATCTTCGGATCTACGCCGCCGAGAGCACCGGCAACCCATGTAGCCATCGGCTTAACACCGAGCTCTTTAGCTTTCTCTTCGCTCATAACAACAACTGCTGCTGCACCGTCGTTGATTCCTGAAGAGTTACCAGCTGTAACTAAACCGCCGTCTTTCTTGAATGCCGGTTTTAACTTACCGAGTGTCTCAACAGTTGTTCCGTGACGCGGACCTTCATCTGTATCTACGATAACTGTCTCTTTTTTCTTCTTAACTTCTACCGGAACGATCTCGTCCTTGAATGCGCCGGACTTCTGAGCTGCCTCTGCCTTCTGCTGGCTTACTGCAGCGAACTTGTCCAGTTCTTCTCTTGTAAGACCCCACTGATCGCAGATGTTCTCAGCTGTGATACCCATGTGGTAGTTGTTGAATGCATCCCAGAGAGCATCGTTTACCATTGTATCAACTAAAGTAGCATTGCCCATACGGTATCCGTAACGGCCTTTCATCATTGCATACGGAGCCATGGACATGTTCTCCATACCACCTGCAACAACGATATCAGCATCGCCGGAAAGGATCATCTCAGCAGCCATGTTGACAGCCTCAAGACCGGAACCGCATACTACGTTGATCGTTACAGCCGGAACCTCGATCGGGAGACCAGCTTTTAATGTAGCCTGACGAGCTACGTTCTGTCCCTGACCTGCCTGGATTACACAGCCCATGTAAACCTGATCAACAGCTTCCGGAGCTACACCTGCTCTCTTTAAAGCCTCTTTGATTACGATTGCGCCAAGTTCCGGAGCCGGTACTGTGCTTAATTCGCCACCCATTGTTCCGATTGCCGTACGGCATGCACCTGCAAGTACAACTTTCTTTGCCATTTTCTTTTCCTCCTCATTATACCGCTGCCATGCTCTACACCATATTTTTCCACAAGCAAGGCAGTATATTATGTATAACTAATAATATCACCAAACCGTTTTTGTGTCAAATAATTATGACAAGCTTTTTATATATTTTTTCTAAACAAATTAGAAAGTTTCCTTATCCTTTCGTACAAAAGTTACTTTTTGCTTTGATGCGGTGTTTTGGCGCTTCGTCATGTTTGGCGAACATTTACGAAGCTTTTTCCCGGAATTATTGACCTTACACCCGGAAAATGTTAAAATAATCTCATAGTTTGTACGTGCGGCCTATGTTTCCTGTTTTCGTGTCAATGGAAACAAAAAACCCGCACAATATATTGCTACTATATTTTTATGGTTACAAAGAGAGGGTATTGAAATGGATTTCAAACAGATGTATCAGGAAAAGCTGGTTTCCGCAGAGAAGGCAGCTTCCGTAATCAAGTCCGGTGACTGGGTCGATTACGGCTGGACAACAGCAACTCCGATCGCAGTCGATAAGGAAATCGCAAAAAGACTTCCGGAATTAACTGACGTAAACTTTCGCGGCGGTATTTTAATGTGGGTACCGGAGATCTTCAAGATCGAGAACCCGGCTGAACATATGACATGGAACTCCTGGCATATGAGCGGTATCGAAAGAAAAGCGATCGCACAGGGCTTCAGCTACTATGCTCCGATCCGTTACTCTGAGCTTCCAAGATATTACAGAGAATCCCAGAATAAGCCGGACGTAGCTGTATTTCAGGTTTCCCCGATGGACGAGCACGGTTTCTTCAATTTCGGACCGAACGCTTCCCATATGGCGGCTGTATGTGAGACTTCCAAGGTCGTTATCGTGGAAGTAAATGAGAATATGCCGGTATGCTTCGGCGGTACTGAGGAAGGTGTTCATATCTCCCACGTTGACATGATCGTAGAAGGTGACAACCCGGCGATCGCTGAGATGGGCGGCGCTGCTGCTGCAAGCGATGTCGATGAGGCTGTCGCAAAGCTGATCCTTGAGGAGATCCCGGACGGAGCATGCTTACAGCTCGGTATCGGCGGAATGCCGAACGCAGTCGGTGCTCTGATCGCGAAATCCGACTTAAAGGATCTCGGTGTTCACACAGAGATGTACGTCGACGCTTTCGTTGATATCGCAAAGGCCGGGAAGATCACTGGCGCAAGAAAGAATATCGACAAAGGCCGTCAGGTTTATGCATTCGGCGCAGGTACAAAGAAATTATACGACTACTTAAATAAGAATCCGGAGTGCATGTCCGCACCGGTCGACTACACAAACGATGTCCGCACGATCGCGTCTCTCGACAACTTCATGTCCATCAACAACGCGGTTGACCTCGACCTCTTTGGCCAGGTAAACGCTGAGTCCGCAGGAATCAAGCACATCAGTGGAGCAGGCGGACAGCTCGACTTCGTTCTCGGTGCATACCTTTCCAAGGGCGGAAAGAGCTTCATCTGCTGCTCTTCTACCTTCAAGAAGAAAGACGGCACCTTAGAGTCCAGAATCGTTCCGACTCTGGCTCCTGGCTCCATCGTAACCGATACCCGTGCAAATATCCACTATCTCGTTACTGAGTACGGTAAAGTAAACTTAAAAGGTCTCTCCACATGGCAGAAGACTGAAGCTATCATCTCCGTAGCACATCCGCAGTTCCGCGACCAGCTGATCGCAGAGGCTGAGAAGATGCATATCTGGAGAGCAAGCAACAAACGCTGATCATAAATGAAAATGTAAAACAGGGGCTGTCAATGACAGCCCCTGTTTTAACTTTTTCCATTAAACATTCAAAATCGGATCCACAAGCGTAATTCCACTCTCCCTGGCAAGCTTCCGTCTGCATATTTCCAGAAGAGGCTTCTGATATGGCGACTTATCCTCCGTCCGGTACAGATAATAGAGCGTTCTGCTTGGCGGCTCCACATCGAGTTCATGGATCGATACCGGCGTCGTCTTTAAGATGCTTTTTGCGACAGAGATCGGAAGAAACGCCCAGTTATCACCGTTCTGGGTGAAATACTGTAAAAATCCCATCTCATCCAGATAAACCTGTGGAACTGCCGCGCTGTTGAAATAATAGTTATGCCAGGTGTCAAAATTCTGATCCCACTGCGTCCGGATCTCCCGGCGCGGATCCAGCTCTGAGACTTTGATGTTGTGGGGAAGATTCAGATCTTTTCCCACTATCAGGCACAGTTTTTCCTTAAATAATACCTCCGTCTTTACCTGTGACGAATACATCGGATCCGTGATAAAGGCGATGTCCACCGTCTTGTTGTTTACATAGCTGTAAGCTTCACTCGAATGAAGTGTCGTCACATGGAGGCTGCATTCCGGCGTATTCCTTATAAATTCCTGAAACACCGTTGGCAGCATGAATGCAAGGAGACTTCCGACACTGGCCACATAAAAACTCTTCTCATTGCTCAGCAATGCTTCCTCCTGAGTCTCATTCCAAAGTGCCTGCCAGCGGTGTGCAATTCCAACAAAGGCTCTCCCCTGTCTTGTCAGCTCCACATGACGGACTCCTTTATTCCGGATAAACAGGGAATAGCCCAGTTCTTCCTCCAGTGCGCGGATCCGGCGGCCGAGAGCCGGCTGTGTGATATATAATTTTTCTGCCGCCGCAGAAAAGCTTCCGCACTGGGCGATCTTCAAAAACGCTTCAATTTCAAGAAACGTCATGTTCGATTCTCCTTTCTGTGCCACAACACCAACATGTTCGATATCTTTTTTGCGTGAGCATCTTCATTTCATGCTGTTTCGTTCCAAATGTTAATATTTATATTTATTATATCAAAACAGGGACGCTTTTACAATTCTATCAAACCATCTTATGATTTTGGGCTCAAATGGTATTTTGCGCCCTATATGCCTGGACGTTCCAAAATGTTAATTTTTATTAATATTTAATATTATAATTTGTCACTTTTTATTTACTCATAACCATTTTACTTTCCAGACAAACCATGCTATAATACACGAATGGAAGGAAGAGCCGCACCAACTCTTCCCGAAACTTTCTTCTCATTATATTATAACGCGATATTTAAAACGCACAGCCGCCTTGGAACGATATTTGGGGTATCGTCCTTGGCGGCTGTGTTCGTTATTCTGATTTGTTGACATTGTTCTCTTCTTGCCGGATGCTGCGCATCCGACAAGAAGCGTCGGGCGTCGCCCTTATAGAAAAAGGCTCTCAAACCACTGAGAAAATGTAAACATTTTTCAGTGGTCCGAAAGCCTTTTTCTGCAATGTCAACTTTAAGCGTTCAGTTCTTTCTTATAAACCTCAATGACTTTCTTCATCGCCTCCGCCCCCGGAGCGCCGATGGTCACACGTTTCTCCACGCATGTCTTCATGGAGATCGCATCGTAAATATCTTCCTCGAATACCGGACTGATGGACTTGAACTGTTCCAGAGTCAGATCATCTAATGCCTTGTTCTCGTTGATGCAGAGAAGCACCAGCTGTCCGATGATCCCGTGGGCATCACGGAACGGAACACCGTGGTTTACAAGGTAGTCCGCAGCATCTGTGGCATTCGTAAAGCCGTTCTTTGCGCTGGCTTCCATCACATCTTTGCGGAATGTCATCGTGGATACCATTCCTGTGAAGAGTAAGAGGCAGCCCTTTACGGTGTCGATGGCATCGAAGGTCAGCTCTTTGTCTTCCTGAAGGTCCTTATCGTATGCCAGCGGAATTCCCTTCATGACGGTCAGCATGGACATCAGGGCACCATAGACACGGCCGGCCTTTCCGCGGATCAGCTCCGCGATATCCGGATTCTTTTTCTGCGGCATAATGCTGCTTCCGGTGCTGTAAGAATCATCCATCTCAACAAAACGGTACTCGTTGCTGTTCCAGATGATGATCTCCTCAGAGAAACGGCTCAAATGCATGGCGATCGTGGAGAGCTGCCAGAAGCTCAATGAGATAATCCCGGTCGGATACGGAATCCATGCTGTTTAAGGTCGGTCCGTCAAAGTCTAAAAGCTCTGCTGTGTACTCGCGGTCTAACGGGTACGTGGTTCCTGCAAGGGCACCGGATCCTAACGGGCAGTAATTCATACGCTTTCTGATATCTGCAAGACGTCCCCTGTCACGGCGGAACATCTCGTAGTAAGCGCCTACATGGTGAGCCAGAGTTACCGGCTG
>ERZ838483.2456-NODE-2456-length-10696-cov-19.773142_pt1 | contig 10696 bp, 7 predicted proteins | sample MGYA00519939_ERZ838483 | MGnify/ENA primary metagenome ERZ838483 (study PRJEB31850, sample SAMEA3708836) | human gut metagenome | biome: human gut; feature: human-associated habitat; material: faeces | place: China | collected 2014 ... | reverse complement strand
ATAAGGCTATCCTGATTTCAGGAGGAAACTTAAACAGCAACCTTCTCAAGAATCTTCCGTTTCTATAAGCGGGAGAAGTTCAATAGCTCAAAAGTATCAAACGACCTATCCATTAGCGAAACGTCGATGTATAATTGAATTAGTATGTAACCTATCTGTGATTTTGCATCAAAATGGTATAAACAGCAAAAAAGATGGGGTAAAATCGATACGGCAGAACGGAGTCATTCAATGGAAATATTCAATAACACTACTAAGGTCGTAAAAGATAATCTTGTCAAGAAAATACAATCTGGAAGCAAAGTGTCTGTGGCAGCGGCATGTTTTTCTATTTATGCATATCAGGCACTTAAACATGAGCTGGAACATTGTGATGAATTCCGGTTCATTTTTACGTCTCCCACTTTCATTGCAGAAAAAACGCCCAAGGAAAGGCGAGAATTCTATATTCCGAGACTGAATCGCGAAAAGGGGCTGTATGGGACGGAATTTGAAGTCCGCCTCAGGAATGAACTGAAACAGAAAGCGGTAGCCAAGGAATGTGCAGAATGGATGCGCAAGAAGACAACATTCCGTTCCAATAAGACTTGGGAAGGCATGAACAATTTTCTTGTTGTAGAAAATCTGGAAGATACTTATACCTATATGCCTGTGAATTTTTTTACGACAGTAGACCTGGGGTGTGAGCGAGGCCATAATATCAGTAACATGGTGACACGCTTTGAGAATCCGGCAAGCAAGGAATTTTTGCATCTTTTTAATACCATTTGGGATGATAAAGAGAAACTTACCGATGTGACAAGCGTAGTTATCGATATGATTTCTACAGTCTATCAGGAAAATGCGCCGGAGCTTATATATTTCATGACGTTGTATCATATTTTCAGCGAATTTCTTGATGATATTTCGGAAGATGTCCTTCCCAATGAAGCTACGGGATTCAAGAATAGTGTAATATGGAACAAGCTTTATCATTTCCAAAAGGATGCGGTCCTTGGCATTATTAATAAATTGGAACAATACAATGGCTGTATTCTGGCCGACAGCGTAGGGCTGGGAAAGACATTTACTGCACTGGCCGTAATTAAATATTACGAAGGCCGTAATAAAAATGTGCTTGTCCTCTGTCCCAAGAAACTTTCTGAAAACTGGATGACTTATCGCGGCAATCTGGTAAATAATCCATTGGCAGCAGACCGTTTCCGTTACGATGTGCTCTATCATACAGACCTTTCCCGTAATAGGGGTATGACTTCCATCGGGCTTCCCATCGACCGTATCAACTGGGGGAACTATGATTTAGTAGTCATTGACGAAAGCCATAACTTCCGGAATGGCAATGGTACCAATACGCATGGTGGCGAAAAAGAAAACCGCTACATGCGGCTTATGAACCGTGTAATCAGGCCGGGAGTCCGTACCAAAGTACTTATGCTTTCTGCTACACCTGTCAATAACCGGTTTTATGATTTGCGGAATCAGCTGGCCCTTGCCTACGAAGGCAACCCGGAAGAAATCAATGAAAAATTAAAGATAAAGTCAGATATCGATACGATTTTTCGCCAGGCTCAGCGCGTCTATAACGCATGGTGCAAGCTCCCGGAAAAAGAAAGGACTACGAAAAATTTGCTTTCCCAACTGGATTTTGACTTCTTTGAAGTACTGGATTCTGTTACCATTGCCAGATCCCGCCACCACATACAGAACTATTATGATACAACAGATATCGGGACATTTCCGACAAGGAATAAGCCCATTTCCTTGTATCCTAAATTGACGGACCGGAAAGGGGCTATCAATTATAAAGAAGTATACGAATGTCTGTCTGAATTGAATCTTACCATTTATACGCCTACGCAGTTCATTTTGCCGAGCAAGCTGCCCAAGTATCTGTCGAAAGAGGAAACGGAGAATTTCCGAAAAGGTCGTGAAACAGGTATCCAGCGCCTCATGAGCATCAACCTCTTAAAGCGCATGGAAAGCTCTGTTCATTCTTTCCTGCTGACGGTACAAAGGGTATACCAGTATCTGTATGAAACGGACCAGATTATTGATACCTTTATAAAGAATGGGCAGGGAAATCTAAGCGAAATGGATGATTTATCTGGAGCAGCCGCAGATTTTGATGAAGACGATCAGAATACGGACTTCTTTTCTGTAGGGAAAAAGATACAGCTTGATTTACGCGATATGGATTATATTTCATGGCAGCGTGACATTAAAGCAGACTTGGAAACACTTTCCCTGCTCATCGGCATGGTGAAAGATATTACTCCGGAATACGATTATAAACTGAATCAACTGATTCGAGTCATTCAAAAAAAGGAAGCGGCTCCCATTAACCCGGGCAACCGGAAAATCCTTATTTTTACGGCTTTTGCCGACACGGCAGAATACCTTTACGAAAATATAGCGCCTAAAGCCAAAGAGATGGGCCATCATACGGCGCTTGTTACGGGCAGCATTGAAGGCAGGACGACGATTCCCCATTTCAAGGCAGACATGAATCATGTATTGTCCTGCTTCTCTCCTATATCAAAAGATAGAGATATTCTCTATCCCGCAGATAAGGATAAAAACATTGATATCCTGATTGGCACGGATTGCATTTCTGAAGGCCAGAATCTGCAAGATTGTGATTATTGCATCAATTATGACATTCATTGGAATCCTGTCCGTATCATTCAGCGGTTCGGGCGAATCGACCGTATCGGCAGTCAGAACAAGGTCATTCAGCTGGTGAATTTCTGGCCCGATTTGACACTGGACGAATATATCAACCTAAAGGCGAGAGTCGAAACGCGGATGCGGATTTCAGTCATGACTTCAACCGGTGACGATGACCTGATCAATCAGGATGAAAAAGGCGATTTAGCCTATCGTAAGGAACAGATGAAAAAGTTGCAGGAAGAAGTTGTAGACCTGGAAGACATGACAAGCGGTGTTTCTATCACTGATTTGGGCCTTAACGATTTTCGTATGGACTTGCTCGCTTATATGAAGGACCATCCAGGTATAGAGCATATACCGCTTGGCATACATGCCGTGGCAAAGGGCACTAAGCCGGGCGTGATATTCGTATTGAAGAATGTGAACCCGAAAATCAACATCAAGAATCAGAACCGGCTGCATCCGTTCTATATGGTATATGTTGGCAGTGATGGTGAAATTATTACCAATCACTTGCAGCCAAAAGATACGCTGGACGAAATGCGGCATATAGCTAAAGGGAAGAAGGTTCCCATTCAGGAACTGTGCCATATTTTTAATAAAGAGACGAAAGATGGCCGAAACATGGGAAATGTTTCCAAGCTCCTTGAAGCGGCTATCGAATCGATTATTGAAACGAAAGAGGAAGAAGATATCGACAGCTTCTTTTCTTCGGGAGAGACTACGTTTCAGTCCATGGGATTCTCCGGGCTGGATGATTTTGAACTGATTTGTTTTATGGTGGTGAAATGAATGATTGACTTTCCGAAAAGCACGGTTGTTCGCCGGAGACTTCCGAAAGAAGCCTTTTATCAGCATTTATCACTTACGGCAATGCTGAAAGCACGGTTTGTATCTGACGTAGAGCAGATTCAAGTCGAAAACAGTTTGACTCAGCGCAATCTGAATTTAGAAAATAAAAGTGATATAAAGGAAATTTTGCTTTTATCTCTGCATCTTAAAAAGCAGGATTTTGATGGAAAAATCGTGGAAGCGATTGCCAGACAGAATCCTCATAAGCTCATTTTTTTGCTTATGTATGGAGAATGTTGTCAGCTGGCTGTGTATCACCGCAAACTCTATCGCATGGCCTGGATGAAGGAAAATGACCTTTCCCTGGTACTTCAAGGAAATACGTTGGAAGAGATATGGGATAATCTGGTACGGCAAATTGCCATTTCTTCAGAAGAGGTGCTGCAGAGACAAGAACTACCTATAGATGAACAGTTAAAACGGCAGGACGAAATCAACCGTCTGAAGAAACTGATTCAAAAGACAGAAGCCGCTGCCTGGAAAGAACAACAGCCGAAAAAGCGGTTTGAACTATATACCCGGCTGCAAAACTATAAAAAACAATTGGAGGAAATCACTCATGGAAAAGCTTGAAATGCATACGGCTGATTTAGCAAAAGAAAATTATGAAAAACTGGCGGCCTTGTTTCCCAATGCGGTCACAGAAACCATCGATGAAGAGGGTCACGTAATCCGTGCCATTGATAAAGATGTGCTCATGCAGGAAATCAATACGCAGGTCGTAGATGATGGGCAGGAACGCTATCAGTTTACCTGGCCGGATAAACGGAAAACCATCATGCTTGCAAATCAGCCCATTGCCAAAACACTGAGACTTGATCGGGAGAAATCGGTCAGTCGCGATGGTACACAGGGGGGGGGACATTGATAGCGAAAATATATACATCGAAGGTGATAACCTCGACGCCCTGAAAATCCTGCGGGAAACCTATCTGGGAAAAGTAAAGATGATTTATATCGATCCGCCTTATAACACGGGGGGAGATTTTGTATATAATGATAATTTTTCGAAGGCAGCAACAGAATACATTGACATTAGTGGACAATATGATGATGAGGGAAATAGGTTAGTTCAAAATACAGATAGCAATGGAAGATTCCACACAGACTGGCTAAATATGATTTATCCAAGGCTTAAAATTGTAAAAGATTTTCTTTCTGATGGTGGAGTGATAATAATTAGCATTGATGATCACGAGATTGCTAATTTCAAGAAAATATGTGATGAAATCTTTGATGCTAGTAACTTTATTGGTATTACCGTGAGAGTAAGTTCTCCTACACAGAATGTTGCAAAATTCATTTCTATTATGCATGACTATGCATTGATGTATTGTAAAAATATTGAAACTAATGAAGGCAATTGGAGGGTAAAGAAAAATAATGCAGAAGAATTTAAAAATAGAGCCCATAAACTTTGGAGATCAGGATTGTCTTCAGAAAAAATTGCTGATGAACTAAGAGCATTGACAAAATATCCTAAGTTTTACGACTTTGACCATTATTATTATTGTGATGATAAAGGTGTGTTTAGGGCTGGACCAATAGGTGGTGTTCAGAAGGGTAATACAACAACGCAAATTCTGCATCCAATTACACATAAACCATGTAAAATGCCTAAGGGCGGGTGGAGATATAAGGATAGTGAATTAAAACGTCTAATAAATAATAAAATGATTCTATTTGGAGATGACGAAACTGTTGTTCCTCAAACGAAATTATATCTAAATGATTATTTAATGCAGGTTCCCAAAGGTATAAACTTCTTTGATACACAGAAGGACGTACATTTTTTAAGTGACAATGGACTTCCATTCGATTTTCCAAAGCCTGTTGAATATATTAAGTATTTAGAGTCTATGGTTTGTAATAAAAATTCTGTCATAATGGATTTTTTTGCTGGCTCTGCAACAACAGCTCACGCAACTATGAGTCTCAATGCAGATGACAACGGAAGAAGAAAATTTATTTTAGTACAGATTCCTCAACAAATAGATAGCAAAAATTACAATAATATATGTGAAGTGGGCGAAAAAAGAATAAAAATTGCGGCTAAAGAAATTAATAAGAATACAGGTGCAGATATCGACTATGGTTTCCGCTGTTTTAAAGTGGATTCTTCCAACATGAAAGATGTCTATTACAAGCCAGCTGATATGAAACAAAATCAAATGGATCTTTTTGCCGACAATATCAAGGAAGACCGCACGCCAGAAGATTTGCTGATTCAAGTCATGCTTGACCTTGGGGTACTCCTTTCGTCGAAAATCGAAGAGACAGAAATAGCTGGTAAAAAAGTCTTTTCTGTAGAAAACGGCTATCTGATTGCCTGCTTTGATGAAAATGTTACCGAAGAAGTAGTAACGGCTATTGCCAAACAGCATCCGTATTATGCAGTATTCCGTGATAGTTCCATGGCAGATGACAGCGTAGCAGCTAACTTCGAACAGATATTTATGACTTATAGTCCGCAGACCGTAAGGAAGGTGCTCTAATGGAAAAAGATCTTAGTTCATATCATTCCTTAATAAAAGATTTAGAAGTGCTTATTGCTTCTGGAAGGAAAGCTGCGTATCAATCTATCAATCAAGCGATGATTGATATGTATTGGAATATTGGAAAACGGATTGTAGAAGAAGAACAGAAAGGGAAGGCGCGTGCCCAATATGGCAAAGCGTTGATTAAAAATCTGGCGGCTGTCCTGACATCAGAATTCGGGTCAGGTTTTACGGCTAGAAATCTTCGGAATTACAGACAATTTTATCTCCTATTTCCGGAACGCGAGATTTGGCACGCATGCGTGCCAAATCTTACATGGACACATTTTCGCTCTCTCCTTCGAGTCAGCGACGAAGATGCCCGAATTTGGTATTTACGTGAGTCATCGGAACAAGGCTGGAGTTCTCGGACACTGGATCGCAATATTAGTACCCAGTATTATTACCGGCTTCTGAAATCGCCTCAAAAGAGTGCAGTGATTGCAGAAATGAAGGCTCATACGGCCCAGTATCAGAAAGAAACGTATGAATTAATTAAAAACCCGGTGATTGCAGAATTTTTGGGATTTAAAAATGAAGATTCGTATCTGGAAAGTGACCTGGAATCTGCTATCCTTTCACACATCCGGGATTTTCTGATGGAAATGGGGAGAGGATTTGCCTTTGTTGCGAGACAGCAGCATATTGTAACTGAAACAGATGATTACTATATTGACCTTGTTTTCTACAATATTGAATTGAAATGCTATGTGCTGATTGATTTGAAAATGGGAAAAATTACACATCAAGACGTTGGGCAGATTGATATGTACGTGAGGATGTATGATGACCTGAAGTGCAAAGAAGGGGATAATCCAACAATCGGCATTTTACTATGTTCTGAAACGGATGCTGATATTGCACGATATTCGGTCCTGCATGATAATGACAGACTCTTTATGTCGAAATACTTGACATATCTTCCAACGAAAGAACAACTAAAAGAGGAAGTTGAGAAGCAAAAAGCGATTTTCTATACTCAGCATCCGAATCAGGCCATAGAAAATTCCCAGGGAGATGAAAAGGGTGACTGAGATGAAATTTAAATTTACCATACAAGACTATCAGACTGCAGCGGTGGACAGCGTGGTAACAGTTTTTGCCGGACAGCCATTTCAGAATAAAATGAGTTATCGCCGCGATACGGGTTCAACAATAAGCGATAAAAATCTGTTTAACTGGGAAGTCTCTGATGAAGACCTTTACATTGGTTTTTCGAATGCACCGGTAGAGCTTGACTCACATCAGCTGCTAAACAATATACGAGATGTCCAAAACGATAATAATATTAAGGAGTCGTCTTCTCTGGCAAAGCATTTAGGCGCTTGTTCTTTGGATGTAGAAATGGAAACAGGGACAGGGAAAACCTATGTCTATATCAAGACGATGTTTGAGTTAAATAAGCGCTATGGCTGGAGTAAATTCATCGTCGTCGTTCCGTCCATTGCGATTCGCGAAGGCGTCCAGAAGAGTTTTCAGACCATGCAGGACCATTTCATGGAACAGTATGGCAAGAAAGCCCGCTTCTTTGTTTATACCTCTAAGAATTTGACCGATATCGACAGTTTCAGTTCCAGTGCAGACCTCTCGGTCATGATTATCAATGTACAGGCTTTCAATGCGGGATTTAATAAAGAGAAAAATAAAGAAGGCAGAGGCGGCGATAAGGCGGCTCGAATTATTTTTTCAGCAAGAGATGATTTCGGCTCAAGAAAGCCTATTGATGTAATCGCAGCGAACCGGCCCATCGTGATTCTCGATGAACCCCAGAAGATGGGCGGAAAGAAGACGCAGGAAGCATTGAAGGAATTCCATCCGCTTTTTATGTTGAATTATTCTGCTACGCATAAAGAGCATCATGACCTTGTTTATGTCTTGGATGCACTGGATGCGTATCGGATGAAGCTGGTCAAAAAGATTGAAGTCAAAGGCTTTGACATCCATAACCTGCGTGGGACAGATGGTTATCTGTATCTTGAAAACATTATCATTTCACCGAAAAAGCCGCCCATGGCCCGACTGGAATTTGAAATCAAATATGATAAATCCATCAAGCGTGAAACCCGTATTGTCGGAGTCGATGATGATTTGTATGCTCTTTCCAAAGAGATGGAACAGTATCAAGGCTATCATATCAATGATATTGACCCGATTCGAGGCGTCGTGACCTTTACCAATGGCGCGGAAATCCACACGGGTGAAGTCCTGGGCGATGTCAGCGAAAAGGACATTCGCCGGGTTCAGATTCGGGAAACTATCCGTTCTCATTTCGAGAAGGAAAAGGAATTGTATAACCGCGGTATTAAGACGCTGTCTTTGTTTTTTATCGATAAGGTAGAGAATTATCGGAAGTATGATGAAGAAGGCAATGAAGTTAACTCAGAATATGGGCAAATGTTTGAAGAGGAATATGTTTCTATTTTGAATGAGTATCTGACACTCTTTAATATACCCTATGATCAGTATCTGAAGCGGATTGATGTCCATGCAACCCATGCAGGATACTTCAGTATTGATAAGAAAGGGCATAAGGTAGATTCTAAAACAAAGCGCGGTTCAGATATCAGTGATGACGAATCCGCTTATGAATTGATTCTAAAGGATAAGGAAAGACTGCTTTCTCTCGATAACCCAGTGCGGTTCATTTTCTCACATTCTGCGCTTCGTGAAGGCTGGGATAATCCCAATGTCTTCCAAATCTGCACCTTAAAGCATGGTGGAGACAGTACGACGAATAAAAGGCAGGAAGTAGGCCGTGGTCTTCGCCTCTGCGTCAATCAGTCTGGTGACAGGATGGATGAACAAGTTCTTGGTTCAGATGTGCAGGAAATCAACAAACTGACCGTCATTGCCAGTGACGGGTATAAAGATTTTGTTTCTTCGCTTCAAAACGACATTAAAGACGACCTGTATGAACGTCCGACCAAAGCTACAGTGGAATATTTCCAAGGCAAGCGGATTAAAATTGGCGATGATATGGTGACTATTACTAGTGACCAGGCAAATGCGATTTATTTCTATCTTGTCAAGAATTCTTATATAGATGAAGATGGACATGTAACAGATGCGTATCGTGCTGATGCAGAAAACAAGACCTTAGTTCCGCTTCCGAACAAGCTAAAGAGTATGGCAGTAGGAGTGCATGCACTGGTCCAGGCTATCTTTGATGAACATGCACTGGATGATATGATTGATGACGGTCATAAGACTAAAATTCAGGAAAACGCGTTGAATGATAACTTCTATAAGAAAGAATTCCAGACTCTTTGGAACTACATCAACCATAAGTGGAGCTATACTGTACATTTTGATAGTCAGGAGCTGATTCAAAAAGCCATTCGCCATATTGATGAGAAGCTCTTTGTTTCTCAATTGCAGTATACCGTAACAAAAGGGAAGCAAGGCGACGATTGGTCAGCTGAGACTATAAAATCAGGTAATGGTTTTGTATCAGAAAAAAGCCATACATACGATTTGAAACGAGGCGAAACAAGCCAAGTCAAGTACGATCTTGTGGGCAAAATTGGTGCTGGGACACATTTGACTAGAAAAACGGTTGCTATGATTCTGAAAGGGATTTCTCCTGCGAAATTTGCAATGTACCGACATAATCCGGAAGAATTCATTTCTAAGGTAACGAAACTTATCAATGAAGAAAAGGCCACCATGATCGTCGATGACATTACGTATAACAAGACAGATGGCACCTATGATTCTGAAATATTTACAGCTGAAAAAAATAAAGACTTTTCTAAGGCGTATCTTGCCAAGAAAAATGTGCAGGACTATGTATTTACCGATGGAACAGCAGAAAAATCTATAGAACGAAAATTTGCAGAAGACATGGATTTGGACGACAAAGTGGTTGTATATGCTAAATTGCCGCGCGGTTTCCAGATTCCGACTCCTGTTGGGAACTATGCACCGGACTGGGCAATAGCGTTCCAAAAGGGAACAGTGAAGCATATTTACTTTGTAGCTGAAACAAAAGGCTCTATGGAAAGCATGGATTTGCGTCCTATTGAACAGGCCAAGATTAAATGCGCTAAGACTTTGTTCAATGAAATTTCAACGGATGATGTAGTCTATGGCCAGGTAGATTCCTATCAGAACCTGCTAATCATGATGAATGCTATTTGAGATAAATACGAGATTAAAAAAAGCGCTGGACAATTATGCTGTTCAGCGTTTTTTGCTGTGCAAAAAAATTCAAAAAGGGCTTGACCGGTAGTTTCTACCGGATGATAGGATGTTTTTGTACCGCGAAGGAACCGGGCGGACAGGGTAGGTGCTAGTCATGGGTTTTTCAAAAAAAGTTGAAAAACTTTCAAAAAAGGCCTTGACCGGTAGTAAATACCGAATGATAGCATACTACTTGTACCGGGGAAGACGATACGGTACAGGCTGAGATAACTTAATGTATTGGTGCATATAAAAGGAGAGAATTTACAATGAAAAACATGAAGAAAAAAGTAATGGCTACATAGGCCATTCCCGTCTGATTACAGACCTCTTTCATCGGATAGAGCTTCCTCGGTTTCGTCATAGCCATGATGGGACACCTCCTTTATTCAGTATTCCCTTTTATCACAGTTTCGCCAGAAGACTCCTTCCTCTTAGGTAGGGGCATCAATGGC
>ERZ838483.2455-NODE-2455-length-10701-cov-3.528649_pt1 | contig 10701 bp, 10 predicted proteins | sample MGYA00519939_ERZ838483 | MGnify/ENA primary metagenome ERZ838483 (study PRJEB31850, sample SAMEA3708836) | human gut metagenome | biome: human gut; feature: human-associated habitat; material: faeces | place: China | collected 2014 ... | reverse complement strand
CGTTGCCGATGCCCGCACCTGCTGCCTGAACCCGGCTTCCAGCACCCATCGCCAGATGAACGACGAGCAGCTGGCCGCTGCCGGTGTGCCTGCTGAGCTGGTGCGGATGAGCTGCGGCCTCGAGAGCAGCGAAGACCTCATCGCCGATATTGCACAGGCGCTGGATAAGATTTAAGAAACACGGTCAGCGCCATCTGCCGGTTTCGGCCCCTTCCCGTGAAAAAAAGCGTCTCCGGATGCAGATAAAAACTTCCCGCTAAAACCGTCAAAAGGAGCAACGATGCTATGCCGCTGATCATCCCCAAGACTCTTCCCGCCTACGATGCCCTCTACGAGGAAAACGTCTTCGTCATGCACCGGGAACGGGCGCTTTCCCAGCATATCCGCCCACTGGAGATCCTCATCCTGAACCTCATGCCGACCAAGATCGCCACCGAGACCCAGATCGCCCGCCTGCTGGCCAATACGCCCATTCAGGTCCACATGACCCTGCTGCAGACGGCCAGCCATGCGGCGACCCACGTCTCTGCGGCCCACCTCGAGGCGTTTTATAAGACCTTCGACGAGGTGAAGAACAACCGCTACGACGGCATGATCATCACCGGTGCGCCTGTGGAGAAAATAGACTTTGAACAGGTGGACTACTGGCAGGAGCTGTGCGAGATCATGGACTTCAGCGAGACGAACGTCTACTCCACCCTTCATGTCTGCTGGGGCGCACAGGCCGGGCTGTACTACCACTACGGCGTGCGCAAACAGTTGCTGCCGGAAAAGATGTTCGGCGTGTTCGAGCATCGGGTCACCCGCCCGGCAAACCCGCTTGTGCGCGGCTTTGATGAGGTGTTCTACGCTCCCCACAGCCGCCACACTGGCATCTGCCGGGAGGATGTGGACAACTGCGCCGCCCTGCGCATTCTGGCTGAGAGCGACGCCGCCGGACCCTTCCTCATGAGCACCGAGAACGGGCGGCAGATCTTTGTTACCGGTCACCCGGAGTACGATAAGTACACGCTGGATGCCGAGTATAAGCGGGACGTAGCCAAGGGCTTGCCCATCCATGTGCCCGTCAACTACTACCCGGACGACGACCCCGCAAAGCCGCCGCTGTTCCGCTGGCGCGCCCACGCCCACCTGCTGTATGAAAACTGGCTGAACTATTATGTTTACCAGAACACCCCCTACGACTTAGGGGATATCCAGCGGGTCAAGCACGAAGAAGCATAAGAAACATCAGAAGCCGCCGTGCAGAAAAACTGCCCGACGGCTTTTCTGTACAGGCAGGTATTGTATGAAAAAAGTACAGGTGGTACAATAAAATACATAGATCGTCTGAAAAAGGCGAAAACAGAAAGGGTGGAATCGTGGAACAAAAAGTTTTTGCGGACAAAAGCAGAATGCGGGATTCCGGCGTTGAGCTTTTGAAGGTCATTGCGGTCATTCTGATCGTAATCAGCCATGTGGTGCTGACACTGATAACGGAAAATGAATATATTCCGTATAGTGACTACCTTCTGGATTGTACCCATGCAACGACCAACGTAACAGTTCTGCTTTTAGCGGTCATGCGGCATTTTGGCGCGCTGGGGAACTGGATCTTCTTCGTTGCTTCTGCATGGTTTTTGCTGGACAACACAAAAGCGTCCGGCAAGAAAATGATGGGAATGCTGCTGGATATCTGGGTGATCTCCGTCCTGTTCCTTGGAATAACGCTTTTGATCCGGGGTGAGGTAAGCGGTAAACTTTTCATTTTTTCGCTTTTCCCAACGCTCTTTGCAAATAACTGGTATTTGACCTGCTATCTGCTATTCTATCCCATCCATCCGTATTTGAACCGTCTGATCGCCGCGATGACGCAAAAAGAACATCTGAAGGTGGTTTCTGTACTGGCGGTACTGTATATCGGCTTTAACTTTATAGAAAGCAGGTTTTTCTTTCCAAATATGCTGCTTCTCTGGATCAGCGTATATCTGATCGTTGCCTACATCAAGCGCTATTGCATGGAGCTGTATTCCAGCGCAAAAGTGAATAGCATCCTGCTGCTGTGCGGTGCGGCGGGGGCTGTGGGCATCGTGGTTCTGACCGACCTGCTTGGATTGAAGATCGCTGCGCTGTCGGATCAGCTTTTGCGATGGGTGAGCAATTTTAATCTTTTTTTGATCCTGATCGCCATTGCGGCGTTTGGGCTGGCCAGAAAGAACCACTTTAAAAATAAAAGGGTAAATCACATTGCAAAGTGTTCCATGCTGATCTATATCATCCATGAAAACATTTTGCTGCGAACCTATACAAGACCCTATCTCTGGCACTGCATTTTTAACCGGTATGGGTATGCCCATATTCTTTTGTGGGTCTTTTTGTACTCGGCTGCCTGGCTGCTTGCGGCACTTGCGCTCAGCCTGCTTTACGAAAAGAGTATTCAAAAGATAACAGCAAGGGTAAGCGAAAAAATACTGAAATGGATTGGCAGCTGGTATCAAAAATATGAGACTGCCATGCTGAAGCTGCATTGATAAAGCCGCGGCCTGCCCGGACTTGATCCCGTAAAAAAGGAACCCTCTCAAAGCAAAAACTTTGCAGAGGGTTCCTTTTTGCATGATGGATTATTTTTTGTGCTTTGCGGGCTTTTTCTTTCGCACGCTGTAACCAAAGGTGCCCAGTTTTTTGCCAAGCGCCAGATACTCGCCGTGGCTGTACACAATGAGGTTTGCCTTGTCCAGACACAGCTTGCCTTTTTCGTCCAGCAGGCTCTCGTCCACATCGCAGGCCACCACCTCGGCTAAAAACAGGTCGTGGCTGCCCAGCGGGATGCGCTGGGTGATGCGGCATTCCAGATTGACCGGGCTTTCCTCCAGCACCGGGCAGTCGGTCAGCACGCTGCCCGGTGCTGCGTGCAGGCCGCAGGCGGCAAACTTGTCCACATCGCGGCCGCTCTTCACACCGCACCAGTCGATGGCGCGCACCAGCTTTTCGGTGGGCAGATTGATGGCGAACAGCCCGCGCTCGCACAGCAGCTGATGGCTGTACCGCTCCGGGCGCACGCTGATGGATACCATGCTGGGCTGGGTGCAGATGGTGCCTGTCCAGCCGATGGTGATAAGGTTGGGCTTATCCAGCCCACCGCAGGATACCAGTACCGGCGGTTCCGGGTTCAGAAGGGTGCTGCCCTTCCAGCTTTGCTTGCTCATCCGTGATATTTCCTTTCGTAGGGAGCCCATGTGCGCTCCGAGATGATATAGCGCGGGCGGGCTTTGGTCTCCATATAGATCTTGCCGATATACTCGCCGATCACGCCCAGACACACCAGCTGTACGCCGCCCATAAAGCAGACGATGCAGACGGTAGAGGCCCAGCCTGCCACGCTGCTGCCCATGGCGGCGCACACGATGGCCCAGATGACCCCGATAAAGCTGACAAGGCTTACCACGATGCCCGCCCCGGTGATGATGCGGATGGGTTTGTTGGAAAGGCTGGTAATGCCGTCAAAAGCCAGCGCCAGCATCTTGCTCAGGGGGTAGTGGCTCTCACCGGCCAGACGCTCGTGGCGCTCATAGGTGACCACATCATGGGCAAAGCCCACCAGCGGCACCATGCCCCGCAAAAAGATGTTGACCTCCTTGTAATCCGCAAAGCTTTCCAGCACGCGGGTGCTGATCAGGCGGTAGTCTGCGTGATTGAACACGATATCCGCGCCCAAGGCGTTCATCACATGATAAAAGCCCTCGGCGGTGAACCGCTTGAAGAAGGTGTCGGTGTCCCGGCGGCTGCGCACGCCGTACACCACCTCGGCACCGTCCAGATACTTTTTCACCATCTCGTCCATGGCGTTGATGTCGTCCTGACCGTCGCAGTCGATGGAGATGGTAATGTCGCAGCTGTCGCTGTGCAGTGCCTCCATCAGCCCCGCCAGCACGGCGTTCTGGTGGCCGCGGTTGCGGCTTTGGGAGATGCCGATATAGTGCTCGTCCTGTGCGGCAAAGCCTTGGATCAGTTCCCACGTTTTGTCGCGGGAGCCATCGTTGACAAAGAGCACCCGGCTTTTATCGCTGACCAGCCCCTGTGCGGTCAGACTGTGGATCTTTTCCAGAAACATGGGTGCTGTAATGGGCAGCACCTGCTCCTCGTTATAGCAGGGGATCACGATCCAGAGAACAGGTTTGGACATTGCTTGATTGCTCCTTAAATATAAAATAGTTGGCAAAAGGCTACTGCACCATCTGCTGCAGGGCGTCCGGCTCCAGCAGCTTGAAGCTGCTGCGGTAGGTATCGATGAGCCCTTCCCTCTGCATGGTGCTCAGCTCCCGGGAAAGGGCGCTGCGGTCGCAGTTGAGGTAGTCCGCCAGCTGGATGCGGGAGAAGGGAATGCTGAAGGTCAGGCTGTGGGCGCAGGCGGCCTCGCTGAGCAGATAAGCCGCCACCTTGGCGCGCAGGCTCTTCATCACCAGCAGGTCGATGCGGTGGGAGAGGGAAAAATATTTATCGCTGATAGTGCGCACAAGGTTCTGCACCACACGCTGGTGGGCGGGGCTGCCGTCCGAGAGCAGCAGCCGCTCGTAGGGCAGCAGCAGCACCTCGCAGGGGGCAGCAGCCAGCACGGTGACCGGGCTGGACAGGCTGGAACCGCCCAGCACGTCCCCGAACACCCCGCCCGGCTCTACCCGGGCAATCGGGATGCGCACCCCGCCCGGTGCCGGGCGGTAGGCCTCCAACTCGCCGGACAGCACGATGCCTACCCGGCGGCTGGGCTCCCCCGCAAGCACAAGGGCTTCGCCTTTGCCGTAGCTGCGCACGCTTGCCCCCAGCCGGGACAGCAGCGTGCTGAGCTCCGCAGCGGAAAGACCCGCAAACAGCGTGGTGGTTTGTAACAGCGGCAGATAATTATTCATCGCAACTCCGCAGAGAAGATAGTGTTCTCCGCAGCCTCCTGCAATTGCGTTGCACACGCAACGGTATTTTTACCCCTATTATAGTAAACTGGAACGCGCAAAGCAAATGATTTTGCAAAATTTTTCAAAAAAGGCCGGTTTCCGTCCCCGCAGCGGGGCGTGCCGGGTGTGAAAAGGAGTATTTCATGAAAAAGATCCTGTCCTTACTGCTGGCATTCAGTCTTGCACTGAGCCTTGCAGCCTGCGGCGGCAGCGCAAGCTCTGCCGCTTCCAGTACAGCGGTGTCCGAGGCTGCTTCCTCTGCGGCTGCTTCCGAGGAAGAAGAGGCCGCAGCGCCGCTGTCTGTTACCGAGCCGCTGCGCATCGCCGGGTTGAAGGGCCCCACAACCATGGGGCTTGTCAACCTGCTGTCGATGGAGCAGGCCGGTACTGCCGCCATGGACTACGATCTGCAGCTTTACGGCGCTGCGGATGAGATCGTGCCGCTGCTCATCAAGGGCGAGCTGGACATGGCCGCTATCCCGGCCAATCTGGCGGCGACCCTGTACCAGAAAACAAATGGCGGCATTCAGGCCGTGGCGGTGAACACCTTGGGCGTTTTGTATGTGGTGGAGCAGGGCGACACCGTCCACAGCATGGCAGACCTCAAGGGCCGCACCATCCTGTCCACCGGCAAGGGCACTACCCCGGAGTATGTGCTGCGCTATCTGCTTACCGCCAACGGTCTTGACCCGGACAAGGATGTGGATATCCAGTATTACAGCGAAGCTACCGAGGTGACCGCCCAGATGGCCAGCACGCAGGACGCCATTGCTGTGCTGCCCCAGCCCTATGTGACTGCTGCCGGGCTGAAGGACGACACCCTGCGGGTAGCCCTTGACCTGACCGCCGAGTGGGACAAGGTGGCAGACACCCAGCTGATTACCGGTGTGACCGTGGTGCGCAAGGCCTACGCTGAGGAGCACCCGGACGTGGTAGCCGCTTTTCTGGCAGACTATGCCCAGAGCGTGAACGCCGCCAACACCGATCTGGATGGCACCGCCGCTCTGTGCGAGGAGCAGGGCGTGGTGGCAAAAGCCGCCATCGCCAAAAAGGCACTGCCCAACTGCAACATCGTCTGCCTGACCGGCGAGGAACTGAAGGCAGACGTCTCCGGTTACCTGCAGGTGCTCTACGATGCCGACCCTGCCGCCGTGGGCGGTACGCTGCCCGGCGAGGACTTCTACTGGGCAGCCCAGTAACAGCCTGAAATAGCATTCCATCTCCCGCCGCTCTGCCGTGGTACGCAGCGCGGCGGTTTTTGTTTCCCGGTTGCAATTCCGCCGCAAAAGTTCTACAATAGAGGCACATTATGGAATATGGAGGGAAAACCTATGGCTTGCACTACCATTCTGGTCGGCAAGGCAGCATCGTACGATGGCTCTACCATGATCGCCCGCAACGATGACTCCGGCTCCGGCCATTTCACCGCTAAAAAATTCACCGTGATCCACCCGGAGGAGCTTCCCAAGACCTACCGCAGCGTCCTCTCCCATGTGGAGATCCCCCTGCCGGAGGGCGCACTGCGGTTTACCGCCATGCCCAATGCCGTGGAGGGCAAGGGCATCTGGGCGGCTTCCGGCGTCAACGCCGCCAACGTGGGCATGACCGCCACCGAGACCATCACCTCCAACCCCCGTGTGCTGGGCGCAGACCCGCTGGTGGAGTACCAGCCGGCCAAGGGCGAAAAGCCCGAGGTGCCCGGCGGCATCGGCGAGGAGGATATCGTCTATCTGGTGCTGCCCTACATCCACTCTGCCCGTGAGGGTGTGCTGCGTCTGGGCAGCCTGCTGGAGCAGTACGGTACTTATGAGATGAACGGCATCGCTTTTCAGGACGTAAACGAGATCTGGTGGCTGGAGACCATCGGCGGCCACCACTGGATGGCCCGCCGTGTGCCGGACGATGTGTATGTGGTCATGCCCAACCAGCTGGGCATCGACACCTTTGATCTGGAAGATGCCTTCGGCGCACAGGAAAACTACCTCTGCTCTGCCGACCTGCGGGAGTTCATCGCCAAGAACCACCTCGACCTCTCTTTGGACGGCGCGCTGAACCCCCGGGACGCCTTTGGCAGCCACGATGACGCCGACCACGTTTACAACACCCCACGCGCATGGTACATGCTGCGCTACCTCAACCCCCGCACATGGGTGTGGGAGGGTGCCGATGCCGACTACACCCCCATGTCCGATGATCTGCCGTGGTGCATGGTGCCGGAGCGTAAGGTGACCCCGGAGGACATCAAGTATATGCTGTCCAGCCACTATCAGGGTACCCCCTACGACCCCTACCTGAGCTACGGCGACAAGTCCGCAAAGGGCGCGTACCGTTCCATCGGCATCAACCGCAACGACTTTATGGCCCTGTTGCAGATGCGTCCCGACCAGCCGGAGGAATCCCGCGCAGTGGAGTGGGTGGCCTATGCCTCCAACGCCTTCAACACTATGGTGCCCTTCTACGCCAACGTGGAGCGCACCCCGGAGTATCTGGCCAACACCACCGGCACCGTGTCCACCGATAACTTCTACTGGACCAGCCGTCTGATCGCTGCCATGGCAGATGCTTCCTACAATAAGTCCCTGTTCCACCTCGAGCGCTACGAGGAAGCCGTGCTCTCTGCCGGCCGCGCCCTGGTGAACCAGTACGACGCAAAGCTTGCCGCCGAGCCGGACGCTGCCCGCCGCGCCGCCCTGCGGGAGGAGGCTAACACCGCCATTGCCGCCATGCTGCAGGAAAAGGCTGCCGACACGCTGGACAAAGTTCTGTTTGAGCTGAGCAGCCAGATGAAGAACGCCTACTCCCGCTCGGATGCCTGATGTAAACCAGCCGGAGCACCAAAACCGGTCACGACCGGTCACAGAAACGCAGAAAAGACCACCGCATACACAAGTGCGGTGGTCTTTTTGCGTGCAAAAAGCTCTTGTATCCAAGGTATTGGAAACTCTGCACAAAAATGATGAAAATTCTTTGTGAGCGAAAATGACTGAAACTGATTGATTTTGACAAGATTTTTGCTATAATAAAGATGCAAACAACCAAAACACGCCAATACCGCGCAGAAACGGTCAGGCGTGAGAAGGAAAGAAGGAAAAACACCATGCTGGCAGAGGAACGTTTTGCACTGATCTTAGAGCAGCTGAACGAGAAACGCACCGTGACGGTGCAGCAGCTGTGCGAGGCGCTGCACACCAGCGAATCCACCATCCGGCGCGATTTGACCGAGCTGGACCGGCAGGGCAGGCTGACCAAGGTGCACGGAGGAGCTACCCTGCCGGACAGCCGTTTTCTGGCAGACGAGCCCACCATGGAAGCCAAGGAGACACTGGCTGTGGCAGAAAAGCGCAGCATTGCCGCAGCCGCCGCAGCACTTATCACTGCCGAGGATTTTGTGTTCATTGATGCAGGCACCACCACGCTGGAGCTGGTGCGGGTGCTGGCGGGTGCGGCGCTCAAGGCTACCTATGTGACCAACGGCGTGGCGCACGCCCGGCTGCTGGCGCAGAAGGGCTGCCGGGTGTATCTTCCCGGCGGGCTGCTGCGTCCCCAGACCGAGGCCATCGTGGGCGCCCCAGCAGTCAGCAGCATCCAGCAGTATAACTTCACCAAAGCGTTCATGGGCGCCAACGGCGTTGCGCTGGAAGCGGGCTTTACCACCCCGGACCCCGAGGAAGCCGCCGTAAAGGCAGCAGCCGTCCACCGCGCAAGGGAAAGCTGGTTCCTTGTGGACGACGCAAAGTTTGCAAAGATCTACCCGGCGGTCATCACGGATCTGCACGGCGGTGCGATCCTGACCAACCGCTGCCCGAATCCCAAGTATAAGCAGCAAACATTTGTAAAGGAGGCAGAAGTATGATTTACACTGTTACTTTTAATCCGGCCATCGACTATGTTGTGCGTCTGGACGCACCGCTGGAGGTGGGCGAAGTGAACCGCGCCCAAGGTGAGGACTGCGTGCTGGGCGGCAAGGGCATCAACGTGTCCGGCGTGCTGGCGCAGCTGGGCTGCGAGAGCGTGGCGCTGGGCTTTGTGGCCGGTGAGACCGGCGCATGGCTGGAGCGCGGTCTGGCAGCACAGGGGCTCAAGACCGACTTTGTGCATCTGGAAAACGGCATGACCCGTATCAACGTCTAAATCAAGGCCGGGCAGGAGACCGAGCTGAACGGCGCAGGCCCTGCCATCCCGGAAAGTGCGTTGCAGCAGCTGGAAGCCCGGCTGGACAAGCTGGCCGAGGGTGATATCCTCATTCTGGCAGGCAGCATCCCGGCAAGCCTGCCGCAAAGCGTCTACGAGCGGCTGCTGGCGCGGCTGCAGGGCAAGGGCGTGCGCGCAGTGGTGGACGCTACCCGCGACCTGCTGGTGAATGTGCTGCCCTACCACCCCTTCCTCATCAAGCCCAACAATCATGAGCTGGGCGAGATCGTGGGCAAGGTGCTGACCGGTGACGCCGAGATCGTGGCCGCTGCCCGCACCCTGCAGGAAAAGGGCGCGCGCAACGTGCTGGTAAGCATGGCCGGGGACGGTGCGCTGCTGCTGGACGAGCAGGGACAGGTGCACCGCATCGGCTGCCCCAAGGGCAAGGTGGTCAACAGTGTAGGTGCAGGCGACAGCATGGTGGCCGGTTTTGTGGCCGGGTATCTGCAAAGCGGCAGCTACGCGCAGGCGCTGCGTCTGGGCACCGCCTGCGGCAGCGCAACGGCCTTCAGCCTTGGGCTTGCCACAAAAGAGAAGATCGACGCGCTGCTGGCGCAGCTTTGATAGGATAAAAGGAATAAAGGAGGAACATTTATGCGCATCACCGAGTTATTCACCGCACAGTCCATTGCGCTGGACGAGGCGCTGCAAACGCAGGAGGAGATCCTGAGCCGACTGGTGGAACTGCAGGCTACCCACGGCAATATTACCGACAAGGAAGCCTACAAAAAGGCACTCTACGCCCGCGAGGCCGAGGGCTCTACCTATGTGGACAACGGCATCACTGTGCCCCACGCCAAGACCAATGTAGTTACCCGCCCCAGTCTGGCCGCTCTGCGGCTGAGCACCCCGGTGCAGTACAACGCCGAGGATGACGGCACCACCGACCTGCTGTTTGCCATTGCCGCCCCGGAAAACGGCAGCTTGCACGTTGATATGCTGGCGCGTATGATGCAGATGCTGATGAACGAGGACTTTGTGGAAAAGCTCAAAGCCGCCAAGACCCCCAAGGAGTTTTTGGAGTGCATCGACGCGCAGGAGGAAGCACAGTTCGGCGCAGAAAGCTTTACCCAGCAGGCCATCCCGCAGGACGGCTACCGCATTCTGGCTGTAACTGCCTGCGTCAACGGCATCGCCCACACCTACATGGCCGCAGAAGCGCTGACCAAGGCCGGTGACAAGCTGGGTCTGCCCACCAAGGTGGAGACCAACGGCTCGGACGGCGCAAAGAACATTCTGACCCGCGCCGAGATCGCCGCCTGTGACGGTATCATCGTGGCAGCGGAGAAAAAGGTGGAAACCGCCCGCTTCGACGGCAAGCCGGTGCTGTTCACCCGCGTGGACGACGGCATCCATAAGCCGGAGGAGCTGATCAAAAAGATCGCGCACGGCGAGGTGCCCGTGTACCACGCCGAGGGCGGCGCAGCAGCCGAGGATGACAGCTCCACCAAGGACAGCTTCGGCCGCAGCCTGTACAAGAACCTGATGAACGGCGTTTCCCACATGCTGCCCTTTGTGGTGGGCGGCGGCATCATGATCGCGCTGGCCTTCCTGCTGGACGATTACACCATCGACCCCGCCAACT
>ERZ838483.2451-NODE-2451-length-10729-cov-2.726438_pt1 | contig 10729 bp, 10 predicted proteins | sample MGYA00519939_ERZ838483 | MGnify/ENA primary metagenome ERZ838483 (study PRJEB31850, sample SAMEA3708836) | human gut metagenome | biome: human gut; feature: human-associated habitat; material: faeces | place: China | collected 2014 ... | reverse complement strand
TACTAATGTATAATCAACTGGTACCTTAGTATTTTCCTTTGCAGAACTATTACAAGCCGCTATAATCGCAGCCTCCGAAATTGCAAGGTCTGTAAATTCACGTTTATCTGAAACAAGTATTGTATGTGAACCCGGAACACCTTTGGTGTGAAACCACATATCATAATTTTTGGCTGTTTTAAATGTAAGTTTATCGTTTTGCAAATTATTCCTACCGACAAGAACCCTGAAGCCCTCACTTGTTACATATTCAAGCGGAGGAAGTTCACGAGGCTGTTTTTGCTTTGCGATTTTATGCTTCTTTATAAAACCGCCTAAAACAAGCTCATTTCGTATACTTGCAATTTCACTCTCTGTTTCGGCACGCATAAGGCTGTCTTTTACCGAGTCAATATAAGATAATTCCTGTTCCCCGGATTCAATTAAATCGGCGAGCATTTTTTCTGCAGTATGCGCTTTTTTATACTCCTTGTAGTATTTCTGTGAGTTTTTTGCGGGAGATAAAGCCGGATTTACAGGTATTTTAACAAGACGATTGTTATCATAATAATTTTCAACCTCATAATACGAACAGCCGGAGCTTAATTTATATTGGTTAGCACTTATAAGCTCTGCATATGTTTTCAACGTGTCTTTATCATCACACTTTTGCAATTCCGCCCTTTGGTTAGCTATTTTACGGACAAGGCGCTCTGTCGTATTATTCAGGATTTTTATTATATCCCTAGCCTTCACCTTCATGCGCAACGCAAGGTCTCGTTCATAATAAAAAACATCAAGAGCTTCCGAAACCGACGCAAAAGTCTTTTTGCTAAAGAGCCTACCGTATTGCTTGATATCAATTATCGAAAAATCATATGGTTTACCGTCAACATCAAACAATACGGTAACACCGACTTTATCGCTCACCAAATATGCCTTTAATTCGGATACAGCTTTTTTGAGTATATCGCTGTCGCACTCCGAAACCGCAAGATCTTCTTCAAAAGCTTCGTACGCAATTTCACGACACATAAGAGGCGAAGAACCCTCAATTGAAAACAACAAAGACTTGCTCATTTTCAAATGAGAATTCAACAGTACCGAAGTACAAATATCTTCGACTTCGTCCTTGAGAATATTGCATTTTTTCTGCTGCGGCGGCAACACATATGTTACGGAAGGCAATATTTCTCTGACGGATGATTTATTTTCGTCAACCCTTTTTACCGCATCGATTATTTTCCTGTCATTGCCTATAAGTATAATATTACTGTGTTGAGCCATTATCTCGACACAAACCGAGAGATTAACCTTATCTCCTATTTCGTTAACTGCGTCAAAATCAAAAAACAGTATTCTGTCAAGGCCCGATTGACGAATGCTTCGGAGAATTGCTCCTGTAAGTTTTTTTCTAAAAAGCATACAAAGCATTGGCGGTTTTTGCGGGTTTTCAAGCGAATGAGAGGTCAAATGCACCCTTGCCGAGCTTGGTTCTGCCGACATAAGCAGTTTATATGCACCGTTTCTTGTTCGCATATTAAAGACCAATTCAAGCCTTGACGGCTGATTGACCCGTTCAACTCTCGCTCCTATTAACTTTTCGGCTATTTCGTCTTTAATAAAATGTAATGTAATACCGTCAAGAGCCATAATGATATCTCCTCAAATATTCTTAATCGGAGTTTTTTGTTCCGCAACTTTAAATTGTATATCTTTAAACTTATCCTCAAGCAATTTACACAAGCTCACTACAGCCGGAAACTCAGTCTCATAATGCCCGGCAGAAACAAGTAATATTTCTTCATCGGTTGCATCCAGAAACTCATGATATTTTCCGTCTCCCGTAACAAGTGCATCAGCGCCGGCTTTTTTTGCGTCCGATGCAAAATCCGAGCCTGCACCGCCGCAAACCGCAACAGTCTTTATTTCTTTTGTACAGTCATTATATCTAAGGTGCGCCGAAAGACATTTGCTCACATATTCCGAGAACATATCCGAGGACATCGGTTTATCAAGCTCACCTACCATAAAGCAGCTGTCATTACTTGAAACAACATTATGCAAATTCAGTTTTTGTGCCAGAACCTTATTTACACCAATGGGAGATAAATCATAATTGGTGTGGGCGGATATAACAGATATATCGTTTTTAAAGCAAATTGCTGCCGGTGTTTTTTCGGTAAGTGCAGACAAAGAACCGAAAATTACCGGATGGTGGGAAACAATAAGGTCATACTTTCCGTCAATCGCTTCATTCAAAACTTCTGAAGTAATATCAAGTGTAACCAAAGCCTTTGAAATAACACAGTCACCGCAATTTACCAAAATACCGCTGTTATCCCATTCAAGTTGTAAAGAAAACGGTGCAAAACCGTCAATATAATCATATATTTCGCTTAGCCTGCTCATATTTAATTTCCTCCAAAATTTTGCCTATTTTGTTTGCATCATAACCGGAATTTTTAAGCGCCGTATACTTTTTTTCAAGCCTGTTTACAATTCTATTACAAAATTCAATTTCATCCGGATTATTGCTGTAAATCAGATTTCCGACATAGAAGTACCACTCGCCAAAATCAGCCTCTTCTTCGGTATATTCGGCGGACAGTGCAAGATACAGTCTTTTACCTTCTCTTACAACCGTCTCCTTTGTAATTTTATAACCGTTATCGCACAAAAAAGCCCTCAAATCTTCAAAATGAGTCATTGGCTGCATAATAATCTGTTTATTATTTTTAAGCCATGGTGCGTCACCGATTATTTTAGCTATAAGCTCACCGCCCATACCCGCTATAACAACGGCGTCGGCTTCGGTTTCTTCAATATTTTCAAGTCCGTCGGAAAGCCGTAAAACCACTCTATCTTCAAAACCGTATTGTTTAACGGTTTTTGCCGCATTATTTAACGGTCCTTCGTTTATATCAGAGGCCACAACAGTTTCAGCAAGATCATTTTGTAATGCGTAGACCGGTATGTATGCGTGATCGGTTCCGATGTCGGCAAGCTTTTTGCACGGAGTAATCAATTCTGCTGTTTTCAGCAAACGAGGAGTTAAGTTAATCATAATTACCGTAATTTAAAGGCTGTGTTTTGAGCACAGCCTTTTTAAGTCAGTTATTTTTTCCTTTTAAAAATTCGTTGATATTCTCAACAAGCACGTCCGGGTCAACACCGTGAACCATACAAGCCTGCTCTACTGTTTCGCCGCGCGAAGCCGGGCAACCCAAGCAATGCATACCCATTTCAAGGAAAAAAGGAGCTGTATCTCTCTCGGCATCAAGAATGTCGCCGATTGTCATATCTTTATTGATTTCTGTCATAATTAAAACCTCCGATTATGCTTTTGCGACCGCTAATTTGACTTTACCGTCGCCTATCTCAACTTCTTTGGTAAGATCCGCGTCAGAAAGAGTTCCGCCGAGGATAAGTTCATCGGCAAGAAGCTCAGACTTAATGTATTCGGTCTTTTCTTTAAGAGCACCAATAACGGCTGTGTCAAGAGACTCAATTGCCATTTTAACTCTCTGCTCTACCTCATACCCTGCTTCTTTTCTTATAAGCTGACACTGTCTTACCGTATCACGTACCAAGCCCTCTTTAATGAGTTCGTCGGTAAGCACGGTATCCAACGCCACAACGCCCTTATCATTCTGAAGCTCGGCAGATACAATACCCTCTTTAGTTTTTGTCTGGACACTGAATATATCAGCGGCAAATTTATCGTCCCAACCGGGAACGAAAACTTCATCTCCCTGTTCAACTGCAGAAACAAGCTTCGTCATATCATCCTTTGAAAGTGTTTCAAGGGTTTGCTTCATCTTGTTAACATTCTGCTTAAGAACAGCACCGGCTACCTTAAAGTTTACGGTCAGATATTTATCCTCAAGAACATTAACATCATCAATATATTTAATATTCTTAATGTTAAGCTCATCAAGTATTATCTTTTCAAATACACCTATTTTATTTGCCGTTTCGCTGTCACAACAAACATAAAGTGTTGAAAGAGGCTGGCGAACCTTGAGCTGCTGCTCATTGCGAAGTCTCATTGCAGTAGCTATTATCTCTCTTGAGACAGCCGTTTTTTCAACAATTCCGTCATCCTCAAATCCCTCTATCGGCTTCGGCCAATCGCAGAGATGCACGGAGATCGGTGACGAAGGCATAACTTTTCTCGTAAAGTTCTGCCAAATATGCTCTGTCATAAACGGAATAACAGGTGACATAACAAGAGTTGCAGTATTAAGTGCATAATAAAGCACCCAATAAGCAGTCATCTTATCTTTTTCATCGCCGGTTTTCCAGAAGCGACGACGATTTGTCCTTATATACCAATTTGATATATCGTCAACAAATACCTCAAATTCTTTTACAAGCATATAAACTTTATAGTCATCATAAAGCGCTTTAGCTTTTTTCAGGAATTCATTGGTACGAACAACAAGCCATATATCCGTAGGAGTCATCGCAGACTTGTCCGGTGTGTAATTTTCAAAATTAGGCTTGTCGATTTTTGCATATGTCTCAAAAAACGTAAAAATATTCCAATATGAAAGGAGCTTTCTTCTCGCCTCATCGCCGAGATTATAACCAAAACGAACATCGTTTGACACAGGAGCACCTGCATATAAATAGCGGACTGTGTCAGCACCTATTTTTTCGGCCGCCTCATCGAATTTAATCATAAATCCGGTTTTCGAGAACTTTCTGCCGTCTTCGGCTATTACGGCACTATTAGTGAGAACTCTCTCATAAGGAGCTTTACCCTCAAGCACAACACTCATAAAGAGCTGTGAATAAAACCAAAGTCTAACCTGCTCGTGCATTTCGGTAACCCACTCTGCAGGGAAGTTCTTTTTCCATTCTTCCTTATCACGGAAATATCCGAATGTTGAGTAAGGAACAATGCCGGCATCAAGCCAAACATCACCGATTTCAGATATACGCGAAACCTCTTTGCCGCAATGCGGGCATTTAATTTTAATCTTATCCACCCAAGGTCTGTGAAGCTCGGGCAGTTCATCAACAAGTTTAGGGTCAACCGCAAGAGAACGAAGCTCTTCCTTAGAACCTACAACGGTTACATGACCGCAATCGCAAGGATAAAACGGAAGCGGCATACCGTAATAACGCTTACGGGATATGTTCCAGTCTCCCATATTATTTAACCAATCGTTCATACGTTTGCCGTTTGATGCAGGCTCCCATTTAACGGTATTGGCAGCTTCAATAAGCTTCGGACGTAATTCATCTGTTCTGATGTACCAAGCCGGTACAAGTCTGAACACAACCTCCGATTTACATCTCCAGCATACGGGATAGCTATGCTCATGCGGTTCAACCTTATAGAGCTTATCATCAGCTTTAAGGTGCTCAAACACCTCATCTGCAACGGTATGGCTGTCTTTTCCGGTCATCCAGCCGAATCCGTCAAGATATATACCCATATCATCAATGGGCATTACTTTTGCGAGACCGAGTTTTTCACCAAGCTCAAAGTCTTCGACGCCGCAACCTGGAGCTATATGCACTATGCCGGTACCTTCGTCTGCGGCAACATCCTCCCAAGCAACGATTTTATGGTCAATACCGCTTTGGGCGGGAATATCCGGGAAGCATGTTTCATAATGATAGCCTACAAGCTCAGATCCCTTAAACGCACGAAGCACTTCGACTTTATCGTCGCCGAGATGACCTATTGCATTCTTAGCGAGAATCAGAGTTTTTTCATCGCTTTTAACCTTTACTTCAACATAATCAATTTCGGGATTGACTGCAAGCGCAACATTAGAAGAAAGCGTCCATGGAGTTGTTGTCCAAACAAGCATTTTGGACGGTATTTCTTTAATCGGGAGCTTAAAATATACCGAATTGTGCGTCATCATTTTGTATGAGCCTGTCATTTCGTGCTCGGATAGCGATGTTCCGCATCTAGGACACCAAGGCATAGGCTTATACTCACGCTGAATCCATCCGTGCTCATCACATTTTTTAAGAAAATACCAAATACCGCCTATATTTTCATCGGTGTTAGTATAGTAGGAATGATCCCAATCCATCCATTGGCCGAGTCGTTTGGACTGTTCGGTAATAATCCCCGAAAAATGCTTGACACGGTCTTTACAAGCTTTTGTAAACTTGTCCATACCGTAGTTTTCAATATCCTTTTTAGTCTTAAAACCAAGGGCTTTTTCAACCTCAACTTCAACCCATAGTCCCTGTGAGTCAAATCCGTTTTGGTAACGGCAATCACATCCTTGCATTGCATGATAGCGAATAAAAATATCTTTTATACTTCTGCCCCAAGCGTGGTGAATACCCATAGGGTTATTAGCTGTTATAGGACCGTCAAGGAATCGGAACATTTTGTGACCACGATTTTTTTCGCGGAGCTTTTCAAAGCACTTTTCCTTTTCCCAAAAATCCATGACTTCATGTTCCATATCTACGAACATATTTTTTTCATCTGCCACTTTATTTTTTCCCCTTTCAGAGCACAATTATTAAAGCCATAATATTTAGATTATATCTAAAAAAGTCAATATTTACAAGGCTTTTTACTTATTTTTTTCATTAAATTTCGGAATGATGTTAGTTTCATCGACAATATATATAGGGCGGTTTTTCACTTCAAGATAAATTCGAGAAATATACTCGCCCGCTACGCCGAGAGACAGCAATATGAGGCCCCCTATAACAAACACGGCACATATCAATGAAGGATACCCGGGTACGTCAGAACCATAGATTAAAGTTCGTATAAAAATATAAATCGCATAAACTATTCCGATCAAGCTGAATGCAGACCCTATATACAGCGAAATCTTTAAGGGTGCAGTCGAAAATCCTATAATACCGTCAAGCGCGTATCGCAGCAATTTCCAAAACGACCATTTCGTCTCACCTGCCACGCGGCTGTTGTTCTCATGTTCAAACCATTTCGTCTTAAATCCTACCCAACTGAATATCCCTTTGGAAAATCTGTTATATTCCGGCATAGAAATTATTGCATCGACGACCTTACGCTTCATTATTCTGAAATCCTGCGCGCCGTCCTCAATACCCGTGTCCGAAATTTTATTGATAAGTTTATAAAACTGCTTTGAGAAAACACTTTTAAGCTTTGCCTCACCTTTTCTGTCTATGCGCCTTGCGGCAGCTATATCGTAATCTTCGTTAATAAGCACATTCATCATATCCGGAATCAAATTCGGTGAGTGCTGCAAATCGGCGTCCAAAATTCCGACATATTCTGCGTCCGACATCTTCATACCGGCAAGCATGGCGGCTTCTTTGCCAAAATTGCGCGAAAAAGAAATATATTTTACATAATCATATTTTTCCGCATAATCACGCAGTAAACCGAGTGTATTATCGCGGCTGCCGTCGTTAACAAAAATAAACCTTACCGAAACATCGTTCATTTTATCTTTGACATCTTTTACCGCTTCAAAAAAAAGAGGTAAAGACTCCTGCTCGTTAAAGCAAGGAATCACAAGATCAAGCTTTCTCAAAGATATGCACATCCTTTAATTGGTTTTATGATAGTATAACATATTATACGTTAAAAAAAAACAAAAATATAAGCGGTATAAAAACCGCTTAAAATTTTAGCTTTATTGTTTTTTCTCGGATAAGTATTTTTGCTTTGTTGCCTGGCCGCCTCTTATATGTCGTTCAGCTTTATTAACCTCCAAGACCTCTCTGACTTCTGTATATAGCCCCGGATTTATCCTCCTAAGTCGCTCGGCAACATCCATATGTACTGTTGATTTGCTCACCGAAAACACCTTAGCTGCCGCTCTTACGGTGGCTCTGTTTTCAACAATATATTCTCCCAAGATCACAGCGCGTTCTTCAACAGTATCGTTCAAAACAAATCCCTCCTTAGTCTATCAATAATTGATATGACAAAGGAGGGACAAATATTCTTAAATTATTTTAGGCGTAAATTACTTTGTGCCGAATATTCTGTCACCGGCATCACCGAGACCGGGAATAATGTAGCTGTGCTCATTAAGTCTCTCATCAAGAGCAGCGCAGAAAATATCAACATCGGGATGAGCCGTCGTAAGAGCTTCAAGACCCTCGGGAGCAGCGATAATACCCATAAATTTAATTGATTTCGGATGGAAAGTCTTTATCTGATCTATTGCATCAATAGCGGAACCGCCTGTTGCAAGCATAGGATCAAGCACGATTACTTCACGCTCCGAAATATCAGACGGTAACTTGCAATAATACGGAACGGGCTTTACCGTAACCGGATCACGATACATGCCGATGTGGCCAACCTTTGCCGAGGGAACAAGCGCCAAGACGCCGTCAAGCATTCCGGTTCCGGCTCTGAGTATCGGAACGAATGCGAGTTTTTTACCCGAAATAACTTTAGCTTTAGCAATAGCAATAGGAGTTTCGATTTCGACTTCCTCAAGAGGAAGATCGCGAGTAGCCTCGTAGCACATAAGCGTTGCTATCTCTGAAACAAGTGCTCTGAATTCTTTAGAACCGGTATTTTTATCTCGGAGCAACGTCAGTTTGTGCTGAATAAGCGGATGGTTGGTAATAGTAACCTTACCCATAATTAGCCTCCAATAATTTAAATTTCTAAAATATTATATAACAGCCGTCAATAAAAGACAAGATATTTTTATTTGTTTTCGATATCGGTTATTTGGTCTATTCTTCTTTGATGGCGGCATCCCTCAAATTCGGTTTTCAAAAAGACATCAGCCAGTTCTGCAGCAAGGCCGGCACCGACTACCCTGCCGCCGAGGCAAAGAATATTAGCATTATTGTGAAGTCTTGTATATTTAGCACTAAAATAGTCGGAACAACAAGCTGCGCGTATACCCTTGACTTTATTTGCCGCCATAGACATACCTATACCGGTTCCGCAACACAGAATCCCGAGGCTGCCCTCATCCGATAAAACACTTAAGCAAGTTTTTTCGGCAATTGGCGCATAATCCACCGATTGTGTAGAATCAGTTCCGCAGTCTATTACTTTATAGCCTTCTGCATCAAGATGTTTTTTCAATGCCTCTTTCAATTCAAATCCGCCGTGATCTGCTCCTAAATAAACCGTCATTTCTTAAGCTCCTTTTTCTTTTTTAATTCTCGCTCTGCCTGAGGCAGTCTTAAATAAACCGGTAAAAGCTCGTTGGCGCTAACCGGTAATTTACCTGAATTGATATATTTTTCAGTAAGAAATGCAACGCTTGATGCGCGCTGATACCTGTTTTGTGCGTCCGCCAATATGATATTGTCAAAGCTATCCGAAAGCTTTTCATAGGTTACTGTGGCACCGTCGCCTGCAAATAAAATAGGCTTGTCTATGCTTTTTAAGCTGTCTGCCAATTCCGATATGAGCATCGCGCTGTCGGGAGTAAGCCTTTTCCCATTTTCAAAAAGAGCTGTATACACCTGAGAACATCTTGCGTCCATAAGAGAACAAACAACACAGTTTCGGTCAAAAAAGGGATACGCTATTGTCTCAAGAGTAGAAATACCACAGCACGGCTTGCCGACTCCATCGGCCATTCCCTTTATGGCAGCCACGCCGATTCTGACACCCGTAAATGAACCCGGTCCGTTTGAAACAGCAAATACATTCACTGTGCCTATATCGGTTTTAGTATTATCAAGTATATTTTTCACCACAAATAAATTATCTTTGCATCCAATAAATACACAACATCATGGAAAAGGATAAAATCAACAGACTTATCAAGATTCTAAACGAGGCTAAAGAAATAATTGCAGAATTGGAACTCTTCACCTATAAGTACCCCATTATCCGAAAGCGCAACACTGCAAGAAGCAGCTGAGCTTTCAACAGAGAGAATTTTCATCTTTAACACCATCTATTCTAATAATACGATCATTATCGGAACCGCCTTTTTCCATATATACCCTCACAGTATTCTCAGGCAATGCGTTTTCAACATTTTCACTCCACTCAACACACAAAACCGAGCCCATATCTATATAGTCAAAAAAGCCGGTAGAATAAAGATCGTCCCAGCTCTCAACACGGTACATATCAAAATGACAAAGCTCATTATGCTCACCGTAAACATTTACAATTGCAAATGTCGGGCTTGAAACATTACAAGTGAGCCCCATACCCTTTGCAATACCGCTGATAAGAGTTGTCTTGCCCATTCCGAGACCGCCGTAAAAAGCCACAACCGTTCCGCCGTCAAGCTTTTTTGCCAGTTTTTCGCCTAAGGCAATTGTTTCCTTGGCGGATTTACTTGAAAACTCTATCATTTAATCACCTTAGTTATTTTAGCATTAAATTTATTATCAGTAAATACTTTTTTGCTTGAAAATATCAGCTCACCATAATATAATATTAAATAATAAATTCGGAGGTAAAAAAATGAAAAAGGTTTTTTCGACAATAAAAAGCTTTTTGAAGGAAACTGATATTTTGTTGTTTTCTCTTTGTGTGATTACCTCCGCATTTGGATTGTTAATGGTTTACAGTGCCACCCGATACACTCTTAAAGACGGAGCTCATTTTTCGAGAGAATTTATAATAATGCTGCTTGCGATTTTCCTCGGAATCATTGCTGCGTTGTTCTTATCATATTTCGATTACCAAGTATATACCAAGTTTTGGCCGGTTATAGCTGTTTTCTGTGTTATCATAATGCTTGTTCTCTTCAAATGGGGCACAGGGCCGTCTTCAAGACCGGACGCCAGAACATGGCTTTCAATAGGACCTATAAATTTTTAA
>ERZ838483.2446-NODE-2446-length-10746-cov-6.500702_pt1 | contig 10746 bp, 9 predicted proteins | sample MGYA00519939_ERZ838483 | MGnify/ENA primary metagenome ERZ838483 (study PRJEB31850, sample SAMEA3708836) | human gut metagenome | biome: human gut; feature: human-associated habitat; material: faeces | place: China | collected 2014 ... | reverse complement strand
TGCCGCACCTCGCTCGCCGTATCGGCACTTAGAATTATGCGGTATTGCCCTAAATCATAATATCGGAGGAAGGGTAAGTTAGGAGTGAGGAAGTAGGAGTTAAGAGTTAAAGCAGGGCCTAAGGTTTTGCTCTGTAGGGAACGGTCTTGACCGTTCCGAAACTTTGCGATATATGCCATAATGGAATTTGCAATAATGCGCCCCTACGGGGGCATCGTAATTTCTAATTGCTCATTGCTAATTCCTAATTGAGATAACTCCTAACTCCTCCCTCCTAACTCACCCCAACGTACTATGGAACAAAAAATCGTCAAATATTCCGTTCTTTCCCCGCTGGCTAAGGTGCCGGCATATGCAACGGCGGGGGCGGCGGCGGCTGATTTGTGCGCCGCGCTGGAAGAGCCGTTGACCATTGCCCCCATGCAGCGGGTGCTGGTGCCCACCGGCCTTGCCATTGAGCTGCCGGATGCCGGGTGCGTGGCATTGGTGTATGCCCGCAGCGGACTTTCCATCAAGCACGGGCTGTGCATGGCCAACGGCGTTGGCGTTGTGGACAGCGATTACCGCGGCGAGCTGAAAGTGCCCATGATCAACCTTGGCACCGAGCCTTACACCATCGCCCCCGGTGAGCGCGTGGCCCAGCTGTGCATTGCCCCCGTGTGGCAAGCCGCCTTTGTGCCCGCCGCCACCCTGAACGAAACCGAGCGCGGCGCGGGAGGGTTTGGATCGACGGGAAAATAGTTAGGAGTTAAGAGTTTTTGGGGCCGCAGATAACCTGTAAAGTTTGGCTGTGTGCAAAAAAGATACCTGTAGGGAACGGTCTTGACCGTTCCCTACAGGCAGATTTTACAATTATCTGCGGCCCAAAAACTCCTAACTCCTCCCTCCTAACTTCTAACTTCCTATTTTCCCTTTGTTTCGCCGCGGTGGTGCGGTAGAATCTGTTACGAAAGGAACATCCCATTATGTCCTTGATTTTAGCCTCCGGCAGCCCGCGGCGGCGGGAGCTGATGGCGCTGATCACGCCCAATTACACCGTTGCCCCCAGTGATGTGGACGAGAGCCGCATTACCGCCGCAACGCCTGCCCAGCTGGCCCAGGCCCTGGCAGAAGCCAAAGCCCTGGCCGTGGCGCAGCAGCACCCTGATGATACCGTGATCGGCTGTGATACCGTGGTGGACTGTGACGGCGCTGTGTTCGGCAAGCCTTCCGGCGAGGAAGACGCCGTGCGGATGCTGCACGCGCTCTCTGGCCGGGAACACAAAGTACATACCGGGCTATGCGTGGTACACGGCGGCAAGGCATATCTTGCCACCGAAACCACCCGCGTGCAGTTTGCGCTCATTGAGGAAAGCGATCTGCTTGCCTATGCGCGCACCCCGGAACCGTATGACAAAGCCGGGGCTTACGCCATCCAGGGCCATGCTGCGCTGTGGTGCAGCGGCATTGTGGGATGTTATTACAATATTATGGGTCTGCCCGTACACCGTCTGGCACAGGTACTGCGCCAGGCCGGAGCGCTGTAACGGCAGTGCCGCAGCGGCCTGGCTGCTGCGGCGTGTCGTGCGCATTCTTTGTGCGGCCCACCCGCACAAACACATGATGGGGAGATAAAAATGGCAAATCCGATTTTGCAGCTGCTTGAAGCTCTGCGCAATATGTTTACCTGTGATATTGGCATTGACCTTGGCACCGCCAACACGCTGGTGTATATGAAAGGCCGCGGCATTATCATCCGCGAGCCCAGCGTTGTGGCGGTGGATGCCCGCACCGACGAACTGCGTGTGCGCTGCGTAGGCCACGAGGCCAAAGCCATCATCGGCGCAGCGCCCAACTCCATTCTGGCGGTACGCCCGCTGAAAGACGGCGTGATTGCCGACTTTGACATCACCGCCGCCATGCTGCAAAGCTTTATCCGCCAGGCATGCGGCAGCCGCCTGTTCGTGCGGCCGCGCGTGGTCATCTGCGTGCCGTCCGGCGTGACCGAAGTGGAACGCCGCGCCGTGCGCCAGGCCGCCGCCAAAGCCGGTGCCCGCCAGGTAACGGTGATTGAAGAGCCGATGGCTGCCGCCATTGGTGCCGGGCTGCCGACCGCTGAACCGGTGGGCAGCATGATTGTGGATATCGGCGGCGGCACGGCGGAAGTGGCGGTTATCAGCCTTTCCGGCATTGTGGCATCCCGCAGCGTGCGCTGTGCGGGCGATGCGCTGGACCAGAGCATTACCAGCTTTATCAAGCGCAAATACAACCTGCTGGTGGGCGAACGCACTGCTGAGCAGATTAAACTGGAAATCGGCTCCGCCTGCCCGCCAGACCCCACCGACACCGAGCATGGCGAAACCACAATGGAGATCAAGGGCCGTAACCTGGTGGATGGCCTGCCGAAAGACATCCTGATCCGCTCTGAAGAAGTGCGCGAGGCAATGAACGAAAACCTGATGCGCATTGTGGAAGCCATCAAGGACACGCTGGAATGCACTCCGCCGGAGCTTTCCAGCGATATCATTGACCGCGGCATCATGCTTTCGGGCGGCGGTGCCCTGCTGCGCGGGCTGGATACTCTGATCCAGAACGAAACCGGCATTGAGGTACACATTGCCGAAGCCCCGCTGGACTGTGTTGCCCTCGGCGCCGGCGCCGTCCTCGATCACCCCGATCTGGCAGGAACCAGACGGGAGGAACTGAGCTACCTGTAAAGGTAGGAGTTAGGAGTTAAGCGGTGGTTTGAATGCCCGCCGCAAACCCATAAAGTAATCGTAGGGAACGGTCTTGACCGTTCCCTACATTTTGTTTCAATATTCAGGCAGGATTTTTTGGCACCTGTGGCCCAAAAACTCCTAACTCCTACTTTTCTCTCGTTGCTTCCCACCGTGCTACCAGGTCTTTGGTCTGAGCTTGCAGGGCTTCGCGGGCGGCGTTCAGGGCCTGGGTGTCCTGGGGGGTCATTTTTTCGGGCTTTTTGTGGCGGGTCAGACGTTCCAGGTTCTTTTCCGCTTCTTTGATGCGGTTTTTGGTATCCTTATCCAGCTCCTTGCCCACTTTGCTGCCAAGGGCGGAATTGGCGCGGTAGATGGCAGCTTCCGCGGCATTCAGGGCCTCGATGGCGGCTTTGCGCTCCTGGTCCTGCCCGGCAAAGGCAGCGGCATCGTCCATGGCGCGGCGGATCTCCTGCTCGCTCAGGTTGGAAGACCCGGTGATGGTAATGCTCTGCTGTTTGCCGGTGCCAAGGTCACGGGCGCTCACCGTCACAATGCCGTTGGCGTCAATATCAAAGGTCACTTCGATCTGCGGCACACCGGCCCAGGCGCGTTTGATGCCCTTGAGGGTAAAGTTGCCGATGAGCTTATTATCCTTGGCGAACTCCCGCTCACCCTGCAGCACCTTGATTTCAACTGTGCTCTGGAACGGCGCAGCGGTGGTAAAGATTTTGGAATACCGGGTGGGAATGGTGGAGTTGCGGTCGATCAGATGGGTTGCCACACCGCCCACCGTCTCAATCGAAAGGGTCAGCGGAGTAACGTCCATCAGCAGCAGGTCCTGCCCGCCAGCAGTCAGGCCTTCGCCGCCAAGGCGTCCGCCCTGCACCGCAGCGCCAAGGGCCACACACTCGTCCGGGTTCAGCGTTTTGGACGGTTCCAGATCGATCATCCGCATGACCTTGGCCTGCACCGCCGGGATGCGGGTGGAACCACCTACCAGCAGCACCTGATCCAGGTCGTTGGCGGCCAGGTGGGCATCCCGCAGGGCGTTGCGCACCGGCAGGGCCGTGCGCTCCACCAGGTCGGCGGTCAGCTCATCAAACTTGGCGCGGGTCAGTTCCGCCTGCAAATGCAGCGGGCCGTTGGGGCCAACGGTGATGAACGGCAGGTTGATTTCAGTATGGGTGGCAGCGGAAAGCTCTTTTTTGGCTTTCTCGGCTTCCTCCCGCACGCGCTGCATGGCAACGGGATCACGGGTCAGGTCTACCTGGTTTTCAGCGGCAAAGTTCCGCACCAGCCAGTCAGCCACACGAGCATCAAAGTCATCGCCGCCCAGATGGTTATCACCGCAGGTGGCCAACACCTGCACAATGCCATCCCCGATCTGGATCAGCGAAACATCGAATGTACCGCCGCCCAGGTCGTACACCATCACTTTCTGGGTCTTGCCGTTATCCAGGCCATAAGCCAAGGCGGCCGCAGTAGGTTCGTTGATAATGCGCTTTACATTCAGGCCCGCAATGCGCCCGGCATCTTTGGTAGCCTGGCGCTGGGCATCGTTAAAATAAGCCGGCACGGTGATAACGGCTTCTGTCACCGTTTCACCAAGATAAGCTTCTGCATCCGCTTTCAGCTTTTGCAGGATCATGGCGCTGATCTCCTGCGGGGAGAAGCACTTGCCGTCAATGGGAATGCGCTCATCACTGCCCATTTTGCGCTTAACGCTGGCAATGGTGCGCAGTGCGTTGGTGACAGCCTGGCGTTTGGCCGGATCGCCCACAAGGCGTTCGCCGCTTTTTGCAAAAGCAACGACCGACGGGGTGGTGCGCTGGCCTTCGGCATTGGGGATAACGGTTGGGCGTCCGCCTTCCACCACAGCCACGCAGCTGTTGGTTGTTCCTAAATCAATTCCGATGATTTTACCCATGTTGCTTTTGGTCCTTTCACACAAGCCGGCAACAGATACAGGGGTTCGCCAGCTTTTGTCACACAGGGAGCACCGCTAAGGCGCAAAACTCCGCCTTAGGGTGTAGCTGAAAGCAAAGAAAATGACAATTATTCCGCAAACACAAGCGGGATTTAAGGCGATACGGCATAATTCTAAGCTCCGATACAGTGAGCGAGGTATGTCAGCTGCTAAGTAAAAAGCGCAGATAATACTAGATGTATTATCGAGCATTTTTACAACGCAGGTGGCATACCGTAGCCGCTGGAGCGGTGCTTAAGCCGTAAGGCGGGAATTGTGCGGTGTTGCCTTAAGGCAAAAGCCGCAGGAATCCTTTATGGATTCCAAGGTTTTTAACGCAAAATCCAGCTGTGGTTGTAGAAACAGGCTGAATTTTCGACTTTTCAGGTACACCTTATGGTTTGTTTACATTATTGTAGCGCGCAAAGTGCCGGAATGTGTTGCAAAATCGTAAACTCTTATCAGACAATCATCCAAATGTTGGGGTGTATCGTTGACGGACGGGGGCAACGGTGCTATATTCTTTAGTATACTAAAGAGAAGGAGGTTCCCGGACATGCAGGCATTTTCCAGCCATGACATTTTCCAAACGCTGTACCAGCAGATCATGTTGCTGGAATTAAAGCCCGGCTCCACCCTGCGGGAAAACGCATTGTGCGAGCAGTTCGGGGTTTCCCGCACGCCGGTGCGCAGCGTTTTGCAGGAGCTGCGCATTGCCGGGCTGATTGAAGTCACCCCCTACAAATCCACGCGGGTCACCCAGCTGGATTTTGACACCATTAGCCAGCAGATCTACCTGCGCAACGCGGTGGAGTCCGCCGTGATGACAGACTTTGCCGCTGCCTGCACCCCCGAACAGCTGGCCCAGCTGAAAACCCGCAACGATACTTTGCGCCGCCTGGCGGCCCAACCCCACCCGGACCCGCGGATGTTTTATGAGCTGGACGGCCGCCTGCACGAAAGCTGGTTTCTTGCCACCGGCAAAGACCAGCTGTGGCAGCTGATCCAGACTTCGCAGAACAGCTATTCGCGGTTCCGCATGCTGGACCTTGTGGCCGTTGGCAATTTTGGCGATATTGTGGCGGAACATGATGTTCTGCTGGATGCCATTGCCCGCAATGATACCGCCGCCATCCGGGCGCAGTGTTCCCGCCATTTGTACGGCGGCGTAACGCGGCTGGGGGAAGAACTTTCGACCAAATATGCGGATTATTTTGTTTCCGGCACCCACTGGCCGGACCATGCAAAGGAGATGCAACCGTGAGCCGCACTGCTACCGTGACCCGCAAAACGCGGGAAACCAACATTACCGTCACCCTGGACCTGGACGGCAGCGGAAAAGCCGACCTGCACACCGGCATCGGCTTTTTTGACCACATGCTGGACGGCTTTGCCCGCCACGGCCTGTTTGATTTGACATTACACTGTGATGGTGACCTGAACGTGGACTGTCACCACACAATTGAAGACTGCGGCATCGCGCTTGGCACGGCCATCCGTGAGGCCCTTGGCGACAAAGCCGGCATTGTGCGTTACGGCAGCTGCATGCTGCCCATGGACGAAACGCTGGCCCTGTGCGCTGTGGACCTTGGCGGGCGGCCGTATTTTGTTTATGATGCCAGCTTTGCCGGGCAGAGCTGCGGCGGCATGGATGTGCAGATGGCACGGGAATTCTTTTACGCTGTCAGCTACAGCGCCATGATGAACCTGCACCTGAAGGTGCTGTACGGCGAAAACGACCACCACAAGCTGGAAGCCATGTACAAAGCATTCGCCAAAGCCCTTTCCGCCGCCGCCCGCCATGACGACCGCATTGTGGGCGTGCTTTCCACGAAAGGAAGCATTTAACTACCTCCTAACTTAATTTCGTTTTCCCGGGGCGGGCCCCCATTTTCAGTATATAAGGGTAACACTGAAAGGAGTAAGTATTATGTACAAGGACATGATGGACACCATTGGTTTTGTTTCGGGGTATGACCCGGAGCTGGGTGCGGCCATGCAGCGTGAGCTGGGCCGCCAGCAGGCAAACATTGAGCTGATTGCCAGCGAAAACATTGTTTCCCCTGCCGTTATGGCTGCCATGGGCAGCGTGCTGACCAACAAATATGCCGAGGGCTACCCCGGCCACCGCTATTACGGCGGCTGCCAGTTTGTGGATCAGGTTGAGCAGATTGCGATTGACCGTGCCTGCAAGCTGTTTGGTGCCAAATATGCCAACGTGCAGCCCCATTCCGGCGCACAGGCCAACCTGGCCGTTTACTTTGCCCTGCTCAACCTGGGCGATACCGTCATGGGCATGGATCTTTCCCAGGGCGGCCACCTGACCCATGGTTCCCCCGCCAACATGAGCGGCGAGAACTACAACTTTGTCTCCTACGGCGTTTCTGCCGAGGACGGCCGCATTGATTACGATGCCCTGGCCAAGCAGGTTGCCAAGGTTCGCCCCAAGCTGCTGGTTGCCGGTGCTTCCGCTTACCCGCGCGCTATCGATTTTGAAAAGCTGGCCGAGATCGCCCACGGTTACGGCGCAATGCTGATGGTGGACATGGCTCACATTGCCGGCCTGGTTGCCGGCGGCATGCACCAGAACCCGGTGCCCTATGCTGATGTTGTGACCACCACCACCCACAAGACCCTGCGCGGTCCTCGCGGCGGCCTGATCCTGACCAATAACGCTTACCTGATCAAGCGCATCAACTCCGCCATCTTCCCCGGCACCCAGGGCGGCCCGCTGGAGCACGTGATTGCTGCAAAGGCTGTCTGCTTTGGCGAGGCACTGAAGCCGGAGTTCAAGGATTATGCCCGCAAGATTGTGGCGAACGCCGCTGCTATGGCCGACGAGCTGACCGCCCGCGGCGTGAAGCTGGTTTCCGGCGGCACCGACAACCACCTGCTGCTGGTTGACCTGACCGATTCCGAGATGACCGGCAAGGAGCTGGAGCACAACCTGGACGAAGTACACATTACTGCCAACAAGAACACCGTTCCCGGTGAAAAGCGCAGCCCGTTTGTGACCAGCGGTGTCCGCCTTGGCACCCCTGCTGTGACCACCCGCGGCATGGGCCCCGCCGAGATGAAAGAGATTGCCGACTGCATCGCAGACTGCATCTTTGACTTTGAAGGCAAGAAAGACGACATCGCTGCCCGCGTTGCCAGCCTGACCGCTCGCTTCCCTCTGTACGAATAATTCCCGCTTTTCCCGCCTTTTTGAAAAAGAGCGGGGCGAAAAGCTTTAATGGGCATCGCACAAATTGATAAAGACACCCCGCAGCGAATCTCTTGCTGCGGGGTGCTTTTTATGGCAGTCTGGCAGGGCTGGGAGCCGAAACCAGCGCGGCATTTCTCATTTTTTTCGCGGGCCTTCTCATTCCTTGCGGACTTTTGCGCAGGCCTTAAAAAATGTTTCCATTTTATAGAATATTGTGATATAATGCAAAGGACAAATAAAATGCCACATAAAAGGAGGCAAAATCATGAAGTTTTTTATTGATACTGCGAATGTAGATGAGATCCGTAAAGCCAATGACATGGGCATTATTGCCGGTGTTACCACCAACCCCAGTCTGATTGCCAAGGAAGGCCGCGATTATGCCGAGACCCTGGCAGAGATCGCCACCATCGTGGATGGCCCCATTTCCGGCGAAGTAAAGGCCACCACCGTGGACGCTGAAACCATGGTTGCTGAGGGCGAAGCCATCTATGCCCTGGACCCCAAGCACATGGTCGTCAAGATCCCCATGACCGCTGAGGGCCTGAAGGCCATCAAGGCACTGTCCGCCAAGGGCATTCCCACCAACTGCACGCTGGTGTTCTCCGCCAACCAGGCGCTGTTGGCTGCCCGCGCAGGCGCTACTTACGTCAGCCCGTTCCTGGGCCGTCTGGACGACATTGGCCAGCCCGGCATTGAACTGATCGAAACCATTCATGACATGTTCCTGAACTACCCCGACATTGACACCCAGATCATTGCCGCTTCCGTCCGCAACCCCATCCATGTAACGGACTGCGCTCTGGCTGGTGCTGATATCGCCACCGTTCCTTACAAGGTCATTGAACAGATGCTGCATCACCCGCTGACTGATGCCGGCATTGAAAAGTTCAAGGCTGACTACATCAAGGTATTTGGCGAATAATTTCTGTCGCTCTGCCCGGTACCGGCTGTCTGCCGGGCCGGGCTTTGTTTTTGCTTAGTTTCTTGCAGATTGCTTTTTTATCCACTATACTTAGTGATGTAATTAAAAGAGAATAAAGAATAATGAATAATGGTTGTGTGACGCCCACGGCGTCACATTTTAGTTAGGTCAACTGCTCCGGCAAAAAGCACTCCGACCAAAGCAGTCAACCTATTTTATTCGCGCCGCCGCGGGCGGCGCACTGACATTATTCTTTATTCATTATTATTTATTATTTTATGAAAAAATAACTAGGATGTAATGGGGGTTCCAACCATGGACCAGCAATGGCTCAACACTTACCGCGAAGAAATCGGCGGCTTTTCCAACACGATCCACTCCTTTGCCCAGGGCGAAATTGCCCGCAAGGACTACAAGGGCATTTCCGGCGGGTTTGGCAGTTATGCCCAGCGCGATGCCGCCAAGCATATGCTGCGGCTGCGCCTGCCGGGCGGCCGGGTCACGCCGGAGCGCCTGCACTTTATGGCACAGGCTGTTCAGCAGTACCATGTGCCATTCCTGAAGCTGACCACCTGCGAAGCGATCCAGATGCACGATTTGACCCCGGACGAGGTGCCTGCCATCATGGAGGCCGCCATCCCCTGCGGCATTATCACCCGCGGCGGCGGCGGTGATAACCCCCGCAACATTCAGGCCAGCCCCCTGACCGGCGTGCAGCCCGGCGAAGCTTTTGACGTTATGCCCTGGGCCGAGGCCGCAACGGAGTATCTGCTTTCCATCTGCCGTGACATCCACATGCCGCGCAAGCTGAAGGTTGCGTTCTGCAACGGCGTGGATGACTGTGTGCACACCGCGTTCCGCGATATGGGCTTTGTGGCGCAGCCGGACGGCACCTTTAAGCTGTACATTGCCGGCGGCCTGGGCGGCGGCTGGCGCATGGGCATTCTGGCGGCAGAATCTCTGCCCGCAGAGGATGTGCTGTACTATATCCGCGGCATGATCACCACCTTCTGCCAGCACGGCAATTACCAGAACCGCGCCAGGGCCCGCACCCGCTTTATGCAGGAGACCCTTGGCCCGGACGAGCTGCGCCGCGTCTTTTTGGAGAACGTTGCCGCTGCCAAGACGGACGAAAGCCTGAAACTGCACCTGACCCCCGCCGCCATTACCAAAACCGGCACCGGCACGCTGGATGACCCGCGCGCCATTGCCCAAAAACAGCCGGGGCTGTACGCTGTGGCGTACCACCCCATCGGCGGCCGCCTGATCCCGGAAAAGCTGGTGCAGCTGGACAACCTGCTCAGCACCATCCCCGGCTGCGAATGCCGCGTTGCCCCCAATGAAACGCTGTACATCATCAACCTGACGGCAGACGAAGCTGCCGCTGTGCTGGATGCCACCGCAGATGGTGCCAAAACGCTGTTTGAGACCAGCGTTGCCTGCATCGGCGCTTCCATCTGCCAGCAGGGCGTGCGGGACAGCCAGTCCGTTTTGCAGCGCGCTGTGCAGGCCGTGCGGGAGGCTAACATTCCGGACGGTGCCCTGCCCAAAGTCTGCATTTCCGGCTGCACGTCCAGCTGCTCCGGCCACCAGGCCGCAGCCATCGGCTTCCAGGGCACGGTTAAAGCGGTGCCGGGCGGCAAGCCTGCCCCGGCGTTTGCCATCTTCCTGGGCGGGTCCGATGCTTTGGGCCATGCCCACTTTGGCGATACCATCGGCACCGTATATGAAGAGCAGCTCCCCGCCCTGCTGGTGGAGCTGGGCCAGGCTGCTGCAGCCGCAGGCCAGAACTGGCAGACCTGGAGCGCAGCTGACCCTGATGCGGTGAACTCCATTATTGCCAAGTACGTATAACCGCTGCTCCCGAAGCCTTTTGTTCTCCACAAGTTCCTTAAGGCAATACCGCACAATTCCCGCCTGACGGCTTAAGCACCGCTCCGGCGGCTGC
>ERZ838483.2427-NODE-2427-length-10909-cov-13.272618_pt1 | contig 10909 bp, 10 predicted proteins | sample MGYA00519939_ERZ838483 | MGnify/ENA primary metagenome ERZ838483 (study PRJEB31850, sample SAMEA3708836) | human gut metagenome | biome: human gut; feature: human-associated habitat; material: faeces | place: China | collected 2014 ... | reverse complement strand
GCAATACCGCCCAGAGAGTCGAAGCGCTTGTCCGCCCCACCGTGGAGGGCATGGGCCTGCGCCTGTGGGATGTTGTCTTTGAAAAAGAGGGGCCGGACTGGTATCTCCGTGTGCTGATCGACAAGGCGGACGGCTCCACCATGGACACCGACACCTGCGCCGATGTGTCCCATGCGCTGGACCCCATCCTGGACGAGGCAGACCCCATTGAGCAGAGCTATTATCTGGAGGTGGGCAGCCCCGGCCTTGGCCGCAAGCTGACCCGCCCGGAGCACTACACCGCTGTACAGGGCCAGAAGATCAGCGTCAAACTGTACAAGGCCAACGAGAACGGTGCCAAGGAGTTTTCCGGCATCCTGACCTCCCGCGAGGGGAATACCATCACGGTGGAGACCCCGGCTGGCCCCGTCCGCTTTGAAGCTTCCGCCGCCAGCACGGTGCGCCTGTGCGACGACGAAGACCTGTTTCATTGAAAAGTAAAACCCTTTATCACATAGAGAGTAAATCATAGGAGGAACCCGAAAAATGGCAGCAGCTAACAATGAATTTTTTGAAGCTCTCTCCATGCTGGAGCACGAGCGCGGCATCACCGCTGAGTATCTGATCGATAAGATCAAGGCAGCGATCGTGATCGCTGTCAAGAAGAACTACGAAGTGGAAGACAACAACGTCATGGTGGAGATCGACCCCGCCAACGGCAAATTCAACGTTGCTCTCATTCAGGATGTTGTGGCCGATGAGGACTGGTACGACGAGCACAGCGAGATCGGCATTACCGAGGCCCAGAACATCCGCAAGGATTACAAGGTGGGCGACCGCGTGGTCACTCCCCTCAAGACCAAGGACTTTGGCCGCATCGCCGCACAGACCGCAAAGCACGTCATCCGTCAGGGCATCCGCGAGGCCGAGCGCAGCCAGCAGCTGAGCGAGATCCAGTCCCGCGCCCATGACATCGTGCAGGCCACCGTCACCCGCGTGGACCCCGAAAAGGGCATCGTGGCCGTGGATCTGGGCAAGGGCGGCGAGGCCATCCTGCCCCGCAACGAGCAGGTGCCCGGTGAGACTTACACCGAGGGCCAGGTGCTGCAGGTCTACGTTGTGGACGTCGTCAGCGGCGACCGCGGCGCGCGCGTTATGATCAGCCGTACCCACCCGGGCCTGGTCAAGCGCCTGTTTGAGCTGGAAGTGCCTGAAATTTACGACGGCACTGTGGAAGTCAAGGCCATCAGCCGTGAGGCCGGTGCCCGCACCAAGATGGCAGTCTGGTCCAAGGACGCCAACGTCAACCCCGTTTCCGCCTGCATCGGTCCCCACGGTGACCGTGTGGCTGCTGTGGTCGAGAAGCTGGGCGGTGAGAAGATCGACATCGTTAAGTGGAGCGAGGATGTCTCCGAGTTCATCTCTGCGGCCCTCAGCCCGGCCAAGGTGCTCAAGGTGGAGCTGCTGCCCGGCGAGACCCGCTCCTGCCGTGTGACCGTGCCTGACCAGCAGCTGAGCCTGGCCATTGGCAACAAGGGCCAGAACGCCCGTCTCTGCGCGCGCCTGACCGGCTACAACATCGACATCCGTCCTGAGAGCGGCTACTATGGCGAGGACGAGGAGCCCAAAGCCGAGCAGCCCAAGACCGAAGAGACCGCTGAGTGATTCCAGCGCACCCACTGCCAAAGGAGGGAAATCGGATGGCACAAAAAAAGATCCCTGCCCGCCAGTGCATTGGCTGCATGACCAGCCGCCCCAAAAAGGAGCTGGTGCGGGTGGTGCGCGCCCCGAGCGGAGAGATCAGCATTGACCCGGTGGGCAAAAAGCCCGGCCGCGGCGCGTACCTCTGCCCGGACGCCGCCTGCCTTGCAAAGGCAAAAAAGAAAAAGGCGCTGGAGCGCTGCTTTGAGCAGCCGGTTCCCGCCGAGGTATACGACGCGCTGGCTGTACAGCTGGCCGCAGCCGCAAAGGAGGCAGCAGCCGATGGCAAAAAAGAATAACGCCCCCGCAAAACCCAAGCTGCCCCCGGAGGAGGCACTATATCAGGCCGTGAGCCTGTGCCGCAAGGCCGGTGCGCTGACCATGGGTTTTGATGCCGTGGAGGAAGCCTGCGTCAAAAGCAAGGCATGGCTGGTGATGACCGCATCGGACATCAGCCCTAAGACTTTGCAGCGTTTGAACTACGCCGTAGGGGACTTGGTGGACGTGTTCACCATGCCGCTGACGCAGGATAAGCTGGCCGATATCAGCCACAAGCCCGTGGCTGTTTACGCGGTGACCGACCGCAACCTCGCAAAGCTCTGCTTCGACCGCCTGTCGGACTGCGGAGCAATCAAAAATGAGGAGGATATGAGCGAATGATCGTAAAATATAAAGTGAGTGACTTTGCAAAGGATCTGAACCTTTCTGCAAAGAAGGTGCTGGACGAGCTGGCCGCTATGGGCAGCACCGGCAAGAAGAACAGCTCCAATCTGGAGGAGAACGAGCTGAACTACCTGCTGGAGAAGTTCAGCAAGGCAGGCAGCGTGGCAAATTTGGACGAGTTTTTGAACAGCGCCAAGGCTCCCAAGGAGGAGCCCAAGGCCGAGAAGAAGGCTGAGCAGAAGGCCGAAAAGAAGGTTGAGAAGAAGCCCGAGGCCCCCAAGGCTGACAAAAAGCCCCAGCAGCCCGCCGCAAAGGCCGAGCAGCCCAAGGCAAACAATAATAACAATAACGGCAAGCACAGCGATAAGAAGCCCGAGCAGCATAAGAAGCGCGAGGAAAAGACCGTTTCCTTCAGCGAGCTGGCACGCGAGACCGGCGCAAAGGCTGCTGCTGCCCCCGCACAGGCTGTTTCTGTCCGCCGTGAGGACAATCAGGTCACCGTGGATACCCGCACTGTGGATATGAACGTGGATCGCTTTGATGCCCGTTACGACGATCTGGCTTCCACCAAGAACACCGAGAACCGCCGCAAGCCCACCCCGCAGGGCAACAAGCAGAAGTTCACCCAGCGCGGCCAGCGCCAGCGCCAGCAGTTCCAGAAGGGCAAGCGCGAGACCGAGTTTGAGCGGCTGCAGCGCATCCAGCTGGAGAAGGCCCGCAATGCACAGCTGAAGGTCTCCATCCCCGACGAGATCACCGTCGGCGAGCTGGCTGCCCGCCTCAAGCAGCAGGCCGGCAAGGTCATCGCCAAGTTCATGCAGATGGGCGAGATGCACGCCATCAACGACGTCATCGACTTCGATACCGCCTCCCTGCTGGCTGAGGAGTTCCACGCCAAGGTCGAGCACGAGGTGCATGTGACCATCGAGGAGCGCCTGTTCACGCAGGAAGAGGACGCACAGGAAGACCTCGTTGAGCGTCCGCCGGTCGTCTGCGTCATGGGCCACGTTGACCACGGCAAGACCAGTATCCTGGACGCCATCCGCAAGACCAACGTCACCGCCGGTGAGGCAGGCGGCATCACCCAGGCCATCGGTGCTTATCAGGTCAAGGTCAATGACAGCGTCATCACCTTCCTGGATACGCCGGGCCACGAGGCGTTCACCTCCATGCGCGCCCGCGGTGCCAACATGACCGATATCGCGGTCCTGGTCGTTGCAGCCGACGACGGCATCATGCCCCAGACCGTGGAGTCCATCAACCACGCCAAGGCCGCCAACGTCAAGCTGATCGTGGCCATGAACAAGATGGATAAGCCCACCGCAAACCCGGAGCGCGTGATGGAAGGCCTGACCAAGTACGGCATCATCACCGAGGACTGGGGCGGCGACGTTGCCTGCATCCCCGTTTCTGCGCTGACCGGCATGGGCATCAACGACCTGCTGGAGCGCATCGCGCTGGAAGCCGAGGTCATGGAACTGAAGGCCAACCCCAACCGCCGCGCCAAGGGTGCTGTCGTTGAGGCCCGCCTGGATAAGGGCCAGGGCCCCATCGCCACCATTCTGGTCCAGAACGGCACCCTGCATGCCGGTGACGTCATCATTGCCGGTACCGCCGTGGGCCGTGTGCGCACCATGCGCAGCGACAAGGGCAAGCTGCTGAACGACGCCGGCCCCTCGACCCCGGTCGAGATCACCGGCCTGACCGCCGTGCCCGAAGCAGGCGACCTGTTCGAGGCCGTTGCCGACGAGCGCCTGGCCCGTGAGCTGGCCGAGCAGCGCATCGCTGCCGCCAAGGAGAAGCAGTTCTCTGCCTTCCAGAAGGTCACGCTGGATAATCTGTTCAGCCAGATGGCCCAGAACGATATGAAGGAGCTGGCCATCGTCGTCAAGGCCGATGTGCAGGGTTCCGCCGAGGCCGTCAAGCAGAGCCTCGAAAAGATCTCCAACGACGAGGTCCGCGTCCGCGTCATCCACGCCGGTGTTGGTGCCATCAGCAAGTCCGACGTGGACCTGGCCGATGCGTCCAACGCCATCATCATCGGCTTCAATGTCCGCCCCGACAATGTGGCCAAGGAAGAAGCCGCTGCCACCAAGGTCGAGATGCGGATGTACCGCGTCATCTACGATGCCATCAACGATGTCACCGACGCTATGAAGGGTATGCTGGCACCCAAGTTCCGCGAAGTCTCGCTGGGCGAGCTGCAGGTCCGTCAGGTCTACAAGATCAGCAATGTCGGCACCGTTGCAGGCTGCCGCGTTACCAGCGGCAAGATCACCCGCGACAGCAAGGTGCGTGTCGTCCGTGACGGCATCGTCATCACCGAGGACGAGATCGCATCCCTGAAGCGCTTCAAGGACGACGCCAAGGAAGTGGCCGAGGGCTACGAGTGCGGCGTCACGCTGGCAAAGTTTGCGGACGTCAAGGAAGGCGACGTGTACGAGGCCTTCAAGATGGAAGAGTACCGCGACTAAGATTTAAAATAACCCTCTCCGTCATTGCTGACGCAATGCCGCCTCTCCCGAGGCAGGAGGCTTGCAAAGAAACGGAAAAGCATCCCGTATCCACGCAAAAAGCTCGCCCATCGGGAGAGCTGCCAAGCGAAGCGAGGCTGAGAGGGTTTTCTTTTTAAAGGAGAAACGGAATGTCTCAGAAAAATATGGGCCGTCTTGCGCAGGATATGAAGCGCGAGGTCATTGCCATCATCGGCCGGCTGAAGGACCCGCGGCTGGAGGGCGGTCTGCTGACCGTCACCCGTCTGGACGTGACGCCGGATCTGGATGTGGCAAAAGTGTATGTAAGCGTGATGGGCCGCGCAGACGGCCCCAAGCCCGCTATTGAAGCGCTGAACCGTGCCGCAGGCCATGTGCGCACCGAGGTCAGCAAAAAAATGCACATCCGCAAGGCACCCCGCTTCATCTTTGTGGAGGATGACGGTGCCGCCTACGCCGCCCACATCAACGAGCTGCTGCGCAGCCTGAACGTGAACGGCGAGGAAGAAGCACAGCCTGCCGATACCGAACAGACCGAGGACTGACTGCCTTTGCGGAAAGGATGGATCATTGGATGACAGAACAACTGGATGTGCAGCAGATGGCGCAGCGCCTGCTGGCTGCGGACAACATTTTGATTCTGTGCCACAAAAACCCGGACGGTGACACCATCGGCTGCGGCAGCGCCCTGTACTATGCGCTCAAAGCGCTGGAAAAAACGACAGCGGTGCTCTGCTCCGATGCCATTCCGTCCCGCTACGCCTTTACGAACCCACGGCTGTTCAAGGGCGAGTTCGAGCCCCGCACCGTGATCGCGGTGGATGTGGCCGGTTTGCAGCTGTTTGGCGAAAATAACGGTGTTCCGCAGTTTGCACGCCATGTGGACCTGTGCATCGACCACCACGCGGGCAACAACGGCTATGCCGATTTTACCCTTCTGGATGCCGGTGCCGCTGCGGCAGCAGAGCTGCTGTATCAGGTCATCGTGGAGATGGGCGTGACTATCACCCCCCACATTGCAGACTGCCTGTACACCGGCATTGCCACCGACACCGGCTGCTTCAAGTTCTCCTCCACCACAGCTAACACCCACACGGTGGCGGCAAAGCTTATTGAGGCCGGCTGTCATGTGGAGGAGCTGAACACCCTGCTCTTTGACACAAAGCCCCGTGCCCGCATGGAGGCCGAGCGCATCGCCCGCAACCATCTGGAATACTATCTGGACGGCCGCTGCGCCCTGATCTACCTGACGAGGGACGAGATCCGGCAGAGCGGGGTAGATCCTGCAGATCTGGAGGAGCTGACCGGCCTGCCCATCAGCATCGAGGGAGTCAAGGTCGGTCTGACCCTGCGCCAGCAGCCCGGCGGCAGCTACCGCATCAGCGTGCGCACCGCAAAGGGCGTGGACGCCTGTGCCATCGCCCGGCGGCTGGGCGGCGGCGGCCACACCCGCGCAGCGGGCTGTGAGCTGCTGGGCGACCTTGAAAACGCCAAAAACGCGATCCTTGCAGAGGTGGAAGCCGAACTGGACGCACCACAGGAGGAAGCATGATGCAGGGCATCCTGATCGTAGACAAGCCCATGGACTGGACCAGCTTTGACGTGGTGGCAAAGCTGCGCGGCGTGTTGGGCACCCGCAAGCTGGGACACAGCGGTACACTGGACCCCATGGCCACCGGTGTGCTGCCGGTGTTCTGCGGCGGTGCCAGCAAGGCGGTGGACCTGCAGCTGAACCACGACAAGACCTACCGCGCAACCCTGCGCCTGGGCGCACGCACCGATACCGGCGATAGCACCGGCACGGTGCTGGAGACTGCCCCCGTTACCGCCGGAGAAAAGGAGCTGCTGGCTGTACTGCCGCAGTTTATCGGCCCGCAGATGCAGGTGCCGCCCATGTACTCGGCAGTAAAAATAAACGGTCAGCCGCTGTATAAGCTGGCGCGCGAGGGCGTGACTGTGGAGCGCAAGGCGCGCCCCATTGAGATCTACGGCATCGAGTACGGCGGCAGTCCGGCAGAAAACGAATATGTACTGACGGTGCGTTGCTCCAAGGGCACCTATATCCGCACCCTGCTGGAGGATATCGCCGCCGCCATGGGGCAGAAGGGCACCATGAGCGCTCTGCGCCGCACTGCTGCCGGTCTGTACACCGAAGCAGATGCCCACACGCTGGAAGAAATTCTTGCCGCAAAGGAGCAGGGAAGCGCTGCACTGGAAGCACTGATGCTGCCAGTGGAAAGCGTGTTCACCCCGCTGCCGCTGCTGGTGGTGGAGCCATGGGTGGAGCAGCACCTGTACAACGGCTGTCCCACCAGCCGCTACCCCGCAGCAGACGGACGCTACCGGGTGCGCAATGCCGCCGGGCAGTTCCTTGGCCTTGCCAACATTACCGGCGGGGTGCTCCGGGTGGAAAAACTGTTCGTGGAACGTAATTGAGCAATAAAGGAAACAAGACCCATGCAGATCATTTCTCAGTTTGCCCCGCTGCCGCTGGCACAGCCCGCAAAGGGTACCGCCGTGGCAATGGGCTACTTTGACGGCATCCATATCGGCCACCGGGCGGTGATCGAAGGGGCTGTGCAGTGGGCAAAGACCCATGATGCAGCCCCGGCGGTGTTCACCTTCCGCCTGCCGGTGGAAAATAAAATGAAGGGCAAGCGCCTGCTCTCCACCGAGGATAAGCACGCTTTGATCCACAGCCTTGGGGTGGAGTATTACCTTACCCCTGATTTTGAGGCGATCAAGGCGCTGAGCCCGGAGGAGTTTGTGCGCGGCATCGTGGAAAACTGCCACGCACGGGCGCTGTTCTGCGGCGAGAACTTCACCTTTGGTGCAAAGGCTGCCGGTACGCCGGAGCTGCTGCGCACCCTCTGCGCCCCTCTTGGGGTAGAAGTAGTGGTGGTGCCCATGGCACAGTTTGAGGAAAAGCCGGTGTCCTCTACCCGCATCCGCACCGCGCTGGAGGGCGGGGATATCCCCGCCGCCAACGCCATGCTGGGCATGCCCTATGCCATCCGCTTTGCGGTGCAGCACGGGGCAGGGCTGGGGCACACCCTCGGGGTGCCCACCATCAACCAGCTGTACCCGCAGGGCTTCCAGATGCCACGCAGCGGCATTTATATCACCCGCACCTGCATCAACGGGGTGTGGTATCCCTCGGCCACCGGTCTGGGCAGCCGCCCGACCGTGAACGATGACGCCACCAAGGTGACCTGCGAGACCTTTATCCCGGGCTTTTCCGGTGACTTGTACGGCACCGACCCGGTGGTGGAGTTCCACGCTTACCTGAGCCCCAGCAAAAAGTTTGATACGCTGGACCAGCTGCGGGATTGCATCAACGATGCCGCCCGCCGCGCACAGGAGTATTTTGCATAACGCCTGAATAGCGGAAAAATTATTTTTATTTGGGGTCGAGAAACGCCTGTGGGCGTTTTTCGACCCCTTTTGTCGTGAAGGAAAACAGCATTTCCGGCGTCTGCGGGCAGAAAAAACCGCACTTCGGGCAAAATAGACACATTTCCGTGCAACAATGGCAAATGTTTGTTAAACAATTATCTATCTCATATCCTTGCAATGCACGCAGTTTTTGTTTATAATAGTAGTTGTACGGGGCAACGCCCCGATTGTGAGCGAGACTCTGGTTCAGAATTATAACTTGAGAGGAGTTTTTACCATGGGTTTAGGTAAGAAGACGATCGACGATCAGAACTACTGCGGCAAGAAGGTGCTTGTCCGCTGCGATTTCAACGTCCCGATGAAGGACGGTGTCATCACCAACGAGAACCGCATCAATGCAGCACTGCCCACCATCCAGAAGCTGGTCAACGATGGCGCAAAGGTCATCCTGTGCAGCCATCTGGGCAAGCCCAAGAACGGCCCCGAGGCTAAGTTCAGCCTGGCTCCCGTTGCTGTGGCTCTGAGCGCAAAGCTGGGCAAGACCGTTGTGTTTGCCGATGACGACAACGTTGTGGGCGAGAACGCAAAGGCTGCTGTGGCTGCCATGAACAACGGCGACGTCGTTCTGCTGCAGAACACCCGTTTCCGCAAGGAAGAGACCAAGAACATGCCCGAGTTCAGCCAGGATCTGGCTTCTCTGGCCGATGCATATGTGGACGACGCATTCGGCAGCTGCCACCGTGCACACTGCTCCACCGCAGGTGTCACGGAGTATGTCAAGGATACCGCTGTCGGCTACCTGATGGAGAAAGAGATCAAGTATCTGGGCAACGCGGTCAACGATCCCGAGCGTCCCTTTACCGCGATTCTGGGCGGCGCAAAGGTCGCTGATAAGCTGAACGTCATCTCCAACCTGCTGGAGAAAGTGGACACCCTGATCATCGGCGGCGGCATGGCCTATACCTTTATCAAGGCACAGGGCTATGAGGTCGGCAAGAGCCTGTGCGATGACTCCAAGCTGGACTACTGCAAGGAGATGATGGCAAAGGCTCAGGAGAAGGGCGTCAAGCTGCTCCTGCCCGTCGATGCCGTCTGCATCAAGGACTTCCCCGATCCCATCGACGCATCCGTCGAGACCACCGTTGTGCCCGTGACCGCAATGCCTGCCGATATGGAAGGCTGCGACATCGGCCCGGAGAGCACCAAGCTGTTTGCTGAGGCCGTCAAGGCTTCCAAGACCGTTGTCTGGAACGGCCCCATGGGCGTCTTCGAGAACCCGACTCTGGCAGCAGGCACCCTGGCTGTGGCACAGGCTATGGCTGAGAGCGGCGCTACCACCGTCATCGGCGGCGGCGACAGCGCAGCAGCAGTCCAGCAGATGGGTCTGGGCGATAAGATGACCCACATCTCCACCGGCGGCGGCGCTTCTCTGGAGTATCTGGAGGGCAAGGAGCTGCCCGGCATCGCTGTCATCCAGAACGCATAATTCGCGCTCGCAACAGCAGGATCGAGGTGCGGCGGCATGGCGCCGCCGCACCTTTTTTGGTACGTAGGTAAATAGAAGGAGATAGAGATCATGGATAAGGCAAAGCGTAAGGCAATCATTGCAGGCAACTGGAAGATGAACAAGACCGCTTCGGAAGCAGCCAAGCTGGTGGACGAGCTGATCCCCGCCGTCAAGGATGCTTCCTGCGAGGTCGTCATCTGCACTCCGTTCACCGATCTGGTGACGGCTGTGGAAAAGACCAAGGGCACCAACATCCACGTCGGTGCTGAGAACGTCCACTTCGAGAAGTCCGGTGCGTTCACCGGTGAGATCAGCGCAGAGATGCTGGTGGATCTGGGCGTGGAGTACGTCATCGTCGGCCACTCCGAGCGCCGCCAGTACTTTGCAGAGACCGACCAGACCGTCAACAAGCGCGCTCTGGCTGCGCTGAATGCGGGCCTGAAGGTCATCATCTGCGTGGGCGAGAGCCTGGAGCAGCGCGAAGAGGGCGTGACCGAGGAGCTGGTCCGGATGCAGACCAAGATCGCTCTGCGTGATGTCACCGCAGAGCAGATGGCCAACGTCGTCATCGCGTATGAGCCCATCTGGGCCATCGGCACCGGCAAGACCGCTACGGCAGACCAGGCAGAGGAAGTCTGCGGCCAGATCCGCAAGGTCATCGGTGAGGTCTACGGCGAGGCCGTGGCCGAGGCGACCACCGTGCAGTACGGCGGCAGCATGAACGCAAAGAACTGCGAAGAGCTGCTGAGTAAGAAGGACGTCGATGGCGGCCTGATCGGCGGCGCTTCCCTGAAAGCTCCGGATTTTGCAGTCATCGTCAACGCTGCGACCAAGGGCTGAGAAACAGAGCATCCCTGCATCGCACACTGCCTTTTGCAAATCACCCCAGCGCCCGGCCGCGCCGTTTGCAAGCGCTGAAGCCGGGCGCTTTTTAGTTCAAAATCAAAGGAGATACCATTTATGTCCAAGAAACCCGTAATGCTCTGCATCATGGACGGCTTTGGCTGGACCCCCAACGAGACCTATGGCAACGCTGTGGCCGCCGCAAACAAGCCGTTTATCGACTCTCTGATGGCAAAGTACCCCATGACCACCATCGACGCTTCCGGCATGGCAGTCGGCCTGCCCGACGGCCAGATGGGCAACTCTGAGGTCGGCCACACCAACATGG